>UMKY01075313.1_pt1 | contig 14147 bp, 9 predicted proteins | sample 1966421 | NCBI WGS metagenome assembly UMKY01 (sample SAMEA4836186, study PRJEB28245) | human gut metagenome | biome: gut microbiome; material: fecal sample | place: Denmark | collected 2008 | reverse complement strand
GACCGGGACCACCGTGTAGGAGACCGAGCCGCATTTCCCGGCGTCCACGGTCAGCGTTTCGGCGTCCGGAAAGTCGCGGGTGTCGAGCCGGAAGACGAGCACTCCGCCGCTTTTCGTGCGGTAGCTCTCGGCGGTTGCGGAGTCCCCGGCCTGCGCCGTGACCGTTATCGTGCAGGCTTCGTCGCAGAGCAGCGTCAGCTCGTCGCTTTCGCCCGGCGAGATCGTGCGGACGGAGGGCATGGCGGTCAGCAGGGCGGGGGCCGCGACGATGTTGCGGCGGGGCAGGAACGTGCGTTCCGGGGAGACGGCTTTTTCGCCGTTTGCCGGGGCCGTTTCTCCGGCCGGGGTCATGCCGGCCTCGACGATCGCCGCGATGCAGCGGCCCTCGGCGACGTGGAATCCGGTGCTCCCGGTCACGGGCGAGAAGCGGATGGCGCGGCGCAGGCAGGGCGCGGCGTCGAACGAGACCGACGCGCTTCCTGCGAAACGTCTTGCGCCGATCAGGTCTGCACTTCCGGTGTCGGTGATGCGCAGGTCGATCGTCCCCGCCGCCGCGGCCGTGACCGTGTAGCGAAGCTCTCCGCCGAGCGGGGCGTACTGTTGCGGAATTTGTGTGAATGTCATTGGATCGTGTTTTGAGAGATGTCGTTACGGCGGAGACGCGCCCCGCCTTTTGCGGCTTTCTCGTGTGCGGACAGTGCCGTGCCCTGAGCCGGGCCGGGGCGGTGTCGCCGCAAGAGGCGGGGCGCTCCGAATCAGAAGAAGGTTACGATGCGCGCGGCGGCGGTCTGCGAGATTTCGCCGTGCGGCGTGAGTGCGAAGGCGCGGGGGCGGACCGAAAGCCCCTCGACGGCGAGAACCCGTTCGTCGAGCGAAAGCGCCGCGAAGATTTCGAGCAGCTGCTCCTCCATCCGGGCCAGCGCAGCGCGCCGCTCCGTGGGGGAGAGCCGTGCTCCGGAGCTTAACAGGTGGAGCGTCATGTCGTACGTCGCCCGGCCGTGGCCGCGTCCTTCGACGGCGTGCAGTTCGAGGGGCGCGAGCCATGCCGCCGGGTAGCTCCGCACGGTGTGGGCCATGCCGTCTTCGGGTCCCGTGTGGAAAGCGTAACCCTGCTGCGCCGCGAGCGCTTCCGCCGCACCTTCGAGATGGGTGCGATTCATTGTTGACAAGTGTTTGAAAGATTGTTGAAAAACGGTAATAACAATTCGTAAGGGGCTGATAAAGAATTTTGTCCCGTTGTTGATAACCCGTGCACGGTGCACCGTGCGGTGTGAATTGTGATGCAAATATACATCGGCGGATACCCCCTTGTCAAGAGGTCGGGGCACTTTTTCTAAATTTTATGGAAAAACTCCCGATTTTTGATTACCTTTGCCTTATCGAAACCAACAGTTTTATACCTTATGGATGATGGTCATAGTTCCACGTATAGCGGCTGTGTCGTATCTCAATACGATACCGTTCATCTATGGTATCGAGCACGAAGGTAACCTGCGTGCCGAACTGCTGTTGTCTCCCCCCGCCGTCTGCGCAAAGAATTTCGCCGAACACAAGGCCGACATCGCCTTGGTGCCTGCCGCCGCCGTGCCGTCGCTCGCCGACGCCGATATCGTCACCGAATACTGCATCGGCGCCGCCGGTCCCGTGCGGACGGTCGTCCTGCTGAGCGGCGGGCCGATCGAAACGGTGCGCCGGGTCTTCCTCGACGCCCATTCGCTGACCTCGGTGCAGCTGGCCGGCTATCTGTTGGCCAAACACTGGAAGGTCTCTCCCGAATACTATACGCTGGAGGATTACGCGCAGCTGGACCGCGCCCTGCCGGGCGACGCCTTTCTGCTGATCGGCGACAAGGTTTTCGACTACGAGGGCCGCTTCGCCTATTCGTACGATCTGGCCGCCGAGTGGAAAAAAGCCACGCGTCTGCCCTTCGCTTTCGCCGTCTGGATCGCCCGCAAGGGTGTCGATCCCGATCTGACCGAAGGGTTGCAGCATGCGCTGACTTTCGGCATCGAACACACGTACGAGGCCGTCCTCGAACACGGCTTCGACCGCAAACCGTACGATGCGTACGGCTACCTAACGCAGAATATCGACTATATTTTCGACAATCAGAAGCATAAAGCGCTGCAAAAGTTCTGGAACTCCGGCATCAAGGTGTCTCCGAGGGCCAATCCCGGCTGAAGAGCTTAGCGGACGGCTGTCCGCCTCTCTGCCGAACGGGATTATGAACTTTAAGAAGGAGAGCGTTTTATGATTACGATTTACCTCAAGCAATACAACAAGATTATCCGCAATGCCGACACGAAGCTCTTCGACGAGCTGGGTTACGACGACATTCTGTGGATCGACATGCTTCTGCCCACGATCAAGGAGCAGAAGGCCGTCGAGAATTTCATGGAGATCAGCCTTCAGACCAAACAGCAGGTCGAGGAGATCGAATCGACTTCGAAATACTCCGAAGACGAGAATGCCATCATCTCCAACTCCAACTTCTTCGTGCCGACAGGCGACACGTTCATCGTCGAACCCGTGTCGTTCATCATTTCGAACGAGGGTGTGCTGGTTTCGGTGCGCAGTGCCGAATTCCGGACTTTCCGCGAGACGGAGAAGCGCCTGCAGATGAACTACCGCAACTACTCGACGGGTTATCACCTCTTCATTTCGCTCTTGGAGGTGCGCATCGACTTCGACGCCGACCTCGTGGAGCTGATCGCCAAGCAGGTTGCGGCGCTCTCGAAGGACATCAACTCCGAAGATTCGATCGACAAGGCCGTGCTGCACCGCATCAGCGCCCTGCAGGAGAGCACCATGTCGCTGCGCGAGAATATCTTCGACCGCCAGCGCGTGCTGTCGGGCATCCTGCGCTCCGAACGCTTCCCGAACGACATCTACCCACGCTTGCAGCTGATGATCAAGGACGTGAACTCGCTGATCAACCATGCCGACTTCAGCTTCCAGCGTCTGGACTATATTCAGGACGCCGCGCTGGGTCTGATCAACATCGAGCAGAACGAGATAGTCAAGATCTTCTCCGTGGCGGCGGTGATCTTCATGCCCGCGACGCTTATCGCGTCGATCTACGGCATGAACTTCAAATTCATGCCCGAACTGGACTGGACCCTGACGCTCTCCAACGGCTGGAACATTCCGCTGGGCTATATCTTCGCCATCGGCCTGATGATCTTCTGTTCTGCGCTGACCATCTGGTACTTCAAGTACAAGAAGTGGCTCTGAAGACACGCCCGCTCTGCGGGCGCGCTCCTGCCTTTCCCGTTACTCCACCAGCCGCACGAAACAGGCGTCGCTTACGTCGCCGGCGTTCCAGTCCGATACCAGAAATGCGTTGTCGTTGAAACTGTTGAAGTCGAACGTGGAGACGTTTATATCCCATGCCGAAGTTCCCGAATCGGACCGTTTGTTGACCCAGTATACCGCTCCGAAATTGGTGTATACGGTATAGAGCATCGGGCGGTAATGAATGTCCGACGAGGTGTAGAGCGCGCCTCGGTTGGCATAGCGCAGCACGCCGCGTTTGCCGCCCTCCTGCGCGCAGTTCTTGCGCCGTCCGTATCCGGAAGCCCCGACCGGGAAGAAGAGGTTCGCACCCTCTCCGCCTGAATTCGTACTCCCTTTGGGGTTGTAGACGAAACATCCGCGCATGCCTTTGTTCTTGTTGCTGGCGTTGTAATAGGCGTAGCTGTAAATGTCTTTCACGTCGAAAGAGGTTTCGGTGGATTCGTCGTCGTAAAGCACGCCGTATGCGAACTGGCAGTTGAGTTGCAGGGTGTGGAAATCCTCGTATTCGGCTACATGGCAGTTGGAATTGCCGTTGATGGTCTGTTTGCGGTCGCTGAATCCTTCCGAAGCGCGGGGCCTGTTCGTGATCTGCGTTTTTCCCGCGACCTCGGTCCATGTCCCCTTCTTTTTCGATTCCAAGGGAGCCAGATCGAACTCGGTCGTCGCATGGTCCTTGAAATTGTCGAATACGTTGTTGGTCGCGTCGATGGGCTGGTCGAAATTGCCGAAGCGGAACAGCGACCCCTCCTCGCACGGCGACTTCGCTTCCGTGTCGTTGTAGCAAAGATTGAAACAGTGCCATTTGGCATCGCCCGCGATTTGGTCGGGAGCGTAGCCCTGACGAACGAAGATCCGGTGGTAGCAGGAGTAGTTGTGATAACGCACCAGAATGATCCCGTACCTGCATTGATCCGCGTCGATCGTGCCGTCCGGCTGGTAGGAGAAACGGATCTCGGACCCGGTGGCTCCTTTGGCCCGCCCTCCGAGTACGCCGTTGATCCTGATCCAGTCGCCGCCGGTCTCGATTTCAGCCTCCCATGGCCCCTCCGATTCGAACGGAAGGTATTGTGCGGCGGCCTCGTTCTTACGGTGTGTGAGCACCACGTTGAACGGCTTGTCGTTGTTGTGACGGCGGTAAATGCCTTTGGGGTTGATGACGCGGCGGACTTGGAATATCGTTACGGTGTCCACCGTAGGTTCGGAGTGCCCCTCCAGCTGGACGGTCAGTTTCACCTTTGCCGAGCGTCTGTATGAAAAATAGGGGTTGTTGCCCGAAAATCCGGTCGTACTTACCAGCTGCAATGCTCTGGTGTAACACGGAATCTGCAAGACGGTCCTCTCTTTCGCCTCGTCGATCGTGACGATGTAGTCGCCGTTGTTCCCGCCGTCGATCGTGCCGCTTTTCGAAAGCTCGTACTCCCGGTATCCGCGGGGCGCCTGCCCTTTCTCTTGGGGAAGCAGCAGCTCTTGGCCGTATGCCTCCAGACTTTCTCCCGACAGGGCCGTTCCGAAGTCTTTTTGAAGCCAGTAAAAGTAGTTGTAGCCGCTCCAGAAAGATTTGTCGCGTCCGATCCAGTTGATGTGGGTCGCTGCCAGCGACAGAAATCCGTTCCACGGGCCGTCTTTGATCTTCGGGTGGTCGGGATCCGCATTGCCGACATTGCCCGCAGTGGGGTTTCCGCTCAGGGTGTAGACCTCGTCGCGGTAGTATTCGAACTCGTCGCCGGCTTGGTAAGGCCCCCAGTTGTTCTCCACGATTTCGGCTTTCAGATTTCCGACGGGTTTGCCTTTGATCTTCACCGGAAGCATCATCGAGTGATCGTACAGATAGGAGATGTAATAGGGATTGGGGACGTAAATGCCGGGGTCCTCCTGATAGTCGATATGCCAGTCCACGTCGTTCGCGCTGCCTTGGAAGCGCATCGTGAGCTTGTAGTGGAAATTGCGTTCCGCATTGTAGTCGTCGTCGGCATTCTTGCCGAGCATGAACCGGTAGAAGATCGTACCTTTTCCGGGGTTTTCCGCGGTGTTCGAGATATAGAATCCCTCCACTTCGATATAGGTGCCGCAGGGCTTGCCGTCGCGGTATCCCGGATCGTCGGGGTCGTTGCCGTCCGGAAAGGATATGTGCTGGTTGTCGCCCGACACGTCCTGCCATTTGAGCTTGCCTTTTCCCTGCATGTTTTCGTAGAAGAAGAGCGACCGGGCGTCGTTGGCGTGCAGCTGCTCCTTGGATTGGGCGATCCCTCCCAAGGGGTTGGAGCCTTTTGTCAGACGCGGCCACTGGTTGAAATCGGTTCCCTGACCGTATTCGATCGTGTCGCCGGCGAACCATACGTCGTTGTCGGGGTCCTTGATGCGCTGTTCGTCGTTTGCGTCCAGCAGCGTGCAGGACCGGGGTATGTTGTGTATGCGCGCGGACTTGATGTAAATGTAGACGTTGTCGTAGAGATTCTTCGTGTCGAACGATATCGTGACCTTCGATGCCAGCCGGCGCAGCCATGCGTGGATCGTCGGCTTGGCCGAATTGATCGTCAGCAGCGGCGCTTTGCCCCGGACCGCTCCGGATTCCGGTTTGTTGGCCGTGAAGTAGCCGGACATCTGATCGTTGTTCCGCGTCAGTTCGGGATCGGTCTCCCATGCCGGGGCGATCCGTCTGAAATCCTCCTCCAGAGCGATTTTTTCGGCATATCGGGTGTTTGCCGCGAGGTCGCCCATGTTGGCCACGGCGTAGATCCGGTAACGTCCGTAGGGTATGTTGTACGTGAATTCGGCCCGCTGCGTGGTCTGCTCGGTCGGGCTTCCTTCCCGTTCGGGGTTCGAAATCTTCATCTGCTCCCGTGTCCGGTAACCGCTTCCTGCGAGCGAGCCGTCTTCATTGTACCATGCGATGAAGATATCTTCGATTTCGGCGATCTGGTCGCCTTTGAGGCTGCGGGTTTTTCCGAGGGAGAGGTTCGAAAGGGCCTGAAAGGTCACGGCGAACGATACGCGGCTTTCGCCCTTGCCGATCGGTTCCGCCTCCGCGTCCAAGTCGTCGCGCATACAGGAACCGAATCCGAACAGCATGCCGCCCAGCAGCAGGTAGTATATCGCTTTGCTTTTCATCCGTTTCAGTCGTCTGTTTAGGGTAACAGTCCGAATCCGGGATCGAGTTCGACCAGCTCGTAGGGAAACACCTCTACGACGAGATCCGGTTCGGATGTCTTCGAAATCGAGAATTTGTAGTAATAGTTGCGCCGGATGTCGAACGGATCTCCGACGGCGCTTCCTTCCGGCGGTGCGTTGTAGTATTTGAATTCTACGGTATACTCCTTGCCGGGCGCCTCCTTGAATCGGACCCGCATTTCGGCTGCGTCGGCCGCTTTGCGGTTCGCGGTCCCTGCCGCGACGTTCCGGTATTCGGGGACGTAGGCGACGAAACGCCCGTCCGCCGTCCGGTCGAATGCGCGTGTTTTCGGGGCCTCGTCGTTCCTTCCGTCCGGCAGATGCACGGTGTCCGTGTAGTCGCCGGCGTAGTTTCCCTTGACGTAGTCGTCCTGCGAGTAGACCCCGCTCGGTGCGCAATATCCCGTTGCGTTGTAGCGGAGCAGTTCGACCTTTTCGAGCGTCCAGCCCGATGTCTTGCAGCTCACCTCCACCTTGGCCATGGCGCGCAGCAGGTGGACGGTTCCCAGATGGGTGAGCATTCCCGGTGTGAACGTCATCTCCTCGCAGCTTTTTACGCCGTACATCGGAATCAGCCGTTCGCGGGACAGTGCGAACGGTGCGGAGAACGTGTAACGGCTGCTTTCCGCCGTGCAAAGCTCCTCGATCGTCGTCTCTCCCGCCGTCATTTTTCCGGGGTAGGAGGGCCAGTTCGCCAATGCGACGACCTTGAAATTCGCGGGCGGCATCTTGTCCGTTTTCCCGACCACTTCATACGTTTTCGACCGGTCGGAATCGTCTCCTTCGGGGATAAGCTCCACGGTCTGGAACGCGGAGAGGTATCGGTTCTGCGCATCGAAAAAGAAGAATCTGTAATTCCCGTTTTCGAGGTCGATCCCGTTCTCGAATTCGCTCTGCGTGCCGTCGTCGTACGAGCCTTCCGGCGTTCCGCCCGCCCGCGTGCCGTTCGTGCTGCCGAGCGCGATGCGGAAGCTTACCCGCACGTCGTCCGGCCGCTCCGTGCCGGTTCCGGGGACCGGCTCTTCATGTCCGGTCCGGCGGCACGACACGAGCGTCGCGCCGGCGAGCGTCGCGAGACAGATGAAAATGCGTATGATTCCGTTCGGTGACATGTGCGTAAATTGTCAGATTCCCGTATTCTGCCAAACCATTTTCCACGAATGGATGTTGATGCTCATGCTGATCCAGCGCATTCCCTCTCCCAGCACGCATACGATGTTGTATTCGTCCATGCGGTCGAGGAATTCCTGATCGTCCATGTCCCGGCGGTATTCGCCTTTGACCAGCAGGGCGTAGTCCACCAGCGGAATGCTGAGCACGGTCTTTCCTGTGTCGTTGTCGCGCACCGTCAGTCTCATCTTGCGCTCCTCCGGCAGTTCTTCCGGCAGCAGCGCCGGCGTATTCGCTCCGGTTTCCGACCGGAACGTCGCGCTCTTGTCGCGCACCGTCAGCCGTGCGGTGGTCAGCTCCGCGACAACGGCATTGACCGACGTCACGGCGTCGGGGAGGTCGGGAAGCGCCGTCCCGGCTGTCGCGGACTGTTTGTGCCATGCATGATAGGTCACCGGTTCGTCCGGCAGCAGCTGGTTGTCCCAGTCCATCCGGCCGTTTTCGGCGGTGATCCGGAACGAGAAACGCTTCTCGTCGAGCCGCTCTCCCGACGTCTGCTGCAATACGACGCGAACGTTGTTGGTGTTCTTCACGAGCGGTACGACGTAGGTGTAGGTGCCCTCCGTGTCGCCGAAGGTCTGATTCGGCAGATAACCGTGGTAGAGCCTGTCGAGGTCTTCGCGGACGTGCCCCGTCCCGTCGGATCCGGATTCGCGCTTCAGCGTGCAGGTCAGCTCCTTTCCGGATGACGATTCTGGGATTCTGAACGAACCTTTGTCCGTCGATCCGCACCATGCCAGCAGGTCGTAGGTTCCCGGAGCGACGTCCACCTCCATGGCGTATCCCTCTTTGCCGAGGGCTTCGCCGCTTTCCGTGCGCTGCCAGACCACCCTGCCGCCGTCGAGCAGATAGAGCGTTACCGACTCGACCTCGTGGGCGAATGCGTCGGCGAATTTCAGGTTCATGTCGTAGCGGAACTTCACCCGGTAATTTACCGAACAGTCGCCCTCGCCGTCGTAGATCACGCTGTCGCAGCCCAGCAGTGTCAGGGCGCAGACGATCGCCGCGAGCGTCCTTTTGCCTATTGCGTATATGTAAGACGATGTGCCCATCTCTGTCACTCTGTTTAGTTCATCGGGTCCGGACCGGGGCAGCCCCTTCCGCGAAGGGGCTGCCGGAAACTACAGATTTACGTTCTGGTTGACGATTTTCCATGAGAGGATATTGATCCGGGCGCCTACGTAATAGGTATCCTTTTCGTCGTTCTTGCCCGGTACGATCTCCTCTTCGGGGTCGAAGATGCCTTTGCCGATCTTCGTGAGACTGTTGACGGTCACCACATAGTGATGGTTGCGGACGATGCCGTACTTGGCGACGGGGATCACCCGTTTGTTTTCGGCGTCGGTGGTCGTCGCGGCGTTGTTCAGGTGCTCGATCGGGATGTTGTAGTACATCAGGCCGTTCTTGTAGCCGATCGCCTCGTTGTAGGCGTTGAAATCCTTCATGTTCTTCTCGACCTCGCCGAGTTCGGTATCACTGGCCGGGGCATACGTTTCGCCCGACTTTCTGTACAGCGAGGTGCCTGCGGCGAGCGGTTTCAGTTTCAGGTATACCTTTCCGTCGCGGTCGTTGGCCAGCTCGACGCAGTCATGATCTATCTGCACGTATTTTCCGGTCGCCTCGTCTTCCAGACAGTACAGGTTCAGCTTGTTTCCTTTCTGAAGCGTGTTGAGCACGTAGTTCAGGTAGTCGTTGCGTTTGTAGAGCGTTCCGTTGTAGCGTATCATCTCCAGCGGCTGTTCGTTCTCGTCGAGGATCTGCGCTTTGAGCAGGATGCTCGTCACGGCCGAGTGGAGATACTCCGATACGATTTCCGACGTGTTGGAGTTCTCGGCGCAGTAGGCTGACTGCCCGAATTGTTTGGTAAGCTTGTCGGCGTTGATGTAATTCAGGTATTCGGCGACTGCGGCTTCTGCCGAAACGTCGGGATACTTGCCGTCCTGTTTGCCGTAGTTGTAGGATTTTCCCCAGTAGCTGCGGAACCTGACCGCATCGTTCCAAGCGAATCCGAGGTCCGTATCCGACCACGTGGTTTCGATGTTCTTGACGATGTAGGAGTCCTTGGCGGTGGCGTTCAGCCCCCATCCGAGGAATCGGACGTAGATGTCGGCCGCTCCGGTCTGCGTTCCCTGCTCCTGTTTGTTGGGGTCTCCGGCGACGGTCACCTTGATCTTGTAGATTCCGGGTTTCCCTTCGACCGGAACGAGCTGGTCGTTGTCCACGCGCAGGGTTACTTTCGCCGCCAGACGCTCCACGTAGATGTCTACGGGCGTTGCGTTCTGCGCCTCGTCCAGCTCCTTCTTGAAGTCCGATTCGCTCACCTCCGTCACGAAGTAGGGAACCGCCGCCGACGTGCGGCCGTAGCTGGTGGTGCTCATGGTGAAGTGCGACCCGTTGTAGATGCTGCCTGCAAGCAGTGTCTTCATCTCGTCCAGCGTGTTTGCCGGCTCGAAATCCTCCGGCGTGTTGAGCACCGTGACCAAGTGTTTCGGGTGGTTGGTTTCGGTCAGGCCCTTCAGCACGATGACCGATTTTCCGAAGAATTCGATGTTGCCCGCGGGGTTGTCCTCATTCTCCGTGCCGCTGTCCCAGACGTTTGCACGGGCGATGAATATGCCGTTCGTATCGTAGAAGAAGAAGTCGGCGTTGACCACTTCGTGCTCGGTCGCGTCGCCGTATTCCAAGTCGCCTCCGGTCGCGCGCGTGGAGTTCGCGTCGGTGATGTTGACTCTCAGATAGGCTTTCCCGTCGAATGATCCGGGTTTGTTGCTGTTTTCGGACTCTTGGTCCGAACAAGCGCAGAATGCTCCGCAAACGAGTATCCCGCAAAGGATGTTTTTCAGTTTCATAGGAGATGTGATTGAAGTTTTATTTTTTGTTCTGTTTTTGCAACTGTTCCAAAGCCTCTCCGGCCTCGCGTATGCCGGCCTTCTCGGCTTCCTGCAGATAGCCGGCGGCCGTTTCGTACTCCTCCGTGAGCATGGCGTATGCGCCCCGCGCATAGAGGGCTTCGGGCGACTCCCCGGCTTTTCGCAGGTAGTGTTCCGCGTTTTTCAGGTCGCCTTTCTGCATGGCCGTGTTCGCCGCGTTGAGGTTCGCCGCCGTATCTTCGGGATACATGCGTACGGCCGTTTCGAATATTTCGTTGAATTCGTCCGAACCGGGGCTGCAGGCTTGTGCGGCCAAGTAGAATTCGTTGAGACTCAGTTTCTGCGGCTGTGTGAGCATGATGCGCCGGATCTCCTGCGCGTCGCTGAACGTGCGGACGGTGTACGTGATCCGGTAGTCCGTGTGGCGCAGCGCGGGGTAGCAGTTTTTCAGCAGAAAATCGTACTCATCGGGATAGGAGAGTTTGATTTTCGCCTCCTTGGCGTCGGGTTCGAGCGAACTGTCGATCAGGGCGAGTATCTCCGCGCGGTGCGTCAGGTTCGAGCGTTCGACATAGCTGCGCAGTCCGGCCCAGTCCTCCGGTTCGTAATCGGTTTGGATGATCCCCTCTTCGAAGCGGTAGAGCTGTCCGATATGCTTTTTCAGCGCTTCGGTGCGGCCTATGGCCAGCATGCGGTTGTGCGTCCACGGACTTTCGGGCGATGCGTAGCCTTTGAGCCATACCGACGTGATGGTCACGTCCCGGTCGTCGCGTACCGAATCGATGGTGGCCTCTATCCTGCCCAGTTCGGCCGTATTGCGGCGGTAGTCGGGGTAGATGACGGTCTTGTTCACCGGGAAGTCGATGAACGCGGACCCGCTCAGCGAGCGGCTTTTGACGGTTTCGGCCGCCGGACGGACATAGACCGGCCGGGGAGTGTAGGGGACGGGTTCCTCGAAGTGCCCCAGCAGGCCCTGCTGTGCGGCGAGCATCGTGTTGCAACAGCCGTAATCGCGGCGGGAGAGCCGGAGCGCCGCGCCGTTCATCCATTCGGCGTATGGCACGATGACGTGATAGGCTACCCGTTCGGGTTTTTCGGCGGCCTTGAAGCTTGTCTCGCCGTCGCCCGACAACATGCCAGCCCCGTTTCTCATATAATAATAGTAGCGTCGCCGGCCGTAGATGCCTATGGCGGACAGGTCGGCCGAATCGGCTCCGTTCACGAGCCGGGGTGTCAGAAGTACGGCGCGGTTCACCTCTACCTCCAGCCGGGAGAGTTCGACATCCATCTCCACGACCAGATATTCGCCGTTCCGATCCATCTTCAGGCTCCCGACCGAGACCCCGTCTACCTTTTGAGCGTGCAGCAGCGGACTCGTTCCCAGCAGCAGCGACAGGAAAAAAATCGTTCGTTTCATTGCAGCGAGCATTTAGAATACGTAAACCAGATTGACGGCCGCTTTGGTCGGCCCCACATAATGATGCGGTTTGTCCTTCTCGACTCTCTTTCCGCAGCCTACGCATCGGAAGCTGTCATATTGCGTGTAGGCGTATCCAACGCCTATTTCGGCTTCGAGATTCCAGTGCCGGCCGAGTATCCAAGCGTATCCGTAGGCGACGCCGGCGCCTATGAACCAGCCCTGATAGCGGTAGTCGGAGAGTTTCGAGAGGTCGGAACCGAGGAATGAAATCCCGTTTTTCACGCCTCCGATGTTGTACTGCCCTCCGTGTGCGTGGAAACCTATGAAATGTCCTGCGAAACGGTCGCAGAACCATAACCGCGCTTCGGGGCGCACGAGCCAGTGCTTCCAGCGGCGTCCGTGCGACAGTGTCCATGCGTTGAAATCGCCCGTGATGTCCAGTGTCCATTTCGGCGCCAGTCCGGTTTCCACACCGAGGTTTATGTTCATGAAAGCATCGGACAGTACGTTTGTTTTCAAAGCTACGCTCTGCCCCCGGACGTTCCATCCCCAGAGCGATGCGCATAACAAAAGAAAGATTCTGAATTTCATGGCCGTATCTTCGATCAGGTTCGTCTGCATGCATGTATACGGATCATCCTCAAACGGACGCTCCCGGACCGTATTCTTTCGGATACGTGCCGGGTTTCGGAACTCGGACAACTGCGTATACAAGGTTGTTCCATAGGGCAATTCTTCGATATGCCGTTTCATTCGAGATGAGTATCCGGCTGATATTCGGCAAATTCCCCCCCCCCTCGCAGCTCCACAAGGCGGGTGTTACATGTAGTGGGTTGTACAAAAAGAAAGTGTGGAGCTGTTTTCGTTCATCTACAAAGAGGTTCTGACAAAACCCAGAATCGAATAAACGAATGCTTTACCCCACACTTGAATAGATACGAAAATTGCGGCGCAAAATTGTTTTGGCCGAATCTATCTAAACAAGAAAATGAGTGCTGTTCATTGCCCCGATTCACGTTGAAACTGTCAGATTTCTTTGTAAGGACAGAGTGAAAAACACTTTCCGTATGTCTGTCGGTTTGCGACAGGACAAAATTAGAAAATAATTTTCGGATTGAACAACACTCATTATGGAAATTTCATGCAAATTTCATAAAAAAGTATTTTTTCTGCAAGAATAAAAGATATTGATTCACAATTTTGTTTATATCATTTTGGGCGGAAAATACGCTGTTCGGTCCGATTGCTGCCGGAAACGGTTTCGGCCCGGTTGTCAGGGGCTTTGTCCGGCTTCCGGGGCGTTTTTATCTTGCCTTGCCGAAAGAAACGGCATTATGCGGGGTTTCCGGCTAAAATTTGTATCTTTGTCGGGCGCAAAGCCCGGCGTGCAATATCTTTGTCGACTGCAAATCGTCTGCCATGCTCGAAAAATTGGCCAAACAAACCGCCGTCTACGGCATCAGCACCATTGTGGTGAGGTTTCTGAGCTATCTGCTCACGCCTTACTATACCCGTATTTTCGGGCAGGAGACCTATGGCATCGTCACGGACATCTATGCCCTCATTCCGCTGGCGCTTACGCTGCTGACGATGGGCATGGAGTCGAGCTACTTCCGTTTTTCGGCCAAGGCCGAGGAGGCCGGGGGCGACGTTCGGGCCGCCAAACGCAGGCTTTTCGCCACGACGTGGGGCGTTACATCGCTCGCCGCCGTGGTGTTCTTCGTGCTTGTCGCTTCGTTCCGCAACGGCGTCGCAGGACTGATGGGCGAGGCTTATGCCGCACATCCCGAATATGTGGTCTGGGTGGGGCTTATCATCCTCTTCGACGTCTGGGCCTGCATCCCCTTCTCGCGGCTGCGCGAGCAGGGACGGGCACTGCTGTTCGTCGGCATCAAGGCGCTGAACGTGGTGATGAACGTAGCGCTGGCCGTCGCTTTCGGCGTCGCCGGGCTTTTCGCTACGGAATTCGGCGTCGGTTGGGTCTTCGTCGCCAACCTGATCGCCAGCGTCGTGACGTGGCTGGTCATCCTCGCCACCGTGGACCGCACCGTGCCCAAGATCAACTGGGCGCTGCTGGCCGCGGTCTTCGCCTATTCGCTGCCGCTGCTGGTCGGCGGACTGGCGGGCACGGCCAACGAATTCATCGACCGGCAGCTGATCAAATACCTCGTGCCCGAAGGAGCCATGGCGCAGGTAGGTATCTACGGCGCCATTACGAAAAT
>UMKY01061150.1_pt1 | contig 14530 bp, 9 predicted proteins | sample 1966421 | NCBI WGS metagenome assembly UMKY01 (sample SAMEA4836186, study PRJEB28245) | human gut metagenome | biome: gut microbiome; material: fecal sample | place: Denmark | collected 2008 | reverse complement strand
CCAGCCAACATAACCGGTAAGTCCACTTGGCAGAGACAATGTTGTACTAAAACCTCCATTAGTCCACTGTATCCCCGTACCATCACTTTCACAATAGAATAACTCAGTATCATCTGTTGTATGATCTTCTGAAAACATACTGTCACAGTTTCTGTCAATGTATATCTTAACTTTATATGAACCATCCCTTACCGGAACAGTTACATTTCCTGAAAATGTAACTAACAGGCTCTTGTCAAAATCTCTTTCATTAACACTTGCCTCAGTTCCATCATACTCTTTCATATTAGGTGAAATGTTGCTTGTCGGTTTATAGATATAATTTAATGTATCTGATACCTCATCATTATCTACCCATACAATATTAGATGATCCTGTCTTTGTAAGCTGCATTGCAAGATTAGATTTTCTCATCTTATACATGTTAGTGTTACTGTCTACAACTGACTTATTGCCATAATATACATTCTTATCAAGTGCTATTGGCATACCCTTCTGTGCAAATTCAAAAAGTTTATTAAACGCTTTCTCAGTCAGGTCATTAGCATTCAGATTATATGTCTTTGATGATTCTGTAAATGTTCTGTCAGTATTATACATATGAGAACCAAATACTTTGCCAACTGTCTGCGCAGAACCTCTATCACCAATAATAACAAGATCATACTTTGAAAGAATATCTTCATTAAATCCTGCAAATGCATTTATTGACATACTTGTAACATTAACCGTTACACTTGAGGTCTTTGGCAAGCCATACCATGTCTTAATAATATCCTTACCGCCATCAGTATTATAGCCATATACACCAATAGGCTCAATTTCAAGTACATTGACAGATTCACTAGGTGTTCTCTTATATGCACCAATAATATACTGAATTATCTTTGCTCCGGTAAGTGCAGCATCTATAGTCTTATTGTCCTTAGTAAATGTCTTAGCTTCGTCATATGTTGTACCATACTTAATATCACTTTCCTGGGCATTACTTGGATACACATCACTTGACATAAGTTCTGATGTAATAGCATTATCTGAATTAAATTCCCACACATATTTATCAACATACTTCTGTCTGTTTGTTTCCGTTGCATTATATATAGGGAATGTAGTAACCCAATTCGACTTATTGTCTTTAAAATTTTCCGGATCAAAAATCATCTGATAACTTCTCCAGTAAGCAAATGGTCCTGAACCTCCGGCATCTTCAAAGCTTCTTTTTTCTCCAGATTCAAGGTAATAATTAATTACCTTCTTGCCATTTTCGTCATCAATATTAATATATCCTACATTTCCACTATAATATTTACCTGTAACACCTCCGCTTATGCCTTCTTTGGTATGGGCAAAATCTGTAACAAACTGATCTCTGTCAATACCAGACATAGTAAGACATATTCTTGCAATATTAGAATACTTATTATCACTTCCAAGACCTTTATCGGCAGAATTATACATTATGGCTTTTCCTTTAGTAGCATTCAACATATATAAGTAAAGTGCTGTTTCCGCTGATAAGTCATTGTCTCCCAATGTCCATTTTTTCTCTGTAGAAGATACATTAGTTCCATTCAGATAATTATATGCAGATAATATTCCTGCATTGTGTATTTTACATGAAAAATATACAATAGTTGCATCATCTATATCCTTGGTTGTAACTTCTGACGGTTTCTTGATTACAAGATCAACAAATCCTTCCATTCCTTTGTCACCAAATACAAAGAAAGAAAATGCATCTCTTAACTTAGAACCGTTTTTTGTTGTCATAGGTATATAGCTATTACCATCTTTTTTACAGAAAATAAGTTTTATATTATCAACATCTAAAGTGCCAACCTTCTGTATTGCATCATTAGAAGTAGTGTAATAATTGTATGAGTTGCCACTTTTATACTCAAGGCATAAATTATAATTAGTTCCGCTTAAAAGAATACCATTAACATACTGAAGATACACATCCATATTCTTCTGTACATCACTATTAGATGCTACCTTTTTATCAGTAGCCTTTGCTACAATATCATCCCACTTGACACTACCAGATGAATTACCTATAATCGGTCCTAACTCATCATAATAATCTTCAGAAACAATCTCCAGAATCTTCATCTTATTATCCTGTGAATATTCCTTACCATTAATAATGACCGAAGTATCAGCCACCGCATCAGTCTTTCGTGTAACAATCACAAGAAGCACAACAAGACAAAACATAACTGCAGAAGCAATCACTGCCAATATTCTGTTTTTACCATTTCCTTTGAACTTTGACTTCATAAAGATTACCTCCCGTTTACTTAATTATCTGTAAAATAATCAATTATCTGTGCTGCTGATAACGTGTTGCCAACCTTAAGTGTATTAACAACATCGTCCTTATCTCCTTCAACCGATGTAATAGACTTGCCAAGTGTTATATTATCATTAAGCTGGTTTCTTGTTGAAAATGTTCTTGAGACAATTCTCTTTTCATTCATCCTCTGTAAGCCTAACGAAATAACAATCTGTGGATTCCTGTCAATTGACTTAATTGTTGCTGTATCAAGCTCTATACTATCCTTTGATATTCTTACATCAAATGATGTAACATTATCACATACAAGACTCATTTCTGACTTATCTGAATTGATATACCATAGCTGCTGTGTTGCACTTTCATAATAGTATCCCCATTCAATACCTACCTCAGTACTATTCTTTTTCTCAATAACCTTATTAGTATATATAGTTACATCCCCATTCAGCTTTTCAATCTTTATCTCTGTCGCCTCAAGAATATTCTTTGACATCTGATTAAGACTTATATCCGCATCACTCTGTATCTGTGCCAGAGCTGTCTGCTTCGTGTAACTTCTGACCGCCTGCGTAATAAGCATTACAAGTGCCATAAGAACAATACTTGATATTGCTATCGCTATAAGCAGTTCCACTAATGAGAATCCCTTGTTATCCTTCTTCATAACTCCACTCCATATTAATAAACTAGTTCGATGTCGTAACTTTTCCGGTCTTATACCATAGCTTAGATTGATAATCAACACCAGATGATGTAACCTTAAATGTTCCTGAAGTTGCTGTATTCTTAAGTTCAATTGGATCCATTCCTGACTTAGTAGCTGTCACACTGTCACATGAACCATCTGCTTTACTGAACTTAACCATAATTGTATAATCATCAACATTATACGACGAAGTACCAGCTTCATATACAATAGAAATCCTTGAAGCACTACATTTGTATGTTTCTAATGGACTTCCTGTATCCTTATATGTAGTAAATACATAAGAATCACCATCTTTACCAATCTCCATGTACCAGTTGCCATTCTTAGCCATAGTACTTGTCTTTAATTCACTCAGACTTGAATAAAGATTCTTATTAGCTTTCTTGGCATTTCCCTTGTTAAGAACCGTAAGACCTACTGTTACAAGAAGTGAAACAACTGCAATTATTGCGATTACTACAAGAAGTTCCAATAAAGAAAATCCCTGATTATTTAATTGTTTCTTAAAATGTCTGTTCCCTCTCCTGCTCATCATCACATCTCCATTAAATAATCTTATTGCCACTCTCCATATTATTACGGATTAGTTGGAGCCTCCGTTGTAGACTCAACATTAGTTCCCTTAGGATCTTCGTACTTTCTCCAGAGACTGAATGTAACCATATCCTTATAAGTCATATTGCTTACACTAAGTGATGAATCCTTCTTAGATTCAACATGCGGATTCCAGAATCTGAAAATATCCTTATAGTGGACTGTCTTGCCTTTTCCATTAGTATCTGTAAGCTCTGCTTCATGGTCATCAATAAATGTTCTGAAAAGTGAATCAGAGAATATGTTATTAGAAACTGTCACTCCTGAATCAATCGTAATTATTCCATTAGAAACAACAATTCCATCAAAATCACTCTTAATATGAACATTACCAGAGCAGACAACAACGCCCGAAGTTATCTTAAGAATATTTGATTTTGATTCAGACGAATTACTATCTATAACAAGTTCTATACCTTTTGATGCTGATACTTCAGATAACGCATAAGCTATAAACCATTTTCCTTCTACCTGTTTGCTGAATGCCTTACCATCAGTAACTTCTGCAAAACCATCTTTATTAATAATATTGTCATAAACATCATCAGGTGTGTACTTGCTAAGATCAATAGCAATATTATTATGAGCAATACTATTAAGATATTCCTCTGCCTGCTGAGTTGTTGTATATGTTACTGAATCCCCAAGAGGCGCAAGTATCTTATTAAACACATTATATCTATTCGATCTGTCTGAATATTCAGTTTTAAAATCAAAACTTGAATTATCAGCAAAGATACCAAGGCTGGCTCCATCTGTAAGACTTTCACTTCTTACAACTGATGAACCACTAAGTCCGGCATATGTACCTACAGATTTCTTAATAGCATTTCTTAAAGACTTAGATTCCTTAATATAATCATTTTTCTCTGCAGCACTGCATTTCTGTGCATAAGAAGTATTATTAAGGAATTCCTCAAACTGAGTATCTGTATAATCATATATAATCTTAGCATAAGTATTAAGTGATGCTGTATCCTTGAAACTGAAATAATAATATGTTCTTGACTTATCATAATCAATTGTATTAAGACCAGAACCGGCTATATCATAATCTCTTGTCACATAATAATCATCACCATTCTTGCTTAATAAATCAAATCCAAAGAATGTTGACTCACTTATCTTAGTCTCACACTTGATTCCGTTGCCTGCTGTCTGCTTCTTAGATGGATTCTTAGAACCACTCTTTAAAAGCTGTGCAGGAACAAGATATATTTCCTGATTAGTATTAACTGAAATTGATTCACCTGTTGCAAGCGGTACTGATGTCTCAAATTTAATATATGAACGGCCAGCAACAACAAGCTTTGAAAGAGATGAACTGAATGTAATTGTCGCTCTTTCTCCATTAATAATTACCGCACTACTGTCATAATGAGTTGCATTTTCCTTAGGTTCATATCCAAAGCCTTCATAAGAACCACTAAGAACTGCACTTGAATCATCCCCCTCAATAGTAAGGTCATCCTTAACATTGACTGCACCAGCACCATTAAATGTGGCATTATTTCCAAGTACAATCTCATCAGACCATAACTGTGAAGAGCCACCAAGGTTAAGCTGTGACGCAGATAATGCTCCTGTCTCTCCTTTTGACTTAATATTAAGGTTAAGACTACCTCCACAGATAAGATAACTGCCTGTAAAATCAAGAGTTGAACCCTTAATATTAAGGCCTGATGCTCTTCCAGCATATGCATTTCCTTTAATTATCGCTGTTCCTCCGTCAGTAATATTAATACCAGTATTACCAACTAACGCATAATTACCGAAGAATGTTGTACCAACAAGGTCTTCGTCCATGAAATTAACATATATATCAGGAAGCCCAACTGCTCCATTAAATGTAATATAAGAATAGTCCCCATTCTGTGTCAGATACTTAACGACACAATCTGTAAATGTGATTGCATACACATTAAGACCTGTTCCATTATTCTTATCACTCGTATTTCTCATACGGATAGTATTGACATCCTGCACCACAAGAATAGGATCTCCCGTAGCATTACCATCCTTATCAACACCTGTAGAATAATTCTCCAAATATGAATTCAATATTTCAATGAACTTCTCCTTGTGTCCATCAAAGCTATAATTATTATTATATACAGGACTAAAATCTGTTGTCTTAAAATCTGGCAACAGCTTTCCTATAAGCTTCTGCATATAATTTTCTCTTAAAGCAACATTTGCTTTTTCATTATCAATCTCAACCAAAGTTGCAAAATTATTATGCTGGTCAGAAACGACCTTACTATAACTTGATAATGTGGTAAGCTGTTCCTCATATGAAGCATTAAAGCACTCCATTGAAGCTTTTCCAAGTGCAGCATATATCTCATCAACAGCCTCTTCTGATGTGTAGAACGTCTTTTTAGACTGTGATGCTATCATCTTCATTTTAAGGTTGACCATTGTAGTTGTAGTAATCAGTGTTGAAAGAATCAATACAAATGAAGTCATAATAAGCACTATTACAATAGTAGAACCAGAATTATTTCTTTTTCTTTTCAAATTCAATAATACTTTCCCCATAAACTGTCTCCATTCTTTCACTGACTAATTAATCTTAGTAGATGTCATAGTTGCAATCTTTGAATCATCTGACATAGTTGAATCATTATAATATACTGTCACTGTAAGTCTATACATAGAATCTTCTGTTTTTGATGAAGAACTAGACTTCCAGTCTTTAATATTAGAATAAATTCTCGCTGCAGTATCCTTGTTTCCTGCTTTATCAGCAAGATTACCCATAACCTGAGTATTAAATGTAACTTTAACTTTATTATGATCAACCAACATTCTGTATTTCTGTGCTGATGCTACTGAACCATCTGCATTCTTTTCCTGCGTTATCTTTTCCTGCTCAAGAAGATATACGTTAAGGTCACTATATCTTACATTGGTAAGTTCTGCCGGATATTTGTATGTTACATTAATCTTATCATTAACATATACTTCCATAGTACCATCTGTAGTTGTTGTACCCTTCTTATTAGTACTGATATAATCATCAAACGGAGTATAGAATACATACAGATTCTTTATATTCTTCTTAATCTTTCCTGAAACGTAATAAACAGTCTGCTTTGTACCGCTTACATCTTCCTCACGTTCTTCTGCTTCAAAAGTATTTGTTGTAAGTGTAGTTGTCTTAACATAATCAGGATAACTAAGCACAGTATCATAATGATATGTAACTGTAATAACTGCTGTCTGGTCAAATAAAACCTTAGATGCATCTGAAGTATTTCTTGTTACATTAACATCTATAGATGTACTCTTAGTAATCTTAGACCTGTCAAATGCCTGCTCACCTGTATAATATTTAAAATGTGCCACTGCCTGATTATCACTGTTATCATCACGATAAACGAGTGAACTGTCCGCCGAAACATCTGCATATACTGATATTCCTGCAGAATTAATATTATTATTAGGATTATCCTTAACCGTACTGTCAGCAGGTGTTGTATAAGGTGATGGATCAAATTCTGCTTTAATGTAAAATTTTTCTTTATTTACACCCTCATAATAAAGAATATTAGAAGCATCTTTCTTATTACCCACAGAATATGTTGTGCTGTCAATCCCACCAAGCTGCTGATAAGTATATTGTCCATTGCCACCAGCAAGCCTGTCCAGACTCATACTCTTTGCTTCCTCTATAATATTGTTAATTGCAGTATTAGCATTTTCAGTCCTTCTTGCTTTATTATTAATTCTGGCCGCATTAGAAAATGTACTCAATACCGGTAGAGATATGATTGCAAGAATAACAATCGCTACCAGTACTTCAACCAGTGAAAAACCGGAATTATTCAATTTTCTATTCTTTCTATATAATTTCATATCCCTCTCCCTGAATTCTCTTATTATTCAGTTGGTGTAACTGTTGAGAATATATTTCCTGTTCCTGTCTTAACATCAAATGATGGTTCCTTATAATCACGCTTTCCACCTTCAATTGAATAAAGTGAAATAGATGCTGTTCCTGTAACAACACCTGTTGCCTCATTATAAGATGCAGATAAAGCATCAATTGTACTCTTATCAGCATATGTATTGACATATTTAATAAAATTCTTCCACTGACTATAATCTGACTCATAAGCAATATTAATAGTTGACTTATAGCCGGTAAGATTAGAAGTATAATTGCTTTTTCCATTTACATTACTTGAAGCAATCTGACCGAACTTGTAAAGAACAGTTGTTGGTGATAAAGAAAGGCTTCTTACCCATGTTCCTGTTACAGACTCTGTCTTGTTAAAGAAATCAATTGAATTAGGCTGTGTGCTTCCTGCCGCATATCTGTCAAGAAGATTATCATACTGCTTAAGATAATTCATTGTATCATTAACATACTTCTGTTTGTTGTTATTCTTTTCTTTTAAGTCTCTCTGAGTTGTCTCAAGAGTAGTCTTTTTAGTAGATAAAGTATCTACCTGATCTGAAAGATTCTGAAATCCAAAGAAATAAGCAAGAGCCATAATAAGCACTGCTAATACAACAACCAATAACTTTTTGTCTCTTTCAGAGATTTTTAACATACCTTTTAACTTATCCATCTGACTCCCCTCCTACTTTGTTGTTGAACTCTTAGTACTGCTATTTTTAGTACTGTTTGATGTATTAGATGACTTCATATCAGTTGTATTAGATGTTCCTCCAACAAATGTACATGATAATGAAAATGTAACTTCAATTGTACCTGCATTATCCTTAGTCTCTGTTATAGTAGGGGCATCAACATTAAGTACAGAAGAATTCTTCTGAAGTTCCTGAATGAACTTAGCTACTGAAGACTTACTTCCCGCTGTTCCATTAACAGTAATTGCTCCTGATGCAACATTGAAAGACTGAATAGTAATATCACTTGGCATACTCTTTTCAAGATAATCAACAAAATCCTGTAATGCATCATCGCTGTCTGATGTAAGTGCTGCAAATGCTGCGATATCATTATATTTATCTTTAGCTGAATAATATTCATTAACAACATCATTAATAATGCTCAGCTTCTTTATACTCTTATTAAGAGATCCAATCTCTGCATTAAGAGCAACAACCTGAACAAGTGGAATAAGAACAAGAAGTGCAGAAACCACAAGGGCTCCAACAAATCCTACGATAAGTGTCTTTGTATTTTCTTTTCTGGCACCACTCTCAATAAGTCTCTTAGGAATAAAATCAACCGGATCAATAACTGCACCTAAGTTAGTTACATAACTTGTAAGAGTAGCCTCTTCAACATATGCTTTCTTGTCCAGTGCAATATTCTTAAGTCTCTCGACCTTCTCAATTGGCATATTAAGCTCATTAGAAAGAAGTGTTGCAAAACCCTTAATAGATGTAGAATGTCCAATCAGATACGCCTTCTGGATTGATAATCTGTTACGAGATACATAGTAATCAATAACTCTGTTGATGTTACTTGCCATATACCTTAATGACTCTGTAACCTCATCTCCATCAAATCTTGAATGAAGAAGTGTTTCATTCTGAAGCTTTGTTGTAGCAGCCTCATACTTAAGTCCATATTTCTCCATAACAGCATTAACAAGCATTGACTTTCCATAAGGAACATTTCTCTGTAACTGCAATACATTATCCTTGAAAATATTAATTACAGTACCATCATTTTCAACCTGTATAACAAGACTGACTTCTGGTCCAATCTGCTGTTTCATAATCTGGTATGTACTATTACCTGCATAATCAACAAATGCCACCTTAAGTCCTAAAGCCTTAGCAAGTCCATAGTAAGACTCTACAACTTCTGATGGTACAGCAGCAACCATAAGTTTAATCTTTTCCTGTCCCTGATCTTCTACTTTCTCAAGAACCGTGTACTGAATGATATACTCATCCATATTAACAGGGAAATACTCTGTAGCATTAGCCTGTACAAGTTTATCAATCTTATTAGCCTTAACATTAGGAATAAGAACTTCCTTAGTTGCAAGTCTTGGAGAACTGATAGAAAATGCGACATTATTAGCATTAAATCTATGCTCGTCCATAACAACCTTGATTGCCTTAGCAAGTACGTCAGTCTGCTCAATTACACCATCGACATAGCAGTCTTCTGGTGCAGGAATTGTAACAGTCTTATGAACGACACTGTTCTTACCTGATTTAGTGATTTCACATATTTTAATATACTCGTTATTGATAACGATACTTACCAATTTACCTTTGGCTTTAGATGCAGCCATAAAATCCTCCTATCCAGCTCCCCACATAATAAGCTAATGATTTCTAGTTATAAAAATATATATAAATTCCCTGTTCTTTCCATATAGACAAAAACTCTCCTACATAAATATACAGATTAGTTAGAATCCCATAAAAGAAAGATACCAGTTAATTATATTCGTACCAAAAAGCATGGCTATTGTAAGCCCTGCACACAAATATGGTCCGAATGCCAACACATGTTCAGCTTTCGTGACTTTCATACGGATGGAATGAATGACTGCACCCAAGATGCAGCCAATCAGAAATGCCAGGATAATGCACTTCCATCCTAAAAATAATCCTGCAAACGCCATCAGCTTAATGTCTCCACCGCCAAAAGCGTCAATTCCTTTAATCGCTCGTCCAATAAAAAGACATATGAGCATGAATCCACTTATAACACAAAACCCTATTAGATAGTCTAATAGGTTCTTGTGATCTAATATGATTCTTATCACTGCCAAAACACCAATTGCCACATTAAGTGAAAATGGTATCTCGAAAGTTCTCCAGTCAATGACTGAAATAACAAGAAATATTGAAAATGCAAAGCACATCAATATGCTTACCGCATTAAATCCGTGAACTAAGAATACTATCACATATGCTATCCCATTGGTCGCTTCAATGATTGGATACTGCGGTGATATCTTAGTTTTGCAGTGTCTGCATTTCCCACCAAGTATTATGTAGCTTACCAGTGGTATGAGATCATACCACTGGATTTTTGCTCCACATGTCATACAATGCGAATGTTCTGTAGCTATATTCTCTTTTAATGGTAATCTATAAATCAGTACGTTCAAAAAACTTCCGAATACGATTCCGTATAGAAAGATAATGAAGTACAGTGGTAATTCGTATTGCATGATTTAATGTTCCTTAAATTATATAATCTAATTAATTTGAAGCAGATGAAGATGCAGTACTATCATCAATTTTAACCTGTCCTAAATTGTTAACTTTAATTGTTACTGTCTTACCTTTATACTTCTTTGATGTAAGTTTTGTCTTTGAAACATCCATAGTTCCAGTAAATTCTGAACTAAAATCAGAATTAGTAGAAGCATCAATAACACAACTACTATCTGTTAATGTGATTAATGTAGCATCAGCTGCACCAGAATCTGGAACTACACCAGCATAAGCCTTTTCGTTCTGAAGTGCTACTTCTGCTGAACTTTTAAGCTGTTCAATGTTCTGAGCATCCTTTGACTCTCTTGACTTTTCAATGTTCTTGATAAGTGTTGGAGCTAACACACCAACAAGTACTGCCATAATGGCGATAACTACAATAAGCTCTACTAAAGAGAAACCTTTGTTACCTAATTTTTTCTGTGTTTTTTTCATGTTTCATATCTCCCTTTTGAAATATATTTATATAAATCCGTTCTCGTTAAGCGACCTGCAGAACAGATTATATACTACCCCTGTGCTCCTAATGTATTATAGAGCTGAATCATTGGCTGATAGATTGCAAGTATTAACATAACTACAACTAAAGCCATAAGGATAATAATAATTGGTTCCATTAATGAAGTAAGAGTCTGTGTCTGAACCTCTACTTCTTCTTCATAATAGACTGCTGAATTGGTAAGCATCTCTTCAACATTACCAGTTTCTTCGCCAATACCTACCATATGTACAACCATCGGTGGAAAAAGTCCCGATGTCCTTAACTGATTAGAAAGTGGCAAGCCTAATGATACACCACTCTTTACTTTTTCTAATGCATCATAATATAATACATTCTTCATGGTTGAAGCAGATATCTCAAGTGCATCAATCATTGGCATACCTGCCTGCAACAACGTACTCATTGTTCTTGCAAATGAAGCACATGCTGACTTAGTCTGTAGCAATCCGAATACTGGAATCTTTAACTTTAATTTATCAAGGTTATGCCTTCCATTCTCGGTATTACCATATAACTTAACTCCCACGACTATTCCAATGACAACAATAAGATATACATACCAGTATCCTTTAACACTGTCACTCATTGCAAGAATCATTCTCGTTGTTATTGGAAGTTCTGAATCAAGATCTTCAAACATTGTCATAAAGCTTGGTATAACAAATGTAAGCATTACTACTATAACACCTATCATAACAAAGATAAGAACTATTGGATACATCATTGCTTTCTTGACAACACCTTTTAACTTGGCATCTTTTTCAAACTGTATCGCCATTCGTGTAAGAGAATTCTCCAAACTGCCAGAAGCCTCACCTGCCTTAATCATATCAACAAGAATACTTGGAAACTCTTCATTCTCCCTCATTGAATCCGAAAGGTTTTCACCTTTTTCTACACTGGACTGGGTTCTCTCAATTGCCTCTTTAAGTCTCTTATTCTCTGTCTGTTCACCAAGCATCTCCAATGCATTAATTACGCTTACACCTGCTTTAAGAATACTTGCAAACTGCCGGCAGAATACACTCATATCTCGTGCCGGTATTTTCTTTGGACCAAAAAATGACAGATTAACATCTTTATCCAAAGCCCCCTGCTTACCTATTGATACAGGAGTAAAGCCCTGTTCCTTTATCTTTCTGGCTGCTTCATCTTTACTTTCTGCTTCAACAGCACCCTTAACATCTTTTCCCGAAGCGTCAACCGCTTTGTATGAAAATGTCTCCATATTGCACTCCCCATTCTTAGTAAAATCTTTCCTCAATTATGCGTTTAGTATAACATATTTTATAATTTAGGACAATAATTTTACCAAAATAAACAAAAAATAAAACATTTATTAATTTGCTCTAATATTTATAACATGATATTATAATTAAAAACTACATACCAAAAGGGGGAAATATTTGTGAAAGCATTTAATTTATTCATCAAAAAACACAATATATATCTACTACTAGCTTGTATTATTTTATTACAAACTGTGTGTTTAACTGTTTCTTTTGCCAATAATAAGAAAGGATATCATTCAGATGAACTATGGAGTTACGGCTTTGCCTGCAGCTCTGAAGGAATGAATGTATTCTCAGAACGTGACGGACAAACTCCAAAAAACTTTGACAAATGGGTCAGTTCTTCTGTACTTCATGATTACATAACTATAGATAAATCTGAAACTTTTGATTATGTTTCAGTATATCAGAATTCTGCCGATGACTATCATCCATTTTTATATTTTATTCTACTGCACTTTATATGTTCAATTTTTCCTGGAACATTTTCTATGTGGTATGCATATGTTATTAATATAATTTTCTTTATTATTCAGCAGATATTTCTGTTCAAACTAATCAGAAGTCTTACCGGCAATTCGCACTGGGGAATCATAGGAACATTTTTCTTCGGATTAACAACTGGCTCAGAAAATATTCTTTTCTTTCTTAGAATGTATTGTCCTGCAACAGCCCTTTCTGTTGTACTTTTTTACTATATGACCGAATTATACAATAAAAGAAATGATACAAAGATTTCAAAATCTTTGTTTATTAAACTTTTTATAACAACACTCACCGGATGTCTTATGATTCATGAATTTATTATTCTTGCTTTTATTGCAGCTTTAATGTACGGATTATACTATCTGTTCACAAAACATATAAAATACGCATTGATTTTCGGCGGTACAATGATTAGTTCTGCTTTATTATCAATAGGAATATTTCCTTCTACAATTTCTCACCTTTTTAGTCCCACTGGAACTTTTGGTGGACATGTAAAGAAATACTCTTTTATGTTCCAATTTAAAATATACTGGTCATATATTACTAATGAATTATTTGGTGTCGCAACTTCTCCATGGCACACTATGACAAGTGTATATGTTTTCTATGGAATCATTATATTTTTATTTATATTTTTACCTTTTTGCTTTATATTCAGACACGAAAAATGGTTTCATGTTTTTTTAAAGAAATTTAAAGACGGCTTTTTACATTTTCTTAAGAAATTTCAATGTTTCAACTATGCATTTATACCACTTATCGTATCAATAATATTTATAATAGCAATTAATTCACAAATGACTTCTATAATGAGCATGGGGAGATTCGCGAACCGTTATATTATGATTGTATATCCCCTATTTGCAGCTTTTGCTGTATCTTTACTATATTATATTACAGTTTGGATTTTCAAGAATAAGAAAATATGTTACACAATATGTATGATTCTATCTGTTTCATTTATTATTCTAAGTAATATACTTGCACCTCATTGTTACAGAATGAACTACCCTCATTCTGGAATGTCACTTGATGATATTGAGTCCAACTCAAACTTTATAGTTATGTTGAGTTCGCCTTTTCTTCTTACTTGTCTTACTGACAAATTAGGAGATACACAACATTTTTATGCAACCACCTACAAATCTGCCCTTTCAGATAATTACAGTGCAGATTTTGATTTAGGCAAAAGCCCTTTATACCTGTTATTAGATATAACAACATTTGAAAACAATGGTGTCTCTCTCGGTGGAATTAATGCTCCTAAAATCGAGTTTGAAGCAGAATCTTTATATGACAAAGACGAATATATTAACTTCTTTAAAAATCTTAATATTGCATCTAATTTTGAACTTGTCGGCACTGACTACAATATGTATGGCAGAAAAGTTGAAATATACAGATTAAATTAAACACAAAATAAAAACAGAGTTTCCAGTTATTTTAATAACCGAAAGCTCTGTTTTTTTTATCCTGTT
>UMKY01014096.1_pt1 | contig 14904 bp, 16 predicted proteins | sample 1966421 | NCBI WGS metagenome assembly UMKY01 (sample SAMEA4836186, study PRJEB28245) | human gut metagenome | biome: gut microbiome; material: fecal sample | place: Denmark | collected 2008 | reverse complement strand
GCCCTGCCCGCCGGTACGCTGGCAAACGCCACCCATCTGGTCTGGGCCACCGGCGGGAATATGGTTCCCCGGGAAGAAATGCAGCGCTACTACGCAAAAGGCAAGGCGCTGGCACAGCAATAACAAACAAAAGCCGCCTTTCGTGCCTTGCAGCACAAAAAGCGGCTTTTTATCGTTTTATTTCAGAAGCAAAGAGCCTTGCGGAAGCTTATTCCGGCAGGTCCTCTTCGTTCTCCAGAGAGTGCCAGACGTTCTGGACTGCTGTGCACTGAAGCCATACGAGCCACTTTTGATTGTTTGATCACAGTATACCACATTTTGAATTTTATCGCAAGTACGATATTATTTTATAAGTGCACTTTCAATTTCTGTTTGTTTTCTCTCAGCTATTTGGTTCTTGTCATGTAACCGTCTATCCCATCTTTTCAGGTCAAAAAGGCTTCGTCCTCTACTATTTCTCCGCCGACTGTCACTGTCCCAGTCAAAGATGCACTTTCATCTGCATCTTTATTTCTTACCGATAAAACCGCACTTTTAAATAAGTATCATTTCTTCATCGTTTCCTGCTATTTTGGGGTTATTCTAGGCTGCTCTGCATGGTTTTCTGTATTTATAGGGTAAAGTTTTCCACCATTTTATGAGGGCTGTTGCAAAGTATCTCTGGCGGCTCTGGTGACTTAAAAAGTAAATTTCAATTCTTTTTCGCACACTATCTAAAATATTATTGCTAAATCTCATCAAATTGTCACCTTTGGCTTGACACTTACATGAAATGGTGATAGCTTTGTGATAGCAATTCGTCTCATTTTGCGCACGATTACAACAATTGGAGGAATCACCGTGAAAAAGAAAATTCTAGCTCTCCTATTGACGGCTACATTGTGCTTATCACTGGCCGTCCCCTGCTTCGCAGCATCAAAACCAGCAGTTGAGGTCATGTGGACTTCGTTCTACATGAACTATGTTGGTGGCGTTGAGCCTACCATCTATTTTCGAAATAATTCAGGCAAAACCATAAAATACATCGACTGGTATCTGACTGCATATAACGCTGTTGGCGACCCTGTCCGCTGCGATGTGAGCCGTAAATCTACCGTCATCGCTGAAACTGTCGGCCCAATCCCTACTTTTGTGGCAAGCCCCAAGCCATCTTCTGATATTTACGCGAACACCGACAGTCATGTAGATAACGATAATCCGTTCAAGCAATATAATATTCTTAGTTACTACATTAACGATGGTGATAATCAAAAGGCCGTTTACTCAGACAAAAACGGAAATTTCTTTTCTCACACATCCGACTGGATTATTGGCAGTAACGATACTTACGCATATCTGACGGACGATGAAGTGCGCAATGCTATCTACGATGGCGACTGCAAAACGACATTCGAGGTCTGCTGGTACAACACCACTATTGACGACTTCCGGGTTGCTAAGGCTGTTGTCACCTTTATGGATGGAAGCAAAACCACCGTTTCCGGTTCTAACGTCTACTCGAAATATTATAATCACCATCTGACAAATGGTCCCTTTATGTCCCAACTCTCAAAATATAGTGCGGTGTACAGCTACTCCGATTATGTCAAGTACAATCCTGATCTAGCCGCTGCATTCGGCGATAACCAAAAAGCGCTCTTCGAGCATTTCATCAACAATGGCATGAAGGAAGGCCGTCAGGCAAGTAGTGAATTCAACCTTGCTGCATACAAGGCAAACAACCCAGATTTGGTATCCATCTTTGGTGACGACAACGCAAAATACTACGAACACTACATTTCCAGCGGCAAGGCGGAAGGTCGCAAAGCTATCTAATTCATGACTAAAAATGCCCTTGCTCCATCTACGGAGTGAGGGCATTTACTTTACATTTTTGTTTTGATAGTTATTTAACATTGTTCGAGCGTGAAAAATCCAGTGTATTTGCTGTGGAGATGTAATATTTCCCCTCCTTCTAGCACCCTGTTTTCCAGAAAAACACCCGAAATCCCCCCATTTCTGGGTGAAATCTACTCAAAACCGACCATAAACGACACAAAAGTAGGAGTAAAATACCGCTTCGGTCATTGAATCGGTGACGCAATCGGTGGGGTTGTTTTTGCCATTTTGGGCATAAACCGATCTCCTCTTCCGGAAAAATCCGAAAGGTCACGGTGGTACACTTCTGTTCCATGCCGCCGGGGATACCATTTGAAGCCCCCCTTACAAGGGTGTCGATTTGTGACACATCCTTACGACAGCACAATATAAATCATTGCCCAAACCACCAATGCAAGCCCCAGCATTCCAAGCGAGAACAGCAAATTGATAACTACATCGCTCTGATCTGCGCTGTTCTGCGGCTCTGTATCCATCTTTTCTTCCGTGTCCACTCGTGTCGATTGGCTTGAATGCACTGTACTGTGATAGCTTACACGGCTGCCGGAGCTGGACGAGCTGGGAAATGTGCTCTTGAAGGTCTACGAATAGTGGGCGTAACCCTCTGCACCCTTGCCAAAATATCCGTAATCTGCCATGTGCTGTACATCCTTTCTGTGCCCACTTGTGGGCTTCTGAGATGATTATACCACGACAAAGGTACGATAAAAAGGAACGCCAGTTCACATTTTGTGAAATTTTCCGGGCAACCTGTGTCAATTTGACATGAGTTGAACAGTCGTCAATCTGACGACAGTTGATGATGTGCTGCATCGACCTCGTTCCTCAATCTGAGGGCTGCTGTACCTGTCGCAACTTGAAACGAATTTGATTTATGAACGTTCACTTTTAATTCTGGACACCGCCGGTCTGCACTCTTGACAATAATTAAGAACTGTGTTGCAAACAAGCATCACCTATCAATGTCATGGTCTGCTTCTGAAGAAAAAATCGGTTAAACAAAAACCGTTGCCATTGCTGGTAACGGTCTGAGAAAAATATTTTCGCTCGTCTGGTTCTATGCTGGACGGACTTTTTTATAAAAAAAATCAATCGTCAGTGACAAGAGATACCTTTTTAGGTTCTGGTATTTGCTGAGGTTCATTCCCACGATTTAACCAATTTTTATAATTTAATGCGGCAAGAAGTCCATTATAATAACAGTCGTTAAAATCTTCATTTTCAAATGTATCTGGAAATTTTCTAGCATAAGTGTTGTACAGCTCTTGTGTTGTACATTTTTCTTTTTCAAGAAAATTAAAAAGGTCGCTGTAAGATTTCAATTCCCCAGAATGGTTTGCTTCAAATGATAATATTCGTCCAGTCATTAACGCCCTACGTTCTGAAAATTTTGGAGTTTTGTCGTTTCCAATAATACCAAGTTTGCAAATATTTTTCGGATCAGTGATATAACCAAACGTCAATGTGTTTCGCAGATATCCTTTGTACTCAAATCCACGGTCACGAGCCGCCAGACGGCACACATCTCGAATCGCGGATTCTCTCGGCCAAGAGATGCCAGCTAACTGATACTTCCACTGAAGATTCCTTAATTTGTCCCACTCAATCACAGGCTTCTTCTCGTCCTCGAAACACAAACCATTCTTGACTGCGTACTCAAGGGCATCACACCGCTTACTCTCCTCCGATGTGCAGGTTCCCCATTCGTTATCCAAACGCCGCAGTGCCCTATCAAACGGTGCTTGCTTTGCTGCATCAATGCCAAATGCCGCTCCAAGCAAACCCAGACCAAGTAACAGTCCCATAATTTAAACCTCCTGACGATGTTTTTATTATAGACCGCATTATAACACAGTCATTGTCCAATAAACCTCATTTCCAAGCGCATGAAAATGCCAGTTCACCTATCAATTCGAGGATAACCATTGACGCTACCAGCGGAACCGCCCCTATCTCTGTACCAGATGGTACACACCTGTTCGGAGGGATTTTGGAGACAAGGATGATATATCGCAATGTACTAGCTCGACTGTCCGGGTCGATCACCGCCGGGGAAATGAAAACCGCCCCCCGTTCAATTGTCGGGCTGTTCCTGTTCCATCCGGGCTTGAACGGCTTTCAAAATATATTCTGATAGGCTTTCTCCCGCCTGTTTTGCCGCTGCTCGAATCTGGGCATCAACCTCTTTCGGTGGTCTAATTGTGATACTTCCCATCTTTTTGTTATGGGCAACACTTGCCCTTATCTGCGCATCACTCGACATTTTGAAACACTCCCTTTCGCCTTATAAGGTAATTATATAATATGCTCTGTTCACCTGTCAATCTGCAAATCAGTCGACTTATACAATTCACACAATAAGTCGACTGGTATTCTTGTGCAGTATTCCGTCTTGTTTTGTAATATAAGTCGACTTATAATATAACCAGTGACCAACACACCATCACACAAATCGAAAAGGAGATTTCATCATGAGCATTGACAACATTTTGATCCTTGTCGAGCAGTATAAAGAGGCCGCACAACTGATCGAAGCAGCGCAAGCCGAACAGGAAGCCTTAAAGTCCAAAATTCGAGATGCACTGACCGAGCGCAATGTGAACTATCTGGAAGTCGGATGCCACAAAATCCGTCTGTCCGACTTTTCCAGCACACGGCTGGACAGCAAAGCTATCAAGACAGTTGCCCCAGAACTTTACGAGCAGTACAGCAAAACCGTTACCGGCCAGCGACTTACCGTAAATTAAAAAGAAAAGCCCCCATGAATGCAACCGACCAAAGCAACATTCAAGAGAGCCTATAGAATCCGCCTGGAAGCGGAGTTCATTTATATTATAGTCCCGCTTCCCTCTTTTTTCAAGTAGAGAGGAAACCACCAAATGAAACAAACTGTTAAAACCTCCCGTGCCGCCGGGCAGCTGAAAAAGATGTTCCGCGAACTCAACAAGCACTATTTTAACGGCATTTTGCCGGAGCCTGTCATAAGCCTGAAGAAAACGCCTTCCGCCTACGGTCATATTACCTGTTCCAAGGTCTGGCAAGCTGGGCAAGAGAGCAAGTATGAAATCAATATTTCATCCGCAACTTTAGGCAGACCCATAGAAGAAACTGCTGCCACCCTGCTTCATGAAATGGTGCACGAGTACTGCTTAGAGAGCGGCATCAAAGACACCTCCACAAACGGAGTTTATCACAACAAGAACTTTAAAGTACAGGCAGAGGCGCACGGCTTGCTTGTAGACCACCATCCAAAATATGGATGGACGATTACCAGCCCTTCCGAAGAACTGCTCGGCTTCATCATTTTTATGGGCTGGGAAGACATTCAAATGTGTGAGCGACTTGCATGGGCAGACATGGTAGGCACCGGAAACGGCAGCAAAGCACCCGGAAGCAGCGAAACAGGAGCACCACGGCCACCCAAAGCAAAGAGCAGCACTCGCAAATGGATTTGCCCAAAATGTGGGACAAGAATCCGAAGCACCAAAGAAGTGCGTGTGATTTGTGCAGCCTGCATGGAGTTGTTCGTGAAAGCTGAATAAGTCCAGCCTGACAAGATTGATTGGCACGAGTGAGAGTAGTGCTTTCTTATTTAATATAAGAAGAGAGGATTTATATGCTTGCCAGTTTTCCTATACGACTAAGCACCTTGCGCATCTCCGCCGGGATGTCACAGAGAGAACTTGCCTATTGTATCAACACAAACCGATGGACAATCACAAGTTGGGAGAACGGCCAATCCTCTCCTACTTGCGAGAAGCTGGCCGTGCTTGCTACTTACTTTAATGTATCAGCGGATTATTTATTGGGGCTATCAAGTGAAAGAAATCATATCTTTTAGCACAATTTATTTATCCACTTGAAGACATTTTCTGTTATGCTATACTAATATCACAATCTTATATACACACAGAAGGGTGGGTTCCCATGAAAAACGCAAAGAAAGAAAAGCATCATTGGGTTCCTCTTGAACAGCGATATGCTCCATTATTCCGCGATGGCCAAAGTGTACTTTACCGCAATGGTGACCATCCAAGTCGCTTTGATGGTCATTTTATTCCTGCCAATGCGTTCTTTGGTCAACTTTCCGATGGAAGACGTTTCATTGTCGTTGTCGAAGGCAACAAGGTTGGAATGGTCTCTCACACTGGACTTAGTATGTGGGATAGTACATTCTACCAATCAATCCTTGATTTTTTGAAAAAAGCGGGCATCAAATTCACTCAATTCGGCGCAATCTCTAATATCCACCACGCTGATTTCACACCCGCCATTCATAATTCGCAAGACCTTATTCTTTCAAATCTATACTCGGCTCATACAGTTTTCCACCCTTTCACTGACTATATTCTCTTTATCGCAGATCAACAAGATCCTCTTACTGAGTGCACAAAAAAGTCGTTCAAGAATTTTCAAGTGTCCGCCAGCTCAATGAAAATACTGAAAGATATTTCTCTTTCTTTGTTTCATTTAGAGCGAGAATATATGGACTCTTATTTTCTTGAAAACAAGAATACTGAACGTCGTCTAAAAGCTCTTAATCGCTGGTATGCCTTTCTCGGTTATAAAATACGTTTTGATACAGAACCCTTTCAAGTTCCAATCTTCAATGCAACTCTAAATGACCTGTATCTAGTAGACACAGCTTATCTTAAATCCGCACAATATCCTTTGTCTTCAAATCCAAGGCCCGAAAAAATATTCTATTGTGAGCTTTTACTTGAGACTGCACATCAGTTAAAGAGAGAGCCTCTTGTTGGGAGAGATTTTTCTCTTCATCAGACCGCAGTCAAGTTTTATTCTGAAAAAAAGAATCCTAAACCTGTTCGTATGATTAAACAAGATCCGCCTAAAGACACATCACCTGAAACTGCACCAAGCGATAAAACATACCGTACTCCCATTTCAAAATCAAAAAAGCTTTCTGCTGTACCCTCAGAGTTTCAGTATGAAAAGCATACACTTTATGTGTACCAAGGCACTATAAAATGCACCCGCAACCATCATAGAACAGTATGCGTCACAGCCAATATCCCAACCGCCTCCAATATCATTGCCGTTCTAAATGTAAATTTATGCCTAGAGTGCCACCGCTTCTTTATTAGCTACGATGAATATGCCAGATACCTTGAACGCTACAAATCGCTCTTAACCCGCATTGTTCTCGTAAATGGAAACGGTTCAGAATTATTTTCTGGCAACTTTGCAAAAGCATCGCCTCTAAAGCTGTGTGGTTATTCTGTGTCTCAAAGCAAAGGCTTTTCACAGCAGGAGCGAGAGAACCTTCTTGCCGGAGTGATTCACAACGGTATCATGTCCAAGCCCGATGTCATTCAATATCTAAATTGGTTCATAAAGATGAATGGTCATAAGACCGGGAACTCGATTGCAAAAGAAAAATGGGAGAGTGACCTTGCATTTGTTCGCTCCCTTGATATTAAAAAGCAGACCACCTATACCATTTCAAATGTTGTTCCCTATAAGCAGCGGCGCTCCAAAAAGTAACACGCAGCAAATTTGCGTAAGGCTAGAGTGTATTCTATTCTTACGTCGCATTCCCTCACGAAATCCATAAAAATAGACTTGCTTTTCGCCTTTATTTACGGAACGTTAAGCAAGTCTTTATTTTCAAATTTACATTGAGAGAGGATTTTTCAAAATGGCACATATTGCTTATGTCCGTGTTTCTACTGAAGAGCAAAACGAAGCTCGTCAAATCGAAGCACTAGAAAAACGCGGCATTGGTAAATGGTTCACCGAAAAAATCAGTGCCAAAGATATGAACCGACCCCAGTTGAATGCCATGCTCGATTACGTCCGTGAAGGCGACACCGTTTACATCCATGATTTTAGCCGACTTGCCAGAAGCACCAAAGACCTTTTGGAAATCGTAGAATTTTTGCAGAAAAAGCAAGTCCATCTGGTCAGCAACAAAGAAAACCTTGATACCAGTACACCAACCGGAAAGCTCATGCTTACAATGATTGCAGCCATTAACGAGTTTGAACGTCAAAACCTTCTTGACCGCCAACGGGAAGGCGTTGCTATCGCCAAGCGCGAGGGAAAATACAAAGGGCGGCAGGTAAAGCAAATTGATGATGCCACGTTCTCTGCGCAATATGCCAGATACACCCGGCGGGAAATCAACAAACGCCAGCTTGCGGAAGCTCTGAGCATTAGCCGCCCCACATTAGACAAAGTGCTAAAAGACAAGGGGCTTTAATGTGTGACTTATACCCGCTTATATTATATACAGCTTTTAATTGTTCAGCTTTCGGGCATATTCCAACGTGCACTTTCGATAATTTTGGACTTTAAGTATTATACACCATTTTCGATAATTCATCAATTATGAGTTCTTCCAAATTTTACGCGCATTCGCGTTAGCACTCTCTACGTTAGAGTGTTTGATATTATTTACAACCTATTGTATACTATTGTTACGATCAATCGAACCGCAACCAGTGACCACCGGGATGGTGAGAGATTCCCCTCTTACATTATATAAAGGAAGGAGCCAATTTATGGCGAATAATTTTGAAAACGATTCTTTCTCCGAAGAAGATCGCAGTGCGATGGAGTTCGTACTGGGACAATGCATTAAAAACGTCACCAATGAACAGCTACAGGATATTTTGACCGCCTCTTTAGAAATCGCCTCCATCCCAAAGGCCGAAGATGTTGACAAAGGTCACATTCAGGAACTGGCAAGTCTCTGCACAAAAGCCGCTGATGCTCTATATTTCCCGGATGATCCTGAAATGCTCGACATTTACCAGTTTTTCGTGTGGAGCTACAATGAAGCTCTTGCCACCGCCTATCAAACAGGCGACTTGACCAACTTGGAGGCGTGCACAAACACTGCTACCACTATTCTATGTGCGGCCATGAATCCAGAATTTTGTAAGATTATTGACAATAAGGATGGTGATTAAATGCTCAACCCTGAAATCAAGAAAATTTATGACCTTACTGCGCATCAAAACCGCACTTTGCTCTCACCAGACCAATTTGTAAAGTTGTTCGACGGAAAGCAAATCGTCATCGAGTGTATCATTACAAACGATGACGACGATTTAACCGTCCATTGGCAAATGCCACCTTCGAAAGCCAACGTTCAATACAACCACGAAAAGAAGCTTGTTTCTGTCAATGGTATCAACATCTGTACTTGGCTCGAAGCATCCGCTGTTGTCGATGCCGAGGGAAGCTATATGCACAAGGATGCTTGCGGCATTCGTGTGACAGGCGACGAACGACTTTCTGACAATAAAATTGCTTATTACCGCTTTTACTTTGAAGTCGAACAAGGGAAGCGGCTGTATGATTACCGTTTAGCCACTGGCACAGTCCATCATTTCGATGGCCGTTATGTTGTTGCTCCAAGCGGCTACATTTTTACTTGTTGTGCACACCTACAATCTAGTCGTAGCTTCCTTCGTTCAAAATTCCTGTGGACGCCTCTTATCGCTCGCAAACAAGAACGTGGCCACCTATATGTTCAACTCACAGCATCTCATCAAAAGAGAGTTCATCCATATCGACTTCAAAAAATTATTGCCAGTGTCTTTTTGCCAAACGAGAAAAATCTCTCAGAAGTGAACCACATGGATTTGGATGTCACCAATAATTCTGTAGAAAATCTGGAATGGTGTGGTCGCCGCTACAACCTCAAGTACAGCACCGTTTTTCACTCCATTCACGAAGCACTTCCCGAAATCAACTGTCACGAATGGGTTCTTGTTTGTCGAGACATCACCAATAAAATTCTAAATGGCGGGAGCAAAAAACATTTGATTTCTGTTGCTATTGCGAAACTCGCAGCAACACCTTGCCAAGCTTAACAATACTTTACTTGTATGGGAGCTACTACGATTGACCTCCTGAATGGTCACAATTGAATATTGGAAGAGAAAGCCTGACCTTGATAGCTCCCGGTCGGGCTTTTACTTTGGTTCAACTATCACTGCTTATCATCCGATAGTCCGCCTAATGTACACTTTCGATTTTCAGTAACAGTTTCTTTTCCAAATCACCTTGCGTACTCAATTTCTCCCAGCAAAACCTTTGGTTGCTTTTCAAGCCCCAACTCACGGATGTAAGCAAGATCAGTTGACCATTTGGAAACACTGTCTACCATTTCAGGTCGTCCCTGATTCATTCTTATGAACATTTCCAGATATTTGATGATTTCCGGCTTCTTGACGTATTCATTTTCCACCAGAATCTTTAGCAGATTTTGCCGTTCTTCATCTGATAAATTATCCTCTTTTCCTACGTTATACCCGTAGAGCCTGAGTATCGAGTATTCTGCCATCGGGAATTTTGCATATCCAGTCGAATGACGTTCCACTTTCAGCCCGCATACAATTCCGTAGAGTTCCCGGTAATGGAAAAATTCAGATTCCGAAATAAAATATTTGTGGCAATCACAGCAGCAGTTTACATTGATGTCTACTGTGCCTCCCCGGCGGTCATAAACTGTTGCCGTAACAGAATCAATATCGTGATGCTCACGGAAACATTTCGTCTCGCCTTTATAAATATACAAAACATCCCCGCTCAAATCGAAATCGTAGTTTTCGTATACGCTCTTGAGAAGATTCGTTGATGTCCATATTGAGAACTCCTTACAGCTATAAAGTCCGACAAGTCACTTTTTTGTAGTATATCACATAGCACCGTGGCCGTAAAGGAAATTCACTTTGGCATTTGCTATAGTGAAAAAATCCGCCGGGAGGACGGACTTCAAAAGTCTCATTCTTCCGGCGGAGCTTTATATATCAATATCCCCGAACTATTCAAAACTTTAATAGCTATGTATGTTTCTTATGTGACCGACAAACACATTCATCGTTGTCGCCGTGATTCAAATCGAACCAGACAATATTAAAAATTCCATCCTCTATATATCCATAGATTCTATGAGTTCCCTGTAGTCTCAAAGAAAGAATTCCATCAGGCTCAATGTACAACTGCCCCGCTCGCTTAATCGCCTCGGCACTCAAATTTCCAGCTTCCAATGAATGGTTTTGTTTTTTCGCGTCCAAAAAAATATCCTTCCAAACACTTTTCTCCCAGTCTTGCATACGAGGAAACACTTCGCTCCAAAAGCAGTCATGCAGTTCTTTTGAATTAACGCTCCATTTTACAGGATCACAGCTGGAAAAGTTCCACGCGGGATGAAGGTTATAATATTTATCCGGATTTTTTCTTTGACGAACTTCCTTTTCCTTAGGTTGATAAGCTTGTTTAATCTCTTTGTTTTTTCTTTTAGAGGCCGCCATAGTACATTGCCATGCTTTCTTTTGTAATCACTTGATCGCATCCTTGCCCTCTAGGAATTCCAACCCGCGCTCTTTTCCAAGGATCTTCCATGTGAGTAAGTTCGCTTAACCATTGAGCATCATGTGTACTATAGTGAGCTAGAACTCTGTCAATAGAATCTTTTTGATTCTCTGTTAATTCACTTGCATCTCCCGGCTCATCATCTGCCTGCACAGAAAATCTTCCTTGTGTATTATAAAATAATTCTGGACACACTGGCCCATTCGCCCATGCCTGAAAGTCCTGTTCAAACAGCGGCTCATCATCCCATACCAACGACCATGCCTGAGCATAATAACAAAGCTTTTGAAGCTTCATGGTAGACATTTTCCCACATCTCTGCAAAATATACTTAGCAACATCAAATACGCTTGCCATATTCACTTTCTCCCTTCTACTCGTATTATATACTTTTTTACTTATAATAGCAACAATAGCCTTTATCTTCTTCCTATAAAGACTTTACCTTGTTCTTGTTAATAGAACCACGGTGCACTTTCCTGCACTTGGCTTTCATCTTGGTATAAGCGTACTACCTGATAATATGCTGGTTCAGGATAACACTCTTTTCCTTCCAGCCTTGGACACCTCTGCTCTTGCCATTCTGTTTCTCGAATCATCTTGTCAACAAGCAGCTTTGTCTTATCACCATCCAATACGATCTTTCCAAAATAGAACTCTTTTTTCATCTTCGCCAAAGCCGAAATATCTCCCCAATATACCTGTTCTCCATCAATTATCTGCGTATTATTTGTCCGATAACTCTCTCGGTAATCACGAAGCCGTGTTGCTGTCAACTGCTCCTTTTCCATCGTTTTCATATTGATCAAGCCTTCACAGATCTTACTGTTCAACTCCGTAAAAAGCTCATCGCTGTAAGTTTCAGGCTTTCCCAGTCTGCACATTGCGTGCTCTAGCGCTCCCGGTTCTACTGTTATATCGTATACCTCTTCAATATATCTGCAATCCTCTCCAAATTTATCCTTCAGCTTTTTTCGAAGCGTTCCATAAAAATCTGTCGCTTTGCCAGACGTAAAGATTGCCTGCAAAGTCGCCACACCGCCGCCTGCTTTTCTATAACTACGAAGTGTCTCATCTACAATTTTTAGATACTCCACTTTTTCTTCTGCTGTTAATGGAATTATCCACTTATTTCCTTCTTCTTTACTATATTTGATAAAACACGTCCGCTTAGCCAAAACAATTTCTTTGTTTTTGCTCATTGAGTTCAGCGCAGCTTTGATGTAACTAGAGAACTTAGGGAGTACGATACGTCGGAACGCATCTGCATAACTACCGTTCTCCTTCTCTTTCTCATCCATCTCTCCATTTCTTCCATAATTCGTAAAATGCTTATTGACTATCCGGCAAGAATACATCATATCCTTTGCACACCAGAGAATTTGGAAGCCCAGACATCCGCCATGTCCTTTGTACAGTTCATCCCATCGTTTCCACATATACCAAAAATGGTATACCAACGCTTGCTGGATCAGTTTACTGTACTTGATATTTCCACCCTCTGAACGCTCTGGCAAGATTTCGTCCTTCGTCCGAATGTGCTTGACAATCAGCTTCTGCCCTACTTTTTCTATCTGAACAAAACGGTTAAGCTCTTCCATGAACTGCTTTTTGCTGTTCCCTCCAATGGGTTCGCCCTTGTTATTCAAGAGATTCCACTGTAAGCACAGATCGCGAAAGCTCTTAAAGACCTGTCCTTCATAGAGCCTCTGTAGCATTTCTTCTGTAACATCATAAGTTTTTACTGTCATAGATCAACCTCCTAATTTCCGTTTGCCAAAAATGGTGCCATTTCTTCAATTTAATTATATCACAATTATACGTTTTTGTTAATTAACTTTTTGTAAACTTTTAGATGTTTTCGACTTATTTGCATTGCCTTATCTGACGCAATATTCCCTCTGCTACACAGCCTTTTTCCCTATTTTTCCGTTCCGCGTTTCCAGCGGTTCGCTTCATCTACACATCGCTCATCGCTCGTGTAGATTACGCTTCTCTGCTTATCGGAGAAATCAACTTTTCGCTTGCACTCAAAAAGTTGATTTTTCCGACAAGCAGTACTTACTCAAGTTGGATTTTCTTTTCTTACACTCTGACACCATTGTAAAAAAGTTGCACGCCAAAAAAATATTATACCCAATAAAACATAAAATAGTTACTTTTTCAGTGTACAACTATTAGTCATTTCCTGTATAATAGATAATTCACAGAGCTTTCCACTCTAATGTGCACTTATAAAACTATTCTTCTATCATGAACCCTCTACCGCTGGGAACATCATAATTTTTCAGCTTACTTTTTCAGGCTCGCAATCACGCTACTATTGACCGCATTCTCCACGATTTGCGCATCCTGCATATTCTGCAAGTAGATTTGGGTGATACTCACCTTTTCATGTCCCAGCAAACGGGACAGGGTGTAGATATCCATGCCGTTCTTCAGCTGGATTTGTGCATAGAAGTGCCGAAATGTGTGGGGCGATACTCGAGCATCCTGTATTCCCTGCCCCGCAATCTTTATCAACCGTTCGATTGCGCTGTTGGTCAGCTTTTTCGCTTTCACACTCAAAAAGAAATTATTGTCTGGTGATTTCAGTTCAAATTGATGCTCTATCCGTACCCGATACTTTGCCAGTTGCTTGCCCAGATACGATGTGATGGGAACCAATCGCTCCTTGTGATTCTTGCCGTGGATAAGAATATAGTTTTCCTTGATGTCCTCTGGCTGCATATCGATCAGTTCCTTGCACCGGATACCTGTTTCCAGAAACATTGTGATGATGGTGCGATTCCGACAAGATAGGTAGCTCTTATTATCGTAGTATTCCAGCAGTTGCCGTGCATCTTGTGCAGAGAATACCTTGATCACAGGCTTTTCTTCCCTGACCCATGCTACCTTCTCATAGGCAATATCGGTGTAGTCCTCTCCATTTGTATACTTGAAGAACGCCCGTAGTATCTTGATGATACCATTCACATAGGTTGCCTTGTGCCCCATTTTCAGGTGATAAGCCACGTACTGTTTCAGGTGGATGACCCGAATCTTCTCCAACTCATCAATCGTCCATTCCTTTTGAAGCCAGTTAGCAAACAGATTCAGGGCATTTTTATACCCTCTGAGTGTTCGCTCCGTCTGATTTTCAATCTTCTTGGCATACAAAAACTCCTCTACTGTGACGTACAACTTCATTTTTCAGCCCTCCAAAACCGGTCAGTATGTCACAATCCAAAAGTGCCCGTATGTCACAGCAAAACAACGTTTTTACACTTTCCTGCCTAACAAACAAAAGCCGCCTTTCGTGCCAAACAGCACAAAAAGCGGCTTTTTATCGTCTTATTTCAAGAGCAAAGAGCCTTGCGGAAGCTTATTCCGGGAGGTCCTCTTCGTTCTCCAGGCTGTGCCAGACGTTCTGGACGTCATCGTTGTCCTCCAGAGAATCCAGCAGCTTGCCCATCAGCTTCAGCTGATCAGGGTCGGTCAGGCGGGTAGTGGTCATGGGCACCATGGCCAGATCGTCGGACAGGATCTCGTAGCCCTTCTCCTCCAGAGCCTTGACCACAGCGGAGTAGTTCTCGGGGTCGGTGGTGACCTCGGCTGCGTCCTCGCTGGCATCAAAGTCCTCGGCACCGGCATCCAGAGCATCCATCATGGCCTCGTCGGCGTCCTTATCCTCCAGAG
>UMKY01076215.1_pt1 | contig 14927 bp, 15 predicted proteins | sample 1966421 | NCBI WGS metagenome assembly UMKY01 (sample SAMEA4836186, study PRJEB28245) | human gut metagenome | biome: gut microbiome; material: fecal sample | place: Denmark | collected 2008 | reverse complement strand
ATTCTTTTGAGCGTGGGGTGTCAAGTTTTATTATACAACATCAGCACATGCCGAGAAGAAAGCAGAAGTTCTGCGCTCTGAGAACAATCAACTTACAGCAGAAAATGAAAATCTACGGAAAGATAACGAAAGTTACAGCAAGAAAAACGATGACCTTGGAAAGCAGATTGCATTGAAATCCGGATTGATTGCGATTCCTAAAAAGTCCTTGCTGGGATTCAGAAAAAATGTAGTTGTGAATGCAGCAGAAGTCGAGCAACTCCACGAAATTCACAGCAATATTTCAAGGCTTGCTAACAACACACTGACCTCAGACGAGGACAGAAAAGCCGCCGAATCCGAACTTCAGGCTGCAGAACAGCTCCGCCAGAATCAGGAGCAGCTCATTCAGCAGGAAGCTGAGCGTATTACCCACGAAGCTGCCCGGAAATCTCAGAGAGAACGAAAGGAATATGAGAAGAAACAGGCAGAGTGCGATAAGATTAAGGCAGACTGTGAGAAGCTGAAAAAGAATCTGGGACATTTCATCAGACAGAAGTCTATCGAGTTGATCAAGAAAGCATTCCCAGAAATTGAACAGAAGAAACTTGCAGCCAAAGTTAAGAAGCTTGATGAAGCTGCTCGGCAGGATTTCACGATGAATCCGGGCAATGAGGATAAACAGTATTGATTTTTCTGCCAATTCATGCTATACTTGTAGCAAATAAAGCATGAAATGAGGGTGAGAAATGATTTCCACGGCGCTTGCATTGCTTGAAACAGATGAACAGCGAAACGTATTATCCGAGTTTTACCAGAAATACAAGAATCGCTTTTATGCAATAGCATATTCTAAACTGCACGGCAAGACAGCCGCAGAAGACGCAGTACAGGAAGCTTTTTTGAGAATTGTAGACAAGCCGGAAAATTTTTTTAAAATTGAGCATAACAAAAGAGTGGCTTATGCAGATGTTATAGTTAGGAATGTTGCAATTGATATGTTCAACAAAAACAATGCGCATAATATTGAAGAATTAACAGAAGATGTTTCGGATGAGGCTTATACTCTAGGGTTAGAAGATACTGTAATCGGCTCTGTTTCAAAAAATGAACTGCTTGCTTTTATATTAAAGCTGCCGGTACTACAGCGGGATATTCTCAATTTAAAAGTTGTCTTTGAATTGAGCAATTCTGAAATAGCGCAAAAACTGAATGTTTCCGAAAACGTTGTCCGTCAAAGACTGTATCAAGCTCGAAAATCAATTTCATCCTTTTTGGAAAGTGGGGATATCCATGAATGAATTTAGCTTAAAGGATATACTTGGTGAAGCATATGATATGGAGTTTTCGCAGTACGACAAACCTCCGAAGCACCGTTTTTCATTAAAACACAGAAAAAATATGAAACGTATTTTCGCTTTGGAAAATGCCGGACCACAGTTTTCAGGAAAGGCAAGGCTCAATCGGCGTACCGCCTGCGTCTTGGCTGCCGTAATTTTTCTTGCGGTCGTTTCAATTACCGCTGTGGCAGGTGTGGTCAGCTTTATTGAAAAGCGGAACAACGACAATACGGAGCTGTTTACTACAGATTTCGGGGGCTGCCCTGATACTCTTGAGAATTTATACTATCTTTCTGGGATTGGCGATAATTATGTCTTGCAGGAGAGTAACATTAACGAAATAATCGCTGCTGATTACTTGTATCTTGATTCTCAAACCGGCAAAAAGATATTGTTCGAACAGTATGTAAAAAGTCGGTATAACCAACACTTTGATAATGAACACAATAATGATTTGGAATACATTAATTTTGACGGGCAGGAAGCGTATTACAAAGGCTCTGACGAATATTCTGTTTTTATATGGGATAACGGTGATTATATATTTGCGATCTCCGGTAATTTAACCAAAACTGAAATCGTAGAACTAGCCAAAACGCTGAAAATGAAAAATAATTAATTTTGTCATAACAAAACGAATAGCCGAGCAGATGTATTATATGTAGGGAAAAAACTACAAACATCTGTGAAAGGAGGAGAAACCAATGGTAAGGAAAAAAATCATTTTGGCATTACTGGCGTCAAAAAGTAACCCACGAACTGATATGGCTTATTCCAAAACAGCAACTCATGAATTAGGTCATGCCTTAGGATATGCAGGTCATTCAACTACAAAAGGCGATATTATGTATACATCATCAACAAGCAATACTACCAATGCATTAACCACCCGTGATATCAACCATCTGAAACAGATATATTGAAAGGAGTAATCTTATGCCAAAGTCATCTCTCGCATATGTATTAGCTATAGTTCTCGCACTAACTGGCTGTGCATCAAATAATGCTGCGGATAATTCACATTTATCCGCAGAAAATAGTGTGGTAAAGGCCGATAGCAAGACGGCTGATATTTCTATCACTACAGACTCTGTATCCATCGAACAAGAAGAAACAACAAATGTCTTCAACAATAGCGATAAGATATATGCTGTATGGACAGAATCTGAGGAGATAGAACTTGAGGACGCTATAGCTTCAAGTAACTGCATTGTTCTTTCAAAATATGTATCATACGAGGCAACGGATGATTATGTTGACTATTGTTTTGAGCCGATTGAGATATACAAGGGGAGAGTAGACGGCTTAGTAGACGGGCGATTCTTTGTAAGATGGGAAAAGGAATACTCTGATGAGACTGACCTGAAATTTGCTGAAGGCGCATATATTCTGCCTCTGAAATACGTCAACAGTGTTTACTTCGATTATCCTGTTTATAACGATATCGGTCATTATATTATCCCGTGCAACGCTGATGGAGGACTGGAGGTCATATCTACGGGAGGGATAACATTCAACGTTCCCAATCAACAGACATCCGAAAAAGAGTTCGTAGAATTGGCAAAATCAATAGAGGATACTTCCGAGGAACTGTTTAGAGATTATATCAGCTCATCGTCATTAGGTGATATTATATCAGGTTCTGATTTTATTGCTAAAGCCAAAATATCTAAAGAACCACTTCAGTCTGGCAGCGATAGAGGGATTTACACTTGTGAACTTATTCAGGTTTATAAGGGTCAAATTGAACAAAGCTTTGAGTGTGTGTTAAAATATGATAGTGTTACTGTAGGGGAAGAGTACTACCTATTTTTAACAAAGAACAGTCCTGATAGCAAAATATACAAAATCTCTTCCAAAAACAGTATTTATAAGTCATCAGATACAAGAGTTCTTATTTCATTGGAAGAGAATGGATTAATCTAATTGTAAGGAAAACGCTGAGGTTATTGAGCCTATCTGATTAAATGACTGAATACCATATCATTATTGCAGCAGTGTGCTTGTTGGTGTCGGAGAAAAATCCAGGTTTTCCTGCCTATGACTAATATTATGGCATTAAAATAGGAGACAAACATGAGAAAACAAACCGCATTAGCCGCTCTGGTTCTGATTTCTTTACTATCAGGGTGTTTCCCGACTGGGGAGCTCAGCAGCGCTTTAGATGAACCATTCAGCAAGAACAGCGATGTTGATTTTAAACCGGGTTTAAATGTTACGTTTGATTTGTCTTACCCGGAAAATGTTATAGACAGAATGCAGGTTTATTCTGGCAGTTTCATTACATGGGATATAAATGAAGTCGGCGGATATTTTATTCCCGGCTTTGAAAGCCTGACTGACGATGGGATTCAGGAATATACTGAAAGAGAAATCGCGGCAGGTGAGCTGTATCGTTACAGGCTGAAAGACGGGCAGTCCCTTTCAGTTTCCCCGGGAATGCTCGCATATGAGCGCAATTTCAATGACCCGCGGAATTTCGGTATAAATTATACTTACTACTGCGGCGCGGGTGAATCCGAGGAGGAAATGAGTAAGCAGTATTCTTTTGCGGAATATCCTGAGCTTTCATCAAAGGAAGCTGTTGAATACACACAAAACGTCATTTCTGATTTAGGTTTGGAAAACCTTGCTTTGCCGAAAATCTATTCCGTGGAAAGCAGCATTGATCCATTCCTTGAGGATGCTGATCCGGATCTGTATGCGCAATTTTCAGACGAAGATCTAAATAAACTCACGGGAAATCACGCTTATTATATCCTGTATACAGTCCAGCTCAGCGGATATAACACTCCTGTTGCTGAAACTTATTTTAATTCAAGCGATATGGCGGGAATTTACGGATTCGCAGAGTTCATAATTGATAAGGACGGACTTCAGCGTCTGCTGATAAGAGGGGCTATGGTCTGCGTTCCGACAGGCGAGTACGAGAATATCTGTACTGCTGACGAGGCTGTCGAAAAAATGAAAAGCACCATCGGCTTGGTTAATGAAACGATCCCAACAGTTATTTCCGGTCCGGAACTTCTCTATATCGGCGACTATGACGATAACAGCAATACAAGCAGATTTATCCCTGCATGGAGATTTGCAAAGAAACAGGACACCGGCGGGAAATTCCTCAAATATGATTTCTATTATTACGACGCCCAGACAGGCGCAATGATACAGTAAGGCGGGTAATATGAAGCTTTTCTGCACATACATAAAAAAGGTCCTGATATCTCCAACTACATATATTTCGCTCGCTCTCGTATTTGCTATAACCTTGTGGGGAATGATAGGAGCAAGTTTCAGCAGCATAAGCGCCGCCTGTGAATCCCTCAAAGCGAATGGGATCGTAAGCTGCTATAATTTCATGATGGATATTGGTTCTTTCAGAAGAATGACCATGTTTGCTGCGGCTTTGCCGTTTACTTCGCAATTCTGCACAGAGCTGAAAAGCAATTCCACGGTTCTGATAGTAGTACGCTCCTCACGGAGAAATTACATTGTCAGCCATGTTATTGTGTGCTTCCTGACGGCATTTGCGACTGTATTTATCGGAATGCTGCTGTGTATAGGTGCGCTGGATCTGTTTTTCCCGTTTTTTGTTGAATCCTTTAATGAGTATGACGGCGCGTTTTTCAGCCTTATGAACTCGTCGAATACTGCGCCGGCGCTTGTGCTGTGGTCGGTGTTTGATTTTTCGTTCAGCACTGGAATGTGGGCGGTGTCAGGGCTTGCGCTGTCGGCAGTGTTTCCGGATATATTTGTTGCGTTCTGCGCTCCGGTGATAATGAATTATCTTTTGGAATTTGTGTCGTTTGAGGTCGATTTCTTCCCTGATTTGTTGGCGCTGTCTCTTACTCATACAGATATATCGGATAACAGAGCCATTTGCGCTGTGTATATCATCTCGGTTTTAACGCTCCTGACTGTGGTTTTCGCCTTTATATTCAGCAAGGCAGCGGGGAGGAGGATAAGGAATGAAATGCGTTAGGTCCGTGCTGTGCATATGTATTCAGAATATCCGAAAATGGACATACGATTACAGAGTGTGGATAATTGCAGCGCTGCTGTTCTTCGTGTGCTTTGATAATTCGGCTTCGCTCGGGGAACTGGCTAGGTTCTACGGTGTAAGGTCAACGCTGTGGTATTTCCCATTTGCGTATATGAGCTTCCACATTAAGATCATCGTAACGTTTCCATTGGTGCTGCTGATGTGCAGCGCCCCATTTGCAGACGCAAACAATCTTTTTATCATAACTCGCGCAGGCCGGACAAAATGGATATGCGGTCAGCTTATTTACATAACGCTTGCGAGCGCGATTTACTATCTGTTTATTTTCGCGTGTTCGGTCGTGACAGCTATGCCATACGCTGAGTTTTCAAATGAATGGGGAGGTCTGCTGCCTACCATTGCCTATAACAATCAGATAACCTCAAATATAGTAAGAAATAATTTTATTGTGGTTTCGGGGAGAGTGCTGCGGTGCTTTACACCGCTTTCCGCCTGCTGGTTTACATTCCTGCTGTCATGGCTTAACGGAACTGTGCTTGGGCTTATCATCTGCGCGTGTAATGTCGCGTTCCATAGAAAATACATCGGCTGTGGTATTGCGGGTTTTCTGATAGTACTCAGCGGATTCTTTGAACAGGAAGGAATGGGGTGGTACAGGTATATCAGATTTTCGCCCGTATCGTGGACAACTCTGGACAGGGTAGATGTCGGCGGCATGACTGAATATCCTTCTTTTTATTACTGCATAGCCGTGTATATTGCGTTGATTGTGATCCTTTCGGCTTTTATCATCGTACATATCCGGAACAGCTCGCTGGAAAAAGAGGTGTTTTAATGAATTATTCTATTGAGGCGGAGCAGGTCTGCAAACAATTCAAGGACAATCTCGCGCTTGATAATGTTGATCTGAAAGTTGAATCCGGATCTATCTGCGGACTTGTGGGCAGAAACGGCAGCGGTAAAACCGTTCTGATGAAGTGTATATGCGGTCTTATGCCGCTTACATCGGGGAAAATTATCGTGAACGGAAAGACGATAGGCAGGGATGTTGAAATACCGAAAAGCGTGGGTGTTATCATTGAAACTCCCGGATTTTTGAACTCGTTCAGCGCTTACAGTAATCTGAAATTTCTTGCAGACATAAGCGGTAAGGCGGATAAGCAGGCAATCCGCGCCGCAATAAAAAGCGTTGGTCTCGACCCGGACAGCAAAAAGCACGTCGGCAAATACTCCCTCGGAATGCGCCAGCGGCTTGGCTTGGCGCAGGCAATAATGGAGGATCCTGAGCTGCTTATTCTCGACGAGCCGATGAACGGTCTGGACAAGGACGGTGTTCAGGACATGCGTAGATATTTGCTTGATCTGAAAGCGCGGGGAAAAACTATTTTGATTGCCTCGCACAGCACAGAGGATATCGACATTTTGTGCGATGCGGTTTGTGAGATGGACAAGGGGAAGTTGAGTGTGATTCGATAATTTATTCGGTCTAATGTCAAAGTGGTGTTTTGCTTTCTGAGCTTATGATTTTATGGTTGGTTGCCCATTTCAGCGGTAATAGGTTAAATGGAATTGAACAAAGTTTTACCCCGGCAGTTCAAACGAGCTGTCGGGGTTAGTAATTATATTGGCTGATATCCGGCTGCGAGCGGTAAATTCAAAGATAAACGACCACTCCAAACGCACCGGAAACATAAAATAGTTCGTCTGTGCAGCGGGCAGCGTCACCAGACGCGAATCCCCCGAATGGCTTTACTAAGCCGCTCGGGGGACTTTCTATTTCCGGAAAAGTTCATTTGATCATTGTTTGATCATTATTTTAAGATGCTTCGTTTTTATCGGCTGCCGATTTGCTCTGCAGGTCGGTATCAGAGTTGCTTTCCGGGCAACCATTAGCCCCGATTTTCAGCACATTGGTAATTGGGTTCAAGTCCATTTTCCCTCAAAAAATATCTACGGAAGTGCATTTCTGATTTTGGGCATAATGTCTATTTTGCCTAACATAGTTGGATCCCTCCGCCCAGTTCAAAAGTTCGGTTCGAGTGGTGCGTTGTTGGAGGGAGGTTGTGCTTGGTGGTTCGGTAGGATAGGTCGGGATTATAGGTTATAAGTTCAGGTGCCGCAGTGAAAGCTGCAGCGTTTTATATCACATTCATTCTGTAAAGTTTACGCGATAATTTCGGACAGCACAACAAATGACCGGAACAACTTTGTGGATGTGAGAAGGTACGAAATGCCGTTTGAATGCTTATTCGCAAACAAGAAGCTTAACACGGTGTTCTTCCACGACCAACTGTTCGCGAATATACACCGGCAACGCGGTATGTTGAGCACGCTAATCGTGGTGTCAGCAGCAGTGTAATTTGACACGGAAACAGAAGTGAAATGCAGTACAAAAGAAGTTATTCGTACCACTGACGGCAAGTTGTTCTGACAACTTGCTCTGTTCTTGAAATATTCCACCTTGCTTTTCGATAGGAACAACCAACCACATTCGCTGCCATTGCAAAACCGCCTGTCCCCCGCACGAAACAGCAGGTGTTTTTTATGGAAAAATCTGTCGGACAATCACGGCTTTTCACTTGATTCAACTGTCAGCCCTTCGCTCCTTTTCTTATCCGAGTCGGCGTCAATCCATAATATTCCCGTATCTTCCTGCTCATATCATTTGAACAGCAGAAACCGACAGCCACGGAAATGTCCGTGAATTTCATTGCGGTGTGCCGAATAAGCTCATACGCCCTTGTGCAGCGGATATGGGACAGATATTCCCTCGGCGGCATTCCTGTTTCGGCGCTGAACACATGAGTTAGATATCCGACGCTCACGAAGTTTTCAGCGGCTATATCAGCGATTTTTATGTCCTCCGCGTAGCTTCGCTCAATAAAAAGACGCACCATTTCCGCGAGCTGTTTTTGTGCGCTGTCAGGTCGCTCTTCTTTATGCGGCTTTATCTGCTCATACACCACGGAAATGATCTCAAGTGCAGCGCCAAGCTCTGTGTAGATATTCGCACCATTGGTGAAAATATCGGTCATCTTATCAAACCCACTGCGCAACTCCGGATCATTACGCACTATGATGATACCCTCCTTGCTTGTGTCGGTGAGCATTGCAAAAAGGTCAGGGCGCACAAGCTGATTTCTCAGCTCCCACGGATTTATCATGACGATGTATCGGTGGTATTCCGCACTTGTCGTCACACGAACCCTGTGATGCTGGCTACTCTTTATCAGCACAAGGTCGTTTGCGTATATATGATAGGTTTCCTTTGCAGTAATGTCAAGCTCTCCCTCTGTAATGTACATCAGCTCACAGCAGAAATGCTCATGGCTTACCCCGGGCATCGGATCTTCGTAATAGCCTGCGTGTTCTATAATTGCCACAATATCACCTCGTAAACAGTATATCACAAAACTGCGATCAATTCAATGACTTACAGCAGATTTTCTATAAAAACCGACAGATTGTTTATTGAACGATATGCCGGATTCAGATATAATAATGATAATAAGTGCGAAAGGAGATATCCCTCATGAATATCAAAAAAATCATAGCGGCCGTATTATGCCTTTCCGTTCTGGTCAGCAAGACTGCGAGTGGTCATGACATCATCGGGCAGAACCAAACGGAGGTCACACTTATGGCGTCAGCTTCAGAAGCAAAAGAGGTCATCAAAATCCTACCTGCGACGGTCAATTCCGAATACAAGCAGGTACTCGTTGACGGCAGCACAACAAACATGGACGAAGGTACGGTGTACAGGGGGCTTGGCGTTATCACCGGCAACAATTCATCGCGCCTGCTCATGGATTACAAAGCCAAAAACCCAAAGGCTTACTGGGAGATAATGAACCTGCTGTTCAAGCCGGATTACGGCGCAGGGCTTACCCATGTCAAAATAGAATTCGGAACGGACGTAAATTCTTCCTCGGGAACAGAACCCTCCATCATGCGTTCGGAAGACGAGGAAGCTGACGTGACAAGGGGCGCAGGCTTTATGTTTGCGGCGGACGCACTTTCGATTAACCCTGACATTTCGGTGGATTTGCTCCGCTGGGGCGAGCCCAAGTGGGTCACAGACGCGTTCTCCGTTTCTCAGGAAAACGGCTTTAAGGCGCGCTACAAGTGGTACAAAGCAGCTTTAGACAAGGCTTATGACACCTACGGCATAAAGTTTACCCACATCAGCGCCGACTCTAACGAAGCCGCAAAGGTCGATACCGAATGGATAGTTTATTTCGCTGACATGCTCGAAAACGAAACTGATGAGCGCTACGATTACGGCGCGATAAAGATAGTTGCTTCTGACGAGATAGGCTCATGGAATATCGCAAAGGAAATGACAAAAAACGAGAAGCTCCGTGATGCGGTAGATATTCTCGGGGAGCATTACAACACATGGGCAAACGACGCTGTAAAGGCGCTCAACAAGGACTATGGCAAGGAGGTCTGGTATACCGAGGGCGTAGCCTCCACAAATATCGCAAAGCTTGCTGTGAACAGCAACGGCAGCGGTCTTAACGGCACAAACGGCGCGCTTGACGTATGCAACAGAATAATCAACGCCTACTACAACGGCAGAATGACAATGTACGAATATCAGCCAGCGGTGGCAGCGTATTATTCTGGCGCGAAGTATTTCCCAAAGTCCCTGCTGAACGCGCAGACTCCGTGGAGCGGCTATTACGAAGCTGACTGCGGAATCTGGACTTCGGCGCATTTCACGATGTTCATGAAGAACGGCTGGCGTTACATAGACAGCGCGTGCTTCGGTGACGGCAAGGAATCCCACGCCATTTCCGAGACCACGAATAACTACATGACAGTTACCGACACAGCCACCGGCGATTACTCTATCGTTATATGCAACGACAGCAGCGAGCAGCGTAATTACACGTTCACCCTTGATAATATGACAAAGGCAGACGCGCCCGTTTATGTCTGGGAAACCAGAGGTCCGGATAAGGGTCAGGCTTACGACGCAAACTATTTCAAGAAGATTGCCGCATATCAGCCGGTAAAGACAAAAGGTGGGTACGCTTATTCCATTGAAGTAAAGCCCTATTCCATAGTAACCGTCACTACGCTTGACAAAACGGCTGATTCGTCTGTATATAACTGCTCCTACAAGGACACTCCGCTCAAGCTTAGCTACACCGATAAGTTTGAGTACTCAGACGAGTTCCTTGCATCAAGAGGAAATGCGCCGCTTTACACCACCGATTACGGCGGAGCATTCGAGGTCGCAGAGGTCGACGGGAACAAGGTGCTCATGCAGATGATTAATGCGGACAACAAGCCTACCGACTGGCGGTACAGAAGTACCCCGAACCCTATAACATCGCTGGGCGATGACCGCTGGAGCAACTATTCGGCGAAGATAGATTTCAAGTTTGCAGGCAAAGCGTCTGACAACTATGTCGCGTTCGGCGTGCGCTATCTCACGGCAGAGCTTGATTCCTGGTCTGCGGAAAACGGTTACAGTTTAAAAGTTTACCCCAACGGACGCTGGGAGCTTAGAAAAAATACCGTCACCCTCTCCAGCGGTACTGTAAAGAAGTTCAACTCCTCCGCATGGCACAATGTGAAGATCACTGCGGCAGGTACTAAAATAATTGCATATCTGGACGGCAAAAAGCTTGTTTCCTATAAGGACGAAACAGCTTTTGCAAACTCCGGTCGTATCTCAATAGGCAGCGGTCTGTACAACAATATTTTCGACAACCTAAAGGTATCCCCGGTCAAGGGCTATCAATCCACCATCACCCGAGTGGATGACCATGACGCTTCCATCACCTACAAGGGCGACTGGTACAGAACTGTTCCCGACCAGTACGTTCATTTCAACAGAACAATCTCCCGTGCGACAGTAGCAAAGGGCGAAAAGGCAAAGACAATGCAGTTCAGCTTTACCGGCAGCAGGTTCTCGCTTATAGGTCAATCCGACGCATATAAAATCAAGGTTTATGTTGACGGAAAGCTGCTCAAGACCTGCTCCTCCACGGGGTCAAAGGCAAGGCAGTGCAGCGCTTGGTTCAATGTTCCGGGGGGCAAGCATACCGTGAAGATCGCAGTGGTAAGCGGAACATTCACCCTTGACGCAATAGAATACTGACCGGAGGCGCAGTAATGCTTGAAATAAGGGATAACTTCTATCTAAACGGAGAGCCGTTTAAAATCATCTCGGGCGCGTTCCATTATTTCCGAACAGTCCCGGAATACTGGCAGGACAGGATTGAAAAGCTGGTGAATATGGGCTGTAATACCGTTGAAACTTATATCCCGTGGAATTTCCACGAGCCGGAAAAGGGAAATTTCCGCTTTGACGGAATGCATGACATTGAGCGCTTCATTCATCTTGCGGAAAAGATGGGTCTGTACATAATTATCCGCCCGTCGCCGTATGTCTGCTCCGAGTGGGAATTCGGCGGATTGCCCGCATGGCTGCTTAGGGACAGGAATATGCGCCTGCGATGCAGCTATGAGCCGTATCTCAATGCGGTAAAAGAGTATTACAGCGTGCTTATTCCAAAGCTTGTCCCACATCAGTGCGACAGAGGCGGTGGGGTGATACTCGTGCAGCTAGAAAACGAATACGGCTACTACGGGAACGACACCGCATATCTTGAATTTCTTCGGGATACGCTGCGTGAACTGGGCGTGACCGTCCCCTTTGTGACTTCGGACGGGCCGTGGAGCGAGCCGAAATTCAAATCGGGTATGTTGAACGGAGCATTGCCCACGGGTAATTTCGGTTCGGGAGCAGAATGGCAGTTCGGACAGATGAGAAAATACATCGGCGAAAATAAGCCGCTCATGTGCATGGAGTTCTGGAACGGCTGGTTTGACGCATGGGGCGAGGAGCATCACACCACCTCTCCCGAGAAGGCGGCGTCAGAGCTTGACGAGCTGCTAAAACGCGGCAGCGTGAATTTCTATATGTTCGAGGGCGGAACGAATTTCGGCTTTATGAGCGGCAGAAACGGCGGCAGCAAAACCGGAGACGTTACTTCGTACGATTATGACGCGCCTCTTACAGAGGACGGGCAGATTACCGAAAAATACCGTCTTTTTAAAGAGGTTATCGCAAAATATACCGATATACATGAAATCCCGCTCACAACTGAAATCAGGCGTAGGGCTTACGGCAGAATTTCCTGCACGGGAAAGACGGACTTGTTTTCCGTGCTTGACAAAATAAGCGTCCCGGTGAAATCCTCGTATCCCCTGACAATGGAGGATATCGGACAGGATTACGGCTATATCCTTTACCGAACGAAAATCAGGGACATTGAAACTGTCAGCGAGATACGGCTGGAGGGCGCCGCGGACAGAGTTCAGTGCTATCACAACGGCGAATTTGTTTATACGGCGTTTGCTGAGAATATGTGGGAGAAATTCGAGCCGCAGCAAAAGCGCACCAGCGGTATTATCGACCTGCTGTGCGAAAATACCGGACGCGAGAATTTCGGCACAGGTCTTGAAAACCAGCGCAAGGGAATTTCCGGCGGCGTGAAAATCAACGACCACAGGCACTTCGGTTTTGAGATTTACCCGCTGCCGCTGGACGAAAGGCAGATAGCGGCGTTAGATTTCGGCATCGGATATATCGAGAATACCCCTGCATTTTACAGGTTTGAACTTGACATAGACGAACCCTGCGACACGTTCCTTGACACTGACGGTTTCGGCAAGGGCTGCGCGTTTGTGAACGGCTTTAACATCGGGCGTTTCTGGGAGATAGGTCCGCAGAAAAGATTGTACATTCCCGCTCCGTTGCTGCAAATCGGGAAAAACACTATCGTCATTTTTGAAACCGAAGGCAAGGCAGCGGACAGTATTTTCCTTGCCGGAGAACACAGGCTGTTCTGAGATGCTCATTCTGTTCGCCATACAGACTTTCCCACTCACGAAATTGTGCCGTTCTAAATAAAACAAAAAGGCTGCCGCTTTGGTCTTGACCGAGGTTATCCAAAACCTTGTTCAAGCTAAAGCGGCAGTTTGAATTTTTGCTAATGTACCAAATCTCCCATTCCATTAGGCATGCTAAGTTTTTCCGCTGGACAGCAGCAGATTGATCTCTCCAAAAAGAAATCATCACTTCCTAATAACAGCCGTCTTTTAAGTTATCTCTGACTTATAGGAATTGACTGAATTCAATCTTCTCGCAGTTAGGTCCTTCAATTGCGAAAAAACGTACACCATGTTCCCAGAACGGCAGGAAATGTATCGTATCCGATGTGGTGTTAAGACCTTCTTTGTTTATGTAGGAAAAAGCGTCTTCTATTGACACGCAATTTATCGCAATGTGGTCTATTGCCCCTGTTTTCATTTCAGCCGCCTTGTTTTCATAGGTTTCGATAGTCAAATTGTGCAATCTTAAAAATGCAACCTTTTCATTTGCCTGCTCATTTACGGTTCTAAGTACAGGGATAAAACCCAACTTCTGATAAAACGCAATCGTTGCCTCTATGTCGTTCGTAGGGATACCGATGTGCTGAATTCCTGTGAAATTATCGTCCATAGACATATTATTTCTGCCTCTCTTCCTTCTGTTTTTTGAGAACCTGTTCCAGCGTAGGCATTGCGGGTATGGCACCATAGTTCTCAACGCAAACGCTTGCTGAAGCGTTTCCAAAATCGGCAAATTCGGACACTTCCTCCGGCGTAAGTTCGCATAGTTTTTTTCCGCTCTCCGCCAGTTTGTAAAGAAATCCTCCCCAAAATGCGTCGCCTGCTCCTGTTGCATCAACAGCACTGTTAGTGAAGCCCTTTACAAGAATACCGCCTTTTTCTGTCCTAACGAATGCACCCTTCTTTCCAAGAGTCACTGCCACTATTTTCACACCCTGTCCGATTAAGATATCAGCTGCTTCGGTATAGTCTGCTTTGCCTGTTAGCAGTTCTGTTTCTTCCTCGGAAATCTTCATTAAGTCAGCATTTTGGCTATTTCATCGTGCTTCGCCATTTCGGTCCTCCTGTGTCTGAAATAGAAAAACGGAGCAACCTAATGGTCGCTCCGATATACATTGTTATTTTTCACCTATATTAAATGACCTGTTTAATCGTTAATCTGATCATTTAGCAAGCTCCTTGTATGCTTCTAAGTTTTTTTCAATAAGTCTTTTGGAAATCGCTTCAACATCATCGTCAGGGGCAGTCTGAAGTTTTTCAGCTTCGGGAAATTCCATAATGATGTAACGCGGAACATTGTTCTTTAATATTATAGCTGAGCCGTTTTCATCTACCAGTCTTGCTACCTTAGAAAAATTCTGATTTGCTTCTGTAATCGAAACGAGCGTATTGGTGTCTATGGTCATGATCAAGACCTCCTTTCCTCTTTTATTATACACCACAAATAGGATAAATTCAACCTATTTCAGAAAAATATTTTGCTATTGCCTGTGAAACTATCTCAGTGAGTTCCTCCGGCGTTTTTCCGTTCATATATTCCGCAACAAGCTCAGCCGGTACTGAAATCTTTACTGGAGGCTTCGGCTTCATAATTTTCGCTATTGCTGCCGCAGTTGGGCTTGGCTCGTCGTGAAGTTCTTTCGCATTAGCCGCCGTAATTTTCATTTCCGGGTGAGATTTCAGAACATTTA
>UMKY01031739.1_pt1 | contig 16261 bp, 19 predicted proteins | sample 1966421 | NCBI WGS metagenome assembly UMKY01 (sample SAMEA4836186, study PRJEB28245) | human gut metagenome | biome: gut microbiome; material: fecal sample | place: Denmark | collected 2008 | reverse complement strand
AGCCACTACGCTTTCAAATCTAACTTTTGGGGGTCACCACACAGAAGTTCGGGTGCGTTTTCTTTTACTTCAATATCTTCAAATTTATGTTTCATCTGATAGCAGTCACTGCGTGAATCACAGTAAATACATCCGTGCAGACAACCTCTGTATATATTAATGCCGTTTGAGGCGGATAAAATTCCCTTTGCTTTGACTTTATGCATAAAATACCTCAATTTTCTTTTACTTCAACAAACCATTTATTTTCTTCGAGAAAAATATATCTTTCTTTTCCTAAAATTCTGCAGGTATATCGAATACCGCAACCGCCTGCTTTTAAAGAGGTGGCATAGCGTACATCTGTTATGCGGTCGATGGGATAGCGTTTGTTGTCATCCCAAAAAATATAATTCGGTACGAGGCTGCCGTCACAGTCAAATGTTGCAGTAACCTTAACATATTTCTTAAACATAATAGCCTCCGATAAGCGTTAGTTCACAGATAACCGACAGGGTGAATTGTGTGTTCGTCTTTTGGATTAAAGGCAGACAGCCCTCTGTCGGTTAAAAGTGATGCGGGACGAATGATATAATTGCCAAAGCGTTGCTTTAATTTATCCAAGGTTTTATCAAGCTTTTCTTCTGCGATTATTTTTCTTTCGTCCGAAAAAATATCCATTTGTCTGGGAATGTTATTGTGTGCAAAATCCGTAACTGATACGCCGATGCTTCTTAGAGGTGATTTATTGTCAAAATTCTCTTTGAACAGTGACATAGCGGCTTTTGTAATGTCGCTTGTCAGGGAAGTGTAGGTATTTAAAGTATGTTGCCTTGTAATTGTGGAAAGCCCCGTGTCACGCATACTCACACACACAGTTTTGCCCACAAATCCTTGTTCACGCATTCGTCTGCATACGCTGTCACAAAGGACATAGGCTATAACCTTGATGTCGTCAAGATTTTTTAAATCACGCACCGCCGTGGTTGAATTTCCGATAGATTTTACCTCTGAATATTCACCGATTCGAGCAACGGGTGAGGAATCATATCCGTTTGCAAAGCCGTAAATCAGGTCGCCCCATTTGCCGAGGTGAGTCCTCAACAGACCGATCGGAGCATTTGCAATGTCGCCTATGGTGTATATTCCTATCTGTTCAAGTTTTTTTCGTGTAGCACCGCCTACATACAGCAAATCGCCGGCAGGTGAATTCCATACAAGCGTCTTGTAGTTATCCCGTGTAATGCAGGTGATTGCGTCAGGCTTTTTGTAATCACTGCCGAATTTGGCAAAAATCTTGTTAAAGCTGACGCCTATGCTTACCGTGATACCGATTTCGTCCTTTATACGCTGTGAAATCTCCTCGGCAATGGTGAGTGCGTCATTTTTATAGTCTTCTGAAATGTCAAGCCACGCTTCATCAAGACCGAAAGGTTCGACCATATCGGTGTAATCGGAGTAAATTCGGCGTACCTTGTCGGAAAACTTCTTGTAAACATCAAGTCTTGCGGGAACAGTCAGAAGTTGAGGGCATTTTTTCTTTGCCTGCCATATAGCTTCTCCTGTTTTTATATTGTACTTTTTTGCCTCCTCGTTTTTCGCAAGGATAATTCCGTGTCTGTTCTCGGCGTCACCGCTCACCGCAACGGGTAAATCTCTTATATTCGGATTTAAAAGACATTCCACGCTTGCATAAAAACAGTTGCAGTCGCTGTGCAGAATAGCACGGTCATTTTTATATAGCTTTGAATTTACTGTGTCACAAATTTTCATACAAAATCATCTCGAACAAATGTTTTATTAAATTATAGAACAGATGTTCTTAAAAGTCAAGAGGTAATTTAAAATTTCTAAATATTACATTTTGTAACCATTTGTAACTTTTGCAAAGAATATCTCTTGAATATATGTTTTTATGTATTTAACATCTTTCAACATTCCAAAAAGGAATATTAACATAACTCACATTTTTCCACATATGAACTAAAAATCTAATAATCTGTGAATTATCGACAATATAAATTAACTATATTTGTTAGTATTCGCTAAATATTATGCTGTTGCAATTGAAATTTCAAAAAAATTTCAATTTTTTAAAAATATTTACAAAAAAGTCTTGTTTTTTTTCTCATAAAGTAATATAATAAGTCTACAATGTTTTTAAAGAATTTTAAAAAAGAAATATAAATTTTGGGGAGAGAGAAAAATGAGACTTCGTAAACAGGATTTGGGCGACAGAAACTTGATTGGACACAGAGTTGAGAGCGTTCGTAAGCAAAAGGGAATGAAACAAAAAGAACTCCTTGCTCAGCTTCAGGTAAGCGGAGTAGATATGAACGCATCGGGTCTTTCTAAGCTCGAGGGACAGATCAGATTTGTAACAGATGTTGAGCTTGTTGCGCTTGCAGACATTCTTGAGGTATCTGTCGATTATCTTCTTGGCAGAGATGAGAAGATTAAAAATTAATTTTGCTTGATTGTTTTTATTATATTATTTCCTACCATTAAAACAGGTGACTTTACAAAAGTAAGGTCACCTGTTCGCTTTGTACGGTTGCTTGTGAAATGAGAAATTCGGACTTTAAAAAGTTTACTTTTTCTCTTGCTGTATTACATCACATATTCTCTTTATACCTGCGTCTATTTTGTCAACGGAAATACCCGAAAAACTTAGGTTCAGTGCATTGATTTCTGCTTTTTCGGGCATTACCGCAATGTTGTTTTCGTCAAGTTTTTTTCGTATTTCGTTATAATCGGAAATTCCTTTTATTTTTACAGAAATATAAAGCGAGGTTTCGTTGAATATTATCTGTGTGTCGCTGCCAAAATACTTATATACGCAGTCTGTTATTTGTTTGCTTTTGTCAAGATAAACTCGCCTTGCTTTTCTTAAATGAGCGTCAAGTCTGCGGTTTTCAAGATATTTTGCAAGTGCGTTCTGCTCGGTTTTTGAGGCGGTCTGATTTATGTACGGGCTGATTTGTCGGTATTTTTTCAGCAGTTTGTCGGGCAGTACCATATAGCTGATTCTGACCGACGGCAAAAGAATTTTTGAAAATGAGCCGAGATATACCGTGTTTTCAATGTCGTAATTCTGCACGCACGGCATAGGGTGTGTACTGTATCTGAGCTCGCCGTTATAATCGTCCTCAATGATAATGCAATCGTTTTCTTTTGCCCACTTAATAAGCTCAAGTCGGCGGCTTACGGGCATACTCATACCGTTTTCCGCAATAAAATTCGGATTTACAAGCACCATATCGGGCTTTATTTTTTCGAGAGAGGATATGGTAATTCCCTTGCTGTCCGTATCAAAATACTTTATATCAAGTCCTAAGGTTTTAAAAATAAATTCCGCCTGAATGTAGCTTGATTTTGCCGTTGCAACGGTTTTGTTCGTGCCCACAAGAGAACACAAAAGGTAGAGCAAAAGCTGTGTTCCTGCGCCCACAACAATGTTTTCGGCACTTGTATTTACGCTCCTCACTCCGAGGCTGTATTTTTGCAGTGCATTTCTAAGCACGGTTTCGCCCTGCGGTTCGCCGTACGACATAAGCATATATCCCGTGTTTATTACCTCTTTGACATACTTTTTCCATTCGTCAATATTAATGATTTTATCGTCAATGCTTTTGCCGCTGAAATCGTAGTCATATCTTTTAATCTGTGCAATTGCGGAGCTGTGCGTATTTTCGCTTTTCTTTGGGGCGTTTTCAAACTGTGCCTCAACATAATATCCGCTTTGCGGCTTGTTTTTGATGTAACCCTCAACGCATAGTTGTTCGTAAGCTGCGGATACAGTGGTTTTTGATACCTCAAGTCCGCTTGAAAGCTGGCGCACTGACGGCAGCTTTGTATTCTTTACAAGACTTCCGTTTTCCACGGAACGCCTTATTGATGCGTAAATCTGCATATAAAGCGGAGCACAAGAAGTTTTGTCAATAATTATAAAGTCATAGAGCATAGTATCACCCTTAGATATTTTAGCATTTAACTTGTTTTTAAGCAATACGCAAAATAAAAAAACGAGAGTAAGACAAATCCTACTCCCGTATAAATTTAATTGTATGTGACAGAGCATTAGAGTGACGCACCGAAATCGCTTACTAAAATCTGACCTGTAAGTGCCTTTGAATTATCGGATGCGAAAAATTCTATAATATTTGCAACATCTTCTGCCATACAAGGCTTTATCTTTAAGTCAGCGTGTTTGCTCATTGCACCAAACATTTTCATATCAAGATTTTCAGGCTTCATATTCATAGTCATAGGTGTAACTATTGTACCCGGACAAATTGCATTACAGCGAATGTATTTGTCGGCAAGAAGTAAAGCTGTATGCTTTGTAATACCGATGATTGCGGATTTGGTGGAAACATAAGCAGCGCCGCCACCGCCGTTTACTCCCGCAACAGAAGCAACATTTACGATAGACGAACCCTCTTGCATATATTCAAGAGCCGCACGAATACACTGCATTGTACCGACCTGATTAATTGAAATCAATTTTTGAATTTCAACATCGTCAAACTTATTGATAGGTGCAAGACCGGTGTCGAGAACACCCGCATTGTTTACCAAAATATCAATACCGACGAATTTATCTACAGTTGCTTTCATAAGATTTTTGCAATCTTCATCTTTTGAAATGTCGGTCAAAACGGTAAGCACATTACCGCCTTCTGCTTTGATTTTAGATGCAACCTCATCAAGAGCCGCCTGACGGCGTGCACTGATTACAACATTTGCTCCGCTTTTTGCAAAGAGCATAGCCGTTGCGGCACCTACTCCTGAATTACCGCCTGTAATTACAGCGGTTTTTCCTTTTAAATTATACATAAATCCTCCTTTTGCGTACTGTATCTGTAAAAATAATTGTATCATATGTACTTGTTTAAATCAAGTTTTTAAAGTCGAAAAGCATTTGCGAAAATTTATATTGCAATATGCTGTTTACGGTTGAATTTTCTGTTATAACAAGGTATAATTAAATATGTATGTAATTCTTACTTTATAAAAGGGGATAGTTCTATGAACAACTTAGCAGATAAGTTTTTTGAAAGTATAAAGGGTAAAAAAGTCGGTTTTATCGGTATAGGCACAAGTAACTTGCCTTTGATAAAACTGTTTTCGGATAAAGGCGCAGTAGTTTCTGCATATGACAAAAAAGATTTTGAATCACTCGGCGAAAATGCCGTAAAAGCCAAAGAATACGGCGCAGAGCTTGTTTTGGGCGAGGATTACCTCTCAAAACTTGACGGCGACATTATTTTCCGCAGTCCTGGCACACCGTTTTACAGACCTGAACTTGTTGCATTAAGAGAAAAAGGCGTTGTACTCACTTCCGAGATGGAAGTGTTCTTTGACCTCTGCCCATGTAAAATCATTGCAATTACAGGTTCCGACGGCAAAACCACAACCACAACAATTATCTCCGAATTTTTGAAAGCAAGCGGTGTGAATGTACACCTCGGCGGCAACATCGGCAAGCCTTTACTCCCTGAAATCGAGAGCATTAAAGAGGACGATGTGGCAGTGGTTGAGCTTTCAAGTTTTCAGCTTATTTCAATGAGAAAAAGTCCTGATGTTGCAGTGGTTACAAACCTTGCGCCTAACCACCTCGACATACATAAGGATATGCAGGAGTATGTGGATTCAAAGAAAAACATCGTACTTCACCAAAATGCTTTTTCAAAGGCGGTGCTTAACCTTGACAATGAAATTGCAAATTCATTCTCTGACAGCGTTCGTGGTCAGCTTGCAAAATTCAGTGTAAAAGAAAGCCTTACAAACGGCGCTTATCTTGACGGTACAACCGTATGCTACAGCGACTACGGCAAGGTTACAAAGATTATGGACATCAAGGATATTAAAATTCCGGGTATGCACAATGTTGAAAACTATCTTGCCGCTATTTCTGCTGTATGGGGAATGGTTGATATTGAAACTATTAAGGCTGTTGCAAAGACTTTCGGCGGTGTTGAACACAGAGCGGAGTTTGTAAGGGAGTACAACGGAGTTAAGTATTACAACGATTCCATTGCATCAAGCCCTACAAGAACAGCACTCGGCACGCTCTCGCTCTATGATGAAAAAATCATCATCATTGCAGGCGGTTACGACAAGCATATTCCTTATGAGCCGCTCGGCCCTGTAATCAACGATAAGGTTAAGGTTCTCATTCTTCTCGGCGATACTGCTCCGAAGATTGAAAAAGCCGTTGTTGAGGCTGAAAACTACAACGAAAATGAAATTACAATCATAAATGTTACAAATATGGAAGAGGCAGTTGAGGCTGCCGTAAACCACGCCGAAAAAGGCGACATTGTTTCGCTTTCTCCGGCAAGCGCAAGTTTTGGTTTGTACAAGAATTTTGAGGAAAGAGGAAATCATTTCAAGGCTATTGTAAACGCTTTGAAATAATGTGAATATGAAACAGCTTTTATTTGATTTATGCCGCATAGGCGGAGTATCGGGCAGTGAAAAGCTAATCGCAAAGTTCTGTGCCGAAAAACTCTCTGCCTTTGCAGATACAACTATAGATAAAAACGGAAATGTAATCGCTACACTCGGCAATGCAAATGCAGACAAAACAATTTTGCTTGACGCTCACCTTGACAGAATAGGCTTTATTGTGACTTCGATTAATGAAAACGGTTTTGTTAAGGTTGCCTCCTGCGGCGGAATTGATGTAAGGGTATTGTCAGACGCTGTACTTGTATCTTGTTCGGACGAGCCTGTTAAAGGAGTGGTATGTTGTATGCCTCCGCACCTGTCTGACGGCGGAGAAGATAAAGCAGCTCCTATTGACAAGGTATGGATTGACTTTGGTTTGCCTTATGAAAAGGTAGCCGAGAAAATTAAAATCGGTGATGTTCTTACATTTTACGGCGAACCGAAGGAACTTATGAATAACAGAATTACCGCTCCCGCACTTGATGACAGGTGCGGCATTGCGGCGCTTATTAAATGCGCCGAGCTTATCGGTAAAAAAGAACTTTCGTACAAGGTTGTTATTCTTTTGAGCGTTCAGGAGGAAACTTACGGAACAGGTGCGAAAACAGGTGCTTACAGGATTAATGCCGACGAGGCAATTGCCGTTGATGTCAGCTTTGCATCTCAACCCGATGTAAGCGGTCAATATGCAGGCGTTGAACTTGCAAAAGGTCCGATGATTTGCATTTCTCCGATTCTTAGCAAGGCTATGAGCGATAAACTCATTTCTGTCGCTAAGGAAAAGAACATTCCTTTTCAATATGAGCCTATTTCGGGTACAACGGGCACAAATGCTGACCATATTTCTGTTACAAAAAGCGGTGTTGCTTCTGCCGTTGTTTCGATTCCGCAAAGATATATGCATACTCCGATTGAAGTTATTGATATTTCTGATGTAGAAAATACGGCAGCTCTGCTTGCTGAATATATTATCGGCGGAGGTGCTTTTAATGACTGATTTTAAATTGCTTGAAAAACTCTGCACTGTCGAAGGTATTTCGGGTGACGAGGGCAGTGTAAGAGAAATTATTATAAACGAAATAAAGCCGTTTGCCGATGAAATCAAAACGGATAACCTCGGCAACATCATTGTGTTTAAAAAAGGCAAAAACCGAGCAAAGGCAAAACTTATGCTTTCGGCTCATATGGACGAAGTGGGCTTTATGGTAACGGATATTACTTCTGACGGCTACCTTAAGTTTGATGAAGTCGGCGGTCTTGACAGACGGGTTGTGCTCGGCAAAACTGTAACCGTAGGCAAAAATAAGGTAAACGGTGTAATCGGTGTAAAGCCTATTCATTTAAGCAAATCAGATGAAAGAACCGCTGTGCCGAAGTACGGCGAAATGTACATTGATATCGGTGCAACAAGCAAAGATGATGCGCTAAGCGTTGTAAGCTACGGCGACAGTGTGAATTTTAATTCTATATACGAAAATAACGGCTATACAATCAAATCAAAGGCTATTGACGACCGTTTTGGCTGTCTTGCGCTTATTGAGCTTATAAAAAGCGAGCTTGACTATGATATGTACTTTGTGTTTGCCGTACAGGAAGAAGTCGGACTGCGTGGTGCAAAGGTTGCGGCGTACAGCGTAGACCCTGAATTTGCCATTGTTGTGGAAACCACAACCGCAGCGGATATTGCAGGTGTTGAAGAAACAAGACAGGTGTGCAATCTCGGTGACGGTGCGGTTATTTCTGTAATGGACAGACGCACAATTTATGATAAGAGAATGTCTGAAATGGCTTTTGAATGTGCCAAGGAAACGGGTGCAAAGGCTCAATATAAAAGAGCGGTTGCAGGCGGTAACGATTCGGGCGTAATTCATCAGAGCAGAGGCGGAGTAAAAACCCTTGCAATCTCACTTCCTTGCAGATATTTGCATAGCAGCGTTACAGTTGCGAATGTAAGCGACTGCGATGATATTATAAAAATTGTGTCGGCACTTGCAAATAAGATTGCAGGCGGAGAATATTAAACGAAAGGATTATGACAGATGATATTGACTGCCGATAATTGCGAAAAATTTATCAGCACAATAGAAAGCCTTGACGGACTTGATCCTTTTGCCTGCCGCATAATTTCGCTTTGTACAAGTTACAATCCGCATCTTCCGTTTGTGGATTATTGGACTGTTTTTGATGACGAAAGCAACACTGCAACGGGAGCAATCGCACGAAACGGCACGGATTTTATTCTTTTTCTGACCGATAAAACGGATATAGACGAAGTATCGACTTTTATGCGTGTGGCAGGAGCAGCTTCGGTAATTTGCAGTAACAAATACAGCCTTGATTTGTTCGGATACGAAAAATCGCAAGGCCCTATACTTGTACGCAAAGAGGAATTATCGGAAAGCGATAACTTAAGAATAGACACACCGCAGATAAAAGAGGCTTACGAGCTTATTGCAAAGGCGGCGGATAAATATTTTACTCCGCCGAAATTTGAGGATTTTTATGTGGATATAAACCATAAACTGCGCCATGGCACAATGCGTTTGCTCGGCTTATATGACGAAAACGACCTTGCGGCTGTTGCAATGACTGTTGCCGAAAGCAAGCATGGCGCTGTAATCGGTGCGGTTGCGTGTTTACCGAAATTCCGCAACAAAGGATACGGCACATACATAGTAAATCACCTTACAAATATTCTTGTAAAAGAGGGCAGAAGTGTGTTTGTACACAGGGCGGAGAATGCAAACAAGGCATTTTACGATAATTTAAAATTCAACTGCTTTGACAGCTGGTGTGAATACCATTTTAAAGGATGATAAATTTTGAGTTTTTTTGATATAGACAACAGAATAATCGAGGCCTCGCAAAAGGCTATGGAGCTTTGCAAAAGCAAAATTGACGAAATAAACGATATTCAAGAATACAATCAGCAAAAGATGATAAAAGCCTTTCAGGAGGCAGGGGTAAGAGAAAGTCATTTTTCGGGTTCAACAGGCTATGGCTATGACGATTTCGGCAGAGATGCTCTCGACCGTGTGTATGCCTATGCTTTTGACGCCGAGGACGCACTTGTAAGACATAACTTTGCAAGCGGCACACATACTCTTACGGTTGCTCTTTTTGGTATTTTAAGACCGAACGATACCATGCTTTCCGTAACAGGTATGCCGTATGATACAATCCGCTCGGCAATCGGACTTGAGGGCAATTATCCCGGGTCGCTAAAAGATTTTGGCATTAACTTTGAAATGGTTGATTTAAAGGCTGACGGCACTGTTGATTATGAGGCAGTCGAGCAGAGAATCAGAGAAGAAAAGCCGAAAATGGTTTATATTCAGCGCTCAAGAGGATACAGCATAAGACCTTCGCTTACATACAGAGAAATCAAAAAACTTTGTGAAATTTCCAAAAAAGCGTCACCAAAGTCAATTATTATGCTCGATAACTGCTATGGCGAGTTTGTTGAAAAGGTTACTCCGATGTCTGTCGGTGTTGATATTATGGCAGGTTCGCTCATTAAGAATGCAGGCGGCGGCATTGCTCCTACGGGAGGATATATCGCAGGTAAAAAAGAACTTGTCGAGATGTGCGCATACAGACTTACAACTCCGGGTACGGGTAAGGAAATCGGTGCAACGCTCGGCAACAATCGTGAACTCTTTATGGGTGCGTACCACGCTCCGTTTGTGTCTTGCGAGGCATTAAAGACGGCAGTGTTTGCATCGGCTCTTTTTGAAATTCTCGGTTATGATACAACCCCTAAATACAGTGAAAACAGGGGAGATATTATTCAGCTTATTATGCTCGGAAACGAAGAAAAGCTTTGCAGTTTCTGCGAGGGAATACAGAGCGGCTCTGCCGTAGACAGCTTTGTAAAGCCCGAACCGTCGGATATGCCTGGTTATGAAAGTCAGGTAATTATGGCGGCGGGTGCGTTTACACTCGGCTCGTCAATCGAACTTTCCGCAGACGCACCGTTAAGAGAACCGTACGCAGTATGGATGCAGGGCGGACTTAATTTCTGTTCGGGCAAACTCGGCGTAATGCTTGCGGCGGATAAGATATTAAAGAAAAGCGAAGAAAATTAAAATATAATTTGACATTTTATTTTTACCGAACTGCTCATAATGTATGGGCAGTTTTTTCTTTTGAGGTTTTTTATTAAAAGACAGAAAGTTTCGATTTAATAATTAAAAAATTTAGGTCAAGCCTTGAAAAGGTCGACCAAACTTTTATAATTGCTTTTCCGATTTATTCCGCTAAACCATAATTTAATAATCTTCCAAAGCATTTAAGACAGAACCTCTTTTAAATAACACATAAATTCCGACTTTGCATAATATACCATTGTAGAGAATAATTATTGTGCGGGTGTTAAAAATGAAAAAATCAGAGCTAAAAGCCTTTGGCATAATTGGTGGAGATAAACGGCAGCTTTTTCTTGCAAAGTCAATATCAGACTGTTGTTACGATGTAATTCTCGGCGGTTTTGATAAGCTGAAAAGCCTCGGTGCGATTGAAATATCCGACATAAAAACCGCAATTTCAAAATCAGATGCAATAATTTTCCCTTTGCCGTCAATTTGCGCAGACGGTACGGTAAACACGCCGTTTTCGGACAACAAAACAAGGCTTGACGAAGAAATGATTTCTCTTTTAAAAGAAAAGCCGATATTTGTTGCTATGAAAAATAAATTTTTAAAAGCATATCCGCAGCTTGCAGACTGCGAGGTTTACGATTATTCGGCAAAAGAGGAATTTGCGGTTGCCAATGCGTTGCTCACCGCCGAGGGAGCGGTTGAAATTGCGATGAATGAGTACGAGGGTACGATTTTTGACAGCAAATGCCTTGTTTGCGGATTTGGCAGGATAGGAAAAATGCTTGCAAAAATGCTGAAATCTCTTAATGCACAGGTCACGGTAAGCGCAAGAAACGAGGTTGATTTTGCGTATATAGACGCACTCGGCTGTAAACACATCAACACAAATGCTCTCAAAAGCGTAAAGGGATACGACCTTGTTTTCAACACAATTCCCGTTATGATTTTTGACAGCGACTTGCTTATGAACACAGACCGCAACACCATTATAATAGACCTTGCCTCACTTCCGGGAGGAGTGGATTTTGAGGCGGCACGCAGGTACAAAACCGATGCCGTTCGTGCCTTGTCATTGCCCGGCAGAACCGCACCAAAGGCAGCGGGAGAAATTATCAGAAAAACGATTTTTAACATAATCAAGGAGGTTTACAGGTGACAAAAGCAACCATTGGCTATGCAATGTGCGGTTCCTTTTGCACCTTTTCACAAGCCTTTGAACAAATGCAGAAGCTTGTTGATTCAGGCTACAGGGTACTTCCGATAATGTCAGGTAACGCCTACTCAACAGATACTCGATTTGGCAAGGCAGAGGAAATGGTTAAAACTTGCGAGGATATAACAGGAGAAAAGGTACTTCACACCTCGGTGCAGACAGAGCCGATAGGACCAAAAAAAATGTGCGATTTACTTCTGATAGCACCTTGCACAGGCAACACACTTGCAAAGCTGTCGCTCGGCGTAACCGACACCTCGGTAACAATGGCGGCAAAATCACATCTGCGTATTCTGCGGCCTGTACTTTTGTGCGTTGCAACAAACGACGCACTCGGAGCGTCTGCGCAGAACATAGGCAGACTTATGAACACAAAGAACATTTATTTTGTCCCGATGCGGCAGGATAATTGCATTAAAAAGCCAAATTCACTTGTGGCTGATTTTTCTAAAATAGAAGAATGTGTAGAGCTTGCACTGCAAGGCAAACAACATCAGCCGATATTTATATGATACAAAACAACAGTTCCGATTTCTGAATAAGTCAGTCAAAAACGGAAAATATACAAAACGCCCCTTTACGGTATAATGCAATCAAAATTACCGTAAAGGGGATTTTTATGGCAAAAAAGTGTTTTTTATAAATAATTGGCACAATTGCCGATATATTCTAAAGACAGAAAAGAAGAGAATGACTATGAAAAAGAAAATTTTTGATAATATTATAAAATATATTGACAAATACTGCAAAATGCAGTAATTATACAGGCTTTAACAAAAAATATTTTTTACAAAGGAGAATACACATGAAAAATAATAAAATTAAAAAAATTTTTGGACGGACTTTATCTGTAATTCTTACGGTATTTCTTTTGGTAGGCACAATTCCGATTGTTGGAGTTAGTGCTGCTGAAAATGAAGTGGAATACAAATACTTCTTAAATGTAAACGATGTTACATACTTGCAAATGCACATTGCAGGCAGAAAAAACACCGACGGTTAGGCTTTTATTGACGAAACAAACAAGCAGTTGTTTAACTGCGTTGATATGAACAAAGACGGCAAACTCTCCGTTGCCGATGTAACTGCACTGCAGATTTATATATCACAGAATAATTAAACAACAACAAACCCTTTCTTGATAAGGCGGCAGGCACAGACTTGCCGCCTTTTGCTTTGTGTATGAAAAATTTGAATTTTGCGTAAATAAAAAAATAATTCCTATAAAATCACAAATAGTTTACGGTGAGGTATTGCTACATATGCTTTTTTGTGATAAAATGGTAAATAATACGAATTGCAAATAAATTATTGTGATATTTTTTATAAAAAAAGGAAACATTTTTATGAAGCTATGTACTAAATGCAAGCATTTGCACAATGATGAGGACGCAGTGTGCAGTAACTGTAATTCTCCTCTTGAGAGCATTACCGACGAGAATACTCCCGTATATCTCCTTTCTGCCGAGGGATTTGAGCTTGAGCGTGTTAAAACCGCACTTGAAGACAATTCTATCCCTTGTGACAGCGTTATTAAGGACAAACAGCTTAAAAAGCAGGAATTTATAAATAAAAATTCTGCCGAAAGCGATATTTTGGTTCCTTATGCCGCATATGAAAAAGCCTACGATATATGTATAGGAATCGGCGCAATTAAAGAAGATGATACTCAGGTTCTTGAAGATGCGGTTGAGCAAAAAGACAGTAACGAGCCTACTCTTGACGAAAAATTCGAGAAGATGAGCGGCGTTAAACGCACCACCATAAGAGTTCTTTCAGCCATTGCTTTTCTTGCGCTTGTTGCTCTTGCAGTGTACGGCACAGATTTTATAACGGGTTTTATAAAAGGTTTATTTGGTTAAATTAATTATTTTGGAGGAAAAACTATGAATATTGAAACAAAATGCGTGCAGGCAGGCTGGCAGCCGCACAAAGGCGAGCCGAGAGAATTGCCGATTTATCAGAGCACTACTTTTAAGTACGACACAAGCGAAGAAATGGGTAAACTCTTTGACCTTGAGGCAGAGGGATATTTTTACACAAGACTTCAAAACCCTACCAATGACAGCGTAGCCGCTAAAATCTGCGCTATGGAGGGCGGCGTGGCTGCAATGCTCACTTCAAGCGGTCAGGCTGCAAACTTCTTTGCTGTGTTTAATATCTGCGAGGCAGGCGACCATCTTATCGCCTCATCTTCAATTTACGGCGGTACATACAATCTCTTTGGTACTACCCTCAAGAAGATGGGCATTGAATGCACATTTGTAGACCAGGATCTCCCTGAAGAAGAACTTGCCAAGCTCTTTAAGCCAAACACTAAGGTTGTATTCGGCGAAACAATCACTAATCCGACTGTTTCTGTTTTTGATATTGAAAAATTTGCAAGACTTGCACATTCGCACGGTGTTCCGCTTATTGTAGACAACACATTTGCCACTCCCGTAAACTGCCGTCCGTTTGAGTTCGGTGCAGACATTGTTACTCACTCAACAACCAAGTATATGGACGGTCACGCAACAGCGGTTGGCGGCTGTATTGTTGACAGCGGTAATTTTGACTGGCTTGCTCATGCTGACAAATATCCGGGACTTACAACTCCCGATGATTCATACCACGGTATTGTTTATGCCGAGCGTTTCGGTAAGGCGGCTTACATCACAAAGGCTACTTCACAGCTTATGCGTGACCTCGGTGCTATTCAGTCACCGCAGCACGCTTATTACCTCAATATCGGTCTTGAGTCACTTCACCTTAGAATGAAAAAGCATTGCGAGAACGCACTTGCCGTTGCAAAATATCTTAAAAACAACGAAAATGTAGCGTGGGTTTGCTATCCTGACCTTGAAGACGACAAGTACCACGAGCTTGCTAAAAAGTATCTTCCGAACGGTTCTTGCGGTGTACTTGCTTTCGGTATCAAGGGCGGCAGAGAAGAATCAATAAAGTTTATGGATTCGCTTAAGTTTATCACAATCGTTACTCATGTTGCCGACGCAAGGTCATGTATTCTTCACCCCGCAAGCCACACACACCGCCAGATGACAGACGAACAGCTTATTGAGGCAGGAGTAGCTCCTGACCTTATCCGCCTTTCTGTAGGTATTGAAAATGCGGATGATATTATCGCAGACCTTGCACAGGCGTTTGAAAAAATTTAAAAATTATACTCGGGAGTTGATTTTATGTCAGCTTATGTTTCTGCTGTAATAGTTGCGGCGGGCGGCTCTGTAAGAATGGGAATTGCAGACAGCAAACAGTTTATTCCGCTTCTTGACAAGCCGGCTATTGAATATACTTTAAAAGCATTTCAGAAATGCTACCTTATAAAAGAAATTGTTATAGTTTGCCGTGAGCAGGATGTTGACCGCATTAACGAACTTGTAAATCAAAACGGATTTACAAAGGTCAGCAAAGTTGTGCTCGGCGGTTCTTCACGCTCCACAAGCGTGCGCAACGGCATTAAGTCGGCGAATGAAAAGGCAAAATATTTTGCTATTCACGACGGCGCCCGTCCGCTTATTACTGTTGACGAAATCGAAAGAGTTGTTGAGGCGGCTTTTGAAACCGGTGCGGCAACCCTCGGAACATCCGTTACGGATACAATCAAAATCGTTGACGGATTTAATAAGATTGAGAGCACACCGCTCCGCTCACAGCTTAGAGCAGTGCAGACTCCGCAGGTTTTTGAAAGAGATTTGTATATGTTTGCTCTTGAAAATGCAGGAGAAAACAGCCTTGAATTTACCGACGACTGCGCTCTTATCGAAAATATGGGCGGCGAAGTTCTCGTTGTAAAGGGCAGTGAAGAAAATATTAAACTCACCACTCCCGTAGATGTAATTCTTGCGGAAAGCATACTTAAAAACCGCATAAAGAACGGTAATTTCTGAACGAAAGGATAACATATGAGGATTGGTCACGGTTACGATGTTCATAAATTTGCAGAAAACAGAAAACTCATTTTAGGCGGAACAGAAATTCCGTATGAGTTTGGCCTGCTCGGTCATTCCGATGCCGATGTGCTTGTTCACGCAGTAATGGACAGCTTGCTCGGCGCTGCGGCTCTCGGTGATATAGGCAAACATTTTCCCGATACCGACGAAAGGTACAAAGGCGCAGACAGCATTGCTTTGCTCAAAGAGGTTTGCAGAATCCTTGACGAAAACGGCTACAAAATTGGCAATATTGATTCTACGGTAATTGCCCAAAAGCCGAAGATTAAGGATTATATCTATGCCATGAGAGAAAATATTGCGAATGCTTGCGGCATTGATATTTCGCAAGTAAGCGTAAAGGCAACCACAGAAGAAAAGCTCGGTTTTACAGGCAGGCTTGAGGGTATTTCCGCTCACGCTGTTTGTATTATCGAATAATGAATTAATTAAGGATATTGAGCATACATATTAAACTATGAATGTTTGTATCATACACAAAAATAATGGAGGCACACAAAAATGAAAAATTGTCCAAGATGTAACGCACAGATGGAAGATAACGCTGTTTTTTGCCAGAA
>UMKY01067646.1_pt1 | contig 16303 bp, 3 predicted proteins | sample 1966421 | NCBI WGS metagenome assembly UMKY01 (sample SAMEA4836186, study PRJEB28245) | human gut metagenome | biome: gut microbiome; material: fecal sample | place: Denmark | collected 2008 | reverse complement strand
CAAGAGCACACCTTGAGTCTAATTCTATTGCCCTGTTGTAATCTTCAAGAGATTTGTCATAATCTTGAAGTTCATTATTTACAAGGCCTCTATTAATATATGCGTCCAAAAAGTCTGGATTTACTTCTATTGCCTTTGTATAAAGTTCGCGCTTTCTTTCAAGATTTTCTGTAATTAGAGCAAGGTAAAAATAATACTCGTCAGTGCAGCCAAGACGTTTCAAATCATTCTCGATTATTTTGCGTGCAGCTTCGTAATCATTCGCATTTAACGCATTTACTATTCTTTTAATAATCTTGTTTTTATCTTTCATAAATGTATTTTAACATAAAAGCGGATAGTACATACTACCCGCCTTATTTATACTTTAGCTAAAATTATTTTACAAAGAAACTTGCATTTACATTAGCATTAATTTTTACAACGCCGCCTGTAATAGTTGTAGAAGTAGCTCCGGATGCAGCTTCATCTGCCACAGAAGCAAGCATATTCTTAGCCATATACATTCTTGGGCTGTTATAATTATTGGCATTGCAGCTTACATCAAAAGTTCTTACACCATCTAATGTCGTTCCAAGATTTTTAGCCAGAAGCCCTGCTCTTGACTGGGCTTTTTTGGTTGCTATACCTAGAAGGTCATTACACTGAGCATCATATGTTGATACGGAAAAGTTAAGGTTGTCTACATTTGTTGCTCCAGCCTCTATTGCCTTATCAATCATTGAACCAACTTTATCAAGAGATTTTGTATGTACAATTACTCTGTTGGAAACTTCATATTTATCAAGATTTCTCTTACTTCCAGAGTATGAGTAGATTGGAGATGCGCTAAAATCAGATGTTTTAATATAGTCCCCATTTGAAGAATTAAGCATTGAGCTCAAAACTGAAAGAACTCTGTCTGAAGCTTCTTTATTTAATTGTGTAGCTTTTTGCATTGATTTGCTGTCAGAAGTCTGCACGGCAAAAGAGATTTCTGCCACATCCGGTGCGACTTCGGTATTTGCAGATGTGCTTACAGAGATATATCCTCTATCGTGAGAAACCTGCGTTACTGCCTGAGTTGATAATGGTGCACTTACTGCTATCAAACCCAATACAGCAGCTGTTAATAATGTTTTTTTCATAATTCCCTCCTAACTAATCTATTATATCATATAAACGATTTCTTTTAAGAATTGTTCATTTATAATAAAAATATGAAAGCATTAGTTTATCAAAATCAGACGATAAGCCTTACTGAGCGTAAGAAGCCGGAAATAATATCTCCGCGGGATGCTATAGTTAAAGTTGCCTTATCATCAATCTGCACAAGCGATTTGCATATTATAAGAGGTTTCGTACCGCAGGCTAAAGATGGTATTATACTCGGGCATGAGTTTGTAGGGGAGGTTGTAGAAACCGGAAGTGAAATTACAAACTTGAAAGTTGGAGATAGAGTCTGCGCGAACTGTGAAACTTTTTGCGGTGAATGCTATTTTTGCAAAAAAGGGTTTATAAATAACTGCATCAACGGAGGCTGGGAGCTGGGGTGCAAAATAGATGGATGTCAGGCAGAATATGTCAGGGTTCCGTTTGCTGACACAGGACTTACAAAACTGCCTGATAACGTAACTTATGAAAACGCTCTTTTTGTTGGAGATATTCTTTCAAGCGGATACTTCGGAGCTGAGATGTGTGAAATTCAACGGGGAGATTACATTGCTGTTATAGGCGCAGGCCCTGTAGGACTCTGCTCTATGGCATGCGCCAGAACTTTTAACCCAGGTAAAATAATTGCTATAGATATTGATGAATTTCGTCTTAATCTTGCTCTAAAATTAGGACTTGCTGATTTTGTATTCAATCCACAACAGTGTGATATAGAGAAAGAAATTAAAAAGCTTACTGAAAACAGAGGCGCAGATTCTGTTATAGAGGCTGCCGGAGGAAAAAACACTTTTGAAACTGCCTGGAAAATTGCACGCCCTAATGCGATTGTCGGAGTAGTTGCAATGTATGAGGAAAACCAGATTTTACCTTTGCCTGAAATGTACGGCAAAAATTTGACTTTCAAAACAGGTGGAGTTGATGCTGTTCATTGTAAAAAACTACTTGAGATGATTTCTAAAGGTATTATCAATACTGATTTTCTTATAACACATACATTTCAGCTGGATGAGATTGAAAAAGCATACAAATTCTTTGAGGCCAAGTCTGATAACTGCCTAAAAACTGCTATCAATTACTAAAGTTTCATTGTTTTTAAGATTAAAGGGCCTTTATCAAGCGGCTCTGTTACTTCGAGCTTTACGACATCAGCTTTTTCACCGGATTTTTCTTTAATTACATGTTGAACATTCGCAGAAGCTTCATTTACTGTATCTAATTCAATAACATTTTGAACGACATCATAAGTTTTTTCTGGAGCAGATACCGGTTTATCTTCTATATCAGGAAGAAGTTCAAATTTTTTGACCGCAGGTTCTGCCTGCACCATATCTATGTGGTGTCCAAATTCAAGAGCCCATCTTAACCCGAGATTTAAAGTTATACCGTTTCTGCCGCCGCTCTGAAGCATTGCAGAACCAAATGCCATAAAGTTATCCTTAAATACTTTTTGAATACCTACACCATATTGAACAAATGGTTTAATACTCATTTCTGGAAGTCTGACATTGTCTGCCATTACTCTTGATTTATCCATAAAGTTCATCACCGCATTAGCAGCTATGTATGGCTGCCAGCCGTTTTTAGTATTCGCAATAAATTTTACACCTGGCGCAACCTGAATTGCGTGCAGAGGATCAGAGTCGATTTTTGCACCGGCTGAATTTTTGTAATCAAAGGTATTTATAAATGTGTATGCCAGCATTAAGTTCGGTTGAATTATAAATTTTCCATCTTTAAATTCCAGATTATATCCGGTCTTATTGCCAACTCCTGCCAAAAGCATAATTGCATCTTCGTGGCCGTACATTGTAGATATATCTGACAAGTTTGCACCTGCGCTTAATGTTGTTGCATTGAAGAAGTTGCCTTTGTATAAAGTTACAGTACCGCCGAGAACACCGCCATTTTGGCTTATGCCTATATTTTTATAATCAATACTAGCTCCGTTATAACCGCCGTAACCTGTGAATGTTCTTGCCCAGCCGTGTTTCCATTCTTTAATCGGCGTATCAAAACCAAACAGAGAACCGTAGGTTATACTGTTAACTTTTGGCCCGTCTTTCAGAGGAATATTTTCAAAGCTTACGTATGGTTTATACCATGTACTTGCCTGTTCTTGGGCTTCAAAATTTTCACCCGCATCATTTACACCTGCAATTGCAATTTTATTTTTATTAATTTCTGCCATTCGAATGTGTCTTGGCATAAGCATAAAGTTATCGCTGTTCTGGAATGCGTAGTTAAATGTCTGATTCATCTGTGATGCTGCAGCAGCCTGAGCTGCAACTGCACTTCCTAAAACAGAAGGGTTGAAAGCATCGCTTGGATTTGATGGATATTCTATCTTGCCTGTATCCGGGTTAAAGTACCCACCTCTTACAAAGACCATATCGCCATCTCTGTAATTATAGCTTGCACCGAATTGATATACAGGAGTATAAACTGTTTTCTGACCGTGATATTTTACATTTTCTGCGAAAGATTCGTCAGCAAACGGAAGCTCAACCATAGTTATATTATTTGCAATATTATTTAATACGTTTATTGAATTGAGATTTACGACTGTACCTTCACCTGCCTGAGCGTATTCATCGGCTGTAATACGGCCCATTGTATTTGTTGTAAAATCTACTGCTGCAGAGTTAATATTTACAGTACTTCCGTCATTTAATTCAAATTTAGTAAAATGCAGAGGGTTTGTAGTTAAGTTACCGATATTCATTGTACTCTGATTCAATACTAGCGAGTCATTTACTGCTGCATACGGATTATAGAGATTAACTGTACTATCCTGGGCAATTATATCCTGATTTTCTACAAGGACAGCAGGGGTGAATACTGTATCTTTAAGATTTATTGTACCGCGTTCTTCTGTCGTAATCTCGTTAACGTTAAATGTTGATTCATTAACATTTATTGTGCCGAGGTTAGTTATTTTGGATGTATCCATATCGCCGGTAACAGTCATAACTTCATCATTGTAGATATTTGCAACAATCAAGTTACCTGTAATATCTGCACTGCCTTCTGTATTAGTAATTTCTTTTACTGTTGTATTACCTTTGATTATTGCTGTACCGGTATTAGAAATTGTAGTTACCTTAACATCATTGTTAATCAGCATATTGCCGTCGTTATCAATTTTGTCTGCATATACGGAGCCGTCTACCGTAATTTCACCATCTTTTTCATTTTTTACGGTTTCTTTTACTGCAATATCGCCTTCTGCCTTTATGTTTCCACTGTTGGTAATATTATCAGCTGCAGTATTTCCTTTGATATCAATATCTGCCTTGTTTTCAAAATCTTTAACAGTCATTAAAGAACCGTCAAAAGATAGTTTTGAATTATTGGTAACATTGGCAAGCTCTACTACGCCAGTCATGTTCAAATCATTATTGTTAATAATATCTTTATCGGTTTTGACATTATTAAGGTTCAATATACCTTTGTTATCTGTAGCCTCATCATTGTTATTAGTAATATTAATGTTTGAAATAGTTACATTTTGATTTTCGTTCACAGATGAAAGGAAGTCTTTGTTATTTACATCAAATGTATTGTTTGCTCCGTTTATAGTAAGGTTTATCCCTTTAAGTTCAGAAACATCTTTTGACAAGATTGTTGTTGAATCATCTACAAAAGTAAATATTTTGTCTTCTTGTTCGGTAAGACCAGACCAGATTGGTGTTTCGTACTCAGCCCAGGCAACAAATGTATCCTGAAGACCACGGATTTCTAAACTGTCATTTTTCGTTGTTGTAGAGGCAAGCCCAAATTCTTTTGCCAGAATAATATCGCTAGTCATAATTGCTTCTGCTTGATTTAAGACTTTAGAATTATCATAATCAAGCTGAGGTGCGTCAGAAGTTGCTGATTTTATTATTTGCAAAATGTATTTTTCATTCATGTCGCATTCGTTACTAACATTTATTGAAGATATATAAATTGTACCGCTTCCTCCGTTTTCAAGCGTGAAAGTATCAGCATTCTGTTCTTCTTTTGTTAGTGTAACATCGATTGAATATCTGGAATCAGCGGAGGAATGAAGTTCATCCATTACATAATCTGTATAGACTCCGTCTTTTGTATTAATTGTACTTCCATTAGTTACATTTAATACAGAGTTATTTAATACATTTGAATTGTTTCCAAAATTCATTGTTGAACTATCTGCCGTAATGTTTTGGTTACTGATTTCACCGTTTGTAGTAAAGCTTGAATTTGTTATATTAATGTTACCTGTTCCAGTAATTGTATTGTCAAGAGTAAATGCTGAATTTGTTATATTTATTTGGGAATTATTTAATATATCACCAACTCTGTCTGTACCATTACTAAGAGCTATAGTTCCTTCGTTTTTAATATAGTCAGCATTCAAACCATTGTAAATTACAGCGTTTTTAGTATTTGTAAAACTGGTAATTTCTGCACCGTTATTAAGAGTTAATGTACCGCTGTTTACAGCACTATTCAAATCTGCATAACCTAAAACCGTTAATTCATTAGAGTTATCCACTATGCCGGCAGAAGTAAGAGTCCCTGAAATACTTGCAATTCCGCTATTTGTAAAATTCTGAATTTCTGAATTATTTTGTACAGTTAAATTTCCGCTGTTATTTACTCCAAGTGAAATTAACTGACCGACAACAGAAATATCATTAGTGTTTATAATGTTGTATACCGATGTCAGATTGCCGCCAACATTAAGTGTACCATCATTGATTAAACCATTTGAGTTTCCATCATCAGTTATTATGCCTGTTACGTCAAGGTTTCCAGCAATATTTATAGTTCCTGTTTCTTCGTTTACCAGACCGTTGACCTCTGCATTATTACCTGCAATCAGAGTTCCGCTGTTTGTTAAATCTTTTGCGTTTACATCACCTTCAACATTAAGAACACCGGAAGTCGTTATATTTTCTGTTGTTATCAGATTACCTGTAACATTTACGTTTGCTTCATCTCCTACATTAAAGTTTCCTGTATTAATAATTTCCTTTGCTGAAGCAGTTCCGATAACATCTAAATCACCAGTATTGTTTATAGTATTTTCAACAGTAAGATTTCCGCTAATATCCATATCACCATGGTTTGTAACATTTTTAGCATTCACATCACCGGTGATATCAAATATTTTATTTTCATTGTTAACTATATCATTTGCGTTTAATATACCTGTAATGTAGACTTCACCGTTATTTGTAAAATCACTTACATCAGCACCGCTCTGGAAAGTTATAATACCGCTGTTTTCAATATCCTTAGAAACTACATGTCCTACTACTGTTAATGAATCGGTATTAGAAATATTTCCCGCTGCGGTTAATGAACCATTAATAACAGCATTTCCTGAATTTGTTAAATCTATCGTTGAAACACTTCCTCCTGCATTAAGAGTTTTTGTATTAGTTATAGACCCGTCCGTTGTAAGATTATTAGTAACAGTGAGTTCATCTTTATTAATTACATTACCTGTTGATGCAAGGCTGCCTTCAACAGTCATTTGTTTATTGTTAACAACATTATTTGTATTTGCATTGCCTGTTATTTTAACGATATTATCATTTGTTAAATCATGAATATCAGCTCCGTTTTTCAGAGTCAAAGTTCCGCTGTTTGTAACATCATTTAATCCTGCATGTCCTTCAACGGTCAGAGCATCAGTGTTGTTCAGAATACCTGTTGAAATTAAATTTTCGCTAATATTTGCAGTTCCATTATTTGTAAAATCAACAGTTGTTAAAGTACCTGTCACATCGAGAGCAGCGCTGTTTGAAATCAACACTTCTGCTGCGGCATTTCCTGTGATATCCATATCACCTTTATTGGTAATATTTTGAGCAATAACATCACCGGTAATATTGAATATTTTTTCTTCGTTGTTAGTAATATTATTTGCGCTTGTGCTTCCTGTAATATATGCACTGCCGTTATTTATAAAATCATTAATTTCTGCCCCGTTACGGAATGTCAAATTACCACTGTTGGTAACATCCTCTGCAATTACCTTTCCGACAACAGTAATAGTATTCGTATTTGAAACATCGCCGGAAACAGTTAGTGTTCCGCCTACACTAACGCTTCCTTCATTGGTTAGATTTGCTGCTGATACAGAGCCTGTAACGTCAAGCGTTTTGGATGTTGTTATATTTCCGGTTACATTCAAATCTTTTTTTACAGTTAATGTATCAGCATTTTCGACATCAACAGCAACGTTAAGATTACCATCAACGTTCATCTGTTTTTTATTAATGATATTATTTACATCAGCATTACCTGATATCAAAACTGTATTCTCGTTTGTTAAATTGTGAATATCCGCATCATTTTTTAGAGTCAAAGTTCCGCTGTTGGTAACATCATTTAAATTTGCCTCGCCGTTTACAGTAATAGAATTTGTATTCTTTAAAGTTCCGGTTAAAGTTAATTCTTCGCCAACATTTGCATTGCCCGAATTTGTAAAATCTTTACCTGTTACAGAACCGGTTACATCTAAAGAACCGCTGTTTGTAATTAAAAGTTCTGTTTCTGTATTACCGTCAATATCCATATCACCTTTGTTGGTAATATTCTGAGCATTTACATCGCCTTCTGCGTTAAAAATATTTCCTTCATTATTTGTAATATTTTCTGCGGAAGTCTTACCTGTAATATAAGCATTACCGCTGTTAACAATGTCTTCCAGCTCTGCTCCGTTTTTGAGAGTCAGAGTTCCGCTGTTGGTAACATCTTTTGCAGATACTTTACCATTAACAGTTAACTCATTTGTGTTAGTAATATTATTTGCCGCTGCAAGTGTTCCGCCAATATTGGTTTTACCGTCATTAGCAAGATTGTTAAGTGCAGCATTATTGTCTATCTGCAAACTGCCTGTAGTTACATTTACCTCTCCGTTTCCGGTTAAAGTTCCAATTGCATAGCTGCTGTCAGCATTTCCGGAAGTCGATAATACTGCTCCATTTGACAAATTCAAAGTACTTACGATATCTGCACCGTCTTTAAAAGTCAAAGAGTTTGCAACATAAGTTGTTCCGTTGCCTGATACGGTTTTACCAATTGAACCTGAAAGATTTAAGGTTTTATTATTCTCAATTGTACCTGTCAGGTATTCACCCTTAGATGTTAAAACACCGTAGTTGATAACATTACTAATATCATTGTTATTAGTAAGATTTCCGGAATCTTTAATTATAACATTTTGAGAAATAATATCATTATTGGTAACATTGCCGGCAATACCAAGTGAACCTGTTCCAATTACTTGATGAGTTAAAGAACCTCCGGTCAGAGTAAGTATACCTTCGTTTGTTACAACCCCGCCTACGTTGTCCGCATTAATTGTTAAGTCACCTACTGCAGTAATCAGAATTTCTTGAGAAATTGCAGAATTTGACGTTACTTCTCCAACAATATTTGTTGTGCCTGAGCCGGAAACAACTTTGTTCAGAGTTCCGCCATTGAGAATTAAATCGCCGGAGTTAGCTACGTTGCCGCCAACATTAGAAGCGTTAATTGTCAAACCGCCTGCCGAAGTAATTGATATTGCCTGTGAAATAGCGGAATTACTTGTCACATCACCTGTAACATTCGTTGTACCTGAGCCGGAAACGGCCTTATTTAATGTTCCGCCTGATAAGTTGAGAGTGTTGTTATTAGTTACCAACCCCTTAATATTATCTGCATTTGTATTGATTATACCGGAGTTAGTAACAACACCGCTATCTGAACCCAATGCGGCATTGTTAGTTAAGGTAACACCTGAATTTACATTTACTTTTTGACTTATTCCGCCATTATTTGTTGCATTGGCACTGATTGTTGTAGTTCCTGAGCCGGAAACGGCTTTACTTAATGTGCCGCCGGAAAGATTAAGAGTATTGTTATTGGTTACTGCGCCCTTTATATTGCTTGCATTGGTATTAATTGTTCCTGCGTTGGTAATTTTTCCGCTATCAGAACCTAATGCGGCATTGTTAGTCAATGTAACACCGCTATTTACATTTACACCTTGATTAATACCGGCATTGTTTGTTGTATTTCCGCTAATGGTAGTTGTACCGTTTCCGGATACGGCTTTATTTAACGTTCCGCCGGAGAGGTTTAAACTGCCGGAGTTGGCAACAGTGCCTTTAATATTATCCGCATTACTATTAATGGTTCCGGAATTGGTAATTGCTCCGTTTGCAGAGCCCAGAGCCGCATTGTTAGTTAAAGTAACACCACTGTTGACCTTTACACCCTGATTGATACCGGCATTATTTGTGGTGTTGCCGGATATGGTGGTTGTACCGCTTCCGGATACGGCTTTATTTAAGGTGCCGCCGGAGAGGTTTAAACTGCCGGAGTTGGCAACAGTACCTTTGATGTAATCAGCATTACTATTAATGGTTCCGGCATTCGTGATTGCTCCGCTATCAGATCCTAAAGCGGCATTGTTAGTAAGAGTGACACCATTATTAACCTTTACACCCTGATTAATACCGGCATTATTTGTAGTATTGCCGGTAATGGTAGTTGTACCGCTTCCGGATACAGCTTTATTTAAGGTGCCGCCGGAGAGATTTAAACTGCCGGAGTTGGCAACAGTACCTTTGATGTAATCAGCATTACTATTAATGGTTCCGGCATTGGTAATTGCTCCGTTTGCAGAGCCCAGAGCTGCATTGTTAGCTAAAGTAACACCGCTATTTACTTTTACAGCCTGATTTATACCGCCGTTATTTGTAGTATTGCCGGAGATGGTGGTTAAACCTGCACCGGATACTGCTTTAGACAACGTTCCGCCGGTTAGTATCAAGTCACCGGCATTGGTTACAGCACCGCCGATATTTCCTGCACTAATAGTTAAGTCACCGGCTGCAATTATATTAATTGCTTGTGATATAGCTGAATTGGAGGTTACTGCTCCGGTAATATTTGTGGTTCCTGAGCCGGAAACTGCTTTACTTAATGTGCCGCCGGATAAGTTTAATGTGTTGTTATTGGTTACAGTTCCTTTAATATTACCTGCATTACTTGTAATAGTACCCGAATTGGTAATTGCACCATTTTCTGAACCCAGAGCTGCATTGTTGGTTAAAGTAACGCCAGAATTTACATTTACGCCCTGATTGATACCGGAATTATTGGTTGTATTGCCTGTGATAGTTGTTTTTCCAGAACTGGAAACCACTTTGCTTAATGTTCCGCCAGTGAGTATCAAGTCACCAGCATTGGTTACGGCTCCGCCTATATTGTTGGCATTTATTGTAAGATCACCCGCTGCAACTACATTAATTGCCTGTGATATAGCAGAATTTGATGTTACTGCTCCAGTGATATTTGTGGTTCCTGAGCCGGAAACTGCTTTGCTCAATGTTCCGCCGGAGAGATTTAATGTATTATTATTGGTTACTGCTCCCTTGATATTGCTTGCACTTGTATTAATCGTACCGGAGTTAGTGATTGTCCCGCTATCTGAGCCCAATGCAGCATTGTTAGTGAGAGTAACTCCGCTATTGACTGTTACACCCTGATTAATACCGCCGCTGTTTGTTGTATTGCCGGTAATAGTGGTTTTGCCGGAACCGGATACCGCTTTTGACAATGTTCCGCCGGAAAGATTTAAACTGCCTGTATTAGATACAGTGCCTTTAATGTTATCAGCACTGCTGTTAATAGTTCCGGCGTTCGTTACGCTTCCACTTGCAGAACCAAGAGCTGCATTGTTTGTAAGAGTTATACCGCTATTAACTTTTACACCCTGATTAATACCGGCACTGTTTGTGGTATTACCGGTTATTGTAGTTAAACCGGCACCTGAAACTGATTTAGATAACGTTCCGCCAGTTAATATCAAATCTCCGGCGTTAGTTACTGCTCCACCTATATTTCCGGCATTTGCAGTTAAATCACCGGAAGAAGAAATTGAGATTGTCTGAGAAATTGCTGAATTTGCAGTTACAGCTCCGGTAATACTAGTTGTACCAGCGCCGGTTACGGCTTTGGTTAATGTTCCGCCATTTAAGATTAAATCTCCGGCATTGGTTACGGCTCCGCCTATATTTCCGGCATTTGCGGTTAAATCACCAGATGCCGCAATTGAGATTGCCTGAGAAATAGCTGAGTTTGCAGTTACGGCTCCGGTAATACTAGTTTTGCCTGAGCCGGTTACGGATTTGGATAACGTTCCGCCATTTAAGATTAAATCACCTGCGTTTGTAACATTTCCACCAACATTGCTTGCACTGATAGTTAAGTCACCTGCTGACGCAATTGAAATTGCCTGAGAAATAGCTGAATTAGATGATACAATTCCGGTAATATTTGTTGTTCCGCTTCCGGAAATTGCTTTTGAAAGAGTTCCGCCGGATAAGTTAACAGTATTGTTATTGGTTACTGCTCCCTTAATATTGCTTGCACTTGTATTAATCGTACCGGAGTTAGTAACAACTCCGCTGTCTGAACCCAATGCGGCATTGTTAGTTAAAGTAACACCTGAACTAACATTTACCTTTTGACTTATTCCGCCATTGTTTGTTGCATTGGCACTGATTGTTGTCGTTCCTGAGCCGGAAACTGCTTTGCTTAATGTACCGCCGGAGAGGTTAAGAGCATTGTTATTGGTTACTGCCCCCTTAATATTGCCTGCATTTGTATTAATTGTTCCTGCGTTGGTAACTTTTCCGCTATCTGAACCTAATGCAGCATTGTTAGTCAATGTAACACCGCTATTTACATTTACACCTTGATTAATACCGGCACTGTTTGTGGTATTTCCTTTAAGCGTAGTTGTACCGGAGCCTGATATTGCTTTGCTCACAGTTCCTCCGCTCAAAGATAAATTTCCGGAGTTTGACACAGCACTTGTTATACTATTGGCAGACATTGAGGCACTGCCCTGAGTGCCTATAGTCAGGTTTGCATTGACCTTACCCGTATCAGACACATTTAATGAACCATTATTAACATTTACAGTGTTTTGAGTAATAGAAACACCATTAGCAAGCGTTAGGTTTGCTCCGTTATTTACATTTGTTGAACCTGTTCCAGAGATTCCGCTGTTTAAAGTATTTGTTCCGCCAGTTACATTTAAAGTACCTGCATTTTTAATTGCAGCATTCGAATTTGATGATGCAATGGTTACATTAGACAAATTTGTTGTACCGCCGGAAGCATTAACAACTGAACCTTCAGAGTTTACTGCATTGGTAATGTTAACATTAGAAAGAGAGAGAGTTTTTCCGTTTGAAAGTTCAAAACCGGTCTTGCCATTCATATTTATAGTAGATTTGGAAGAACCGCTTGCAACACCATTTACATTTGATACACTTCCAGCCGTTGCACCTAGATTTTCACCGACCGTATAAGTATTAGAAGCGGCATCAAACTGGAAATTTTTAGTTTCTGTTGTATCAAGCTGGTTCCATAATCTCAGAGTATCACCTTGAACACTGTAGCCGTTTCCAGAAATTTCAGACGTTGTTGTATAAGTTATACTATCTCGGTCTGTATCAGTTGTAGTAAGACTTAATTGTCCATATACTTTTACAATTTGATCAAGCTGGGAATATACAGCCGACCAGTTCGTATTTGCTAAAATCGCATCTTTTGTAGCGGTTTCAGTTTCTTTAAGCAAATTTCTAGATGTTAAAGAACTATTTAACGCCAGGTAAACACTGCTTCCGCTTCCATTTTTAAGGACCTGAACAGTAACTGAACCATCTTCTACTGGTATACCGGTTAAATCAACATCGTTAATATAGACATAACCGGAGCCATTCGATATCGTCAGGGTATCAGCTTTTTGATTTGCTAAATCTACGTCGAGTTCCCATTTTGCACTAGAAGATGATGATAAATAATTAATATTATAATTATTTATCTCATTATCCTGAAGATTAACCGTACCACTGTTCGTATATAATCTTGAAGTTGTATCTGCAAAAGTATTTGTTCCAAATGTTAGATTTGTATAATTTAACCGCGCTTCAGCGTTTTTTACGACACCATTCAAATTGATTTGTCCAGTTGAGTCACCGGTTAAATATAACTGATGAGTGTAATTAGATTGACCTGTAATCGTATCATCAACAATTATATTACCGTTATTTTGTGCAGTAAGAGTAAGGTTTGTCCCGGAGCCTTGCAGCCAAACAGCTTGCGACTCTTTCGGTCCATCTCCTACCTGTACATAGTTGCCGGAAAATTTAGAGGTTCCATTATCAGCAATAATGTTTAAATCATAAGTTGTATAAATCGCTCCGCCTTGAGCAGTACCACCTTCTTCTGCATGCGCATAATTATCGATAAAGCTTACATTCTTGATGCCATTTGATATGTTTGATGTGTTATATAAAGCACCACCATACGCATTATTACCTTGAACATAGTTACCTGAATAAGTTCCACTAGCCAAGCCGTTTGCAACCGCTGTATTATAAATTGCTCCGCCGCTGGCATCAGCTGCGGAAATTACGTGATTATTAATAAAATCACCTGAAATAAGTCCAATAGCATTAGAATTATTAATATTATAAATAGCCCCGCCTGCTGAGTTACCAATCGCATAAACATAGTTGCCTATAAAATCTGCTGTTATTGAACCTATTTTTGCGTAACTGTTAGAATTATTATAAATCGCACCACCAAGAGCTCCGGTTGTTTCAGATTTTGCATAGTTGCTGCTAAAAGTACCGGTTATACTATCAATTGAATTATTATTATAAATAGCCCCGCCCTGTGCCTCTTTTAAAGCACTTACATAGTTCCCGATAAAATCACCGGATACATTACCAATACCATTGGAACTGCTACTAGAACTATATGTATTGTAAATAGCTCCGCCTTGCGCCTGATAATTAGTCGAAGAAGCGTAGTTATTAGAAAAATCAGCACTTATATTGTTTATTTTATAACTGCTGTAACCGCTGTGATATATTGCTCCGCCTTGTGCAGCACCTTCATTTGCAATAGCATAGTTGCCTGTAAATGTAGAATCTGTTATACCATTTGTAATAGCACCTTCATTATAAATAGCCCCACCCTGGGATCTATTATTTGTGGACTGGCTTACCTGAGTATCAGTATTAACATAGTTGCTGTTAAAATCACCGCTTATTCCGGCAATTGTTGCATATCTACTGTTATAAATACCTCCGCCCATTGCATGTAAATCTGCTGATGCATAGTTTCCTGTAAAATCGCCTGTAATTGTTCCAACAGTACGAGACTGGCTGTTATATATCCCCCCGCCATAGGCATATGTATACACTGTAGTATCTGTGCTTGCACTTCCTCCCTGCCCTGTTGAAAGAACATAGTTGCCAATGAAATTACCTACAATATTTCCCATTGTTCCTGTGTTATAAATTGCACCGCCATATGAATAAGAGTATGCTCTTGCATATTCACTATAATCCCAATATGAAGATGAAGATTCTGATTCATAAGCATGTGCACTTGCGCTAGCACTAGCTGATGACCACCAGCCCTCACGCCACGGGTGGTCTTGCCTGTCATAATCAGAATCATGATCATAATCCCCGCCTGATACGGTTATGCTGGCAGAAGCAGAGGCTGAACTAGACTCTGTTTCATCCAGAGGATTATAAGTTGTCGCAGAAGCAGAAGCATCAGCAGATGCCGTACCGCCGACAGCAGTAGCAGAACCTCCGTATTCGCTGCTTGAACCATGAACTGCAGTACCGCCCTTTGAATGAGCCTGTGCATAGTTTCCAACGAAATCACCTTCAACATCTCCCATCGTACTTTCGTTACTTATAGCACCGCCATAGGCGTAAGCAGTACCATCTGCTCTCGCCCATACGCTGGTTGATGCATCTGCACTAGCAGATGCATCCGCACTAGCACTAGCGCTTGCTGAAACATTATTATCACCATTAGTAGTTGTTGTATTTTCACTTGAGTCAGAATCATATGCATCACCGCCATACGCAGATGCAGTACCACCCTCTGCATAAGCATAACCACCTTCAGCATATCCGCCGTTACCCTGAGCATAAACATGGTTTTTAACAAAATTTCCCTTCACATTTCCAAGAGAATTAGTATTAGCAATTGCACCGCCGTAAGCATATGCAGTACCATCTGCAGCACCTTCGGCAGTTGCTGTTGCATCTGCAGTTGCACTGGCATCCTCATTAGATGAACCAGATCCTCCTGAATCAGAAGCCGTACCACCATATGCAGAAGCAGAACCGCCATAACCGCTCCCTGCTGTTACTCTCTGATCTACATAGTTTTCTTTGAAGTCGGCTGTGATGTTTACAGAAGAATTATTTGATGAATTATAAAGCGCACCACCCTTAGATGTACGACTAGAATTATTGTAACCATCCTCATAATTTGTTGCATCGGCATCAGAACCGCCAGAAGTTCCGGTTACACTTGAACTACCGCCATATACACTGCTCGTATCTACATAATTTTCCACTAAGTTTTTCCCGCTAAAAACCTTGTTTGTAACATCATTAGCGGAAGCTATTGTTGTCAATCTTGAACTGGCAGCAGTATATCCAGAAGGCTGAGTATAAGTATACTTTAAGTACTTAACCTGATTATTCGGCAATTTTATTTGTATTGTATCTGCACCGGCAGAAGATACTTCTGTCCAGCTTATATTTGAAGATGTTCCGGTATTTGCAGCATTTAACGTTATTTTGTAATAATGAACTGTTACTGTTCCATCAGCATTAACAGTTTCTTGTTTATAATTGTAATCGCTTGATGTTCCCTCTACAACATTATATAAAGCATTAGCAGCATATCCAGAAGGCTTTCCCTGCCCGAATTTAACATTAATTCTATCCTTAAACTTAAAAGTTCGAGCATCACCAATATCAGTATCACCCTGCGCTCTGCCGGTTCCGATTGCATAAGATTGCTGACCGTCACCCACAAAACACATACCAGCTAATACTGCGATTATAATCTTTCGCTGCCGGGATACCCCACGGGCAGAAAGATTGTTTACGCTCTCTACCTTGTCTTTCATGATACACCTAATAACTTCATTGTTTGTATTATCTATAACGGCAACATGATGGTAAAACTTTAATAATTTTTTAAAAATTTTACAAAAGTTTACATAGAATTCATAGGAATTTTCTTCTTATATCTATAAAGGCTAAACCTCTTTATTTAAGCT
>UMKY01025067.1_pt1 | contig 16345 bp, 12 predicted proteins | sample 1966421 | NCBI WGS metagenome assembly UMKY01 (sample SAMEA4836186, study PRJEB28245) | human gut metagenome | biome: gut microbiome; material: fecal sample | place: Denmark | collected 2008 | reverse complement strand
GAAAGGATATGATATGGGGCTTAACTATATCATACAAGGACAAAATATGCAGATAGCAATAGCAGTGATAACGCTCCTGATATGCGGCGGCGTACTCTACTGGTTCAAACGCACGGAAGCCCAGAAGCGCCAGCGCCGCAGTGAGGAAGAAGATGACGAGCGAATAAAGGCGGCTCAGAAAACAGCGCAGGAATTCGTGAACGCAAAAGACCTCGGCAACAACTGTCTTTATACCACGGACGGCTACATATTCGCTTACATAAAAATCGAGGGTCTGAACCTTGAACTGTACAGCCGGCAGGAGCAGAAGCTCATCTGCCGGGAGCTTTCGGCGGCGCTTTCTGGAATAAAGCGCCCATACAAAAGCGACGCTGTGAGCCGTCCGGCGGACATCTCCCGACCGCTTTCAGAATATCAGCGGCTGTACAATTCCGCAGCAGGAGGCAGAAAAAAACTGCTGAAATCCGATATGAACGAACTAGCCGCAATGGTCACGACCGGAGAAACGCTTGAACGCCAGCATTACATTGCAATCTGGGACACGGTTCAGCGTTCGGACGAGCGCACCATTACAGCGGCGGCGCAGGAAATCGTAAAGAAATACACCGATAACGGAATACACGCTGAACTGCTCGACAAAAAGGGCATTGTTCACCTGCTCAATCTGGTGAATAATCCGGCGTATGTCCACATTGAAAACACAAACATTGAGGACGTAATTTCCGTTCTCTCGGATTCATAAGGAGCGCATATGACAAACAAAAATCAGGCTATTGAAGTTCCGGTGAACAGCGCCTTGCAGGCGAACATCACCCCGATAGGAATAGACTTTGAGATGAACCGCCTGCGTCTGGGCGAGAATTACTGCTGTATTTTTGCGATCACCGATTATCCGTCCGAGTGCGATTACGGCTGGTATTCCAGGCTGACCAACATTCCCGGAACGACCGTTTCAATCAACTACGAACCGATCGACAACAGCGCGGCAGTAGCTGAAATTTCAAAGAAAATACGAATGTACCGGGGACAGGCGGCAGGCACTAAGGACCCCCGTGAGCGCCAGCGCTGTCAGAAAGCCGCAGACGACCAGGAAAAAATAATGTACAAAATGGACCAGAACGGCGAGGCTATGGGGAGGTTCAGCACGACAATAATGGTGCTTTCCCGTGACAGGGAGGATTTCAATTCCCGCTGTGACCGTGTCAAGAATACCGCAAGCGTTCTCGGCTGTAAGATACGCATTCTTGCTAATCTCCAGAAAGAGGGCTATCAGCAGATCTCGCCGACCTATCCGCAGATAAAGCGTGTGCAGGAGATATCTTCAAGGATATTCCCGATAAGCACGTTCGTGGGCGGATTTCCGTTTTCGTCCGACAGCTTTAACGACAACAGTGGTTTCTACCTAGGCAAGAACAGCAATGACGGGCTTATAATGCTCGACCTCTGGAAGCGTGACCAGTCGAGGGTAAACAGCAGTATTACCATTGTGGGCGGCTCCGGTTCGGGAAAGTCCACGGCGATAAAGCACATAATCGCTTCTGAATACGCCCGTGGGACCAAGATAATCGTCATAGACCCGGAGGGTGAATACAAGGATATGTGCCTGAATCCGCTGTTTGAGGGCGACTGGATAGACGTTGCCGGAGGGCGCGGAGGACTTATAAATCCGTTGCAGATACGTCCCGTGCCGCCGGACGTGGACGAACTCCCCAACAGCCCGGACGAACCTTCGCAGAACGAGAGCATAGGCGACCTTGCAATACATCTGAAAACGCTGGAAACGTTCTTTCAGCTTTACATTCCGTCAATGGACGACCGCCTGCGGGCATTGCTGAACAAGTCGCTTGTGGAGCTTTACATGAGTTTCGGGATCGGCTGGGACACAGATGTTTCCGGGCGTACTGCGGAGCAGTTCCCGACTATAAGCGCCCTTTACGGAATAATCCGGCGAAAGGTTCAGCAGAAAGACAATTCCTCTGTCTATTACGAAGAACTCCTGACCTACCTTGAAAGCGCGGCGAACGGCGCAGACCATCTCCTCTGGAACGGTTACACTACGATTAGCCCGAGAAGCGGATTTATTGTGCTGGACACGAAATCGCTGATACAGATGTCTGGAACTGTGCTTGCGGCGCAGTATTTCAATGTACTTTCATGGTGCTGGGAGCAGATAACCCACGACCGGAACGAGCGCATAATGCTCGTGGCTGACGAATGCTGGACCATGATCGACCCACGATGTCCGCAGTCGCTGGAGTTCCTTAAAAATGCCGAAAAGAGAGCAAGGAAATACGAGGGCAGTATTGTTGTGGGAACGCAGTCTACAAACGATTTTCTTGCGCCGGAAGTCAAGTTTTACGGGCAGTCCGTACTTGACCTGCCGACATACAAACTGCTGTTTTCGATGGACGGTCAGTCGCTGAAGGAAACAACAGCGCTGTTCGACCTCAACGACGCGCAGAGCGAGCTGATAGCCTCCGGACAGCGCGGCACAGCACTCATGAAAGCCGGAAGCCGGGCGGTCAAGGTGAGATTCGTGCTCAGCGATGAACGGCTGGAGTTGTTCGGCAAGGGCGGAGGACGGTAAAAAGCAATTCAGCCGTGGCATACTCGGCTGTCCGAGGTGTATATGGCAGTAAATCCGAAAATAATAATGATGGCGGCTCAGACCGCCAAAAATCCGAAAGTCCGCAGGGCGATACTGAATATCGTGCTGATTTCGCTGGGGCTTATAATGATGATATTCGTGGTTTTCACCGGGCTTATCAGCGGACTTCTTGCGATAATTGAGAACAACGACCTAAAAAATCACTGGAGCTATTACCGCACCTCGATATCCGAGCTTTTTAACGGCATCAAGGGCGAGATAAACACAGATGTCAAGAGCGAGGTCTACGATTTCATGCCGGATTTTTCGGTCAATCTTTCAAAAGCAGCCATCGCCAATAACTTTGACGGAAGTTCGCTTATTCTATACGATGAGGACGAAATCAGCCGTGCGGAAACCATTATGAAAACCTATGCCGGACAGCTCCGAAATCTTACAACACAGGACGCTTTCGATAATTTCATTGCCGGCTATCAAACCGCCCTTTCCTTTTCGGATATCAGCAATATCCGCTTTGCTGACGACAGTGAAATCGACCACATTTCCGACTATCCGGACGAGGTGCGGCTGTTCCTCTATCACCGGGCAATGGAGCAAATGCCGGTTTACAGCTACGATTTTGAAAAGGTGCAGGTCGATGGCAAGCCGGGTGAACGTCAGACGCTTATTGTGACAGAGCCGGACGGCTCTACGCAGACGGTCGAGTACACCTGCGTGGGCGGCGAAATTTATCTTCCGGAATTTCTGGCAATGTATAATATCCGCCAGACGCAGGAGTTTCTTCTGAAAGTCAGCGAGCCAAACCCGGCGCAGGATATTGACGAACAGATGGCTTCCGCCGTTGGCGGTATTCCCGAAACCGCAGAGCAGGCGCAGGAGTACATAAACGGCTCATGGAGCAGTGTTATTGACGGCAAAGGTGCAATAAAGCTGAACGTGTTCGAGGTTTCAAACCTGCGCTCCATCATGGAAAACGCCAACATGGATGGTGCAGTCAAGGTCGAGGTGAAGCGCACTTCGGACAAGCTGTCCATCGTTCTGGAAACGGTCGGCGATGATGTCTGGAAAGAGATTTTCGGAATTGACGAATCTCTCTGGGATTATGTTGAGCAGGCTCAGACTGCAATAGAAATGGCTCTTTCCGAAGCTGAAATTCCGCAGGACGAGTGGACAGTTTCGCTTGATAACATGGTTCAGCTGGCGCTGTTCGTGTACTTTGAGGGATTCTTTGAACTTCCGGTCAGCAGTTCCGAGCTTGCGCCGGGCGGCAATGGGATACTGTCGCAGTGCGGCGATGTTTCGGAACTTCACCAGTACACCTACGGCTCAAAAGATCTGGGCGTTCCGGAGCGCGGAATTACCCTTGAACTGACAGGAAAAACCGCAGTCCATGCTGATTTGCTGGACTGCGGCGGCTGTATTCAGGATATTTATGTGTACGACGTCTGGAACATGGACGTGCATGATATCGCCAACGATACCAACTCAAAAGTGTTCAACCGGAGCGCCGTCACACTGGCGTACATCATCGACACTGGGAAGTTTGAAACGGACTATGGCTTTCCGTTTCCCTCGATTGACGGGGTGTGGAACTCCGGAACGGTCACGCTGTTTCTGGAATTCACCTGCCTTAGCGAAGTTGAGTTTGAGGACGCTGACATCGGCAGTTCACTCGATTCCGGGGATATAATCGTGGGGTACTCCCATGACGGACATTACAGCGACAAGTATGATTCCGGGCTTTGGTGGCACAGTCTGAACCGTGACGAGTGCGTTCCGCACGTCGGCATTAAGACCTATTTCATGTCCGGCGAAGTTTCTCAGCCCGAACCTCCGCAAGGCGCGCATTATTACTGTGGTCCAAGCGCAAAGAATATCGGTGTGGCGGCTAATCCGCGGCTTTGGTTCAAGGGCTTCCGCACGGGTATGAGCGAGGAGTTGTTCGGGACGATTCGTGCGGTTGGTAGGGAGCGATAAATGGGAATTTATTGCTGTAGATCAAAATATTTTTTCATTAGCATGAGCATAGTAAATCATTTTGGGGTTATAGCTCATAACAAGGTCCCAATCACTTTTTAATTTAATATTACTATCATAAGCATCAAGATATTCGATAGGTTCTAAATCTCCCACAAAACAAATCCCATTATCTAAAATCAATGATATGCTATCTTTACTATGACTTGGAGTAGATATGATTTCTCCCTCAACACCTATGTTTTTAAGAAATTCTCGACTATCTTTGCAGTTGATAATTACTGAATTATCGGTGTTGATAGGGTCATACTCTAATCGCTTATCTCTTCTGAAAATCTCATCTGCAAAATGAATATATGACTTCTGTATATTGATTAGAAGAAGTTTTACTCCTTGTTTCATTAGCTCACTTATTAAACCAATATGGTCAGGATGATAGTGTGTTGCCAAAATATAAGAAATATCACTAATTTTAATGCTGTGTTCTTTAATTGCTTTATAAAATGCTGGCAATGTTCCCGCAAAATCAGTATCAATAAGCAAACCGCCGCTTGTTCCTTGAATAAAGAAAGTGTTGGTATTGCCGTATCTTAACTTACTTATCACAAAACCGCCTCCACAACTTCCGACTTGTCGATGAGATAATTATACCACGAACAGCCAGTAAAGTCAATCAATCCACGCTGAAAAGCGAATAACCACCAGAAAGGAACTTAACCATGCTTAACCCATTACTCATATCCAGAAAAGAAAACGCCGGAATCCTCCGCAGAATATGCTCCGAACTGGGAGCAGTTCCACGGGAAATAATCGGCGAGGACTGGTCGCTGTCGCTTTTTCTGAAATGCGATCTGAAAAATTACCTCTATCAGTCGCATTACATTTTTGATATCTCGGCATTCAAAGAAAAGAACGACGATTTTGTGAACCTCTGCGCCGGAATATACTACCAGAAATCGGATGCAAATATCATCATTTACGCAGATAACTGCTATCCCGGCGATGAAATTCTTGACAAACTGGTGCACAACGGCATAACGAACATAGTTGCGAACTATCCCGACGTGGACGAGAAAACCAACATATCCATGATGTCGCAGGACCTGAAAGAGTGCATTGCAGAGGGACTGTCCCAGCAGAAGTGGCGGAGATTCGACAAGTCGTTTGACGCATTCGCAGAAGCCCGCGAAGCCGCCAGAATTGCCGAAAAGGAAAAAGAAAAGCCCCGCTACTCCAATACCAAACTGCAAATCGCAGTCGTTGGAGCGCAGGGCAGAATAGGTGCAACTACCTTTGCATTGAGGCTTGCGGCGTACTTCAACAGCCGTGACGGTGAGAGCCTTGTTATCTGTGCCAACAAGCGGAACTTCGCTCAGTTGGAAATGATTGAGGAACACTACGGAGGTTCCCACCATGACGGCATTTATACAGTTAACGGCATTGATATCCTTGACGGCAGGCTTGAGGAACCAGAGCGCAATATAAAAATCGTAGATTACGGTTACGTCCCGACTGACGCGCTCGACCTGCATGGATTTGACAAGGTGTTCCTTGTCGGAGGTACGTCCTGGAATGAGCTGCCTATGATTTACGCTGCGCAGCAGCCGCTGAACGGCATAAACTACACTGTTGCTGTCAATTTCTCTGACAAGGAATCTGTAGAAAGGAATCGTGAAGCTCTTATGCTTAATCTTAATCCAGTGCTGCTACTGCCGTTTGAGGCGGATTCGTTTGCGGTTAGGAAATACGAGAAGTTATTTGACGATGAGTTCATTAAGGAGTTTACTGATTTGCCAACACCAAATATACAATATCATGACAAAATGCAGTCCACTTTTCGTGTTAATTAGAAACAACCCCAAATCTTGTATAAGTTCCATAAATAATGTATAATAAAACCAAACAAATGGAGGAAAAAGAAAAGGGCAGAAAAATGACACAGGAAGAAACAAGCCGGGAACCAATCCGAGGGTTGCTAAGCAAGGCAAACGTTACAGGTATGGAGGATATCCAAACGATGTTCAAAGAAACGATAGCGGAGTTTGAATAAACGCTTGGTTATGGGAAATACGGCCATACCGCCAGAACCGAATCGGGAACAACCAACAGCCGAAACGGTCACAGCCAGAAAACGCTGAAAACAAGTGCGGGAAGGATTGACATCAACATTCCGAGGGACCGCAACGGCGCGTTTGAACCGAGGATACTTCCAAAGGACCCCGACCAGCGTCTCGGCAGAAATCGAAAGCAAAATTATCTCAATGTACGCCAAGAGAATGACGACCTCGGACATTCAGTATCACATTAAGGACATTTACGGCATGGACATCTCGGACACAACGGCCAGCCGTATAACAGACAAAGTGCTTCCCGAAGCCTGGGAATGGCAGCAGAGACATCTTGAGAGTGTATATGCAATCGTGTTTATGGACGCAATCCATTACCACGTTCGCAGCGAGGGTCAGATAGTAAAAAGGGTCGTTTACATTGCGATTGGTATCAATCTGGAAGGCTAAAAATCAGTACTCGGAATGTGGGGCGGCGAGAATGAAAGCGCAAAATTCTGGGCAACGGTGCTGAACAGGATGCATAATCGCGGTGTTAACGATATATTGATTGCCTGTACGGATAACCTCACATGGTTCAGCGAAGCGATAGCGGCTGTATTCCCGAAAACGGATATTCAGAATTGTATAATCCACCAGCTCAGGAACTCTGGTAAATATGTTTCGTACAAGGACATAAAAGCTCTGATGGCAGATTTGAAGCGGGTTTATCATGCTGTTAGCAGTCTGCGCTGGCTGCTCTGGACGATTTCGCTGCTGTCTGGGACAAAAAATACCCCAAGATTTCAAAATCCGTGAGAGAACTGGGTAAATCTCAGCACATATTTCAAGTTTCCGGAGGAACTTCGGCGACTCATTTATACGACTAATGCCATTGAGGGTTTCAATCGGCAGCTGCAAAAAGTGACTAAATCCAAGTCGGTTTTCCCCACGGATGACAGCTTGTTCAAGATGCTTTATCTGGCTATGCTGGACATGACCCAAAAGTGGATGGGCGCAGGCAGGATTGGGTCAGATTTACCCGCTGCTCGCGCTGTACTATGGCAACCGGATACCCGATAGACCGCCGCGCCGGAACTGCTGTTTCCGTTGCGGGCTTCGCCCTACACTCCAACAGCAGTTCCTATTGACAACTTAATTGATTTGTGTTACTATAAATAAGCTCTAAATGCACTAAAATGCACCCGGAGCGAGGCTGAATACCGAACCGTGTAAATGGCAATAATACCCACAGAAAGTGAGGTATTGAAGATGAAAAGAACACACGGATTGGACGAACGAGAGATGGAACTGGTAAAGCTGCTGATGGCGGACTGCCAGACAACTGGAGACATTCGGTCGAAGCTGAAAAAGCTGTTTGCCGGAACAATCGAGCAAATGCTCGAGGCAGAAATGGACGAACATCTCGGCTATGAGAAGAACTCCGTAGCCGGAAACAACTCCGGAAACAGCCGGAACGGGTACGGTAAAAAGACGATAATCAGCGACTATGGTGAGTGTGAAATAGCCGTTCCGCGCGACAGAAACGGCGAGTTTGAACCAAAAGTCATTGAAAAGCGACAGACACGAACCGACGAAATCGAACAGAAAATCATGCAGATGTATGCGAAAGGAATGTCGCAATGCGACATTGAAAATGTGTTAAAGCAAATCTATGGAGCAGAGATTACTCAGGGACTTGTTTCGAGAATAACCGACAAGATTCTGCCGGAGGTCAACGAATGGCAGAACCGTCCGCTTGAAGCAATCTACCCGGTAGTCTTCTTCGATGGGATTGTGTTTAATTCTCGCAAGGATAACAAAATCGTCACGAAATGTGTGTATTCTGTGCTGGGCATAAACATGGAAGGTCAGAAGGAGATCCTCGGCACCTGGATATCCGAAAACGAGTCTGCGAGCTTCTACGCAAGCATCTGTTCCGACCTGAAAAGCCGCGGTGTCAAGGATATTTTCATTGCCTGCCATGATAACCTAACAGGGCTTTGTAATGCGATAAACTCGGTTTTCCCGAAGACGAAAAATCAGCTTTGCATAGTGCACCAGATCCGCAACAGCTGCAAGTTCGTGCCTTACAAAGACCGTAAGGCAGTCTGCGCTGACCTGAAGAAAATCTATGGCGCTGTGAATCTTGATGACGCTGAATTTGCCAAGGAGGAGTTTCGTGAGAAGTGGGATAAGAAATACCCAAATATTCTGAAATCCTGGGATAAAAACTGGGCTGAGCTGACAGTATTTTTTGAATATCCGCAGGAAATTCGTAAGATAATATATACGACGAATGCCGTCGAGGGCTACCATAGAATGGTCAGAAAATTCACTAAATCCAAGTCGATTTTTCCGACCGATGACGCTATTCGCAAGGTCGTTTATATGAGCGTTTCCGAGATTTCAAAGAAGTGGACTATGCCAGTGCGCGACTGGGGACTTGCTTACGCTCAGTTCATGATTTATTTTGAGGACAGATTCGCAGCGTAACATCATTCGAGGGTTCCACCCTCGAGCTCCCGGGGTTTATCCGCTGGAAGATACCGGTGAAGTATGAAAAGCAGCGAATTTACTCCGCTGCTCTTCACCGTATATTCTGCAGCTGCGTCGGGACGCTCCCCAGCGTTGCCCTGTTTTGCTGCGATTTTAGCATTGCTACGTTTTTCGGGTTTATTCGCGTTTACACAGTTCTTTTTTCAGACCACCCGGAGCTTAACGAATTTCCTTTTGCATATTTGTGGTTTACACAGATTGGGGGATAGAGCTGTTAACTATTGACACTTTGTGTGTTTTCTGATAATCTCAATCATCTCCTGAGCAACTCCATATTTTTTAGAAATATCCCTATCTGAATCAGAACCAGATAATATGCAGAGTATAACTTCTAACGCTTTTCCTACAGTCATCTTTTTCTTTAAAAAAGAGCAGCCTAAAAGCATATTAATAGAATTTTGATCAAGAATCAGCTTTCTGGCTATTAATTCAGGTTCTCTTGAATCACTATAGTTTACTAACCAAGGTTTTTCTTCAAATAGTGTTATCTGGTCATTATTCTTTGCGGTATTATCATCATGACCATATGTATTGGGGACAAAATGTTTTAGGTAAATACTTTGACCTAAGGCAGTCTCCCATTTCTGAATTTCAACAAATCCATTTTTGCCATTAGTTGCACTTGTGCTATTTATCAGTCTGATTTTTCCGATACTAGAAGTCTGCCATTGACACGAAGGATTCTTTGACAGCTTTTTGTCAGCAAAGTCCTTTGCTATATCTATTCTATTATCTATCATGAGAAGCTCTGCCATCTGAATCAAGCAGTCAAAGTCCTGGACAGATTTCCACTCAAGAGGAATCCATCCCATACCAGACAACATTCCAACTAATCCACCTGTCATCGCCCCTATGGTATCCGTATCCGCTCCACAAGAAAAAGCAGGCACAGTAATTGCTAACTGAGGATTATTTGAATATTTGGAAGCTAAGTATACTGAAGATAAAACTGCTACATCTCCAGCTCCTTTGGTTTCTCCATAAGCTCCCAATTCGCCCAGAATTTCTTCATCAATTACCATTAATCCCTTACCTAAGGATTGTTTTATATATTTCAGTTGATTCAGCATACGCAGCGAAGTTTCAGACCAGATTCCGATATAGTTAATATCACAATGTTCCGATGTATTCAACCAATCTGAATCAAAAACATCCAATGGCATTTGACCCCATTCATCATTTCCCTCAATAACTGCAGCGACTAGTTCTCCAAATTCCAGAACTGTGTTTTTATTGAGAAGATAATTTAGAGCATAGCCATAGCACATCGCACCCAATATAGCTCTTGGGTGTCCATGAGTTAAAATGGAATCCTTGAATATATCAGCCATTAAGGAGGTGACATCTCCAGCAGAAGCATTAGCTATAACGTGAGGTAAAATACGCATTGCAGCGCCGTTTCCTCCTGCGTTATAATATCTTTTGGCAGCTGATGTTTTCCACAGTGGAAGTTTCTTTTCTTTCCAACAAGCTGCGGCTCTTAACAAAGCGCCTCCGCCCCCCCTTTCATATTCCAGCCAGTATGGCAGTTCTTTTTCACAAAGTGCCTTTTCCCAGTTTTCTGAAATAATGCTACGGGCAACCGCTAGGGTCAGCTGAGTATCATCGCTGTATTCACCAGCTTTTATTGTTTCAGAATGCCATCGCGGATTTTTGGAGTTACGGTGCCAATCAATAAAAGACGAATTAACGCCCTCTCTTTTATTATTGGGGCGCATCTCATTCGGCCAGCCTAATGCATCACCAATAGCTGCAGCAACCATGGCGCCCTTGCACTTTTCCGATTTACTTGGAATCATTAAAGGCATACAAACTACCTCACTTAATAAATCAATTGTTCCACTGGTCTTTGACCTTGTCTTGCCAGATTGCTCCACTCAGTTGTCAGTACTTTAGGTGCCAGATATAGCGGGATAGGAGCAATCTTGATAGTGGGATACATTCCATAAATCCGATCAGCGATTTCCCGGTTTCCAACTGCAATACCAGAAATGTAATCTCTAGGAATATTCTTAGAGATCAACACTTCTGCCTGACCATCGGTAGGACAGCATTCAAGCATATTTGTGGCTCTTATAATAGTTCTTGTCGCATTGCTTACACTACTTTGATACAGATTTTCATAATTATCAGTTATATATAGACCACCTGCAGAACTAGCATTGCAGGGGCAAAACTTTGCTGAACGCACCTTTAATATTTCGGGTGAAATATAAATCACTACCCACTCATTGAATATAACGTCACTATTAGAGGATACCGCACGATTCTTATACCACGAATTGGGATACTCAACTGAGCAGCAGACATGATCAGGTTCACCATCATAACGGGCATGATCATTAACTACCTTTGTGTCCTTGCTAATTGAGGAACTTGCAAGAATTCCGTCTTCTGAGCACAAAATATGAGTGAGACTTCTTAATGTCGTAAAGTGGCACAGCCTTGTCACACCGCGACCAATAAAATAATCATAAGCGGACATTCAATTCTTCCTCCTCAATGCATTTACAATGCTTAGTTTCTGCAGGAAACAGAACGGATAGTTCACCGCTGTATGTCATATATAATCCATATTTTGATCGCGTTGCCGCTACATACAACAGCTTTAATTCATCTGCATATATTTCATCATCGGTACGAGAATCACACAAAGTTTCAAGATTGGGAAATCTTTCGGAACTAAGATATGGTATAAACACATTATCAAATTCCAGCCCCTTGGCTGCATGGTAAGTTGAAAGATACAGCTTTTTTACATTTGCAAAGCCCGCAGTATTCTTATCAATTATTACTGTTTCCCCTCCAGCCTTTGATATCATTTCATTTATCATATGGATATCAGAACGGTTCCGGCAAATAATTACCGCTGATGAATTTTTGCTGATCTGCATAGCCTGCTTTATTATCCAGTTGAGTTCATTTTGTTCACAACTAAAATGAATCAAAACAGGCTGTGGCCCTTCTGCTATATACGAGCTTGCTTCAATTATATCATTGCTTTTTTGCCAGTACCTGCTCTGCATGATATCTTTAGCAAAATCTGAGATCGAAGCCGGGTTCCTATAATTTACATCAAAACGCCAGATCTTGTTTGTCTGTATTGCAGAATCCCTCCACGATAGTCTACTTCCGTATATTTGCTGAGCTACATCTCCAAAAAACGAAAATGACCCATTTTGTCCAACCGCCTTAACTAAAGACTTTATCATCATCGGAGAAAAATCTTGACCTTCATCAACTATGATATGAGAATACCTACGCTCAGAAGTGTCATTGCACAACTCTTGGTATGTATACATAGCTATATCGTCCCAATCATACAGATAACCGTTGTTTTTCCGTAATTCTAGGTATTTTTCATAAACCAAAAAGATAAATGGCCTTTTTTCGCGCTTGACGTTTGCCGATGCTCTTCCAATTCGTTCAGCCACTAAATAATCATTTTTATCAGTATAACCAAACTTTTGCATAAAAGAAATTTCATCAACAAAAAATTCCAATGAACGTTTCAATGTAGGTTCTTCCGGATAAACCCTCTTTAATGTTTCCAGCGCTTCTGCAATGTATTCAGTTTTTACATCATTATCTTTTAAAATGCAATTATATGGCATCATTCCACGGCTGTTCAGATAGCCTTTTGCAAATTTGTGATAATTTTCAACAACCAAGTTACATGATATAGTGCTGCTTATTTTGCGCATATACTCCGCTAAAGCGCCATTAAAAGTGACAAGCAACACTTTTCCTGCAGTAGGCATATTGGCGAGGTGTTCTGCGCGCAGTACAGCAATGGTGGTCTTTCCACTTCCTGCTGTACCCAAAACCACTATATGACCAGTGGCAGGAAGAGCCAATACTTCTTCTTGTTTTCCCTTTGGTGTTAATCCTTGCATATTAAACCTTTCCTTTCATTATTTGCTGCCATACAAATTCCTTTTAAATCATTGCAACTATACACCAAAGCTTTAAAACCTCTTAGTATAATTATACCATAAAAAAGTAGTATGTCAATAGCAGTTTTATATCCTCAGCAAACACGCATTGCGAAGTTTGCCAAAATTGTTATAATCTCCAATGTGTTTTAGGCATATTTTCTAGTATTAAAGATGCCTTTTTTACAATCTAACATATTAGTTGAATCATGTCAATGGTTATGGGAAATATTGCACTTATTAGGGAAAAATAGCGGACAAGCTGAAAAAAGAGGGCATAATCAAAGGAATCCGGAAAGATCACAGATTCTTTGGTTTATGCCCTAGTTTACAAATTAAATGTTAAAGACCTCATGCTTCCGCACCATCAATAACCTACTGATTTCCACTCCACGTTTTATGCTGTAGGTTATCGCAAGTCTGTTTCAGTTGATCTGGCGATAATAAACGCAATTTCCGTATTTATAGATACATTGAATCTGCCCCTCTGGTGTTGCATGATACACTGGTCCGAATTTATAGCCATTTCTTCGATTATCATAATCCGCATATTCAATTATCTCAGCCTGTGTTTCTTTGTCTGCTTCATACATCAAATGCCACCATTTAGAACCATATAATGCATTATATTCATTATCATCTGTATACTGAAACAACATATATTTATCATAAATAATGTAAAGATCATGTTTTCTACCATCTGGCATCCATGCCTTGGTTGATACAGGTGCATTAGGAATAATTGTTGCATTATTGCTCACTTCTTTTAATGGCAACACACCATATTCTATCTCTAGCATCTTTATTGTTGAGCGATAGATAGGATTGGGTTCATCTTTAGCATTAAATGTTTTGGAGTTTACAATTTTTAAAACTATTTTATTTGACGAAATGCCGTTAAATCCGGCATCATCGAAAAGAACATCAATATAAAAATTGCTGTCGTCATGTTCATACAAAAGCATATCATCAATGGCAACTCTTTCTAATGTATTATCATTGCATCTTACAATAAATACAATGGCTATAAGAAAAAATAAACTAATGATACGCATTTTTTTCATTATGATACCTCCTTGCCTGCTGAACTAGAGCGCTGCTATCCTCATAAAACACATGCTGGATTATAATGTCCAGATTTATATTGCTTTTCCAATCTGAAAAGAATTCTTCAAAAGTTAATGTTCCGCTTGTACCTACGCCAGCATCGCTTTTTAATGCATGCTTGCTCAATTCTTTCATTGCCCTATTAAATATGAATTTTCTCTCGGTTTTCTCAATTATTTGTTCCCAAAGAGAATTTAGCGAAGATTGCTCCTCTTCTGTCAGTTTTCCATCTGCTGTATTAATGGAAAAAAGCATAATAAAATTTTGATATGCTATATCTGTATCAAAATATATATTATCACTTACCCCATAACTAAATATAGCCATTTGGGCATGGTAATTTATTTCCGCTGCAAATGAATAAATATTAGGATTTCCACTACGCAACAGCAATATCTTGTCTTTTTCTAAATTTGTTAGATTTTGAGGATCAGATATAAAGAAGCACATAGATTCCTTTTCCTCTTCAGAAGATAAGCTATCAAATACATTTTTTTGATAAACATTTAATTCATATATATTTATCCTATCTGTAATTGATTCTTCTTTAACAATTTCTTGAATGTATGCATCAGCTAAAATGTAAAAACCCTGATTAGATGCATTCGAAAAATAGTTCAATAGCAAATCGGATTTCTTTACCAGCTTTTGACTCGTATACCAATCAAGCTTCTTATCAATATCTTCAAATTTTTCGCTCTCATAAAGAGTGATAAAATTGTCCAAATCGAAATTGTAAAATGGCAATGCAAAGCTAGGACCTCTTGAATCATTAGAACATCTGAGCTTGCACAATCCAAAATGAGTTATGTCATCTGTACTTACGCAGAATAGATGCCAATCAGCATATACAATGTCTAAATTTGTAAACATTTCTGTAATTGAATCTTCCACAAATATAAAACCATCATCGCTAACTCTTAGTTTGCAGCAATCAATTTTATGCTCATTGATGAAATTAAGAATTTGCTCAGGTAGTATATAATACGACAATTTGGAATTATCGCATATGTCACACAAACTATCCCCATCACTATCTTCTTGGGTAGGATCAGAAGTAATAGGCATAACACGCATATTCAAAAAAGAGCCCTTAAAATCGCTATCAGCCAAAGCGCCCTCAACATAGAACGGAACATCACCAAGCGCATCAATACACTGACCCACTGTAGGCAGAACTACATTATTGTATTTATCATAGGAAAATAAGCCCATTTCAATCCACTGGTCGCCACCAACCTCTACCCAGTCAGTTAGCGTATCCTTATCGGTATCAGAACCATTATACGCATTAAGTTTTTCATCCAATTCTACCTGCTGATAGCCTGTTGCTCAAATAGCATTGAACTTCTCTACCTCAACCAGCGGTTCTTCAAAGACATGATTGTACGCAATTTTCCCGAAGTCTGTGAATCCTTCGATCATTAATCCGCCAGTTGCCTTAGGAATCTCCGTTTGATAGCTTCCTAATTTGCGTTCACTTGAAATAAAGCTTATATTGACACCAGTTAATGTGGCATTTTTTTCAATTAATTCCTGTTCGTTTTCGGCAAATCCACTTCTATTGAAATAGCTGTATGGAATCGAGTATATGTCAAACACATAATTATTGGTGCCCCTGCTCTGAGCTGCCATCATTTTAATGCCGTCAGAAACAACGAGACATTTGAAATCTACGGTTCCCTTATCTTTTTCAACATAATTTACCAGTTTAATATTGTCAAGAGCTTCCTTCAGTCCTTCTGACGATGTATAATATCCAACATATTCACAACTCTGAGAATCTTCGCCCAGGTCAGAATTCGCCTGTACACAAATAGTTATTCCTATTCTCTTATCATTCTCCATGGCATTTGCCATGAATGCAAGAATTTCTTTTTTAATGCTATCAAGCTGATCATCGGTGATAACGCCCTTACGTATGTCTATAATAAAGCAGATATTATATCCGTCGTTTACTCCGGCATACATCTGCATCTCAACCTGTTCCGTCTTCGAACCGTCAGGATTAACCCCGAAAGTCTGGAGAAGCACCTCCATATCCAGCACGCAGTAAGTCCCCAGTTCGTCTGTTTCAGCGAACAGGGTATTATTCTCCTCATCGAACTCAGTCG
>UMKY01077495.1_pt1 | contig 16460 bp, 10 predicted proteins | sample 1966421 | NCBI WGS metagenome assembly UMKY01 (sample SAMEA4836186, study PRJEB28245) | human gut metagenome | biome: gut microbiome; material: fecal sample | place: Denmark | collected 2008 | reverse complement strand
CCTGCCGGATACGGTAAAGGTGATTGAACAGAATGCGTTTGTGCGCTGTTCGTTGAATTATATTAGGATGCCTAGGAAATTGAAAGAATTGGGGGGGGACAGCATTTCGTAGCTCTGCGTTGAAGAAGATAACAGTATACGGAAAAGTGGAATTGAATGAAACATTTACAGGTTGCAAAAAGTTAAAGACAGTAGTGCTAAAGGAAGGTGTTAAGAAACTTGGAGAATATGTGTTTACTAGTTGCCCGAAACTGAGAAGTGTGACGGTTCCTAAAGGCATAAAAAATCTTTGGTTGTACATTGACAGCATATTTTATTATCGGGGATAAAGGGGCAACCTTTCCAACATTACCATAAAAACACCAAAGAACTCAGAAATGTATAAGGAACGTAAATTTTTAAAGAAACGATACAAGATAAAAGTGAAAGTCATCAAGTAATGTTTACTATGTTTCTTGAAACATGAGTTGACAAATAAAAAGTGTATAACTACTGGCAGAGGATGTGACTAAAAGTACATCCTCTGCTTTTATTACGGAATAGGAAATTACTCGTGCTGTTACGTTATACCACCAAAAATTGCTTTAGCAATTCTTACAAAGCAAAGCGCTGGCTTTGTTCTTATTAATGGAATTTATTAAATAAGGCTTAAAAAAGATGTCATATGAGATCATGACTGAATCTTACAATTTTGTGAAATGCTATGGAAAGGATGAAATTTTTATAGAAATATGCTATTATAATGCCGTAAAAAGTACGAAATATCATATAATGAGCCTCTTGGAGAAGCGAGCAGATCAGCGTGCGAGACGAGCTGGAAAGCTCTAGAAGAGTGAATCTGTGAGTTGTTAAGGGGAAATTGCTAAATGTGATACAGAAAATAAGGGGCGCAAAAAGTTGATATAAGACTGCGCAGAAAGAGGAGGATATGAGTGGATTTAGAGTAGCGGGGGACAAAAGTTCACACCGCAAAAAAGAGCGAAAGCATCCGAAACTTCGGTTGGCGATGAAAATTGCACTGCTTGTTATATTATTGATCATCATGGCAGTAATGATTGTTTTTTACGTTAAATTTGGAGATGATCTGTTGCGTTGGCGCAATCAGGCAAAGCAGGATGTGCAGTCATCGACGACGGAAACGTTCCGTTCTTCGGAGACCAGTTTTATTTATTCGGCAGATAAAAAAGTGATCGCCAAGTTGCGGGGAGACAAAGATTCCTATTATTTGGCGTTTGATCAAATTCCGCAATCGGTGAAAGATTGTTTTATCGTGACGGAAGATCGAGATTTTTATGAACATGACGGAGTGAATATTCTCTCCACTATGAAAGCGGCAGTGCTGCTTGTAAAGAGTCGTTTGTTCCATGAAAAGATTTCTCGAGGCGGAAGTACGATCACGCAGCAGCTTGCCCGTAAGATCTATTTGACGGATGATAAAACGTATGAGCGAAAAGTGCGCGAAATTTTTTACGCAATGGAGCTGGAGAAGAAATATACCAAAGACCAGATCTTGGAATTTTACATTAATAACGTATGTTTTGCAAATGCGAAGTACGGTATCGAGTCAGCCAGCAGAGCTTACTTTAGCAAGGGAACTTCGGAGCTGAATCTTGCAGAGGTGGCATTTTTGTGTTCGATCCCGAACCGACCGGAAACGTATAATCCGTTGGAACATTATGACAATGCGATCAAGCGTAAAGACCGTATTTTGAAACAGCTTTTGCAGGAAAAGAAAATTACGGAGGCAGAGTACAGCGATGCTTCTTATACGGAGATTGTCCTGGATCCGGCAGAGGCGATCAAGAGTCAGGACTATATGGCTACGTATGCGATCAGTTGTGCGACAAAAGCGTTGATGCAGCAACATGGATTTGAGTTCCGCTATGAATTTGCCAATGACGCGGATCGCAAAAATTATCAAAAAGAGTACGATACGCTGTACGACGAGTGTAGAACACAGTTGAATACCGGCGGCTATCATATTTATACATCGCTCAGTCGTTCCAGACAGAAAAAACTGCAGACGAGTGTGAATGATGCCCTGAAGGGATTTAAGGAAAAAACAAAGGATGGTACTTACAAGTTACAGGGCGCGGCTACTTGCATTGACAATGAGACGGGATTCGTAGTTGCAATTGTCGGTGGACGTAAGCAGAAATCGACGACGGGTTATACGTTGAATCGAGCTTTCCAGAGTTATCGTCAGCCGGGTAGCTGCTTTAAGCCGGTCGCGGTATATACGCCTGCATTGGAACGCGGCTATACACCGAATTCAATCGTAGATGATTCAAGGTTTAAGGGTGGCCCTAGCAACTCGGGCAACAGCTATCTTGGAAAGATCACGTTGCGCCGTGCCGTAGAGAAGTCCAAGAATGTTGTCGCTTGGAAGATCTTTAAGGAAATTACGCCGAAGGTTGGTCTTAGTTATCCGCTCAAAATGCATTTTGCCAATATTGTAGACAATGACTATTATCTATCTGCATCGCTTGGTGGACTGACGAACGGCGTGACAACGGTCGAGATGGCTTCTGCGTATGCGACGATCGCAAATGATGGCGTTTACCGTGAGCCGACCTGCATTAAGAAGATTACAGATTCCGAGGGAAATGTTATTTTGAAGAATAACGGAACCAAGCGGAAGGGAACGAAAGTCTATGAGAAAAATGCAGCACGTTCCATGACAGATATTTTGACCGGTGTATTGACAAGTGGTACAGCAGCAGGACATGAATTGAACAATATGTCTTGCGCCGGTAAGACGGGAACGACGAACGACAAAAAAGATGGATGGTTCTGTGGATTTACTCCATATTATACAACGACGGTATGGGTGGGATATGATTCGCCAAGAACATTAGAGGACCTGTACGGAAGTACGTATCCGCTTACAATTTGGGAAAACTTTATGAATGAGATTCATATCGGCCTGGAGAATAAGGATTTTGTGGAATCGGAATCATCAAGCAGCAAGTCAGACAAGAAAGATGGAAGTTACTCGACAAAACCACGTGAAACGATCGATCCTGAGGCGCGTGAGACAGAAACACCGGAGGAGACGGCAAAGCCAAAAGCAACCAAAAAGCCGGTTGTTACGGCAACACCAAAGGCAGAGCCGGAGATAACGGAACCACCAACGACTATTGATGATGACCCAAGTGATGTGCCGAGCGATAATACACAGCCGGATGATGTCGGAGTCGATACCGGGGACGACACAGAATAAGATGTATCAGGATGTGGCATGAGACACGCTGCGGTAGTGTGTGCATTGGAACAGGGCGTGAGACACGCTGCGGTAGTGTGTGCATTGGAACAGGGCGTGAGACACTGCAGAATAAGTTGTGTCAGAATGAAGCGCGAGACACTGCAGTAGTGTGTGCCAGGAGGAGAAGTGCATGAAATTTAGCCTTTGTATGATTGTGAAAAATGAAGAGGCAGTTTTGAATCGGTGCTTGGAGTCCATGGCATCAGCGATGGATGAGATCATTATAGTGGATACCGGATCTACCGATGCAACCAAAAAGATCGCCGCAGCGTATACCGATCAGATCTATGATTTTGCGTGGACAGGAAACTTTGCAGAGGCAAGGAACTATGCAGCTTCCAAGGCAACCGGTGATTACATTTATACGGCAGATGCCGATGAATATTTGGAGCCGGAAGAGCTGCAAAAATTATTGCAGCTCAAAAAGGTATTGCTGCCTGAGGTTGAGATCGTGCAAATGCTGTATTGCACACCGCCGGAACTTAGTACCGTATATAATTTTGCGGAGGAGTACCGCCCTAAATTATATAAGAGACTGCGTTCGTTTACTTGGATCGATCCGATTCATGAGACGTTACGTTTGGAGCCGGTTGTGTTTGACAGTGAGATACGTATTCAGCACAGACCATCGTCCGGACATGCCAAAAGAGACCTAGAGGCACTGGCAGCCGCAGCGGATCGTGAGAAACTGTTGTCCGACAAATTGCGCCACATGTACGCAATGGAATTGTATCGCTGTGGAGACGTCAACGATTTTAACAGAGCGAAGGGATTTTTCCAAAGAGTAATGGAGGATCCGGACAGTGGACAGGATGCGCTTCGAGAGGCAATCTGTGTGCTGACACGAGGTTATCATTTGGAGGGAGATGTTTCGCATTTTTTGGCATATGCATTGCGGGATGCAGTGACGGCACCTACTTCTGAGCTATGCTGTGAACTTGGAGCTTATTTTGAAGAGTGTGGGGATCTGGCGGAAGCAGCAATGTGGTATCAGAATGCACTGAGCGAAACAGAGAGCATATTAGATGCCCGCACCGGCAATGAAATTCCGACACGGGCATTAGAACGTTTTTGACAAAATCAAAGAGATTGTTCGATCGTATCCAATTCTTTCATCCAAAGAGCAGCGGAGGCATCACTAGGCATACGCCAGTCGCCGCGCGGTGACAATGCAACGCTGCCGACCTTTGGCCCATCCGGCAGACAGGAACGCTTAAATTGCTGGGCGAAGAAACGCCAATAAAATGTTCTCAACCATTTATAGATGGTTTTATCATCGTATTCTCCCGCAAATGTATATTTTGCCAAACGAAAGATTTTCGTCGGTGCATATCCAAAACGCATTAGATAATACAAGAAGAAATCATGCAGTTCATAAGGACCTACAATATTTTCTGTTTTCTGAGCAATCTTGCCGTCCTTTGGAGGCAGGAGTTCCGGACTTACCGGGGTATCTAAGACATCTAATAACACAGCTTTTAGCGAAGGATCTTCCGTTGTTTCCGCATAATAGGATACCAAATAACGAACCAACGTCTTTGGAACGGACGCGTTGACGCCATACATGGACATATGGTCGCCGTTGTAAGTTGCCCAGCCGAGTGCCAGCTCTGACATGTCACCGGTACCGATCACCATACCATTTGACTGGTTGGCAAGATCCATTAAGATCAGTGTGCGCTGTCTGGCCTGTGAGTTTTCATACGTAACATCATGGCTGCTCGGATCGTGTCCGATGTCCCGAAAATGAAGTTCAACTGCTTCGTGGATCGGGACTTCTTTTAGTGTTGCGCCGAGCTGCTTTGTGAGTGTGCAGGCGTTTTGGTAAGTGCGGTCGGTCGTGCCAAAACAAGGCATCGTGACGGCAACGATTCCACTTCGGTCAAGTCCAAGCAGATCAAAGGCTTTCGCAGTAACTAACAGAGCCAGCGTTGAGTCCAATCCGCCGGATATGCCGATCACAGCGCTGGTGCAATGGGTATGCGCCAATCTTTTTTTGAGTCCCATCGCCTGAATGTGTAAAATTTCATCGCAGCGGCGGTCGCGGTCTGCCTTACTGTTCGGGACAAACGGTGTTCGTTCATAATGTCTTGTGAGCGTTGTCTCTTCCACCTGCTGAAATGTAAAATGAATAATCTGATAAGCATCTTTCTCTGACTCATCGGTGCCCGGAACAATTTGTGGAAACGTGGAAATGCGTCTACGCTCACTGGTTAAACGCCCCAGATCAATCTCAGACAGGATCATACCATTTTGGAAACGCTTGCTTTCGTTGAGCAGTGTACCGTTTTCGGCAATCAGATTATGCCCGGCGAATACAAGATCCGTAGAGGATTCGCCTTCTCCTGCATCTGCATAAATATATGCACACAAAAGGCGGGCAGACTGTCCGGTTACTAACTCACGGCGATAGATATCTTTGCCGGTTGTTTCGTCGCTGGCCGACAGATTAACAATGACGGTTGCACCGTGCAGAGCGTGTGCGGTAGAAGGTGGTGCTGCAGTCCATAAGTCCTCGCAGATCTCCGCACCAATGATCAATCCCGGCATATTGTCTGCTTGAAACAAGGTCTTGCTGCCAAACCAGATGAGATCTAATCCCTCCTCATCGCAAAGTTCCGGCATATGAAGGAAAATGCCCTCTTTCGGGGCGGCTGTAAAATGCCTTGCTTCATAAAATTCGGAATAATTCGGAATAAAAGTTTTGGGGATCAGACATATTACTTCTCCATGGAATACGACAGCGGCTACGTTATATAGCCGGTTCATATAAGAAAAAGGCAGACCAACAATGGTCATCATATCCATATTAGCGGACACTTTCCGAATACGGTTCAGGCCGGAGATGGCACCGTCTAATAACGCCTTTTGTAAAAAGAGATCGCCACAGGTATAGCCGGTCAGACAAAGTTCCGGCAAAACCAACAGCTTCGCATGCTCTGTATTTGCTTTCTGCATACATTCGATGATATGCTCTGTATTGTAATCGGGATCTGCAACACGGATGTCCGGCGTTGCAGCAGCAACTTTCAAAAATAAATCGTTCATAGGCACTCCTTATTTTTCTATTATGATCTAGTTATCATTTTAAGCGGTAGTTCAAATGTACCACGTTGGCATGGGAATTGCAACCAAAGTTCAGTCTTGCGTATTGCGTATTACGGTAAACAGCTTTATTCCTGCTTTCGTATTACGGCAAACCGATGTATTCCTGCTTGCGTATTGCGACAAACCGCTTTATAATGTGTAATTGGGCAAAAAATGAAGGTGAATGCGGAGGCATAGTAATGCACTTGGATATTTTAATTGATATGAAATTGCTGTTGTGTAGCGTGACATCGCCAGGAATTGCTTTAGCAATTCTTGCAAAGCAAAGCGCTGGCTTTGCTTTTTTGTATCGTTTTTTTTATACTGTGATCGCAATGGAAGCGGCGGCTGTGAGTTTGTTCCTGCCGCTGCTGTTTTTGCGTGTGGTTATAAGTGGTCTGCCAAAGAAATATATGGTATGGCTGTGGCGGTTGTATTTTTTGCGGATCGTGTGTCCGATCCAGATTTCCAGTACGTTTAGTATTGTTCCGCCGTGGAATCGCAGTTACCATCGATTTTTAGCAGATGTAGGACTTGATATCGATGCGCAGCATGGCGGACTGCTTCGCAGTCTGAGCGATGTATGGCAAGCGAACATACAAGTAACGTCTCTCTATCGGATCATGGCGATAGGATACTTTGCAGGAATGCTGTTATTGGTAGTTCTTTTGGTGATTCGGGCGGGAAAGGTGCGTTCCGCGATCCGTATGCGGGAAAAACGACTGGAGGGTACTTTGTACCAGTCAGCGGTCGAATTGCCGGTCATGACAGGTCTGTTCGTGAATCGCGTGTTTTTGCCGGAAACGATGAATGTGCAGGAGGCGAAATATACATTAGCACATATGGAGTGTCGACGTGCTCGCAGAAGCAATCTTTGGAATGCATTTTATGTAACGGCGTTGCTTTTGCATTGGTACGATCCTTGCGTATGGGCTGCCGTATTTTTGGTTAGACGGGATGAGCAGATGGCGTGCGATGAATGTGCCGCGGACAGATGCAGTGCGGCAGACAAGAATGCGTATATACAAGGGATTTTGAACATTGTACCGCAGGAAAAACGTGTGCCATTTACTGCGTGTGCAAGCTTTGAAACAGACTTAGAGAGACGGTCGCAGCGTTTGCTGCATCAGGGATCCGACCGAATGTGTTATAAAATGACCGGTGTGATCCTTTTGCTTTTGATGTTTTTCTGGCTTTTTTTGTTGCGTCCGGTTCAAAATGTATGGGCGGGAGGAACGTGGAATGCCGGGAGTGAGAAACTGTCCGCAAATAAGGACACGAGGAAAACGAATCTCATCCTTTCGCAGACAGATGTATTGTCGCCAAGTGGACTGAAACAGACAGTTTCCTTGCGGCATAAGCGTAATGAAGCCAACGGCAGGATCCTGGCAAACAGTTATGAGCTGCAGCTTGCGGATGCAGCAGGCAGTGAATTGGCAGTTGTTGACCTGCAGAAAGTGTTTCGAGAGCAGGGGATTGCGAAGGATACGCTTTATTTCCCGGAGGGATTGAAGCTGCAGACCGGTGACTATAATAATGATGGGATTCAAGAACTGCTTTTGGGACAGAAGAGAGCGTGGGATGCAACAGAGCAAAAGCAGATCGGGAGATTGCTGTCCAACAAAACGGACAGCAAGTCAAAAACAGCGTCAAGCAAGGGCAACGAGAACGTCACACCGACACCGGCTGGCAAGACTGACGAAAGTGCTAAGGCAACAGCGTCAAGCAAGGTCGCCGAGAACGTCACGCCGGCACCGGCAAAACAGGTTAAGAACTTGCGGACGTATGTGTACGTAATGTTTCAGATGCAGGAGACCGGTTTGCAGATCGTCTCAGAGGCGGTATATGGGGAGCAGGCGGCATCGATGCAGTCTGTGAAGCCGAGTCAGGAATCGGACGTGAAGGACTTGTTTTATATGCAGCTCTCCGATGGAAAGCTGTACTATATTTGGGACAGCGATGCAACAAAGTTCCTGGCAAAGAAATTATCGTCTGATGAATTGAATCAGCATAGAAGGGCGTCACAGGGAACAGAGGAAGCGGGCGTCAGCAAGACAGAGACTTTGGAAGATGCCGATGGAAACGAGTGTATGCGCGTGCAGACGACCACTGACACGACCGGAAGTCCGGAAATCGGTCAGATCATGATGTCCCAAAACAAGAAAAAGATGAACGAGGTCAAGGGATATTTTTGCGAGTTGAAGTGGGTGCCGCAATCTGATGCTTCGACCGGACGATATGCAGTATTGATCTATAATGGCACCAAAGCACAGACATTTGTGCTGTATGATGTTGATAAAGCTACGGAACTGTACCGGCAGGAAGACGGCAATGATATTCTCAGCAGTATCTTTGCCAAATATAATGACACACAGATTCAGTTTAAAAGTGGAGCAATTGCGGTGTACAAGCTCGCGGAACAAAATGGGAGCAGGCTAACGATTGATTTTGCGGCAGAAGCAGAAGATGGCGTAGATGTGAGTGGAAGTTATGTTTATGATATGGATAGTGAACAGATTTCCAATCTGCAGTATAACCAGTCGAATGATGATACGCAGACCAAGAATTCGTCAACCGGGAATGCCGGGACAGACAGCGATTCTTCTTCCTCAAATAAGGGAACAGACAGCAGCTCGAAACGTAAGAACACAACAACGCCACAGCCTGTTCCAACAATAAATAGCAATTTGGGGGATTATTTGGATCCGTGATGGTCTTGGACAAGCAATGTTCCAAATTTACGAAGTCTGGTTCGATCGTATCTTTTCTTGACGGTATTTTCGTAGAGTGCTATTCTTATAAGAGCAGAAAGTTCGTGGCAGCCGGCTTTATGAATAAAGGCAGCTGCAGTAATATGAGAAGAGGAGGGAAAATATGATCGTAGATAGAAATCGTTTTGGAGATTCGGAGATAAAGAGCTGTAAGCAGTGTGGACGCAGATTACATCCTGAATATAATAAAGATATATGTCCGGCATGCATGGAAATGAATCTGTTTAATGAAGTGAAAGATTATATTCGTAAAAATGATGTGAACGAATCTCAGGTGGCTGACCATTTTGGCATTTCCAATGCGAAGGTACGCGCATGGATCCGTGAAGGTCGTATTCAGTACAAAAATACAGATGGCAAAACAGTGTCGCAGGTGTATTGTCAGATCTGCGGTAAGCCGTTGGATTTCGGGAATTTATGTTCCGAATGTCGTCATTTGCAGGGATTGGAAGTTGTTGCAAAGCGTTATGGAGAAGAGGCAGGACAGATGCGTTTCATTAACAAAGACAGGACGTGAAATTACAGCAATAATTATAGAATGTTGCATTAAAATTTCCAGAAATCGGAAAAAAATATATTAGTAGAGGTAGAATTTTCCAGGAAGATTCACCTCTTTTTTTATGATATGCTTTTTTGGGAGTCAAAGTATGTACAACGTGAAAAAGGAGGGAAATATGCAGCAAGTAAGAATTAAGTTGCAAAATATTTCGAAGTATTATTATTCCGAAACAGCAGTGACACAGGCATTGCAGGGTATCAATCTGGAGTTTCGCATGGGTGAATTTGTTGCGATCACAGGGGAAAGCGGCAGCGGAAAGTCAACATTGCTTAGGATCATCAGCGGTATGGATACGTTTGATGATGGGGAGCTTTATGTGGATGGACAGCCGACATTTCAGTATGATGAAGATGACTGGGAAGAATATCGTCGTACTAAGATCGGCTTTGTTTTTCAAGATTATAGTTTGATCGGTCATTATACCGCCAAAGAAAATATCGTCAGTGCACTTTTGATCATGGGAGTGCCTGAGAAAGAAGCCGGAGACAAGGCAATTCATTATTTGGAACGGGTAGGCCTGAGTGCACAGAGAGACCAGCGTGCGTCTAAGTTGTCCAGTGGTCAAAAGCAGAGATTGTCGATTGCTCGTGCGTTGGCAAAGGATACGGATATTATTGTGGCGGATGAGCCAACCGGTAACTTGGACAGTGAAACCGGAGCGCAGATCGTGAAATTGCTTCGAGATCTTTCGCAAGACCATTTGGTTATAATGGTAACTCACAATTATGAACAGGTAGAAAAATATGTTACCAGAAAAGTGCGATTGCATGATGGATCATTGATCTTGGACGTATCCGAAAATATGGACACGAATCAGAAGTCAGAAGTATCCGAAAATACGGACACAGATCAGAAGTCAGAAGTATCCGAAAATACGGACACGGATCAGAAGTTGGAAGTATCCGAAAATATGGACACAGATCAGAAATCGGAGATGTCCGAGAATGTGGACAACAACGAGAAAACGACAGTCGGTAAAAAGTCTGAAAACAATGAGGAACGACTTCGCGATCGTACCATAGGGCGGATCTTTGTGCGAATGAATGCAGTGAGACAGCCGGAAAAAATCGCATTGTTTATGGGATTTTTCTTAGCTGCTGCTATCGTATCGTTTTTATTTATCGGGCAGTTGCTAATGAATGCAGATGATATTTACACCAAAAAGTATTCAGCAACATCTTTTGCGCGCAAAGACGATAAGCGTATTTCAATTAGACGTAAAGATCAAAAGTTTATGACGAAAAAAGATATTGACCAACTCACCAAAATGAAGCACGTCGTTTCGGTGGATCAGTACGATATTGTGAATGACGTCAATTATTATTTTGAGGAAGGAAAAGATTATAGACAGGAGTACGGCTATAATAGGATGAGTACGAGCAATGAAGGGGGGCTGTACGACTCGCAGAACGTTGAATACGTCAAGAAAGATCAATACATGCGATCATCTTCCTGCTTGAAGAAATCGGATCTCGTAAAGGGCAGTCTGCCAAAGAAGATCGATGAAGTTGTACTGTACGATCGGGGAAAATATAAGGTTGGTGATACGATTACATTTTTCTATACAAGCGATGTGCTTTGGTCATCAACGGAGAATTATATACAGCGGAAGATGAAAGTAAGCGGACTGTTAAAAAATAAGGATAAACAGGTGTACTTTTCGCCGGAGATATGTACAATGCTGCAAAGTACCGTAACCGGTGGCAAAGTATTCTATGAATATGCCTATAATCAACAACTTGGCAAATATCAGGGACAGGCAACATTGTGGCCGATTGTTGGCGATATCGTGAAGAAGGATAACGAACTTTGTGTATCAGGTGCATATGAAGCAGCGGTGTATCGGGCAGAAGATAATGACTTGACTCTTTTAGATCAGTCCGGTTTATTGCATATTGATCAGTATGACAAGGATATGAAAAGCAAGGATGTCAAACAGATCGAGAATGTAGAAACCGGTGAGAAGATAAATGGCTGTGGGGCAAATTTTGCAGAGGTTTCTCAGAATATTTATGAGAAGTATTATCGCACCGAGAGCAGGCAGGCATCGGTATATATTACAAGTTACGCCAAAATGGATCATGTGTTAAAGGCATTGGATAAAGCCGGGTATGAGGCTGTGAGTACACTGCGTTTTGGTGCAGATGAATACGATTCAGATCTGGTACAGGAACGTTTAAGGACGATCGGCATTGCAGTGGCAATACTATTAGTGATGATGGCTGCTGAGATATTGATCTTACGTTCTATATTTAAGATTCAGATCAAAGACCAGAAAATCTTAAAATTCATGGGTATGTCCACAAAATTGATCGGCAAGATCAATTATATGGAGATGCGTCGATACAGTATTACTGCTATTATCGTGGTCGCGGTAGTGATGAATGTAGTTGGAATCTTTGTGCCGGCGCTGCGTGCTATGCTCTATTATTATGAATGGCCCGGGTACCTAGCGTACTTTATGTACAATTATGTGGCTGCGATGGTGATGGTAGCAGCGTTTAATCATTTGTTAAAAGGGAAGGTGAGCGAATGATCAAGATAGAACATTTACAGAAATATTTTAACCGCGGTAAACGAAGTGAGCTTCATGTATTGAATGATATTACATTGGAGCTGCCACAGACAGGTTTGGTATGTATTTTGGGGGAAAGCGGTTCCGGAAAAACCACGTTATTAAATACCATTGGTGGATTGGATGTGTTTCAGGGAGGAACACTTACTGTAGACGAAACGATATTAAAGAAGTACGAGCCAAAGAAAATTGAGCATTTGCGTTGTGAAAAATTTGGCTATATTTTCCAAAATTATTATTTGCTGCAGGATTACACGGTTGCTTATAATGTAAAGCTTGCACTTAGTCATTATGATCTGACGGATGAGGAAAAAGATGAGAGAGTATCGTATGTATTGGAGCAGCTTGGAATAGGCCGTTACAAAAAGAAGCTGGTATCCAAATTGTCGGGTGGACAGCAGCAGAGGGTATCTATTGCCCGGGCACTTGTGAAATCACCGCAGATCATATTGGCAGATGAGCCGACCGGCAATCTGGACGAGGAAAATACAATACGTACAATGAGTATATTGCGTGCGATTTCCAAGGAATGTCTGGTTATTTTAGTATCGCACGAGCGCCGTATTGCTGAGTTTTTTGCGGATCGTATTCTAGAGATCAAGGATGGAGAGATTACAAAAGATTACGATAATCATTCCGGCAGCAGTTATGAACGATCGGACGATGGTAATATTTATTTGCCGGAGCTCACATGTCAGGCCATGCAAAGCGATGAAAATGAAATTGAAGTGTACCAAAATGCGGACAGCAAAGAGGAACCTATTCGATTAAAAATGGCATGGAAAAGTGGGAAACTTTATATTCGGAGTGACATGGCAAGTGATGTGATCTTTGCGGGGGAAGAAGCCGGATGTGAAATCTTTGATGAGCCAAGACCAAAACTGGAGATGGAAGATGTTGAGAACTTCTCATATGAATTATCTCCATTGGAAATGAGTAAAAAATCCGGGTTGTCCTGGAAAGCAACCTGGCGAATGACACTAGAAAATTTGAAGTTGTTGGGGAAAAAGCAGGCATTTATCGTTGTCATCCTTTTAATAACAGCAATCATGCTTTCGCTGACGATATCGGACTTGATCACAGCAGTTACGGTGCATCGGGAAGAGATTGTGAAGGATGATTCACATTATGTACAGGTGGAGATGAAACTGGCTTCTCCGGCAGAAGAATATGCCGTTGGTGATACCATGCAGGAGTGTTATAATAAGGTGCTTTCGAAAGGGAAACGTAAGGATATGATGTTTTACGATGCAGCGCGTGACCTGGTGATACAGGCAGATACGTTATATCAGATGCGGGGGAGCAGCCAGGTGATCCGCGACTTTTCCTATGTGGACATATCGAAAGTTACGAAGAAAGATCTGTTATATGGACGGCTTCCAAAGAAATCGGATGAGATTGTTATCGATAAGCTGGTTGCGGATCGTTTCTTGAAAAGTGACACGGCTATTTCCGGTCAATATGCGTCCGCAAAGGAGTTGTTAGGAGAGACACTTTCTATTAACACATTCAGCAAAGATCTGACGGTAGTTGGCATTAGTGGCAACAACGAGGCGTCCATTTACTGTAGTCAATCAAAGCTGCTTGGAATGGTTGCGAGTTCCTATTCGGTCATGTCATTATCAGAGCTGCAGAAGCTGTATCCGGGTAAGTACGATAATGTAACCTTGCAGGATGATCAGATGCTGGTTCCGCAGTCAAAATATGATCAGATCAAAAGTTATCAGGAATTTCAGGGAAACCAGAAAGAATATCCGGTGCAACAGCTTGGTAATAGTTCCGTGTCTTACGAAGAGGAACCGGTTAGTAATGCAGGAGAAAATTACATTGTAGTGGGTGGATTTGACAATTCCTGTGATGTTGATTATGTTTTGACAGATGCCGCCGGTAAGCAATTAGCAGACCAGTTGGCAGTGGGAATGCAGAAGATAAAGTATTATGTTGATGATTTGGAGCAGCGGGAAGAGCTGGTAAAGCAATTGCAAAGTGAACTGAAACCGTATCAAAAAATGTTTCGGGTCAAAGTGACGATTCCGGCAGAGCAACAAGTGAAAGCCTATCGGAACAAAATGAAAGACAAGACGAGAAGCAAGGCATTGTTTGCAATGATTGCTGTCATCTTGTCTGTGTTGATCATTTATTATACGATCCGCTCCAATGCATCATCACGAATGGAGGAGTTGACGGTGTATCGCCTGCTTGGAATTTCCAAGGCAAGTATTATCCGTTCTTTTATACTTGAAATGCTGCTGATCAATTGCTATACGACACTTCCCGGGGTTATGGTCACGACAGGTGTTATGAAGTTCGCCGCATCCGTGCCATCCCTTGGAATGAATCTAAGCTTTCCATGGTGGGGCGCGATAACGTTGATAGCGGCAATCATGCTGGTAAATGCAATTGTAAGCGTTATTCCGGTGCACAACATACTGGCAAAGCCGCCTGCGGAGTTAGCTGTTAAGTAACGGTTTCGCCGTGCGTTCCGGGATCAGTTGCCGGTAACGGTCGGTGAGTTTGTTGGAGCTGCCGCTGGAGTTTCTGTTGGAGCAGTTGTCGAGCTGTCCGTTGGAGCATCTGTTGGAGTTCCTGTTGGTACTGCTGTCGGTACAGTGGTTGGAGCTGCCGTTGGCGTCGCAGTTGGTCCTACAGCATTTGAAGGTACAGTTTTCAGCAATTTTGTAAACCGCTTCATTTCTGAGCGTGCCGATTTGCGGATCAAATCGGAATAAGAGAACAACATAAAACCGCCACAACTGTTTTGTGAGCGTAAGTATAGGAGCTGGCGTTTGAGATTAGTGCGGCTTGTGCCCCACTCTGCGTCCGCTCCTAATTTTGCCTCTCGTTTAGAGATGCCGGCACGGTAGCCGCCCAGACCGACATATACTTTTACGGATTTTGCGCGTGGTATCGCGAGCCATTTGTTTGTGGTTTCGCGGAAAGGACAAGTCTTTTGACTGAATGTCCAGTAAATCTGTGGGCAGATATAATCAATATATTTGGAAGAACGCATCCATTTTTTGACATCTGCGTAATAATTATTTTTTGCATATAAATTACGGATATTGCCTGCCGGGCTGATACCAAATACGCAATTATTATCCAATCTATGTACGATGGTTCGAACACGTTTTAACATGTTGGATACGTTGTTTCTGCGCCAAGTTACGATCGAAACTTTTTTCTTGTGTTTCTTTTTGCAGCGCTTTGCGTATGCTTTGTATTCTTTGTAGTCAAATACCTTTTTGTATTTCGCACCCAGATTCGGATAAAAATAATCGTCAAAATGAATGCCGTCTACAGCATAATCGCGCACGATCTCACGGACACCATTGCAAACAAGATTTTGAACATCTTTGGAAGCCGGGTTAAAGTACAGTTTCCCATCCCATTTTAATACATTGCGGCGTTTGGAAGCTTTCTTGGAAACAGCCCATTTTCGGGCAATGGACTTTTTCGGGAGTTTATATACGTTGGTCGTATTGCTGGCAATGCGATAAGGGTTGATCCATGCATGGAAAGCTAAGCCCCGCTTATGTGCCGCGCTGACCGCATAGGAGAGCGGATCGAATCCCGGATGTTTCCCAGCTTTTCCGGATACATAGCGAGACCATGGAAAATAGCTGGACGGATACAAGGCATCGGCAAATGGACGAACATGAACGATCACAGCGTTAAATCCATTTTTTTTGCAGTTATCAAACGTCTTGTTGATGAAATTCTCAAACTGCTTTTTGGTGTAGCGCTTTTCTCCAATATCCTGAAAAGAGATCCATACACCGCGAAATTCACCGGAAGCCGGGGTAAATGTCGTTTTCACAGGCTTTTTTGATCTGGTTGTTTTACCCTGTGCGACTTTGGCAGATCGATTTGTTCGGTCTGTCGGAATGATCTGCGAAACTGCCAGCGCACAGACCAAGATCAGCGCAATGGTCGTAGTGATTGAAGTAACAAACTTTATACCATGAGATGCTTTCGTGGTATGTCTTTTTTGATGAAATGGATTGTGGTAATGCATAATTTCCTCTACACTTTCTTATTTGTTTTGCACAGAAAAGCCGGTGTTTCAGCTTATTTGTACAATGAGATTACAGTGTCAAAAGGTTTGAATCTGGTGTTTGACATCGTAATTACAATGAGTAACTCCTGCGATATTATACTATACTCAAACTTCCCATACCTCAAATCCTCCACAACCACATATTG
>UMKY01052826.1_pt1 | contig 17366 bp, 14 predicted proteins | sample 1966421 | NCBI WGS metagenome assembly UMKY01 (sample SAMEA4836186, study PRJEB28245) | human gut metagenome | biome: gut microbiome; material: fecal sample | place: Denmark | collected 2008 | reverse complement strand
CATGGTACGACTTCACCAAGAAGATAGCCGAGCTGGCAGGCAACACGTCATGCGACATACAGCCCTGCCACAGCAACGAGTTCCCCAGTCCCGTAACCCGTCCTGCCTATTCAGTATTAGACAAGACCAAAATCAAGCAGACCTTTGGCATCACCATTCCATATTGGACTGACTCACTGAAAGTGTGCATGTTAAATTTGAAATAAATATTTATGGATAACCTATATTATGTAGTTAATTGGGGCAAAGATAAGCAAAGAGCGTGGTCTGGCACCAATTATGGATTATATGTAGCTTTGTCAAAAATATTTCAGATCAAGGAAATTGAATTACAAGATTATAAGGCAAATCTAATAAGTAGAGTCTTAAATAAAATTTTGTGTTATAGCAGTGATTTTGGTGTTAAAAATATAATTAATAATAGAAATAGAATACTGAAATCATTACATAACGATAAATCTGTTTTTTTTCAATTTTCAGAAATTGTACCGGATAGCGATTACTTTTCTACATATATTTATCAGGATTTGAGCGTTTCTTATGTAAAATATATGTCGGAAAATGATAAAAAAACATTTAAATATTCTGGATTCTATAATAATAGTAAAACAGCTATAGATAATAGATACCAAATGCAAAATGAATATTATAAAAACTGCAAAGGTATCTTTACTATGGGAAAGTGGCTGGAGAAAGACTTAATTTATCGTTGCGGATTTCCAAAAGATAAAGTCCATCATGTTGGTGGGGGTATAAATCTAGATTATAAATTAATCAGCCCTAAGGTCAAGACTAATAATAAGATTCTATTTGTAGGAAGAGATTTTAAACGTAAAGGCGGTTATATAGTATATGATGCATTTAAAATATTAAAGAGTAAAATTCCGAATGTGGAATTACATATAGCAGGTCCTGCTCAGAATCCAATAAAAGATCCGATTGATGGATATTTCTATTATGGAGATTCTGACCATGATAAACTCTCAGAATTATTTAATATGTGCGATATTTTTTGTATGCCGTCATATTTTGAGGCTTATGGACTTGTATTTATTGAAGCTCTTGTATATGGATTGCCTTGTATAGGTAGAAATGCGTATGAGATGCCTTATTTTATTAAAGATAATGAAACTGGTTTATTATTGAAAAATGATAGTCCCGATGAATTAGCACAATTAATGGAAAGGCTTCTCTTTGACAATGAAATTAAAAGAAATGTAGTTTCTAATAGAGATAATTATATTAAGGAATATTCTTGGGATTCTGTAGCTCAAAGAATTCACAATGTTATAACTTCTGATAATAAACAATTATTTTAATATGAAAAATTTTAAACGCAATATCATCATCACCGGCGGAGCCGGATTCATCGGCAGTCATGTAGTAAGACTGTTCGTAAACAAATATCCTGAGTATCACATCATCAACCTCGATAAGCTGACTTATGCCGGCAATCTGGCTAACCTCAAGGACATTGAGGATAAGCCTAACTACACATTCGTAAAGGCCGACATCTGCGACTTTGACACCATACAGCAGCTCATGGAGAAATACCATGTTGACGGCATCATCCATCTTGCAGCCGAGAGCCATGTAGACCGCTCTATCAAAGATCCGTTCACCTTTGCACGTACCAACGTGATGGGCACTCTCAGTCTCTTGCAGGCTGCAAAGCTTTATTGGGAAAGCCTGCCTGAAGGCTATGAGGGCAAGCGCTTCTATCACATATCTACCGACGAGGTGTATGGCGCACTGGAGCTGACACATACCGAAGGCGTGGAGCCTCCGTTTACTACAAAGGCATCGTCAGGCAAGCATCATCTGGCTTACGGCGAGAAGTTCTTCCTGGAGACAACCAAATATAACCCTCACAGCCCGTACAGCGCAAGCAAGGCAAGCTCTGACCACTTTGTACGTGCCTTCCACGACACTTACGGTATGCCTACTATCGTGACCAACTGCTCTAACAACTATGGCCCTTATCAGTTCCCTGAGAAGCTGATACCTCTGTTTATCAATAACATACGTCACCGTAAGCCGCTGCCGGTATACGGCAAGGGCGAGAACGTGCGCGACTGGCTCTATGTTGAAGACCACGCCCGTGCCATCGACCTTATTTTCCATAAAGGAAACGTGGCTGAGACGTATAATATCGGCGGCTTTAACGAGTGGAAGAACATAGACATCATAAAGGTTGTAATCAACACTGTTGATCGCCTGTTGGGACGCAAGGAAGGTGAAGACATGGATCTTATCACCCATGTTACCGACCGCAAGGGCCACGATATGCGCTATGCCATAGACAGCAGCAAGCTGCAACGTGAGCTTGGCTGGGAGCCGAGCCTGCAGTTTGAGGAAGGCATAGAGAAGACAGTCCGCTGGTATCTCGATAATCAGGAATGGATGGATAACGTTACTTCGGGAGATTACCAGAAGTATTATGAGAGTATGTATAAAGGGAGATAAATATGGAAAGGTTAAATATAATTATATCCAATGCGCCAATGCAAAATGGTAATAGAGGCTGCGTTGCATTAAGTATATCTTCAATGTATATAATAGATGAAATACTTTCTAAAAAGAATATACATTATACATTCTACTTACCTCAAAGTGGGCATACTGAATATAAAGAATATGAAGTAAATATTGCAGGAAAAATATTAAAATATACAGCCATTCCTGATATTTCAGAAACGACAATAAAATCTAAAGTAAAAAATTTAATTAAATATAAAGAATATTGTTGTACAAAAGAAATATATGAAAAAGCTGATTATATATTTGATATTGGTCAAGGTGATAGTTTTGCTGACATATACGGCAAAAGCAGATTTGACTGGATTTTTTCTCAATATAAATTAGGAAGAAAATATAATAAGCCATATTGCATATTACCTCAAACAATTGGTCCGTTTGATAATCCACAAATAAAAAAACAGGCTATAAAAGGTATTAAGTGGGCTAAATGTGTTATGGTTAGAGATAAACAGAGTGCTGATTTTGTAAAAAAGATTATCCCTTCATGTAAAGTAAGTGAAGTAATTGACGTTGCGTTCTTTTTGCCTTATAAGAAAAAAACATTTGATTCGTCCTTTATTCATGTAGGAATAAATGTCTCGGCATTGTTATGGTATGGTGGATATACTAGGAATAATCAGTTTGGACTTAAATGTGAATATCAGGAATTAATAAGGGAAATTATAAAATATTTCCTTAGCATGGATAGTGTAAAGGTGCATCTTATTCCACATGTAGTAGGTGAAGAGCGAGGCATTGAAAACGATTATGCTGTATCGTATGATTTGTATGAAGAATTTAATAATCCAAATCTGATTCTTGCCCCTCTATTTCTTGATCCTGTAATCGCGAAAGGATATATAGCAGGTATGGACTTTTTTATGGGGGCACGTATGCATTCTACAATTGCAGCTTTCTCGTCAGGTGTACCAGTACTGCCAATGGCATATAGTAGAAAGTTTAATGGTCTGTTTGTTGATACTTTAGAATATAAACATATAATAGATTTGTTGAAAGAAGAAAATATGAGTATATTGAAAGTTGTTTCTGAAAATTATAATAATAGACAACAGTTGAAAGAAGAAATTTGTAAAGCAATGAATGGGGTTGTAAAGGATAGAAAAGCCATATTATATCAAGAACTTTGTGCGTTCATTAATATCAAATCATGATATATTTTTATTTTCCTCTATTAATAAAGAGATTTAAAATGATAGAAAAAATTGTATAGTTGAACGTATTGACATTAGTTTTTTTGCAGTATTAGAATAAACAAAAGATGACAGGAAATATTAATAATAAGAGGATAGCACGGAATACTATTATGCTGTATATAAGAATGCTTGTTATGATAGCAATTTCTCTATATACAAGTAGAATAGTATTAAAAATATTAGGTATTGAGGATTTTGGACTATATCAGGTAGTTGGTGGTATTGTTGTTATATTGTCATTTTTAAATAATTCTATGGCAAGTGCCACACAACGTTTTCTTAATGTGGAACTTGGAAAGAAGGATATAACCGGATTAAAAAATGTATTCAATACAAGCTTGATAATACATATAATGGTTGCTTGTGCTGTTTTGTTATTGGCAGAAACGGTTGGTTTATGGTTTTTGAATACGTATATATCAATACCACATGAACGCTTGTTTGCCGCCAACTGTGTGTATCAATTTTCAGTATTGTCATTCTTGTTTACTATCGTCAGTGTGCCGTATAATGCAACGATTATTGCACATGAGGAAATGTCAGCATTTGCTTATATTTCTGTTGTGGAAGCTCTATTGAAATTGTTTTCAGTTTTAATTTTGTATATCATCGAGTCAGACAAGCTAATCGTATATTCATGTTTTACTGCAATAGTATCAGTTGCAGTTAGATTTATATACAGCATTTATTGTAAGAGAAAATTTGTGGAATGCAGAAATTTTCGTTTTAAATATGACAAAGCTTTGATAAAGCGAATGTTAGGTTTCTCCAGTTGGACAATTATAGGTGCACTTGGCTCAATATCTCATACTCAAGGAATTGCAGTTGTATTAAATATGTTTTTTGGTGTTGCGGTAAATGCCGCTTTAGGAATAACAAACCAAGTTACAAATCTTGTAAATAGTTTTGTAACCAATTTTATGACAGCCATCAATCCCCAAATAGTAAAAACCTATGCTTCAGATGAATTAGCCGCCATGCATGTATTAGTAAAAAGAGGATGCCGTATGGGTATATTTCTGGTCTCTTTTTTTTCTATACCTCTTATTCTAGAGACTCCGATTTTACTTAATTTGTGGTTAGGAAAATATCCACCATATACAGTTATATTTATTAGAATAGTTCTGGTGACGGCAATATGCAATGCTTATGCGCAGCCTTTAGCAACGGCAAAAGGAGCTACTGGGCGTATAAAAAACTATCAAATTATACTGACAACAATTGGATGGTTACATTTGCCGATAGCATGGATACTGTTTGAGTTTGGATTAAAGCCGTATTGGGCTATGTATGTTTATTTTATCTTAATAAACATAATGCAAATGATTAGAATCTATATGGTCGCAAATTCTATTGACATGTCAATAAAAGATTTTGTAAATGAAGTGATTTTACGCTCGGTATTAACTATAATAATTGCAAGTGTCTTACCTGTAGTATTACATATTTCTTTGTCAGAATCTATATGGAGAACAATTGCTGTTTTTATTATAAGTTTCTTGTCTGTAATGATTTCAATATATGTATTTGGACTAAATAAGGCCGAACGTTATAGTGTGCATGAATTGGTAAGAAATAAATTTATTAGGAAAGTATGATATTATTATTGGGTGGAACGGGGGTCATAGGTACATATCTAAAAGACATGTTCCTGAAGACAGACCAGATTGTATATATTACTTCAAGAAATGTACGGAAGGATATAGGTAATGTACATTATATACAGGGTAATGCAAGAGATCTTGTTTTCTTAAAACAAATATTGAAGTTACAAGAATGGGAATGCATTGTTGATTTTATGTCATATAAGACTGATGAATTTAAACAAAGATTAGATTTATTGTTAAAATCAACAAAACAATATATATTCATCAGTACCGCCCGGGTTTATGGTAATACGGAAGTTCCTAGGCGAGAAAATTCTCCACGTCTTTTAGATTGTAGTAAAGATTTGGAATTTTTGTCCACAGATGAATATTCTTTGACAAAAGCACGTCAAGAAGATTTGTTAATTAAATCAGCCTATAATAATTACACAATTGTCCGTCCATGTATAACTTATGGTGATGAACGTTTGCAGTTGGGGGTATTGGAGAAAGAAGAATGGCTTTATCGTGCAATGAAAGGTCGTACAATAATATTCTGCAATGAAATTGCACGAAGTATGACAACAATGACTAATGGATATGATTTATCACGGCTTTTGTACAAAACAATATGTAATCCTAAAACCTTAGGTGAGGTTTATCATTTTACAAGCAAAGAGCATCGTACTTGGAACGAAATTTTCCAGATATACTCTTCTGCATTTTATAAAAATACAAATGTCGAATTGAAAATAAAATATGTACCATTAGAATCTTTTTTAAAAACACGGTCTCCAAATTTAAAATATCAAGTTATTTATGATCGTATTTACGATTGTGTATACGATACTGCCAAGGAATCTTCACTTTGTAATATTGATGATTTTATTACGCCGGAAGAGGGATTGGCTACATGTTTGAAGAATTTTATAAGCCAAAATTATTCATTCAAAAGTATTAATTGGAAATACGAAGCAATAAAAGACAAGATGACCAATGAGTATACACCTTTATCGGAGATTAAAGGCCTAAAAAATAAAATAAAGTATATTGTAGAACGTTATTTAAAATAGAGGAATATGTATTCAGCACATAAAAATGTACAAATATTGATAGCTTTATTAAAGAAGTTTGGTATAAGACATATAGTCTGTTCCGCAGGAACGAGAAATATACCTTTTGTATTTTCTGCATTACGTGATGATTTCTTTAAATGTTATTCGGTTGTGGATGAGCGTAGTGCCGGTTTCTTTGCATTGGGAATAATACAGACAACGCATGAACCGGCAGCTGTTGTATGTACTTCCGGTACTGCTGCTGCAAATTATGTTTCTGCAGTAAACGAAGCATATTATCAACATCTCCCACTTGTTGTGTTGACAAGTGACCGTTTGAGGTATCATTTGAATCAACAGGAAGATCAGTGCATTCCGCAATTGAATCTTTTCCATGATGTTATCAGAAAGTCTGTAGATTTACCTATCGTAAGGGACGAGATGGATGAATGGTATGTAGGCAGGATTGTAAATGAAGCACTGTTGGAACTTGATCACAGGGAAAAAGGGCCTGTACAGATAAATTTCCAAGTGGACCCCAGATATCCTTTGATAGGTGGTGACTTTATCCTTAATCAGGAAAAGCTTCCGTCAGTTATAAAGATTGACCGTATCATGGCGGAAGACAGCGATGAAAGATGGAAAGATTTGTCGCTTCGCATGCAAAATAAAAAGATTGTTATTGTATACGGACAAAATCCGCCTCTATCAAAGCAGGATGAAGATGTTGTCAATGATTTTTGTGATAAATACGATGTCGTTTTTTACTGTGAACATTTATCAAATTTGCATGTAAAAAATAAAGTTGGAACAGCAGGCATTTTATCTAAAGTGGATTGGGAAAAACTATGTCCGGACATTGTTATCACAATGGGTGGAAACAGAATGGCAGACCCTAAATTTAAAATAAGAAAGATAAAGGATAGAATAGAACATTGGCATGTTTCGCCTGACGGTGTTGTTGCAGATCCTTACAAATGTCAGAATATGATTATAGAATGTCGCTCGATATTCTTTTTCCGGAAAATGGCGTCATTAGGCTGCCGGGGACCACAGCCATATTTGGAAGCATGGAGAAACATGGAGTCTGAAAAGATCAGTCGCAGACCTGTTTCGTCTGATTTTGAATATTCTCAAGTATATGCTATAAAAAGTCTAATAGAACATCTTCCAAATAAAGCGTTATTGCATATATCAAATAGTAATAGTGTACGTATATTAACAAGTTTCGATTTGCCTGAAAATGTTATAGTTTGTGGTAATAGAGGAACATGCGGTATAGATGGCTCAATGTCATCTTACGTAGCTCAATCATATTTTACGGATATGCCATCTTATCTGTGTATTGGTGATTTGAGCTTCTTTTATGACATGAATGCTTTATGGAATAAATATATTAATGGTAACACGCGTATCTTATTATGTAATAATTCCGGTGGAGCTATATTGAATTTTGGGGCATATAAAAAAGTAAATGTTGAAAATGCTCCTGTAAACACAGGTGCTGAACATCATACAAGCGCAAAGGGTTGGGTTGAATCAAGAGGATTTAAATATATATGCGCCCATAATAAGAATGAATTTGATAATCTTTTATCTGAATTTATCATTGAAAAATCTGACAAACCTATTTTGTTCGAAGTCTTTACAGATATGGATACGGATATAGCTCAAAGAGGATTAATAGATCAAAAATATATGTCGAATGTAAATCAAAAAATCTCATCATTGAAAAATATAGTGCCTGGTAGTGTAAAGAAAATAATAAAGAAGATGATATAATATTTACAACAAAATATTTATGCTTGATTTGTTCCATTTGTCATTTTTTAATGATAAACGGAACAAATAAGATATTAAAGATAGCACGTCTATTTAGTCTTAATATATTTTCTTTCAATCTGTTTCAATTCTCATTTTATAATTTACTCTTATATAGGAAAACAATACACAGTTGAGACTGTTACAGATTATTGAATTTATAGGTGCCGTTACAATGTTAGACGGTCGATACAAAATTTTATATTGATTTAGTTAAGATAAAAACTGTATAATACCATAATATTATATTATGTGGCATCTTATATTATGCAGTTCATCAAATACAGATATTTTTAATGTCAATATATGTCCGTTATCAAATATGTAATATTTTAAATTTTGTATTTGGCTGTTTTATGCGTGATTATAAATATGATAGAGTGTTTGTAAAACAATATTAGGGAGAAAATAAACTCATATGAATTATATAATAGTTATTTTAGTATTATTATGTGGGTATAATATATTTATTAATCAAGGTCAAAAAAGATTTGATAGGTTTATTTGTTCCATTATTATATTTTCATCAGCTATTATAATATGGAACAAGCCCCAAATTCCATGTCATAGATTTTTGATACTATGTTTTTGGTTATCAGTATTGCGTCATAAAGAGTATCGTCTTAAAAGTTTTCCTTTAAAAATACCACTAATAATCTATGTAATAGGATTTCTTATTATAGGATTTAATTCTCCATATTTGAGCATATTTTATAAAATATATAAACCATTAGTTTTATTATTAGACACATATTTTATTTTACTATTAACTTGCTATGGAATAACAAACGAAAGTTTTAATTCCAAAGCAATTATAAGCACATTGTTTTTTGTTACAGTTTATGGAGTTATAACATTTATAATCCGCAGTAATCCGATACAAGAATTTATCTCTTATGCATTCGGAAATGGCCTAAGATATGATTACTTGTGGGGCGAACGAATAAGAATATGTTCTACATGGAGCCATCCAATTTCTTATGGATTTATATGTAGTGCATTGTTTTATGAATTATTGCCATTTATAAGAAAAAGAAAAGTTAAAATACTATTATTACTTTTAGTCATAAATGTTTTGATATGTGGAAGTAGAACTTCTTTAGCTGCTTTTTTATTAATGGGAGGAATTTATATTATGTTCAGATATAATGTTTCTAAATCAATAATTATGGCATTAATTATAATCACCCTTGCAATACCAGTATATTTATTTATACCTATAGTTCAAGAAAAGGTGGACTCTATTATTTTAACAGCAAAGGGTGAAGATAATGTTCAAGGTAGTTCTCTGGAAATGAGAGATGTACAAACTGAAGCCGCTTTGCTAATTACGTCTGAATATCCAATATTTGGACATGGATATGATTATATTCAGGAGGGTTTGGGTTATGGTACAGATAATTTTAAAGGCGATTGGCGATTGTTGGGATTTGAAAGTTATATATATGTTATATTAATTGAAAGAGGTTTCTTCGGTCTTGTTATTGAGATTATTATTTTATTATCAATACTCATATATGCATATAGAAAAAGAAAAATTAATAGAAAAGACTGTTCTTTCATTATAGCATGCTGTATCGGTTATATTTTCTTTTCTGTTTCAACAGGAACACTCGATACAAAGATTATTACTTTATTTATGATAGGTTTTTCAATTTGCAAGATACAATATCAAAGTATTCATAAGAATGAAAAAGAAATTAGCAATAGTAATTCCTGCGTATAAAAGCACATTTTTAAAAGAAGCATTAGATTCTATATCTCATCAAACATGCAAGGATTTTACTTTATATATTGGCGATGATTGCAGCCCGTATGATTTGGAATATATCATTAATGATTATAAAGAACAAATAGATATAGTTTATAAACGTTTTGATACCAATTTAGGAGGAAATGACCTCGTTGCACAATGGGAACGCTGTATAGCCATGAGTCATAATGAGCCATATATATGGCTGTTTTCTGATGATGATGTAATGGATAAAAATTGTGTAGAAATGTTTTATGAGATAATAAGACAAAATCCAGATGCAGGACTCCTTCATTTTAATATAAATAAGATAAATGACAAATCACAAATAGTATCTACATTTGAGTCTTGGCCAAAATATTGCTCTACAAAAGAATATATAGACGGTAAATTAGGTACAAAAGGATTTATAAGTTTTGTAATTGAATTTATTGTCAGAAGAGATATTTACACAAAATGTGGCGGCTTTGAGAATTTTGATCTCGCTTGGGGCAGTGATTTTATTAGTTGGGTTAAGTTTTCAGACGCGTCAAACGGAATAATAACTATAGATAATGCAAGAGTAAACTGGAGAGAGAGTAATGAAAATATAAGTCCCAACAAGAATCCACAAATAATATATAGAAAGCTCAAATCAGTAATACTTTATACTAAATGGATTTCAGATTTTGCAAAAAACAAAAGATATGGGAAAAGATGGTTTTACTCTAAATTTGCATTAGGAGAGCTTAGAAGAAATAAAAATATATTGTCTAAAACAGAATTCAATGATATACTTGGATTTTATTCAAAAATAAACAATGTAAATTTATGTTGCCATTATTTATTAAAAATTTTATACAGATATTGCTTATAAATAATAAAATATGAAACGTACTCTAATTGTTGCCACAACATCATACGCTGGTATGGGGCCTTATGTAAGTGAAATAGTAAATAATTTTAGTAAAGAAGATAATATATATTATTTCTTTCATGATTATGAAGATGATTTCTTCCTTAAAAATGTAAAAAAAGAACTTCATGATAAAAGTTATTTCTATAAACGGGCTAACAGCAAAATAAATAAAATAATAGATTTATTGCCAATAAAGCCCAAATGGCATAATATCGTGTTGGATATTTGCAAAAAATATGATATAAATGTTGTACACTTTATTAATGGCCCTGGTGATGTTTCTTTACAAAAGTCTTTAGAAACCAAAGGTATAAAATGTATTTCAACAATACATGATCTTCATCCTCATGAGTCAAAAAAAGAATGGTATAAAGAGTTGCGTTCAAAAATTATGAATGAATATTTATATAAAAATTTCTTATATTCTAAAATTGTTATTACAAATTCAATCAGTCAATACAAAGACTTAAAATCAGAATATAATAAATATATATATTATCATTCATTTCCTTCATTAGTATCATTAAATGTAAAAGAAGGAAATGAAATACCTAAAGAGTTAAATAACTTGAGTAAACCATATATATTATTTTTTGGAAGAATAGAAGAATATAAAGGGATTTCATTGCTCTATAAAACTTTTACAGAAACACCTGATTTGTGTGAGCATTATTATCTTGTAATTGCAGGCAAAGGAACTCTCCCCTTTAATAGAAATTCTGACGAAAAAAATGTGATTATTATTAATCGTTATATCAAAGATACAGAAGTAGCTAATTTATATAAAAATGCAAAATGTGTTGTTTATCCTTATATTTCAGCAACGCAGTCAGGTGTATTAAGTTTAGCATATTATTATCAAACTCCAATATTAGTTTCTGATGTTCCATTTTTTAAAGATAATATACAACATTCAAAAGCTGGATTAATATTTAAAAATGGTGATATAAAAGACTTGAAAGAAAAATTAATGCTTATATTAAATTCTGATACTATAAAATTAACAGAATATGGAAAGGAATATTATAATAAATATTATGATAGTATGGCCATAAAAAAACAGATTGTACAAATATATGCAGAATTATAGATAAATATATGTCACTGAATTATTTTCTTATAAAATTATCAACAATAATTAACTATTTATAAAAACTTATATATTATGGTCAAAAAGAGAATAAAAAATATAATACGTTCAATCCCCCCAATCAGATGGATGTTAATATGCCGCAATTATATAGAAGACAAAATTGAAACGATTCTTAGAACCCCTTATATAAATACTTTAAAGAATGTATATAATAACGAAGTCAGTATAATTAGCAGTAACTGTTTTGCTGGGCGAATAATGCAAGATCTTAACATGAAATATAATAGTCCGACTTTAGGATTGTATTTTATGTATCCAGATTATATCGAATTTTTGCAACATTTAGAATACTATCTGAAAGAAGCTAAAATACAATTTGTGGAACATTCTAAATATCCATTAGGAGATGAACGGAGAGAAAATTGGAAGCATTGGTATCCAATCGGTCTACTAGGGGGAAAGGTTGAAATACATTTTTTACATTATTATTCGGAAAAAGAAGCTGCAGAGAAGTGGTACAGAAGAGCTGCAAGAGTAAATTTTGATAAATTATTTATTTTTGGAATGGAGCAAAATCTTTGTACATTAAATGATATTAAAGCATTTGACAAACTTCCATTTAAAAATAAAATAATATTTTCAACAAAAGATATTACATTAAAAAGCAATATATATATAAAAGAATTTGTAAAAGGGAAACAAGTTGGAGATCCATATAAAAAAGCACATATATTCTATAAATATTTAATAGCATATTTAGAAAAGAACAAATTATATATATAAAACAATATAAAAAACATATTAATTTTTTAATGAAGTATATACTTGTTATAGATCACATTGCAACAGGTGGAGCAGAAAGAATATTGATAGATTATTATCATTACTTAAAAGCCAAAAATAATTCTGTCAAAGTATTTGTACTTTCTGGCAATAAAAGTCAAAGTAAATGGGTTAAAGATATTGATGTTGTTTATGGCTCAAAAGGTGATGAGGATAACATTATAAAAAAAACCTACCAACAAATATCTTTATACTTTAAGTTAAAGAAGATTGTTATAAAAGAAAAACCAGACGTTATATTCTCCTTTTTAGAGAAAAGTAATTTACTTACCATAACAATCCCTACAAAAGCAAAAAAAATAGTAAGCGTTCATAATGTCCTTTCTGTTCAATACACCAAGATTAAATCAGATAAGATAAGAAATCTTACATATAAAATGATAAAATGGGCATATAATAGATGCCCAAATGTAATTGCTGTTTCTAAGCAAGTAAAAGATGATCTTATTTATTCTTTTGGAGTAAATGAACATAACATACATGTGATTAATAATTATGTTGATAGAAGAGACATACATGAAAAATCTCAACAAACTATTAACGACTTTGAATTTAGAAATGACAAAAAGTATGTTATGAATGTTGGTCGTTTTTCTGATCAAAAGGCTCAATGGAAATTGATAAAAGCTTTCAGTATTTTTCTATCAGAAAGTAAAAGAGATGATGTGGATTTAGTATTAATGGGCAATGGAGATTATAAAGAAGACCTTAGTAATTTGGCTGTAAAATTAGGGATAAAGAATAAGGTCCATATTTTACCATTTAAAATAAATCCATACAAATATATGGCAAAAGCAGACCTTTTTGTATTATCTAGTATTTTTGAAGGTTTTCCTATTGTTTTAGCAGAAGTATCATCATTAAGAATTCCTTTTGTTGGTACAGATAAAGCCGTACCAGAAGAAATGTTTGACAATTACGAATTTTGGAAGCAATGTATTTTTAAAAGTTCTACATTAAAAAGTGATTTTACAGAAGAAATACATGCAGACGAACAGCAATTGGCAAAATTAATACAAAAAGGACTTGATGATGTTAAGTTTAGGAATGATATTTTAATTCATACAAAGGAATGGGAATGTAATAATAAGAAATCAATACAATTTGATAAATATGAACAATTGATATATAATATTAGATTATGACACGATATATATTAATGAAAAGGATTAATGGCATAATAGGAAACAAGCTATTATCAATAATGCAATCTAAAATAAAATATAGACTTAATTTCAGACACGATTACTATTACGGAAAAAAACATAATTATAATGATAATTATGTTGTGTTTATAATTGACGGTAAAACGATTCATGGCGGACTCAGTGATAGATTAAGAGGATTGTTATCAACTTATCATTATTGCTTGAAAAAGAACAAAAAACTTATTGTAAATTGGTCTTATCCATTTGAATTATCAGAATACCTAAAAATAAATACGACAAAAGCTGAATATGGAGGTTATTTGAGTCATAACTTAAATGAGGTATCTTTTAGGTTCTTTAATTCATATTCATTTATGAATGATGATGAAGAATCTTATTTTAAATTATTAGACTCATCAAAGCCTATAACACACGTTTATTCAAATGTGACATTACATGAAGAATTGTTTTGTAAACATTTTAATGAATTATTTACACCAACAGAAAGGATAGCTGATGCCATAAGAAAATGTCAAAATGAGATTAATGGCAAGTATATATCTGTTGCCTTCCGTTTTATCGGCTTACTAGGAGATTTTAATGATACTTTTTCAACTGGTATAACATTAAGTGATGAGCAAAAAACAGAATATATGGAACATTGCTTAAATGCCATCCGAAAATTACACGAGCAACATAAAAATATTTCTAAGATTCTAGTAACAGCTGATTCTAATTTGTTTTTATCTTATGTAAGCAATATTCCATATATTTATATCGTACCGGGTATCGTTACACATATGGATGGAAAAGAATCATCATCACAAGACAAGACATTCTTAGATTTTTTCATGATTTCAAAGGCAGAATATTGCTATTGCTATAAATATGGCAAAATGTTTGGAAGCACAAAATTTGCACGTACAGCAGCTCTTATTGGCGGAAAAACAATTAAGGACATAACTGATGATGATTTTTAATTAAATTATTGATTCATTATTCTTTAATGAAAATCATAGTATTATGAAATCTACTCTAATAAATAAGATTATATCTACAGCTGTTATAGACTATTCTAATATTTTTATTGATAGTGAAAAGATATATACTTTCCTAAATCCAGTATCATATCTATCTGCATTAGACAATAAAGAACTATTCAATAAGTTTGACGGCATATTTGCAGACGGATCAATATTGGTTTCTGCAATAAAAATGGTGTATGGGCAGAGTGTTACAAGGAGAAGCTTTGATATGACTTCAATGGCTCCAGAACTGTTAAATTATGCTGAGGCAAACGGAAAATCAATATATATAGTTGCCTCAAAACAAGAACAGGTGGAAAAAGCTGTTGATATATTTAAAGAACGCTATCCACGATTAATATTAGCAGGATATAGAAATGGGTATTTTGCTTCAGAAGAAGAAATGAATGTAGAGGCAAAAAAAATAGCTGAGATTAATCCTGACTTTGTAATTGTCGGTATGGGAATATTAATGCAAGAGCGTTTTTTGTTAAAGGTAAAAGAAGCCGGATTTAAAGGTATAGGATTTACCTGTGGCGGATTCATACATCAAACAGCAAAAAATGAAATTGACTATTATCCGGCATGGGTAAACAGAATGAATGTACGTTTTATTTACAGAATGTATAAAGAACCACATACCCGAAAAAGATATCTTCAGGCTGCACTTGTATTTCCTGCAAGATTTATATATGAAAGAATCTTCGGATAGCACTATTAATTTTTTGTAATAGTGTATAGGCAAGTGAAAATGGTGTGATGAGAATAAACACTAATGACGGTATAATCTTGCCAAGAATGTTCTCTATAGTTTTTTTCATGCTGCAAAAATAATCTTTTTTTGTTTATGAATGACAAATTCATGGGAAAAACGCAACAGACTTTCTTCTTATTATTGAGAAATGCTTTAGGCAATAATGAACCTCTGCCAACAACTTTAACTGATAGAGAATGGCATGAAGTATGGAAGATGTCATATAAGCAAGCTTTGATAGGTGTTGTTTTTGATGGCATTTGTAAGTTACCTAAAGACCAGAGTCCAAATAAACAGTTTATACTAAAATGCTTTTCTGTCGTTCGACAGATAGAACAATCAAACAGAAAACTGAATCATGCCACAGTAAAAACAACAGAACAATTTGCAAAAGAAGGATTTAAATCTGTTATTCTGAAAGGCCAAGGTAATTCTGTTTTGTATCCAGAACCATTACATAGAACACCCGGAGACATAGACATCTGGGTAGATGGCGGAAGAGACAGAATAATGAAATACGTCCGCAATTATTTTCCAAATGCTGGTGCACGTTATCATCATGTAGACTTTCCTATCTTGAATGGTATTGAAGTAGAAGTACATTTTACTCCTTCATGGCTAAGTCAATGGCATGATAACATGATATTGCAAAGATGGTTTAAAGAAAGGGCAAAAGAACAATATACGCATTTTGTTAATTTGCCTGAAGATGCAGGTTCTATAGCAGTACCCACAAATGACTTTAACAGAATATTTTTGTTATTGCATATATATAGACATTTTTTTGATGAGGGTATTGGCATAAGGCAGTTAGTTGATTATGTATTATTGTTGCGTCAGGGCTTTACGGAAAAGGAACGTGAAGAAACTGTATCTATGCTATCAAAGCTGCATATGATACGTTTCACATCGGCAATAATGTATATACTTAAATTAATTTTTAAGTTGGAAGACAAATATATGCTCATTGAACCAAATAAAGAGCAAGGAGAGTTTGTCTTAAACGAAATAATAAGAACTGGCAATTTCGGATACTATAACAAAAACATATCAAATAAAGCAGATAAAGCATTCAAATATTATTATAGCAAATGGAAATATAAGTTTAGATTCATCAAATTGTATCCACGCGAAACGCTTTGGGGTAACGTATTTTGGGTGTGGCAATATTTTTGGAGAATCTACAAAGGTTATAAAAAATAGTAAACTACTATATTAAAGCAAGGTATATATTCTTTATTCTATACCCTAAGAGTTTGACTTTGTGTTGATAATTCCACTTAAATAAATATTTATATTCAAATTAAACTGCAACAAACGACTAAACCATGCTTTATCCATTATTATTCGAAAGCAACTTGTATTCTAAGGTCTGGGGCGGTAATCTGCTGAAAGCCCTGAAAGGCATAAACGACGGCGACACAGCCCCTATAGGCGAGAGCTGGGAGATAAGTGCCGTGCCGGGCAAGGAGTCGGTAGTGGGCAACGGCTCACTGCAGGGACGCAAGCTTAACGAACTTGTGACGGAATATAAGGAAGAACTGATAGGACGTACTGTTTATGACATGTATGGCGAGACGTTTCCGCTGCTGATAAAGTTTATCGACGCTGCCAAGGACCTGTCGATACAGGTGCATCCCAACGACGAGATGGCAC
>UMKY01030695.1_pt1 | contig 17641 bp, 15 predicted proteins | sample 1966421 | NCBI WGS metagenome assembly UMKY01 (sample SAMEA4836186, study PRJEB28245) | human gut metagenome | biome: gut microbiome; material: fecal sample | place: Denmark | collected 2008 | reverse complement strand
TCTTTGTACAACACATCAACGCCACATCGTAATCTCTATGTAGGGATTACGGAGTTGATAGTTACACAGCAATCACCTCACGGCACTTACTGTTTTTTGTTCTTTACCGACGGGCGGGAAACCGTCCGTGCTTTACACTCCGACCTTGTCGTCGTTTGTCAGCCCTTGCGGTGTATTACGCTCAGCCTTGTGGCTTCGCTTGTCAGCCTCTGCGAGGCTTGGTACACGCGAGCGCAGCTCGCGGTATCATTGTCTTTATGCCGCCGTAAAATTGGCGGCCGATTTAATCTCATTTTTTGTTACGCATTCAATATGCAAAATAATTTAAAAAGTGTAACGTTTTTTTAAATTATTCTTCAGCCATTTTTTTCTTAAATTTTCTGAAATCTTTTTGTGCTTTCCATCCAATTTTGATAATTTTTTTGATGTTTATTGAATTAGTACCTTTTTCCCTCGGTTTGAACGCGATTGGCTTAAATTTAACATTTTCGCCGTAATATACGAAAAATGTTGTCATCATAATGTTAGGAAGATTGAAATCCGGCTCCATATTGTAAAGATATTTTTTTACAACATCTGCTTTCATCAGTCTGAACGGTGCATTTGCATCCGGTACCTTAACACCGAAATACATTTTAAGCATCATGCATACCACCTTCTCCACGAAAGCACGGCTTCTTCCATCCTCTCTTCTTGTCCTGTGTCCAATCACGGCATCGTATTGCTCACGGATGTCCCAGAACCGGTCAAACTGTTCAGGCTTTGTCTGTCCATCGGAATCAGTCTGGAAGATATAGTCAGCACCGTTTTTGATAGCGTAATCATACAGGGCAATAACTTTTGGCCCATGCTGTCTATCTGTTCCTTCAAGGATTTCAAGCTGCGGGTATTCGTTTTTCATCTCAGCAAGAATCTCGTGTGTCTTATCACTGCTGCCGCTATCAGCTACGACGAGCCTGGAATTTGCTCCGGCAAGCTCTAATTTTGGATACCATGATGCCACAACATCCCTGATATTTTCTTCTTCGTTGTATGCCGGCATTACGATATATAAAGTATTATTTTTAGCCATATTTTTTCTCCTTTTGTTTGATACATACAATATGCTGAAATTTTCCAGAAAAAATAAAATCCTGCGGATTTTTTCGCAGGATTTTATTGCTGGCTTACGCCGAGATTCCGGATTTTTGCTGTTCTTTCAGTTCGAATCTGATTTTCAGCTTTTCTTTCAATTCTTCCATGTCTTTCACGTAATATTTTTTCAGCAGCTGGCTCTTCACATCCTCAGTATCTACGCTTTCAATAGAGAATCCGACTTTTTTACTTTCTTTTTTGGTCATTCCCCATTCCTCCGAAAGTGTATCGTAGTAAATATTTCCGATTGATGTATTGCAGCAAATCCATTCGTTGTACATACGCACAGTGTCAAATTCAGTATAATATGCATAATTCAGCGTGCAGGCTTTTTTGTTATTCTCTGCTGCGTATATCTTTTTGTATTTTTTTAAGCAGTATTTTAATGCCTCCCTGGTGTTTTCTATCGTAGACTTGTCGGGGTAGTCTTCATCACATTTCTTTGTCATCTTTTTCATATCAAACTGGTTATTTTCTACAAGCGGAATCTGAAATTCCATGGCAATCTTATTAATATCTGATATCACTGCACATGTTCCATATGACACAATAACACCGTCATATTTATGAAGATACTCAGATACCTGTTTTACTGCTTTTTCATCAGAAAGCCCGCATTTCAGCTCTTCCGCAGTTACGTCAAGCTTCTTCAAGGTCTTCGCAGTTCTTCTTGTCATATCCTGTCTCAGGATATGTAGTTCATCAACGAGCTCCTGGCTCGCTTCTCCGTCAATTGCCGTATATGTTTCAATATCAATCTTGATATTTTTTCTGTCAGGCAGTCCGATTGCCCTGATAAAATTAACAGTTTTTGAATCTTCCATTATCTTCCATACGTTTTCTTTCGAATATTCGTTTGCCATTTTTGATAACCTCCTGCTTTTTGTATATTTACAATATGCCGAAAAAATATCTCCACGGTAACCGTGGAGATAAAATTTTTATGCTATCTGGCAGCCATCATCTGGCCTAAAGCAATCTCTGCTTTTCTTTTTCCTGCATCATATTCTTTTGTTTTGTGAACTTTTCCTTTCAGATTGAAGATAAGCCCTGACGAAATCATATCATACGCCGCTTCAACAGCATTTACCCCTTCTTTTCTGATTTCTTTTGTAAATTCTGCTCTCGCTTTCTGTGGTATGTATTTCAGGCAGACTTTTTCAACATCTTCAGGTGACGCTTCGGTATTGGCTGGATTCTGTAAATAACGTGACACTTTTTGGAATAATGTATCGGCGATGCACTCTGCTGATTTTGTATTGCGATGGTTAATCTCAATACTTTCAAGAGTATATGTCCTTCCATTAATTTTTGAAATAATGTCAATCTGGATTGACTTTCTTCCGGTGATGCTGTCTGATACCTTTAAAGCCAGTGAACTATTGTCAATATTACATGTAAATGTAAAGTTGACATTATTGGCTTTCTGTTGGTCAATATAGCCTGAAAAAGCTTTTGTCTTTTCTGCTTTTTTGCAAAGAGCATCCATGATGTCAATCGCATAAATCTGAGTCTGCTTATTTGCAGATTTGATGCCGACAAGGCTTGTATATTTATATGTTACATAGCTGTCCATAACTTCAAAAGGCCGTCTTGAAACGAAGGTCAAGTTTCTTGCATTTTTCATACGTCTGGCAAGACGTGCTACATCTTCATCTTCAGAAAACCTGCTCAGCACGATTGTACTTTTTGTATCATCCTCAGACTTTAACGGTTTACAGTAATCATTAATGACCCTGCCCTTCACATCTACTGTCGGAATATATCGGCAATTATCAATTTCATAAAAACATCCGATACGTTCCAGTCTTTTTGTTAGCTTTGCAGGCAGAACAGACATTTTCTGTTCATACTGTAATCCTGTATCTACCTCTGTTGCTAGAATGATAAGATTCTCTCCTCTCATCCGGTCAATCCGGCATATTTTTGCATTACGCAGATTTACTTTTGTATCGACAAAAGAATTCACATAATCCTCCCAAAAATCTTTGATTGCGTTCATATTAAAGTTTCGCATATAAAAAACTCCTTTCTTGTTTTGTTATGCTTTTAATATGCTAATTTCAAAACAACAAGAAAAACGCAGGGGCAAATCCCCTGCGTGAAGTCATTCGTCATCTTCGTCGTCTGCATCATCTGTTTCAAATTCCGGTCTTGGAAGTCTTAAATATTCAGTATCATATGACAGCACTTCCAGTGTTCTTCCTCTGACATCAAATTCCTGGCCACATACTCCGCATACGTACTGTTCTTTAAATTTTCGTGCCTGCAGGGCTCCGTCAACAAAGACCAGAGCTCCTTTTTCAAGGTTCTGAAAATCTTCAAGTGCTTTATCGCCGTATGAATATACCCAGGGGTAGTCAGTCCTCTCATACATTTCATTGCCGCCTTTCGGACAATATTTTCTGTTGATGGCAACCTGAAATCTTGTGTACTGTTTTTTACCATCATGAAGCACGCCCTGAATTGGCGGCCCGGTCAGGTTTCCAAGAATGAATACTCTGTTTGCATCTTCCTTGTTTTTATGCAGATATTCAAATGCCTCCTGCTCGCTTTCGCAGTGCTGTTTTACCCTGATTGTGATTGGATACACGAAAATCTCGTTACCTCCGGATTTCACTTTTCCTTTGGCTACACATGCATCAACCCTTCTGTTTACAGCATTACAAAACGGGCATTCTTCTTTTTTGTCAACTTCCCTTGTTGCCAGAAATCCTGTGATTTCCACAATGTCAAGAAGCTGGAGCTTCTCCATCTCTTCAACAATTTCTTTCTCCTGTGACCTTGCGCAGAATGATACACTATTCAATTGATAACCGGTCTTTGCTTTTTCGTAGTCTCGTCCGCTCATGATTGTCGTGAGTCCGACAATTCCTGCACGGCCATCGATGATATCTTTAAATTTTGGCTCCTTTCTGACGAATGCAATGACGCTTACATAATTATGTCTTGCCATATAAATTCCTCCTGTTATCATTTTGTGAGATTCTTGCCGCAGCAGCAATGACAGGCTCAAAATACAGGCAAAATGTAATTTCTTCAGTTTCGTTACACATCTAATATGCAAAATAATTTTTAAAAAATAACATTTTTTAGAAAAAGAAGCAGTGACCGCTTTCGCGGCCACTGCTTCTTAAGCTTCAAATGCAGAATCATGCAAATCATGTTCAATATTGGCATTTGTCATTGCTGCTCCATATGTTGCTCTTGACTTTTCGTCATCAAGGCATGCATCCTTCTTAAGCTGTTTTGTTACACATTTTTTTCTTATCTCTTTTTCATTTTCTCCAGGAACTCCATTGAACTCCCTGAATGCTTCCCCGAATACGCCGGCAGCACCAATGCTTCCGGTCAAATTATTCGGTATGAAGATTTTTGTAGCCTTTCCATTTGCAACGTCCTTCATGGCCTCAATTGATTTCAGCCTTAAAACGCCGTCATCAATACCGGAATCAACAAGCCGTTTGATACCTTCCGCCTCAGCGTCATATACAAGCTTAATCGCCTTGGCATGTCCTTCTGCAAGGGCAATCTGTGCATCCCTTTCAGCTTCCGCTGCAAGGAGTTTTGCCTGCTTATCGCCTTCCGCTCTGGATACAACAGACTCTTTGTGAGCCTGAGCTTCAAGGACTGTTTGCCGTCTTTCTCGCTCTGCACGCATCTGTTTTGTCATTACTTCCTCAATCTCAGCTGGTGGCTTGATGTTTTTAACCTCAACACGAGATACCCTGATGCCCCAGCCATCAGTCGCCTCATCAAGGACAGTACGCATATGCTGGTTGATTTCACTTCTGGATGACAACGTCTGGTCTAATTCCATAGAGCCGATAATACTTCTGAGTGTTGTTGCTGTCAGGTTCTGCAGACCAAGAATCGGGTTATCAATGCTGTATGTATAACTCTGCGGGTCAAAGACACTTGCATACACAACAGAATCAATACTGATTGTTACATTATCTTTTGTGATGACATCCTGCGGCGGGAAGTCATAAACGCGTTCTTTTTTGGAAACTTTTTTAACGATTCTGTCCGCAATCGGCATCTTAACATGCAGGCCATCCTCCCATGTGTCATAATATTTTCCGAATCGTTCAATAACATATGTCATCTGATGCGGAACAATTCGAATCTGTCTCGCAAGTGCTGCGGCAGCAGCAATAATAAAAATAAGAATAAAAAATAGCATATTTTTTCCTCCTTTAATTACAATATTTCGCTTTGTTTTAAGAATATTTTTTTAGCTTTGGCATTAGCTGCCTGCGCTTTTCTTCTTCCAATCCAGGACTTTAAAAACTCCTGTTTTCTCAATTCTTCATGGTTTTGTTTTTGTATTTTTTTGGCATATATTTCTTCCAGATTTTCGTGTATCATATGTTTCATACGCTCCTACATGCCAGCATACGGCAAAAATTATTTCTTTTTCTTTTTTGCCTTGCTCCAGCCATCATTTACATCAATATCGTCAAAATTTTCATACATTTCATCAACCTCATCTGTATCATCCAGCACTGGAATATAATTATCCTCAAGCGCTTTTTCCTGCGCGATAATGTATGGATACATCTGGGCAAATCTTTTATTGTTTTTAAGTTTTGTAGTTATCCTTGAAATCTTTCTCTTGATTTTAGGAATATTACTTCCCGGAATCTGTTCAGCGATTTCACGGTAGCTTGAATGCTTTTTGTTTGCGTTTTCCGGATTAAGCAATAGTGATAACAATTGCAGTTCTTCATCAGTTAACACATCCCTGAGAAGCTCCCCAAGGTTACGTTCTGATTCTGCTTCAATTACTGACTCCTCAGGCCCTTTAATCTGTGTAACATAATCAGCACCGGCATCAATTAAGGCTTCATATGAGACGCTGTCTTTTTTAGACATAATATCAAGAGTATTTTTTACTGTCGCTTCTGACAATCCTGTCAGACTCATGATTGTCTCAATATCATCTGAATTTAAACCATACTGTTTGCAATAGTTCTGGGCTCCATTTATCTTCGTCATAGCATTCGCATAATAAACTGAAGTCTTTCTGAAGTTTTTGCTTGCATAATCTGACACAACGTGCTTTATCCACGGAGTAATAAAAGTAGTGAGGGCACCCTTGTCCGGGTCAAAGTTTTTCAGCTCATTAAAAATTTTTACCCACACGTCCTGGACTATATCTTCACGGTGGTACTTGTTCTGCATTAATGTATGGTAATTGCCCCACAGTGTTTTATATACATACTTTGCAATAAAAAAGTATATTTTTGTATAAGCATCCTGCACGGTTACATTATCTCCGGCTGCCATCGCCATATGATATATTTTTATCAATTTTGTAACTTCGCTCTGGCTGTATCCTGAATTTTTATTATATACAACATCATATTTTTCATTCTGCTTCGTCGTATCTTGCTGATTTGAAGTATTCTTCTCGCTCATTTTCGAACTCCTCCTTATTAATTCCAGGTTTTAACGTCTTTTTAATTGTGTCTCTATAGCTTCTTTCTGGCACACTCTTTATCTCAGCTTTGTCTATTTGGCATAACTGCATCCCCATCTTCCTAAGCGGTAATTCCATATAATCTTCCGGTTTATATTTGCTGCTCCATTCATCCCATATTTCATCAAAGTCAGACGACTGGCTTGCAGCAATATATTCCGCCAGGTTTTTCATTGCAGAATACATTGTCTTTTTCATTTTTTTTACCTCCTTTTTTTAGCCGAAGACAATATTTGTGTTCCAATACAATATGCCGGAATTAATATGCAAAATAATATTTTTTTTGAACGTTTTTTTTATTTTTTTTACAAAAAAACAGCAGGCATTTTTTTTGCCTGCTGTCAATATATTTAAGCTATATCATCAGCCGAAAGGCTGGTTGTTGTATCATCTGTTAATTCATCTGACGGCTGTTCTGCGTTATCTTCTTCTACGATTGTCTCACTACTGGACTCTCCTGATTTGCTTGCATCGCTGCTTACTTGTACTTTTTTATAAATACATGTTACAACATCATCTTCAAACAGCAGATATTTCTTTCGTTCAATTTCATAATCTGACAATCCTTCTTTTTCAGAATCATCAAGCTTTTCATATCGTTTTTCAATGTCTGTTAATGTAGCAACATCATAGTCTTTAATAACGGTTGCGATAAAGAAGATTTTATACAAGCTGTGCTTTGCCTCTTCATATGTAGCATCTGGATTACCTCTCTTTAATGCGTCCAGCTCTTTCATAATAAGACTTTCTGGAAGCTGAATAAATGTAGTCTGACTCATCATGGTGTCAATTAAAGTATTAATTGTATGCGTTCTTGCAAGCTGTTTTGCTTCACCACTGGAATCGTTGATTAGCTCTGTCCTCATGTCGTATAAACTTTGATACTCTGTGTTTTCACCGATATAGTTATCTGTGACAGGGTATGGCATATTATAGATATTTGTGACAGTAAGGTCTACTGTTGCATTTTCATTACCATTAAAAAATACATCTTCTATATGAACAGGCGTACCGATTGCTACATCTTTTAATGCGTCGTGAAATTTTTCGTCATACAATTCTGAGTCCTGATTATAGCCAAGTTTAAAATTTGTCTGAGTATCAACGACGGCTCCATTTTTTGTAACAGTATAATCAACCATCAGAAGGATTCCATCATCAGATGCAGTACTTAAATGAGTTGCTGTGCTTAGCAGTTTATCATATATAATGTCATTAACATTATCTTCTGTCACATCAATGTTATCTAAGTCTTCCACGATATCAATATCTGAGAATGAAGCCGGAAGTGATACATATTGAGTCATATTTATATCAGATAACAGTTCAGGACTTTTTACTTTTTGGACTGATTCCTGCGTTGTGTTTATCATGCCTGCGTTGTTCTTATTGATGTATAGTCCAGCTGATATGAAACAGGCCGCTCCACCAAAAAAACATAAAAAAACTATAGCTTTCTTCAATTTTTACCCCTCCTGTTCTCTAAGCATTCGTTCGTTCTGTTTGGAAGCCGCTTCAGGGTCAGCAAGTGCGATATTTCTATTTCCGGAATCTTTCTGAATGGCAAGCAGGTTTCCACTGTTTCCTGAAATTGTAAGCTTATCTCCGTTTGTTGTAGCTCCCTGGAGGACACCTCCAAAATTGCTTGTATCTGAATTAATTTCCAAAGAGCCAGATAATGAAGAGCAGTTTGCATAACAGTTTGAAAAATCTGTTACAGATTCTGGAATAGCTGCTGCTGTAACAAGACCAGTATCTCCGGCATATACGGATGACGCGTCCTGTATATTAATTGGGAACTTAACAGCATCTTTAATATTGATGCAATTCTGGTAACATTCACTCATTGAAACTACAGTGTCTGGTATTTTTGTTGCTTCCCTTAAATTTATGCATCCATTATACATTCCGTTAATATTTGTTAAATTACTTGTTTTATCAAGCGAAATTGGTTTTTGTAATGATGTACATCCTTCAAACAGATACCTTGCAGAAGTAACATTTACTGGGATTACATCTGCTTCTTTAAGAGCTTCACATCCTGAAAATGTATAATCCATGATTTTTAAATTTGAACATTGGAAGTAATCAGGGGTTTTTTCTAATGCAATACAGCCTGCAAATGTTTTTTTCATTGTTTTTACTGATTTCGGGATGCTTGTACAGTAAACCAACTTCTGGTTATCGGTAAACCAACCGTCCATACTTTCAACATTTAATGTATCATCTATATATACATGAGAATATTCATAGTCATTCCACGGTGGGACACCATTATTAAAGTTCGTGATATCTCCTTTTCCAATAAACTCAAGGTCTCCATTTGAATAGCATGTAACCTTTGCGTCCTCTTCGTTTGGATATCCAATATTTTTCTCCATAACAGGTTCTCTTGTAATATTAACTATTACCGTGTCTGTATATCCTTGCGAATTAATCTCAACTTCGCATGTTGAACCGTTCATAGCAGCGGCTTCTGTTTCAGAAGAGAAATTGTTTAATTTTACAAGTCTTCCAGAATCCGTTACGCCTTGGACGGAAAACATCCTTTTTGTAAATGTCTCACCCGGGGCAACTTCCCCGACAAATTCCGCTTCAATCCCAGTAACAACCGGGTCTTTCTTCAGTTCTTTTGATACTGCATTAAAACCGATAACCCCGACTGCTAATATTGCCACGCCAATTATGGCTTTAACTTTGTTATCCATATTTTACACTCCTTAGCCAATCTTGAAGTCGTCGAGGTCATCATCATCAAAATTATCCATATCTACCGGAGCTGGCTTTTTAGCCGGTTGCTCTTTTACTGGCTTTGGCTGGATTTCTTCCTCCTCTTCATCATCCTCTTCAAACTCTTCTTCTGGCTCATATTTTTTTGTTTTCTTTACTTGTTTTTTTACAGCCTTTTTTGCAGGCTTTGTTTCTGGTTCTGGCTCCGGTTCGATTTCAGACTCTTCGTCTTCATCGTCAAAAGTTTCTTCTTCAACAATCATTTTTTTGCTTTTCTTTTTAGCTTTATTTTTCTTTGATGATGTTGAAGATGTATCAATATTTAACGCTTTTTTGATTGCATCGTTATGCATCTTCATAATTGTTACATCACTGTCAACATTAATTTTCTCAAGAGCGGTTTCGTAATCGCCCTGTTCATCCCTGATGTAGTCCAATGCACTGACAACCAGATTGTACATAAACTGATTGTCAAGATAAATCTGTGCTAACTGTTCAAGAGCTTCTTCAATGTTCCCAGTGCTTTTAAAGCATTCCTTGAAGTTTTCTGCATATTCCTCATCCAACAGTTTTCTGTTTCCTGTTGTCTCGTCATCGTCATTTGACTTTGTGGTCAATAGTTTAACAAATAGGGCAAAACCAATAACAACACAACAAACACCGGCACCAATCAAAATAATAACTGTTTTATCCATTATCTGTATCCCTCCTTACTTATTGAAATTAGATGCTAATGTTGCGATAAGGTCATCTACATCTGCCGTGGAGGCATTTCTCTTGAAATATGCTCGCGCTATGATTTTGTTATCTTTGCTGAAAAACTTAACATCACCATGCTTTGAATTTAATACTCGCAGCACCTGGTCTTTCAAAGAAGCCTCCCTTGATACATCAACGTAGTTCATATCGCCGATTCTGATTCTGATTTCCAGTGCTCCGTCGTTATATGCAACAACTTCAGCGTTTGGCGCATGGAATTTTTTGATTTCCATATCGTCATATTGCTCGAAATATTCAATCAAGTCTTCCGGCGTCAGGATGTGTCCGATTGCCTTGAGCTGTGACTCCATGGATTTCATCTTCTTCTCGGTTTTTCCAAGTTCTGTTGTGACCTTACTCTGTACCATATCATCAATATTTAAATTGATTTTACTGATTTCAGCGTTCTTTTCAGAAATAGTATCAGACAGTTCTCTGATTCGCTTTTCTTTAAGATTGATTTTTTCAGTCAGCTTGTTTTCAAGGGCGATTTTCTGGGATGTTAACTGCTGCACCTTGGATTTCATTCTGAAGATTTCTTCCTCGGCATCATTGTCCACATTTCCCAAGGCATTCTGTCTATTCTGAAGAGCGGCCACCTGATTTGCCAGCTGCTGGATATTCAGGATATCTCTTGTATTTCTGTCTTCGTATTCCTTGATTTTGTCCTGCATCTCTTTTTCATGTTCTTCAAGACGCTTCTGCTCCTTTTCAGCCTCTGCCTGCATTTTTGCTTTTTCGGCTTCAACTTCTTTTAATTTCTTATTGAGTTCCGCCTCACGAGCAAGCATTTCCTGCTCTTTCTGAGCCATTGCCTCTTCCCTTGATGCCACAACCTTTTCTCTTTCGGCAACGGTTTCTGTTTGTTCTGCCAGAATCTGCTGCACGTCTGATGCGAAATCAGATGAGTCTTTTTTGGTCAATGTTGCTTTGTAGTTCTGTACGCAAGCATCAATTGCGGTACTGCACATTTTTAAGTATTCCTCAGTTTCTTCCGGTGCATATTTATCCGGAGAAGAATATCTTCTTACAGTAAACAGTTCATTGTCTGTGTCATAAGCACTTCTAAGCTCCGGATAGTTTGCATTAATAAATGACGCATACATTGCACCGATATCATGTGAAACATTTGTTGATACGGATACAAGGATTTCAGCGTCAAGAGGGAATAAAACGCATCTGGTAATCTTCCCTGATTCTTCATCAGAAACAGTTACTTCATTTCCTACCCTTCTTCCTCCGATGCTTGTGACCAGCTTATCAAAGATTTCCTCTGAGAAACTTTTATGCTCATCATCATAGGCCTGGTTGTCCTGCTCTGTCATTGAAACTGCGTGATAGTTGTTATCAACATTTACGATATTTACATTTGCTTCCGGGTTATATTCTTCATTTTCGGATGAATCGTCTTCAGTTTTTTCCATAAAGTTGACACATTTATTTTCAAACTCTTCGACCATATCCTGCATTGCTGCAATTGCATTTTTAGTAATATTTATTGCCTCATTTGAGGTCTGATAAGAGAAGAATTTTGAGAACGCCAGCATCTGCCCGCTTGCATAGATGTTGTAATCCCCATTATATTTTTTTATCATTTCCTGCTGAAAGATGTCTTTTGACGCTTCAGTTATCGGATACTTATATTCTCGTGCTCCTTTAATTTTAATTGTACTTGTAGAGCACTCAATGCTTACATTAATGCCTTTAATGCCGCATTCCATATCTCCGGAAATTACAGCTTTATTTCCCTGGTCTTCAATCTGGATATTATTGCCAGGAATTGAGGCTTTGATTGTCTCGGCCATCTCTAATAAAAATTTTTCTGCCATTTTTTTATTACTCCTTTCGAGTGGTTATTTTTTGTCATATTGTCATCACTTTTAATATGCTAAAAAAATATAAAACGAGTACATTTTTTTTAAAAAAAATAAAAAATAAGGAGCGAGAATATTCCCGCTCCTAACAATTACTTGTTATCTTTCTTTTTTTTATAAACAATTACTCCACCTGCAGCTGCAAGACATACTACAATAAGAGCGCCGATTGCAAAGATATTGTTTTCATCACCTGTTTCTACTACATTATTCTGTACTTCAACATTTCCAACTTCTGTTCCATCAGACGGTTTTACTGTTGGAGTAACTTCTGCTTCGGTCTTCTTCTTATCTTTCTTATCTTTTTTGTCCTTCTTCGGCTTTGGAGTAGGTGTAGCTGTCGGTTTTGGAGTCGGTGTCGGTGTTGGTGTTGCCACTTCGTTTACAGTACATGTATATCCATCAACTGTCTTCATGTCATTGTCTACACCAAGAATAGTATATGAAATATCATATGTTCCAGCTTCCTCATTGTCTACGTTTTCGGTGTTTAATGTTACAGAGCTTACGTACTGGTCATCATATTCGCATCCAGATTCAGTCGGCAGGTCATCACCTTTGTCAATCTCAATATCTTTCATTCCGGTTACATGCATTGACAACTCAGGCTTTACAATGCAGGGGACAGTAGCTGTTCTCTGCTCTCCTTTTGAGTCTTTGAATGTATACTTTACTTCATATTCACCAGGTTCAGTTGTATATACATTGCTGATGTCTGGCTCTACGGAATTGATATCAATGCAGCTTCCGGCATTTGCAAATTCGGACTCAACGGTTGGCAAGTCCTCTTTTTCGTATACTACGATAGACGGAAGGCTGTTAATTGCCTGCTTGACTTCTTCGTTGTAGGCTTTTTCTTCTGCTTTTTTTTGATACATCATGTATCCACCAGCACCCCCAACGGCTACCACTGCAGCTACAACAATCGCAATCAATCCTTTTTTCATTTCTTTTTCCTCTTTTCTTTATTTTTTTTGCCAGCGGCAAAAACCGCTGGCATTTAGCATGCATGCTAATTACTCGTCTTTCTTAAGAAATTTACGAAGGGAAATTCCGGCTGCTGCGATTGCTGCAAGGATAGCAGCTCCTGCCATTGCGATAATTCCCATGTTTTCATCGCCGGTCTTTACATTTCCTGCTGCAGATACATCGCTTGTTCCTTTCTGGGATGCATCGCCAGTTCCTGTTGAACCTGTGCCAGTTCCAGTTGAACTTCCGCCGCCAGGTAATGTTGTTGTTGTACCGCCGTTCGGTGTTGCGCTATTGCTTGGAGTAGGTGTAACATCGGAATCAATTCCGGCTCCAGGTGTAGGTGTCACGTCAGAATCACCACCATTGTTTCCGCCACCGTTATTGTTGTTATAATCAATTCCGGTTTTCTTAAGTACATCTTTGCATTCCTGAACGATATCATTTACTTCTGTCTCTGATGTCGCACTGTTAATCTTATTAATGTATTTCTCTAAGATTTTTGTTGTAGCGGAAGATGGATTTGGGTATCCATTCTTCAGGGACTGAATTGCATTTGTCTTAACCTGCGCTAAATTAGCAGCTGTGGACTGTGCTGTTACAAGTTTTTCAACGTTTTCTTTTGCTACTTTATATACTTCCTGCATTGTTGCTTCATTTGCAGCCTGCTTTAAATTTGCTTTCTGCTTTGTTACTACTTCTTTAGCTTTTTCAAGATATGTTGCATCTGTAAACTTATTATCTGTTAACAGAGCATCCAGTTTCTTTTCATAAACTGCTCTCATGGATGTTACGTATGCTGTATTGTAATCAGATTTTGCCTGGTTGTACAGTTTTGTTACATCATCAACAGTCTTAGCTTTCTGGATTTCTTCCCTAGCTGTTGTGATGATTTTCTTCATATCATCTGTTACATAATCAGCTTTTGCTTTTGATTCAAGCGTAGCCAGTTTCTTAACTGCTGCGGCCTGTGCTGCTGCGAGTTCTTTATCTTTTGCGTATGTATCGATTGCTGTCTGAATGTCTTTCTGATATGCCTCAAGGATTGAAGTAATTTCCTCCTGAGTTTTAGCTGCATCTATTTTTTCAAGAGCCGGAGTTGCGATATCCTGGAGGATTGCTTTAAGCTTTTCATCTTTCTGGTCATCTACAACGGACTGAATCTGAATTTTAGCAGCTTCTTTGAGGTCTTTCAGCTCTCCTTCTCCCTGTACTTCTTTAATCAGGGCGTCTACAGCTTCTTTTGCGGACTTGAGGTTTGCGTCAAGGTCATTCATAGACTCAGATTTGTCAATTAAGTTATGGACATCTTCTTTGACACTTGCTTTCTTCTTCTTGATTTCTTCTGTTGAGTCGTCAATTGCATCAATTGCTTTGTCGAGTTCTTCCTTTGCTGCTTTTTTAGCTTTTTCAAGCTCCTTTCTTTCTGGATTTCCATTTGTCAGTTCCATATATGATGCATATGCTTCTGCTTTTGTTTTGCCTTTAACTTCCTGGCCTGCGCAAACATTTAAATATTTGATGAACTGTTCTGCAGAATTTGCTAATGCGATGCATACATCTTCAACTCTGTTTGCTCCATCTTTCATATCTTTCGGAGCACCGAGGTTGATAACAACGTCAATCATTGCTGTTGTATCTCCATCCGGGGAAATACCCTTTAAGTCTTTGAACAGATTAACGAATGAAGCCATGTCTCCGCCTACTGCTGCAACAACATCTGTAAATGCAGCATCAGCAGAGTTCTTTGCTGACTCAATTGCTTTTGCATCTGTACAGGAATCAATTTTCAGAATGAATGCATTTTTTACATCACTTGTGATTGATGTGCTGTCGTTGATAACTTTTGCCTTATCATTAATCTCAGCTTTTGCAGCTTCTTTCAGCTCATCAAGAGTTGTTTCTTTCTGTTCTGCAATATCTTTTAATGCTGCCTTTGCATCTTCAAGGGCTTTTGATGCTGCATCAATAGATGTAGCTTTGGAAATCTTGTCAACTGCGGCATTTAATGTCTCATCTGCCATTTTTTTCTGTGAATCTGTCTCAAATTTAAGTGAGCTGTAATACTCTTTTAAGATTTTTACATATCCTGTCTGAGCGATATAAAGCTGCTGTCTGTCAAGGATATCCTGTCCAGTCTTAGTCAGTTCATCAACGATACCCTGCATTTTCTCAGCATCGGATGTTCCAAGTTTATTGATTCTAGCTTTTGCCTCATCAAGTGCAGCATTCCATTCTGCTGCATAAGCCTGCTCAGTGAATTTTCCTTCAAATAAAACGTCTGCTTTTGCACACATTTCTGCTCTTAAAGCTGTTAACTCTGAATTCTCAATTACTACACACTGTTTATCAATTGTCTTTACTCTGCCGTCAATACCCTTGATTATATATGAAATTGTATATGTACCAACTGTTGTATTGTCGACCTTAGAAGAGTCAAGCTCAACGGATGAAATATGCTCTGCATTATATGAAATGGATGATGTATCAATGTCTTCTCCGACTTTGATTTCGTAGTCCTGGATTCCTGAAACATATGTATCAAGCTCCGGCTTAGTTTCGCCTTCAGTTCCGGTGCCTGTTCCATCACCTCCAGTACTTGGCTTATTCTCGCCTTCTCCAGGATTTGGATTTACAGAAATATCTCCGTCATCTTTCTTAATCATATCAACTGGCAGAGTTACAATACCTTCATTATCTTTGTAAAGCTGGTCTGCCTCTGCAATTGTTGTGCAAGCTGTAAAATCCTGAGCTTTTCCTAAATCTTCAAGGATAGCTTTTCTGATATCACGGCCAGGAAGGAATGCATCTTCGCCATAAACCTTTTCAAACTCTAATGCAATCTGATATTTGATTGCTTTAATTGCTTCTCCGGATTCTCCATTAGCATAGCGTTCTGCCTGGTCTAATACTGACATTTCACAATTGTAAAGGTTGCTCTTGTCTACAGCATCGCTTGTTGCGTATGCTGTCAGTTTGTCAGCATATTTTCCGAATACCTCAGCAGAGAAAGAAAGTGTTGAAAGCTTTTCTCTAAAATCTGCAGGTGTAGCTGCATCTTTTGCGGCTTCTGTTACTTCTCCGTTCTCGTCAACCTGAGGAACAGCTTCTTCTTCCTGAACTTCTTCTGCTTCATCTTCCGGAGCAGCTTCTTCGGCCTGAGTTTCTTCTACGGGTGTTTCTTCTGCAGGGGCCTCTTCTGTTACTGCGGCCTCAGCTGCGGTCGCTTCTGTGGCTGCAGGTTCTCCTTCTGCTGCCATTACTGCTGTAACTGGTACAGCCATTGTAGCTGACATGCCCACGAGCATGGCTGAAATAATTTTATTTTTCATTTTTATTATCTCCTGTTTATTTTTTCGCTTTTTTGCGATATTTTTTTTGCTGGTTCTTTTGCAGCTTTTCGTACTGCAAGAAACTGATTTCTCAGCTGCTTATTGTTAATATGACAAATAAAAAATTTTTTGAAACATTTTTTGAAAATTTCGTGAAATTCTTTTTTCTGATTAGGTCAACCCAAATGATTCTATGGAGTTTTCTTCCGTTTGCGGCAGCCTTTTTGCAGCTTATTCCGGCTCAACCCTTACTCCCTGGACAACAAATCTTGTCGCTGTATCTCCAGTGCAGGTTGATAATGTGACGATTTTGTCAGTTTCCTTAAAATCAAACTCACCCATATCAATATTGGATTTTGCCTTCATATTATTTGCATACTCAACGGTCTCTTTTCCCGGGCCTTTTATTAAGGTGTACGTGTCGCCGTCAACATTGGCGGTATATATTGAAAAGATTTTGTACTTATATGCATCTTTTTTTGTAATAATCCAGAAATAAGGACTCTTATCTACCGTTTCCTGCAACTTATAGTTTTTAAGGGTTCCGAACATAGAGCCATTTTTCATGTTGTGGCCATACACAATTGTGTTTTGGTCAGAAAAATCTTTTGAGTTTTTACAGTCAACAAAAATTGAACCTGCAAAAATGGATTCCTTCTTATAAGTATGATGTAAATAGAATTCATTATCATCACCCTGGGCAATCGGGTAACTAATATCAGGAAGAGCTTCCATATATATCCATCCGGCTACATCTGGGTTGATAGATTTAAGTTCTTTAAAATCGATATCAAGCGGTGATTCCCAGTGCTTGGCCTCCTCGCCTGTTTCTGCATCTTTCAGTTTCTTAATTTTTTCTTTGTCGGCATCCCTCTCCTTGACTACCGTATCGGCAATTTGGGAATACTCATCAACGCCGGCTTTATATTCCATCATAATGGAATACAGTCTGTATCCGGCAAAAGCAGCTACTGCAAGCGCTACTATGAATATCAGCATTAATACTATATCGCTGGCTGATATCCCTTTTTTCTTTTTCTTTTTACGCCTGCTTTCTTTTGCTCCTATTTTTTGGTTTTTCTTCATTTTCTTTTTTTTGCGATACCGCGATTGTTTCGCGTGTACCAGGCGGGCGCTGTCTTACTTTTCATGACGGGCAAGCGCGTTCCCGCCTATTGTAAATAACCTCCTTTTCTATCAAAATATTCGCAATTACAATATGCTGAAAAAAAATTTTTTGGTTCGTTTTTTACAATTTTTTTGCAAAAAAATACAGCCAATTTTGGCAATGTCATTAAGATAAGTGTTTTACGCCACTGACTGCTCCGCACAGATAAATCTGGCGGGTTCCCAAAAGA
>UMKY01068778.1_pt1 | contig 17780 bp, 8 predicted proteins | sample 1966421 | NCBI WGS metagenome assembly UMKY01 (sample SAMEA4836186, study PRJEB28245) | human gut metagenome | biome: gut microbiome; material: fecal sample | place: Denmark | collected 2008 | reverse complement strand
GGGCACAGTCGGCTGCCGTTTCACAGGAGGTTTACGATTATCGGGGAATTTATTACAATCCTTATTGGGGATACCAAGACGGAGAAAAGCGTAATTCCCGTATTGTCCACAGCTATGACCCTACGGCAATTTTTAATTGGGACTGGAAAATCGACGATGAGAGCAAATTGTCTGCCGGCGTAGGATTCCATTACAGCCAATACAGTAATTCGGCGATAGCTTTTTATAACGCCCCCGATCCCCGTCCCGATTATTACCGTAATTTACCCAGTTGGCAATATTATCAGTTGGCGGTAGATGGTCCTGACGATATTTATAATGCCTATTACAAAGAGGTGAATAAGGGATTGGCCAATCAGATTGCCGATTTATGGAGAGCCGGCGATCCTAACGTTACCCAGATTAATTGGAATGCGATGTATAGCGCGAACTATACCAACAATGCCATTAATCCCAACGGAAGTGCCAAGTATATTTTGGAGCGTCGTCACAACAACTTGATGGAAATACCTTTGAACTTTTTGTACACCAATCAGTTGAATAGCGAACTCAAATTGACGGCCGGTATCGAAGCCAAATATGCGAAAGGAATGCACTACAAAACCGTCGATGACTTGTTAGGGGCTAATCAGTGGATCGATATAGACCAGTTTGCCGAACGTGACTTTACCGACAATCAGGACATTATCCAGAATGATTTGGACGACCCGAACCGAGCTGTTTATAAAGGTGATAAGTTCGGATATAATTACAATATGCATGTTATCAATGCTTCGGCATTTATACAGAACGATTGGAAATTACCCTTGTTCGATATCTATTATGCCGCACGGTTATCCTATACCTCTTTCCAACGTGAAGGTTTGATGAGAAACGGTCGTGCCGAGGTTATTGGAGCCCGGTCTAAGGGCTTCGGTAAACAGATGTATTTTATAGATCCCAGTATCAAGGCCGGTATCGTATATAAGATAGACGGACATAATCGTTTGTCGTTAAATGCTTTGGCGGAATCTCGGGCTCCGTTGGCCGGTTATGCCTATGTAGCGCCTCGTATTAAAGATACTCGTATCAGAGGTTTGAAATCGGAGAAAGTATTCTCGGCCGATTTGACCTATCAATTGAATACATCGATTGTAAAAGGTCGGGTAACAGGGTTCTTCACGGAATTCCGCGATGGCGTAGAAAGTACGGGATATTATCACGATGAGTTCCGAACGTATGTAAATCATACATTGTCGGGCGTGAATAAACGTCACTTTGGTGTCGAGGCCGGTGTGAGTGTGAAGTTGAACAGCAGCTTCACTATATCGGCGGCAGGAACGTATGGCAGCTACAAATATACCAACGATTGTATGGGAACGATGAGCGCCGAGAACGGTATGAATCTCTTTACCGAACAATTGCCGGTTATAGTCGACGGGCGGGCCGCTTCGACCGATTATACCGAAAAAGTTTACACCGAAGGTCTTCATGTGAGCAACGGTCCTCAGTTGGCCGCAAGCATTACGCTGGATTATTTTCACCCGAAGATGTGGTTTGCCGACATAACGCTTTCTTACTTCGATAACAATTACCTCGATTTCTCTCCGTCGCGTTTCACGCACATGAATATGTATGGCGGAAAATATCCCAATGAAGTAGGATTGGAGCAGAATTACAACGGTTATCGCATTATCGGTATCGATAAGAATGGTCAAACTTCTATGGTTTGGAGCTTTGATGAAAAGACTGGTAAACCTGTTCTTGTTAGAGACTATACCGGGAATAAAGGTTCCGATATCGTTAAGTACTACAATCAGAAGGAGATGATCGGTTCGCAGGAGAAACTTAAAGGCGGGTTCTTACTCGATGCTTCGGTAGGTAAATTGATTTATCTCAACAATCGTAAGCAACAGTTGAATATCAACCTTAGCTTCAATAATATTCTCAATAATACCAGCATGATTACCGGCGGTTATCAACAAGGTCGTGTCAGCCGGGATAACAAGAGTGTAACCAAGGATATACAATCGGTGGACAAATTCCCCAATAAATATTATTATGCTTGGGGCTTCAATATGTTTATCAATGTCGGTTTCAAATTTTAATAAATCGTTTAGAGTATGAGACAATTAAAATATATCGGTGCCGTATTTGCAGCTCTTATGCTGTTTACGGCGTGTGAAAAAGAATTCGATGCCATTCCCGAAGATTTTGCTACGGTTCCCGAAGGCAGCGACGAGGCTTGGCCGCAGACGGTAACTATTAAAGACCTTATCGAAAATTTCGATACGAAAGAGGGCCTATTTACAATCGATACGATCGATTCTCCCAACGATATCATCGTTAGAGGTCGGATTATTACCGATGACCGTGCGGGTAACGTATATAAATATTTCGTTATACAAAGTCTGGACGATGACCATACTTGTTTGAAAGTTTCGGTCGATGCCGGTAGTCTTTCGGGTATGTTGCCGTTGGGACAAGTGGTAGCTATTCGCTGTAACGGATTGGTTTTGGGACGTTATGCGGCAGCACCCCAGTTGGGAGTACGCGGATATCGCAATGACAACAAGATTCGTGAAGAGCCCGGGCGTATCCCTTATACGCTGGCGATGAAACATATCCAGAAGATAGGAACTCCCGATCCTTCTAAAATAGTTGTGGAAGAAAAGACTTTGAAAGAGATCACCGAAATGGACAAGTATGGTTATTTCAAAATCGTGAAGATTAAAGATGTCTATTTTACAGGATACGATTCCGATGGAAAGAAATTGAACGATGAGATTTTCCCGTTCCCGTCGGACGGAAAGAATGTGACGGCCGCTTTGGCGAAGTACGCTTTGAACCCTACGTTTGCTCCTGCGACTTACGATAACAATAAAAAATATAATATCGGGTTCCCTCGCTCCCGGGAGATTGCCGATGATAGTGGCAATACGGTAGATGTGTATATTTCTACCAGTGAGTATGCCCGGTTTGCCGATCGTCGTATTCCTACCCCCGATAGCGGCAATAAAGGAGAAATTACTGCAATTGTAGGGTGGTTCCAAGATAACGAGGCCTATGACGGAACTTGGCAGTTGACCGTACGGTCGCTGGATACGCCGTTTGCCGATCTCAAAGGATTCGATTTTCCTCAATAGGGTGAGTCGGGCGCAAAATCAAATGAAATTGGTTATGCTGAGGAACAATCTATTTTTGCATGAATCGTAATAATATTTTTAACCCCAAATAAATTTTAATATGAAAAAGATGAGAAAATTTGCATGGATTTTTATGGCAGCTATGACAGTTGCAGGATTCTCCGCTTGTTCGAACAGTGAAGACGAGGATTTGCCTACGGGTGGCGATGGAGGTGAGGGAGGAAACCCTAGTACTCCGTCGGTTGTTGTGAAAGATACGATCTATCAGTTCAACAATATCGAAGCAGACTTTACTCCAATCAATGAGTTGTGCCCGGGTTGGACTCACGAGATTATTTCCCCGTCTGACGATGACCGTACATGGCAAAGCAAGATTTTTACAAGTAAGACAGATGGCTCGGTAGATAAATATATTCAGGCTACCGCTCACGATAGCACAGATAAGAATGCCGGTTGGGCTTATGACTGGTGGATGATTTCTCCGGCTCTGAATGTAAAGGATGCGGCTAAAAAAATCTTCTCTTTTTATAGTGAAGGTGCATATTGGCAAGCATCTACTAAATTGGAAATTTATGTGTTGAATGAGCCTAAATCTACCGCTTCGAGTAAGGAAAAACTTGATGTGAAGATTGCTACTTCTGCCGATGGCGATTATAAATGGGTGGCTTCCGGCGATATCAGCTTGGAAGGCAAAGGAGATATCGTTTATATCGGGTTCCATTATACGGCCGAAGGGGGTAAATCGAAATCTACAACTTATTGCATAGATGATTTTGCTTTTGGCCGTAATCAGGTAGCTCATTTCATCGAGGAAGGTGTAGAACCTGAACCTACTCCCGAAGTGGATTGGACAAAAGCTAAAACTGTTGCCGAGGCTTTGGAAATTGCAAATGGCGAAACTTTTGCGGTTAAAGGGTATGTTGTAGGTTGTATTAAAAATAACCCTTCAAAGACTTCTTATAAATCGTTCGATGAAGCTAAACAAGCCGGAGATATAGAATGGGCCGGTGCTGCTGAATTTACTGGTTATAGCCAAGTATTTATTGCAGATAATGCAGAAGAGACAGATGGTTCGAAATGTCTTTTGGTAAAATTAAATGATACTGATGCCGCTAAGAGTTTGAGAGATGCTGCTAAACTTGAAGGCCATCCGGAGAGAATTGGTATGACTGTTTATGTTAACGGTCTTAAAAAAGCTAACTATGGTCTTCCCGGTATCCGTGAGATCGATGCTTTCAAAGTTGAGGAATAAATAAGTAAGAATTTAGATTCGTGGTGGAACGGAGAGTCGAATTCGGCTCTCCGTTCTTTTATTTATGAGATGATAGGGCATATCTAAAAAATAACTTTCTGTTTTGTGCGATGATATAGCGAGTAGATGTGTAGGATTACGGTTGGTTTCTGTCTGTTTGTAATCATAAAGGTGGTCGGTAATGAATTTGTCGATAAAAATATTAATAAATATATTTATTTAATTTCTCTGTTTTGAACAAATTTATTATTTTTACGGAAAGATAGCGCAAGCAGGAATAAAGATAAGTTTGACGGGAGTATTTCGATCGGGTTTGTTTTTTATTCCTATTTTATCAATGTAAGTCGAAAAAAGTAATCTCGTTATGCCTCATTTATTGTTGAAAGAGTTTGAGAAAGGGTCGAAAAATTCTCTTATAAAGAAGAGAATTATTACTCATTATATTCAGAATGGTTGTTCTACGATTACAGAGCTGTCCAAAGAATTGGATTTGAGTGTGCCTACTGTTACGAAATTTATTGATGAGATGTGCGGTAATGGCTACTTGAATGTCTATGGGAAGTTAGAAACGAATGGGGGAAGGCATCCCAATTTATATGGATTGAATCCAGAGTCGGGGTATTTTATCGGTGTAGATATTAAGCATTCCAGCTTGCATATCGGCGTTGTGAATTTCAGAGGCGACTTGATCGATAAGAAATTAGATGTGCCGTTTAAGAATGCCAATACCAAAGAGAGCTTGGATGCATTAGCTGGTATCATACAGAAGTTTATTAAAACTCTCTCGATTAATAGCGAGAAAATTTTGAATATAAATATCAATATATCGGGGCGGGTAAATCCTGCTTCGGGATATAGTTATAGTATTTTTAATTTCGAAGAGAGGCCTTTGGCGGAGGTTCTTCGGGAAAAGCTGGGGTATAATGTGACTATCGAGAACGATACTCGTGCCATGACCTATGGAGAGTACTTGCAAGGAAATGTGCATGGCGAGAAAAACATTATATTCGTGAATGTGAGCTGGGGACTGGGGATAGGCATTATTGTCGATGGCAGAATATATACGGGGAAATCGGGTTTCGCCGGTGAGTTCGGTCATGTCGTTAGTTACGATAATGAAGTATTGTGCCATTGTGGAAAAAAGGGCTGTCTCGAAACCGAGGCTTCCGGTTCGGCTTTAATTAGGAAATTGATGGAGCGGGAGGCGAACGGAGAAATATCTTTGTTGTCTTCCCGAATAAGAGAGAAGAATGCCCTTACATTAAAAGATGTGATTGCCGCAACGGAAAAAGACGATGTGATGTGCATCGATTTGATTGAAGACATAGGTAATAATTTGGGAAAACATATTGCCGGTTTGATTAATATCCTTAACCCGGAGTTAGTAATTATAGGAGGGGCTTTGTCTCTTACCGGGGATTATATTTTGCAACCGATTAAGACGGCGGTGCGAAAATATTCCCTCAATTTGGTCAATCGGGATACGACGATTGTGATTTCTAAACTTGGCGATAATGCCGGTTTGATAGGTTCTTGTCTAATATCGAGAAGTCGAATGTTCGAAGAATAAGTATATATAATAAAATTTTTTATTTATTCTGTGGTATATAAATAAAAATATACTATATTTGTAGGTGTGATAGTTAAGTAATTAACATTTTAGCTTAACTATTGCATAAAACACAGTATATTTTTAGATATATCATGAATAACAGGAGAGATTTTCTTAAAAAAGTCGCACTTGCTGGAACCTCGGCGGTAATAGGTTCTCAAATAGAAGCATTGGGTAGTAATGGTGTGTCTTCGTCGTTTTCTGGAACCTCGGAGGGCGGTGGACTTATTGTCCCTAAATCTAATGGGTTGAAAATCACAGGGACGTTTCTCGACGAAATATCTCACGATATTCCACATCAGAATTGGGGTGAGAAAGAATGGGATCGGGACTTCCGGTATATGAAAGCCATCGGAATCGATACGGTCATACTTATTCGTTCGGGATATAAAAAATTTATTACTTATCCGTCTAAGTATTTGTTGAGCAAAGGTTGTTATATGCCGTCGGTCGATTTGGTCGATATGTTTCTTCGGCTGGCCGAGAAATATGGTATGAAATTTTGGTTCGGTTTGTACGATTCCGGTAAGTTTTGGGAAACCCGGGATATGACTTACGAGATCGAACATAATAAATATGTGATTGATGAGGTTTGGAAGAATTACGGGAAGTACAAAAGTTTCGGAGGCTGGTATATAAGCGGGGAAATCAGCCGCCAGACCAGAGGGGCAATCGATGCTTTCCGTGCTATGGGGAAACAATGCAAAGACGTTTCGGGAGGGTTGCCTACATTCATATCGCCGTGGATCGACGGTAAAAAGGCGGTTCAGGCTTCGAGCGGGCGATTGACAAAGGCCGAATCTATTTCGGTGGAAACGCATGAACGGGAATGGAACGAGATCTTCGATGGAATACATGATGTGGTCGATGCTTGTGCATTTCAAGACGGGCATATCGATTATGACGAACTCGATGCGTTTTTTTCGGTCAATAAGAAACTCGCCGATAAATACGGCATGCAATGTTGGACGAATGCGGAGTCGTTCGATCGGGATATGCCCATTAAGTTTTTCCCGATTAAGTTCGATAAATTACGTTTGAAATTGGAAGCTGCGAAACGTGCCGGCTACGACAAAGCTATTACGTTTGAGTTTTCTCATTTTATGAGCCCTCAATCGGCCTATTTACAGGCTGGGCATCTTTATGATCGTTACCGGGAATATTTCGAAATAAAATGACCATGAAAAAATCATCGTATAATATCGGTTATATCTTGTTTCTGGCCGTCGTGGCTGCATGTGGAGGTTTTCTGTTCGGGTATGATACGGCGGTGATTTCCGGTACGATTAAACAGGTTACGACCTTGTTCGGGCTAAATGATATAGAACAAGGTTGGTATGTGGGGTGTGCTCTTGTAGGTTCTATCGCCGGGGTTGCCGTGGCTGGGACGATGAGCGATTGGATAGGTCGTCGGTTGACGATGATTTTCGCGTCGATTATGTTTTCGGTTTCGGCCATTGGCTGTGCATTGTGTGGAAGTTATCAATGGCTTGTTTTTTATCGTATTGTCGGTGGAATAGGAATCGGTATCGTTTCGATTGTTTCGCCGATGTATATCTCTGAAATAGCGGTAACCGAGTATCGGGGCCGGTTGGTTTCGCTGTATCAGCTGGCTATTACCGTCGGTTTTTTGGGAGCATACCTTATTAATTATTGGTTGTTGAGTGTCTCGGAGAGCACGAGATTCGATAGCGAGTTGATGAATTGGATATTTGTCGATGAAGTTTGGAGAGGTATGCTGGGTATGGAAACTTTGCCTGCACTCTTGTTTTTCATCATTTTGTTTATTATACCGGAGAGTCCGCGTTGGTTGTTGTTGCGAGGAAAGGTCGCCCGATCGGAGTCTATTTTCGGGAAGATCTATTCTCGGAAAGAACGGGTGGAGAAGCAGGTCGAGGAGTTGCAGGCTCATATAGCCAACGAGACGAAATCGGAATTCAAGTATTTGTTTCAACCCGGAATTCTTACAGCTGTCGTTGCCGGATTATGTATTGCGATTTTGGGACAGTTTATGGGTGTAAATGCTGTTTTGTATTACGGGCCTACGATATTTGAAAATGCCGGACTGTCGGGAGGCGATTCCCTTTTCTATCAGGTTTTGATCGGTGTCGTGAATATGGGGACGACAATATTGGCATTACTCATCATCGATAAAATAGGGCGTAAGAAATTGGTGTACTATGGCGTCAGCGGAATGATTGTTTCGTTATTACTTATCGCTTTCTATTTCTCGTTCGGGGAATCGTTAGGCCTTTCGAGCATATTGATGCTGATTTTTTTCTTGTTGTATGTATTTTGTACGGCGGTTTCGATCAGTGCTGTTGTGTGGGTGTTGTTGTCCGAAATGTATCCGACGAAAGTGCGTGGTATAGCTATGTCCATTGCCGGATTTGCATTATGGGTAGGAACGTATTTGGTTAGCCAGCTTACTCCGTGGTTATTGGGTACGATAACTCCGGCCGGGACATTCTTGTTGTTTGCAGTCATGTGTGTGCCTTATATGCTGATTATGTGGCGCTATATACCCGAAACGGCGGGGAAATCTCTCGAAGAGATAGAAAAGTATTGGTTGTCGAGGAAATAGTTAAAATTTAGATATTATGGACTTTAAAGTGTTGGCAGAGCAATATAGATCGGAGCTTTTCGATTCTGTATTACCATTTTGGTTAAAGAACTCTCAAGATAAGGAGTATGGAGGTTATTTTTCCTGCCTCGATAGAGATGGTAGCGTTTACGATACAGATAAGTTCGTTTGGCTACAAGGGAGGGAAATATGGCTGTTTTCTATGCTTTACAATAAAGTAGAGAAGCGTCGCGAGTGGCTCGATTGTGCGATTCAAGGTGCAGAATTCTTGAAAAAGTATGGGCATGACGGGAATTACAATTGGTATTTTTCTCTCGATCGTCAGGGAAATCCTCTTGTAGAACCGTATAATATTTTCTCGTATACCTTTGCGGTCATGGCGTTCGGACAGCTGTATATCGCGACAGGTAACGAGGAGTATGCCGAAATAGCCAAGAAGACATTCGATATTATCTTGTCGAAAGCAGATAACCCCAAAGGTAAATGGAACAAGATTCATAAAGGGACTCGTGATTTGAAGAACTTCGCACTCCCGATGATTTTATGTAATCTGGCTCTTGAAATAGAACCCTTGCTTAGTACGGAGTGTCTGAACAGAACGTTTGAAGATTGTATTCATGAGGTTATGGAGGTTTTCCTCCGTCCAGAATTGGGAGGTTTGGTCGTGGAAAATGTTCTTGAAAACGGTGAGCTTTCCGATTGTTTCGAAGGGCGTCATATGAATCCCGGCCATTCGCTCGAAGCGATGTGGTTTATTATGGATTTAGGAAAAAGGCTGGATAGGCCGGAGCTTATTATGAAAGCGAAAGATACGGCGTTGAAGATGGTAAACTACGGCTGGGATAAAGAGTATGGAGGCTTGTTCTATTTTATGGATATGAAAGGATATCCTCCGCAGGAGCTCGAATGGGACCAAAAACTGTGGTGGGTCCATATCGAAACGCTCATCGCTATGTTGAAGGGATATCAAATGACCGGCGATAGGGGCTGTTGGGAATGGTTCGAAAAAATCCATGATTATACATGGTCTCATTTTAAGGACAAGGAATATCCCGAATGGTTCGGTTATTTGAATCGCCGGGGAGAAGTGTTGCTCCCGTTGAAAGGGGGAAAGTGGAAAGGTTGCTTCCATGTACCGAGGGGGCTTTATCAGTGTTGGCAGATATTAGAGAGTATATAATAATTAACACATTTTTTATGAAAGCGTCTTATTCGAGTAAAAAAGGAGTTGCGAGAAATTTATTGTTTTTCTTGCTACTCTTCTTCATGCTGCCATCGATGGCGATAGCGCAATCGACGGTGAGAGGAATTGTTACCGATGATAACGGAGAACCGTTGCCGGGTGTAGCAGTTGTAAAGGACGGGACATCGCTTGCTGTTAGTACCGATATCGATGGCCGTTTTGCCATTAAAGCGAGCGAGGGTGATGTGCTGAAATTCTCGTATGTGGGAATGGAATCGAAGACTGTAAAGGTCGGTAAAGAAAATGAACTTAATGTAAAGTTATCTTCTTCTCTGACGGAACTTGATGAAGTTATCGTAGTAGGGTATGGTACACAGAAAAAAGTGAATTTGACCGGTGCGGTGCAAAGCGTATCGGGGCAGGACTTGATTCGAAAGAGTACCTCAAATTTATCGACAGCTTTGCAGGGAATTGTGCCGGGATTGTCGGCTGTACAATCGTCGGGTCAGCCGGGAGCCGATAACGCTTCTATCGAGATTAGAGGTATCGGTTCGCTCAATTCATCGACTTCTCCGTTGGTGCTAATCGATGGAGCAGAAGGCGATATGAATCGTATCGATATGAATACGGTAGAGTCTATTTCGATTTTGAAAGATGCGGCATCGGCTTCGATTTATGGTTCACGGGCGTCGAATGGTGTCATTTTGATTACGACCAAACGTGGAGCCGAGGGTAAGGTAAAAGTAAATTACAATGGTTATGCCGGGTTTTCGACACCGACCTACTTGCCCGAACCTGTAAGTGCAATCGAATATATGACTCAGATGGACAAGGCTTATGTCAATAATGGTCAGGATCCTGTGTATAAAGATATTATTGAGATATATAAAACTCAGGGAGCCGATAATTACAACTATTACGATACCGATTGGAAAGATTTGGTGTTGAAAGATTCGGGATTCCAGCAAAGTCATTCGGTGAGTGTGAGCGGTGGAACGAAGTTGTTGAATGTATTTGCCAATGCGGGGTATTATTATCAAAACGGTATAATTCCTAATAATAGTTTTTCGCGTGCTACATTACGTTTGAATACCGATATGCAGGTTCGGAAATGGTTGAAGGTCGGAGTCGATGCCCATATACGGCAAGCTACTGCTATACGTCCTTCTCAGGATTCTGCCGCAGGTATTATCGGGAGCATTCTTACCATGACTCCGATTACATCGGCATTGAACGACGATGGTACTTATGGTTACGGAAGAACCGGATATAATCCTTTGGCCATAGTGAACGATGGAGGTACTCGTAAAGATGTGGCTCCCGAAGTGACTTTCAGGGCTTTTGCCGAGCTTACTCCGTTGGAAGGTCTTTATTTGAAAGCCGACTATACTCGCCGTCAGGTGAATTCCGAGGGTGCTGTATTTATACGGCCTTACGATACTTATGAGGGAGGCCGTTTCATGATGACCTATCCTTCGACGAGCAATAATGGTACTCGACAAGAAGAACGTACGAAAACAGTGAATCAGCAGTTCATTGCTCAGGCTTCGTATGAGAAAACGATAGAACGTAATTATTTTAAGGTAATGGGCGTTTTCCAAGCAGAGAAACTTGATTATAATTATCTATTAGCCAGTCGTCAAAATTTCCAATACGATGGCTATGAAGATTTAATGCATGGCGATGCAACTACTGCCGGTAATTCCAGTAACCGATATGAACTGGCGCAGTTGTCTTACGTTTATCGGGTAAATTATTCTTACGATAACCGGTATTTGATAGAATTAAACGGACGTTATGATGGAACTTCCCGTTTCCGCCCGGAGAGTAGGTGGGGATTCTTTCCTTCGGCTTCGGCCGGTTGGAGAATTTCGGAAGAGTCGTTTTTCGAGCCTGCAAAGACTGTGGTGGACGATATGAAACTGAGGGTTTCGTATGGTACAATGGGTAACCAGTCTATCGGTAGCTATTATCCCTATGTGGCAGCCGTAAATAGTTTGTCGGGTACGGTCAATTATTGGTTCGATAAAAACCTGACGACCGGAATCGCTCAGGCTCAATTGGCTAACGAATTGATTACGTGGGAAAAGTCTAAACAGTTTGACGTGGGCTTGGACCTTACTTTGTTCAAATCTCGTTTGTCTTTGACTGCCGATTATTATATTCGTAACATTAGCGGAATGCTTCAGCAATTCGATCTGCCTGATTTCGTAGGTATGAGCGCTCCGTGGCAGAATGCCGGTTCTATGCGCAATAACGGTTGGGAAGTTTCGATCGGTTGGCAAGACAAGATAGGCGATTTATCGTATTATGTGAAGGCGAATCTGTCTGATGTAAAGAATACGGTTACCAATCTTTACGGGAAAGAATATGATTCGTCGCCGACGATTACGCGAGAGGGAGAAGCACTTGGATCGTACTACGGTTATGTCGCCGACGGTTATTTCCAAAGTCAGGAAGAAATCGATATGGCCGATTGCGTGTATGGAGGGAACAAAGCGAATATCAAACCGGGTTATATACGTTATGTCGATGTAAATCACGATGGTGAGATTAACTCCAAAGACCGAGTTATCTTGGGTAATTCCACGCCTCGTTATGAGTATAGCTTTACGCTCGGCGGCCAATGGAAGGGAATCGATTTGTCTCTGTTTTTTCAGGGAGTCGGTAAACGTGATTTGTATTATTCCGGAGCTGGGGCAAGACCTTTGGTTCAAAACAGTACGATTTTCAAGAGCCAGCTCGATACGTGGAGCCCCGAAAACCCGGATGCGGAATATCCTCTTTTGTTAGTCGATGCAGGTTCTACAAATATGAACAATATTGTATCTTCATTTTGGATCAAGAGCGGAGCCTATTTGCGATTGAAAAATTTGACTGTGGGTTATACCTTGCCCAAGAAGTGGACGAACAGAGTGTCCATTGATAATTTGCGGCTCTATTTCACGGCTTCTAATTTGTTTACGATCAATAGTGGTTATAAAGGTTATGATCCCGAAACCGGTGTAACCAGCGGAGCTATGTATCCGGTGATGAAAACATTTAATTTCGGTATAAATCTTGATTTCTAAAAAATATGATTATGAAGACGATAAATAAGATAATAATCGCTCTGGCGGGGATTGCCTTCGTGGCATGTTCCGATTTTCTGGATACTCAATCTCCCTCTTACGACAGCGGTGGAATTTATGAGAGCGAAGCCGGATTGAAGGAAGGGGTCGTAGGTATTTACAATCTATTGTATATGGAGGGGACATTTACGAACTCGTTGCATCGTCCTGCTGTCGTCACTATCGATAATTTTACGGGATTGAGTATGGAGAGAGCTCAGAATACGACCATTGGCGCAGGTTCGGGGTGTACTCCCGACAATAGTAGTATATTGGCGTATTGGTCTGGTTTGTATAAATTGGTTGCACGAGCTAATGCTGTAATTTATGGAGCCTCGGGAAATATTGAAAATATGAGCGATGAGGCTAAACGTTACTATGCCGAGGCGCGTGTATTGAGGGCTTATGCTTACTATAATTTGGTCGTTGCTTTCGGTGATGTTCCGTTTTTTACGAAACCGGCTACCACTGAGGATTATAATGCATCTCGCACTTCGAGACAAACAGTTATGGATTTTGTTATCGAAGAACTTGGGTTGATTGCCGAAGAAATGCCCTGGACGGCAACAGAACGCGGCCGCGTGGATAGAGCTGTAGCTTATGGATTGCAAGCGAGAGCAGCTCTGTTTGCCGGCAGCCTTAATTTCGGTGGTAAAGCGATGGATTATTTTCGTACGGCTGCTAATGCCGCTAATCGAGTGATCGGACAACGTGATTTGGCTAAGAACTTTGCCGATTTGTTTACCAAAGAAGGACAGACAAAATCCGATGTGCGTAATGAAATGTTATGGGAGTTGATGTATTCCGACCAAATGGTAAATAATACGAATAAATATCATTGGGTTGCATTGGGCAATGGTCCTCGTATGTTCGCTCAGACCGGACAACATCCGGGTAGTCTATTGGCCGATACGTATGAGTGCATCGACGGGCTCCGTATCGACGAGTCTCCATTGTATGACCCGAAAGCTCCGAATAAGAACCGAGACCCTCGTTTCGGTGCTACTTTGAAAATGCATGGCGATACGATCGACTATTATACGGCTTCGGGCACGAATAAATTTATAGTGGAAGCTTTTGCCAATCAGACTCAAATGTACAACGCGGCTTTAAAAAGATGGATGAAAACGAATAATCCCGATGTAAATGGAACGGCAGCATGGACGAGTTTTGTGTCCAATGGTTGCGGTTATTTATGGTACAAATATGTAGGTGGACTTACCGAAGATTATTCGACGGTTACTTGTAATATTGCTATTATGCGATATGCCGAAATTCTGCTCACTTATGCCGAAGCAAAAATAGAATTGGGAGAACTCGACGATACGGTTTACGATGCGATTAATAAAGTGCGTCTTCGTGCCGGCATGCCAGAGGTTTCGTCCGATCGTAAAGGTAATATAGATAAAATGCGTCAGTTGGTACGTCGGGAAAGAAAGGTAGAATTGGCGATGGAAGGATTACATTTTGCTGATATGAGGCGCTGGCAAATTGGCGATTTGGAAAATTCCAAACCAAGTTATGGAGCGCCTTTGCCGACTGTGACGTATGCAGGTATGGAGTCAACCGATATTCCTAATTTCAAAACTAGCGACCGTCACGATTTGAACGATATCGCTTCGTATGATGCCTATTCGGATAAATTACACGTGAGGGATCAAAGTCGTTATTGGGACGATAAATTCTATTTGTGGCCGATCCCGCAATCAGAGAGAAATAAAGACCCGAATTTAACACAAAATCCAGGTTATAATGAATGATAAATGGTTCTTAGGAGCGAGAAGGGTATTTTTTGCCCTTTTCGCTTGTTGGGTAACTTTGCCGGTTTTTGCAACGCATAGAGCTTTGGTAGAGGAGACTGCTGATGCAGTGAAAGTTGGTAATGGCAGCGTGGAGTTGATAGTCCCGAAAGGAAAGGCTTTCAATATTCAATCGATGAAATTGAACGATGGAGAGGAAATGGTCGTTCCGTCGACGAATGCCATACCGTGGGTACTCACTTATAAAGGTATTCAAGGAGAAAATCCCATGTTGTTTCCCGAACATGGAGTCTATAAAGGTTATGATGTGATACAAAACGACACCTCTGCTTCTGTCGTGTTCGTATGGGATATGCGTTTATCGTATGAGAAACGTATGTATCCTATTCGTATGAAAGTGACGGCTACCGATCATTCCGAACTGTTGTATTGGGATTTGACCGCCGATCTTCCTAAGGGTTGGGTTATTTCCAAAGCTCAATTCCCGCGTATAGCAGTAGTTCGCCCAAAAGACGGGAAGATGATTACTTCTGCCGGCTGGGGGAATGAATTTGATATGGCGACAGGAGGCGCCTATAAAGTAACTTATCCATCATGTACCGGCTCCATGCAACTGTTGTTGATGCATAACGGGGAGGGTTCTTTTTATTATGCGACCGAAGATCGTAATGCTTGCGGAAAGGAATTGCGGGCCGTGTGTGGAAGCAAGAGTGTTACTTTTGTGACGGAGGTGGTAACTTCCGAGGGGTGGACCGATGCCACGACCGGGCGTTTCGATTTGCCGTGGACTACTGTTGTCGGCTATAATCCAGACGGCTGGCAAGCTGCTGCACTGCAATGGTACAGGCCGTTTACATTTACATGTGAGTGGGGAAATAAATCATTGCAGTCTCGCAATATACCGCAGTGGTTGTTGGATAAAGATTTGTGGATACGTTCGAAAGGTGTTACCGATACCGTTATGGCGGCTATCAATAAGACGATCGATTTTTTCGGTGAAGGTATCGGTGTACATACCTACTATTGGCATAACTATCCTTATGATACACATTATCCCGATTATTTCCCGGCTAAACCGGAGTTTGAAGGAATGATTTCTACCATTCAAAAGCGGAAATGTCATGCCGTCCCTTATATAAACGGTCGATTGTGGGATCCCGCAGCCGATAGTTATACAGCTTTGAATGGAGCTTCTGCATCTTGCCGTAAGGCCGACGGTACGCTTTATACCGAAATTTATCCTACGTCGAAAGTTTTGAATACGGTCACTTGTCCGGCTTCAAGTCTGTGGCACAAGATTATTATCGGATTGGTCGATAAAATTCAAAACGAATTGCATACGAACGGGGTGTATATCGATCAGATTGCGGCTGCGGCTCCTCAGCCTTGTTTTGCGAAGAATCACGGACATGCCGCAGGAGGCGGAGATTTTTGGTATAAATCGTATAAAGCTTTAATCGATTCGATTCGGGGCAATCATTTGAGAAAGGATAATATTGTGTTCTCCGAAGAAAATTCGGAATGCTATATTCCTTTGTTCGATATGTTGTTGACAGTGAATACTCCCCATGCCAATTGTAGTATCGTGCCGTTGTTTCCTACGGTCTATTCCGATCGGGTAATAACTTGCGCCTACACTTATACTCCTACTGCCGACGTGACAAAAGGCGAGTTCCGTTATCAGAACATGCAATGTTTCCTGTACGGTTCTCAACTCGGTTGGGTAGACCCGACTCTATTGATGCGTGACGAGGCGAAGACAGAGGCTACCTTCCTGCGCACTTTGATGGAATTACGAAAGAAACAGCACGATATCTTTATCGAGGGACGATATATCAGAGAGTTTGTTCCCGGTGGTGACAATCCGCAGATCGATGTTCCCACTTTCGGAAAGAACCATGTGGTGATGGGTTCTGAGTGGCAGTCGAAGGACGGGCAACGTGTCTGGTATGTCGTAAATATGGATACACAGGCTCATGAAGTTATTTTACCATCTGGAAAATCCTTGAAAATGAAACCTTTATCAGGGAAAAGAATAAATCTCTGATAAAAAATACTATATAACCAAATTTTTTACACAAAAAATTTGGTTATATAAATATTAGTCTATATATTTGAACTGTTAATAAATTTATTTATTAAATAAGTGATATATATCAAATAAATTAAATAAATGAAAAACATATTATTAACTTAAATTGATCTAGAAATGAAGAAACAATTACTTTTAAGTGCAGTTGCATTATTCTCTGTTGTGGGAGTCTCTGCACAATTAGCAACAATTACACAAGAATGGAAAACGCCAGTGGGTGATGCTACAAACATGCGTCAAGGAACGTATGCGAACGGTAAGTTTTATATTCAGAATAAAAATGATGGTACTGTCGATGTATGGACTAAAGACGGAAAAGAATCTACATTAACTTCCACGCAAGGTAGTATGGGTATTTGTGTCGATGATGCCGGTAATATCATCGTGCAGAATGAGACCGGAACTTTCGGGACTCAGACGGGAGATTCTCGGCCTATCCGTATTTATCCTGCGGCAGGAGGAGAGGCTGTCGATATAACCTTGATATTGCCTTCTATGGGTGTAACCTGCGGACGTAGCGATTTTTTCGGAAAAGCTTCGGGTAACGTATTGAGCGAAGAAGGAGGTACATTCTATTTGTTGTGTGCAAATAGTCCGTATGTTTATATTCTGCCGATCAAGAATGGTGCACAAGATGTGGACAATATGAATGCAGTCGATGTGTCGGTCGCTTTTGAGAATAGCAATGACGGAACGTTAAAGGGTACAGCCTCTACTCAGACGATTGCTTATGAATATGATGGTGATATCATTATTCATGAACGTAAGTGTGGTGTGAAAAGAATGCATATCGAAGAAGACGGAAATGCTACCAAAGTGAAAGATTATACGATTGTTCCTTTGAAAGAAGAAACGGAAAGTATGACATGTTTTCCTACCGATATGGTTGGAAGCTGTTTCTTTACGATAGGAGATGAAGATTATCTGGTATATAGTCAGCGTTATTATTCGACAGAGGTTGCTTATGAGTCGGGCTTTGCTGTTTTACGTTTGAGCGACGAAGAGAAAGTGGCCGAAATGAAAAGTCAAGGAACGAATATTTTGGCCAATCCAGCGTTCGGA
>UMKY01030722.1_pt1 | contig 18796 bp, 20 predicted proteins | sample 1966421 | NCBI WGS metagenome assembly UMKY01 (sample SAMEA4836186, study PRJEB28245) | human gut metagenome | biome: gut microbiome; material: fecal sample | place: Denmark | collected 2008 | reverse complement strand
CACATCTCAAGTAATAATAAAAAGGGGGCGAAAGCCCCCTTTTAGTTTTAGTGTTAAATATACGGAACGTCATACCACACTACGAATATACGATCTGTCAATTCATATATTCGCCGCTGTATTCCAGCAGTGTAACGCTTTCAACCCCGTCGATGGCGTTGAAGCGGCTGAGGTAGGTGGTGTCGTTCCTGCGGATCTTGACTTCCACGGTGAGCTCTATTTTATTTCCGGTCTGGGTCTTGTTCTTCAGGCGGTACTTTACAGCTCCCAGTACGCCGTTGACGTTCATCTCGCAGGAGGCGTCATATCTCACGATTAGAAGGTAGCTTTTCTTTTCCTTGCGGAAAATGGTGATGAGTATGTACAGCACCGCGATAACGGCGGTTCCGAGCAGAGCGACCCAGTAGAGCTGGGCTCCCGCGGTGATTCCCGCTGCAATTCCCCAGAACAGGAAACCTATGTCCAGCGGGTCTTTTACAGCTGCGCGGAATCTCACGATGGAAAGCGCGCCGACCATGCCGAGCGACAGCACTACGTTGGAACTTATCGTCATGATGATGAACGAAGTAACAATGGTGGTAAGGATCACGAGAATATTGAAATTTTCGTTGTAAATAACGCTGCGGTTAAAGAAGCGGTACACGAGATAGATCACCGCTCCGCAGACTGCCGCAGTGAGCAGCGTAACAAGAATCGTAGCAATGGAAATGTTCGCAAGCTCGAAGTCGGTGCCGAAAAGTTCGATAGCGTCGGTTAGCTTTGAGCCGCTTGTCAGGAACTGACTGATCACGTCAACCATGGGTTAATACCTCCAACATTCTGTCTGTGCAGATCATATATTTTGATACTGACTGCTGCGGAGCGTTCAGCCCCTGCAATGCCGCCTGTATACTTTCGGGAATATAGCTGTCGAATTTAACTTCAAGTATGATATTTCCGCCGAGAACCGGAGTGTACTGTGCCTCCGGCGCGAACATATCCATTGTGTTGAAGCACGCGGAAAGCTGCTTGTCAAACGTAATGCGGACGTTTCCGAAGCGGGATATCAGCGCCTGGCGGCGGTAGTCCACTATCACCCTCGGGCGCAGCTTCGTGAGCAGGTCGGCGCGGTAGAATTCCCCGAAGGAATCCTCGTCGCTGTCGCTGTCCGCCATGAAGCCGCAGTCGCAGGAGAGCAGCGCCCGGTATTGTTCATCGGTAAGCCGCCGGGAGAGCTTTGAAACGTAGGAGGCGTCCTTGTGCTTGGATTCCAGGGTTATAAGCGATGGGTCCAGGTCGTAGGCGCGTATGCGGAATTTCCGGCGCGTTTCAATGCCGTTGACCTTCTGCCAGTAAGCCGAGTTGTAGACATCGTCGAAATAAAGGCTGGTGACGCGGTATTCGCCGTTGACCCCGTGCGGATCGACCGTCATGAGCGGCGCCAGGCGCGCTCTCAGCATGAGGTAGGTGCCCTCGTTTATTATGAATTTCAGTTCGTGCCGGAGCTTCCTCCCGCCGGACAGCTTTGTGCGGTCGCGGAGCTGGGGAGCATGCACGCGCGTTTCCTCGCTTCCGAGCCTGGGTATAAGTCTTGTGGATTTCAGAAGCCGCATTCCGGCACCTCCCCCGAGTAAATAGTCGTTTACAAACGTATAATATAAGTATAACAAAAATACGACATAATTACAAGCCCGTTTTTTAGTATATTATCAAGCATATTATACTTTCAGTTATCGTATAAATGAAAATATCGGGAAATTTTCAAAAAACCCTTGACAACGCTTTTATAATACGGTATAATTAATTATTGTTGACAGTTGTGTGCGGAAGAGCTATATCCAAAGGCAGATTCCGGTAGAACATACAACGATACTACCATGTTGAACAAAGGGGGGTCTATCAATGAAAAGAACTTACCAGCCCAAGAAGCTTCAGAGAAAGCACGAGCACGGCTTTATGAAGAGAATGGCAACCAAGAACGGTCGTAAGGTTCTCGCTCGCCGCCGCGCAAAGGGCAGAAAAAAGCTGACCTACTGATCTGACTGCAATGTCTGAATTCAAAAAGAAGTACATTGTGATCAAAAACAACCGCGATTTCAGCTTCCTCTTTAAAAAGGGGGAGAGTATCGTCACATTTGCGTTTGTCTGCTATGTCAGGGAAAGGCGCGGGCGGTGCAACCGTCTCGGTATTGTTACCGGGAAGAAGGTCGGGAACGCGGTCAAACGAAATCGCTCAAGGCGGATAATAAGGGAAGCCTTCCGCCTTTTCGAGCCGATTTTGAAAGAGAAAACACAAAAGCGTTACGATTTCGTCTTTGTCGCAAGGAGCAAGACCCCGGAGCTTAAATCCACAAAGATCTACTCCCTGATGATGAAGAATATTCTGCCCAGGCTGTCATGAAGTATATTTTCCTTGCTGTCATCAAGCTGTACAGACTTACGCTGTCAAAGATCTTACCGCCGTGCTGCCGCTATTATCCAAGCTGTTCCGAATACGGGCTTACCGCTATTCGGCGTTTTGGTGCGGTGAGGGGCGGTTATTTGACGTTATGGAGAATTATGCGGTGCAACCCTTTCGGTGCAGGCGGCATCGACCCTGTGCCGCAGAAGTTCTGTTTCCATCCCGAGAGGCTGCCTGTGCCTCCGGATTTCGGGATACCTGACGACGACAGCGCAGACTACCTCAGCGAAGATATAAAGCGATCCTACAAAGATAATTAAAAAGTGAAGTCAACTGCGGCTTTATGCGCCGTGTTATCATATACCATTCCAAAGACGCCGGAGCCTATCCGGTCGGACGCACACAGCAGCGCGCATACCGATCCTTCCACAGCGCTGCGCCAAATGAAAGGACGTGGACACAATAGAGTTCCTGTACAGTATCATAGGCTACCCCCTCGGCTACATCATGTGGGCGATCTATGAGGTCATCTGCAAGAACACGGGCGCCAGCATCGGCGTGGCTATCCTGGTGTTTACCTTTATCGTAAAGCTGGCTATGCTGCCGCTGTCGATAAGGCAGCAGAAAAACACCGCTAAATCAGCAATTTTCGCACCTAAGGTAAGAGAGATCCAGCAGAAATACAAGAACAATCAGGAAAAGCAGCAGCAGGAGCTTGCGAAGCTCCAGCAGCAGGGCTACAGTCCGATGGGCGGCTGCGGCACTATGGCTATAACCTTCCTGCTTCTGTTCGGCGTACTGGACGTAGTTTACAAGCCCATGACCCACATCATGCACATGGGAAATACTGCGCAGATAATGCAGGAATCCTACTACGTTTCCATGACAAAGATATTTGTCGACGAGTACGGCAATACTCAGGAGCTTACCGGCGAAGCGCTCACGAAGCATGACGAGATCGTCCGCGACGCGAAGCAGATTCTTGAGTTCTACAACGAAAACTGCCTCGGCGACGGCGAGGAGCCTCTCACCGAAGACGTGTGGGCAAATCTCGACGCCACCAGCAAGAACATGGTGAAGAAGGTCGTCACTAAGGCTACCCTGACCTCTTTCAATGAGGACAACGGCAACGACCTGTTCACCGAGAGCGACCTCTACTCCATCACCAAGGCGGAGCAGGCTGAGGTCGACGCTATCGGCGATGAGACCGAGAAGAACGAGTACAGACAGGCTCACAGCTTCTCTGCTTCCACAAGAAGCGCGGTTGAGACCGTACAGCGCAAGTACGGTTCTGTAAAGGCTACCGCAGACAGCGATACCCTCACCTACACCCAGGCGTCTACGCTCCAGAGAGAGCTTTACTCTATTGAGATGTACGGTCAGGTATCTGAAATAGATCCGACCGCTTCCGCTTACAGCCTCCAGCAGTCCGATAAGGACAACATGGCAGAACTCAACGACAAGCTCGAGTTCCTCGGAATCCCGCTTGGCAAGGATCCTGCAAGCGACCTCGGCTGGCCGATGATCCTTATTCCGATACTGGCGTTCGTGTTCTCTATGGCGCAGACCCTCATCTCGATGAAGACGATGGATACAAGCGCTGCCGGCGGAAATTCCGGCTGCATGAAGGCTACGTTCTTCATCATGCCTATCTTCTCCATCGTGCTGGTATTTACCGTACCTGCCGGCGCGGGCTTCTACTGGACGATAAGCTATGCGTTCGGTATTTTGCAAACATTGCTGCTCAATAAGGTCTACAGCCCTGCAAAGCTCCGCGCGCAGGCTGAGGCTGAGTACAACGAGCGTATGAAGAACGCCGCGAAGGAAGAAAAGCGCAAGAGACAGACAGAGGATCTCAACGCAGTTTCCGAGTATGAAGGCGAGAAGCTCACCCAGAAGGAGATCAACCGCAGAAAGCTCGCAGCCGCAAGAAAGGCTGACGCTGAGAAGTACGGCGAGGAATATCATGAGGATAACGACGACGATACCTGACGTATCACAGGAGGGTGAAATATGAAAAAGGAATTCACAGCAAAGACCCTTGATGAAGCAAAGGCAATGGCAGCCGCTGAGTTCGGCGTTGCTGCCGAGGAGATAGATTTCGACATTCTTGAGCAGCCCAGAAAGGGGCTGTTCGGAATGAAGGGCGTTGCAAGAGTCATGGCTTCCTACGAAGCCCCCGAAGCTCCTGCAGCTTCCGAGACGGCCGCAGTTTCCGAGGTTTCTGAAGCTGCCGAGCATTCCGAGCCAGCAGAGGAGACCAATGCAGAGGAGCCGGCGCCGGCTTCCTTTGAGGACGAGGGCGAAAAGGACATACCGGAGCTTCCCGAGGATTTCGATATCGAGGGCAGCGCAAAGGTGCAGGCAGCGAAGAAGTACCTCACCGACGTGCTTCATGCTCTTGGGCTTGAGAACTTCCAGATTAACGCTGTCCGCCGCGACGGAAATGTTGTTCTTGACATCACAGGCGATAAGCTCGGCGTAGTTATCGGCAGACGCGGCGAGACTCTTGACAGTCTCCAGTATCTGACTATCCTCGCAAGCAACCGCACCGAGGAATCCTACTGCCGCATCTCCATCGACTGCAACGGCTACCGCGACAAGCGCCGCGAAACTCTGGAGTCCCTTGCAAAGCGCACTTCCGCGAAGGTCATCAAGCAGGGCAGAAAGATCGCTCTCGAGCCGATGAACCCCTACGAGCGCCGCATAATCCATAGCTGCGTTGCTGAGATCGAAGGCGTATCCAGCCATTCCACCGGCGTCGAGCCTTACAGAAAGGTCGTAATCTACGCCGACAAGCCCAAGTTCGACAGCCGCCGCGGCAGACGCGGAAATGGCGAACGCAGCGAGCGCGGTGAACGCGGGGAGCGCAGAGGTTCCGGAAACGGGAACACACGCAACTATCGCCAGTCCACTGGATTCTCCACCAGCTTTGAGCGCGAGTACAAGCGCCGCACCTATGAGCCGGACGAGACCGCAGACGCAGGCGAGTTCAGCAAGGAGACCGTTGAAGCGGAGAAGAGCGCAACACTCTACGGAAAGATCGAGCTTTGATTTATTAAATAGCTTACGGCAGCCTGAAAAGGCTGCCGTTTTTATATATCGGATTTATCTAGGATAGGCTGAATATCGGAGAGGTAATCCTCGAGAATTCCGCCGTTTTCGATCAGCACGTCTCCGATGTACTCCATTGCGAGAGCGTTGATCCGGTCGTATTCCGTTTCGGGCATTACGCTGCGGGAGCGGCAGAGCGCCTCTCCGCAGCCGTCCCGGACTGCCTTCAGCAGCGCGATATCATCGCGGGTGAGCGACTGCGCGAATTCCCTCCAGCCGTCGGGAAGCTCCGTGAAATTCCCCGGTACGTCCATTTGCGGCGCTGGCGCGGGAGATTCGGCAGTATCCGGGTTTCCATAGCTCTCAGCAAATCCTGCGGTCTGTTCGTCGAAATCGTCCTCGGATATGCTGGATATGCGGTCGGTGAGCTCCTCGGGAGTTACCGTGTCCGCCTCCTCGACTATGAGCTTGCGGGTTGTCTCGTCGGACTCCTCGCGTATCTGCGACAGCTTGGAGACGTCGATTTCGATTTTTACGGGCTTCTGCGGGGCGGAGGGCGCTTCTGCGGGAACCTCGTCATAATTATAGCAGCTGCGTTTTTTCGCCTGCTTTTTCGGTGGGAAAACTCCGTTTTCATCGCACCACGCGTTCACCGCGTTCGGGATAAGCTCCGAAAATTCGGGAGCGTCCGCGGCGCGCACCAGCTTGTCACGGTTCAGGAAATCGTTCAGCACCGGGGTGATATTTGGCGAAATTCCGTAGCGGAAGCCGGTGCGCTTCCGGAGCACGGATTCTACGCTTTTCAGTATCCACCCGACGAAACTGCGGTAGGGCGACGGCTCGAAGGTCTCGAGGCATGGCTCCCCGCGCTTGGTGGTGTACTGTTCGGTAGGGCTTATCCTGAGATTGTGGAAGCCGTCCATGCGGGAAATGTCGACATATGCGCCGTTGAACGGAGACCAGAAGAAATCCTTTCGCAGCTTTCCGCACAGCAGCTCGAACATAGTCACGCCGGATTTTTTAAAATAGCCGTCCAGCGCGGTCAGTGCGGACTCAAGAGCGCCCTCCATCAGCGGGCGGGTCTCGTCGGTCAGGAATATGCTCCCCCGGAGATTGTAGGAGGAGATACCCATGAGGTATTCCAGCTTGCCGGAGTAGCGGCATTCGAGTATATCCAGGTCGTCCGGAGGTCGGGTGTCCAGGGCGGATTCAGCGGGACAGGCGGTGACGCCGCCAATGTCGTTGTAGGCGCGGAAATCCTTGAGCCAGCGCGGGAGGACGGTGTCCAGAGCCGGGCAGAAGCCGCGGCAGCCCTCCCACACGGCAGAGAGCCGGTTGTATGCGTCGGCGGAGGACATCACGCCGATCTTGTTCAGGAGTTCGTAGCAGTAGAGAATGATGTAGGGCTTGTCGGTCTGGCTGTACACGCCGTTTCGGGCGGCTGTTCTCCAGGTGAAGTAGGTGCGGAGCTGGTCGGTGGACATAGCGCCGTATATCGGGCGGTCGATGTTGCAGAAACAGTTCCAGCCGAAATTGTCGGTGACGTCCTTCATGAACTCGCCCTGCTTTATCAGGGTTTCGCCGGCGTTCTTCTTGAGCATGAAGCCGGTGTAGAACGTGTGCGAAAGATAGCGCATTTCAGTTATTTTTGCGCGGATATCGGCGCCCTCGTCGTCGGTCTCGTGCGTGGACGGAGCATATGCAAGCTCGTCGGGCTGGAGGCGCTCCGGCTGCTGTTCCACGGGTTTCCCGGTGAGGTAATCAAGGTTTTCCCGCGGCGGGCGTGGCGGTATTTTCTCGCCGTAGTATCTTTCGTCCTCCTCCGCAGTTTTTATCGCTTCATTCACTATGGAGCTTATCTTGTTCTGTATGGAGCGCTTCACTGCTTCGCTGACCTTTTCCCGGACGGCGGGGTCGAACTGCTCGTGGGACGTTTCGACGGGATCCACGGGCTGATTTTTCAGCTCGATCATGCGGTGGAGCTCCTCTTGTATCTCCTCTTTCGATTTTGCGTTGTTGTCCATCATAAGGCGGAATTTATCAGCCACGGCGCTCACCCCTTTTTGCAAAAAACGGCAGAATGCTCCGCCGTTTTGTCTTTAGTTTTCTGAATTTCCTGCGTTCTCGGATCTTTCCGGTTCGCCGGCCTTCTCGTCGTCGAATGCGATGAGCTTTTCCCAGTCCTCCGGAAATCCCAGATCCTTGAGCCGCAGTACGTCGGAATTTTTGTAGATAAGCCTTGAAATAGGCTTCACAACGCGCTGGTTCCATGCTGCGTGATCATGCGCGAGCTGCTTGAGCACGATTATGTACCCGAAAACATCAGGTTTCAGCTCAAGGTCAAGCCCCTTTGGAACGCGCGGTTCTACCTGGAACGTGTTTCCGTAAAGGCGGTTGTAGTGCGCGCAGTAGTTGCGGAGTTCGTTAAGGCAGAACAGCCAGTTGTCAAGGTCTGCGCTGGAACAGCCGTAGTAGCGGTCGGCAAGCTCCTTTTTGTCGCCGGAGTGCATATCCTTGTAGAAAAACGCCAGCGTGCCGAAGCTGAACAGTTCCATAACTACCCACAGCGGGAACGCTCCGCAGTATTTCGAGTTGTAGTGCCGTACGAATTCCCGGTCGTCGTTGACTTCTATGAGGTGCTTCACCTTGTTCATGAATTGCTGGTGGTTGTGCCGGAAGTCGAACGAGGAGGCGTTAAGGTAGCCCAGGGCGCCGTATTTCAGCGCGTGGTAGTTCGAAACGGCGGCGCGCATTGAGATCTCCGTTTCCTCAAGTGAGGCGAGCAGAATGCTTCGCAGCTTGCGGTCGGATTCGTACACACGCAGGATATTTTCAAATGTAGTGTCCTTTTCGTACTGCCCTTTACACACGGTGAACGGTGCGAAATAGTCCGACAGCCGGAAATAGTTGATGTAGGTCAGGGTCTGTTCAGCCAGCTTTTCGTCATTTATGATGCAGCCGCGGTCGCGCAGCTTCTGTACCTGTTCCTTTATGGTGGCTGGTATCTTCTGATTCATGTGGGCACCTTTCAAATAGTTGGTCGTGGTTGTCGGGTTATATCAGTCCATCCAGAATACTTCGCGCTCGTGCTTGCTCTTGCGCGTCATAAGCGCGGAAATGCTCGCTTTCGGGTCAGATCCCTCGTAGCATATCTTTACTATCTGTTCGATTATCGGCGTGTCTATGCCACGCTCCTGCGCTAATTTGTAGGCGATTATGCTGCTGGTGTAGCCTTCCACGGTGCCGACCTGCTTTACTGCCTCCGGGGCTGGTATTCCCTTGCCGATGAGGTTTCCGGCACGGAAATTACGTGAGTGCAGCGAGGTGCAGGTAACGATAAGGTCGCCTATTCCAGCCATGCCGGTGAAGGTCTTCCAGTTTGCACCGAGACCTACGCCGAGACGTGTTATCTCGGTCATTCCGCGGGTCATGAGGGCGGCTACGGTGTTGTCGCCGAGACCCATTCCGCGGGCGATGCCGCAGCCGAGGGCTATCGGGTTTTTCAGTACGCCGCCGAGCTCGCAGCCGGCAACGTCGTCGTTGACGTAAATGCGGTATTTCTCGTTTGAGAGCGTGCGCTGGATATACTCCGCAACGCCGTCGTTATTGCTTGCGCAGACCTCCGTTGTGGGAACCAGGCGTGCGATTTCCTCCGCATGGCAGGGACCGGTGATAACGCCGACCGGGTTTTCCGGAAGCTCCTCGGAGATTATCTGGGACAGCCTGTAGCCTGTAGCGGCTTCCAGACCCTTGCTGACGTTTATCATGATGGTGGATTTATCCACATAGGGCTTCACGGTCTGAATGGCTTCCCGGAAGAACGGCGAGGGGATAGCCACAAGCACGATATCTGCGCCGCTGACGCATTTCGGGTCTGTGGTGACGCCTAGGGATTCCGGCAGTTTTACGCCGGGGAGGAGCCGCTTGTGCTCGCGCTCGGTGCGGAGAAGCTCCGCTTCCTGCTCGAATTTCGTCCAGGTGACTACCTCGTGCCCGAATGTGGTGAATAATACGCCCAGAGCCGTGCCGTAGCCGCAGCCCAGAATAGTGATCTTTGCCATTGTGACAGCCTCCGAAATTTACTTTGCTTTTTCGCCGAGCTTCTTCTCAGTGTGAGCGGCAAGGCGCTTTATATTTCCGCGGTGCATGTAGATAACGAGCGCGGCGGTGAAGAATGCGATGAATGTGCAGACGATACCGGCGGGGTCGCCGTCCATGAAGTACACGAATCCGAGCGTGCCGAAGCCGTACAGCGAGGAAGCGATGCAGCTTCCGAGGGAAACGTAGCGGGTAACAGCCACGATGATTATAAACACGGCGAGCAGTAAGCAGCCGGTGCGCCAGTCCAGCGTGAAAATAGCGGAGATAGCGGCGAGAACGCCCTTTCCTCCCCTGAACCCGTAGTAAACTGGGAACACATGGCCGACTACAGCCATGAAACCTGCCATGTAGCCTACCCAGTTCATGTCGTTTTCGAGCACGGTGGTGTCAACGCCGCCGATGAACTGGAACGCGAGCCTGACCGCCCAAATCGCAAGGACCGCCTTTGCAACGTCGCCGAGAAGTACTATTCCGGCAACCGCCTTGCCCTGGGTGCGAAGGGTGTTGGTGAGTCCGGCGTTGCCGCTTCCCATCGTGCGGATATCCTTGCCCGTTTTCAGCTTGGTGACGATTATTGATGTATTAACGCCGCCCAGAAGATAGGGAACGACGATCATGATTATATAACAAAGCCACATCATTGTGTGTTATGTCCTTTCGTTTTTTGGAGACGCGGGTCAATTCTGCGCGTTTTCTTTTTCTACGGTCTCAGCGGTTCCGGGCTTTATCTCCGGATTCTTGCTGCGAAGCACCGCATACAGCACCCCGGCGTTTTCCCTGGGTTTTACCGGCATGGTTATGTCGCCGGAGGAAGTCACCAGCAGCAGGTCGCCGTCATTTTTCAGGGTTATCATTTTTATTGCGTCGTAGCGCAGCAGGAGCGCCCTGCGCGCCGTGTAGAACAGTATATGCTCCGGCATGAACCAGCGCTCCCCGAGGGTCTTTGCCGATGGGTAGGCGGATATAACGCCTTCGCGTTCGGCCTCCGGCATATTTCTGAGCTGCTCCTCCAGACGGCACCTTGCCACTCCGAAGATATCTACGAACGCCTTAACCAGCAGTGAAGCCACGGCGGCGGAGACCACGATGGCTCCTATAGTCCAGACGAGGCTGAACCAGTCCGCCCAGCCGCCGGAAAACATCAGCGGGATCCACGCCGCCGCGGCGAATCCCGCGGCGATGAGCGCGCATTTAATGAGCATTCCGGTGCGGCGGCGTATGAAATCCGACAGGATCTGCTTCATTATTCTCCTCTTTCACGAATGGTCAGCTTGATCGGCGTTGCAGTCAGTCCGAAGGTCTCGCGGAGCTGGTTCTCAATATAGCGCTGATACGAGTAGTGGAACAGCTCGCGGCTGTTGCAGAAGATAACGAAATTAGGCGGGCATACGGAAGCCTGGGTCATGTAATAGATCTTCAGGCGCTTGCCCTTGTCTGACGGCGGCTGCACGCGTGAGGTCGCGTAATTCAGCATATCGTTGAGCACACCGGTGGAGATACGCATGCAGTGCTGCTCGTGTACGAACTTTATCAGCTCGAACAGCTTGTCTATGCGCTGACCGGTCTTTGCGGAAATGAACACGAACGGCGCGTAGGACATGAACGAGAAGTCTATCTCCAGCTTCTTGCGGAAATCGTCCATAGTGCGGTCGGTCTTGTCCTCGACTGCGTCCCACTTGTTTACGGCGATTACGCACGCCTTGCCCTTGTCGTGGGCGTAGCCTGCGACCTTGCTGTCCTGCTCGGTGAAGCCTACCGTCGCGTCGATGACGATAACGCAGACGTCGGCGCGGTCGACTGCCATGAGGGCGCGCAGAACGCTGAAATGCTCGATGTTCTCGATGACCTTAGCCTTGCGGCGCATTCCGGCGGTGTCGATAAAGATGAACTTATCCTCGCCGCGCTGTATCTCGGTGTCTATCGCGTCGCGGGTGGTTCCGGCAATGTCGGAGACGATGGAGCGCTCCTCGCCGGCTATCTGGTTGATGAGCGAGGACTTTCCGACGTTCGGCTTGCCGATGACGGCTACTTTGATGGCGTCAGCGTCGTATTCGTCCGGTTCCTCCGGCGGGAGGTTCTCGAAAACGGCTTCCAGGAGGTCACCGGTGCCGTGTCCGTGCACGGAGGAAACCGGTATCGGGTCGCCGAGACCGAGGTTGTAGAACTCGTATATTTCCGGAGGCGGAGTGCCGATGCCGTCCACCTTGTTTACGGCGAGGACTACCGGCTTGCCGCTCTTTATCAGCATGGAGGCTACGTCGCTGTCGTTGGCGGTGACTCCGGTGGTGATATCGGTGACGAATATGATTGCGTCGGCGCGCTCCACTGCGAGCATTGCCTGCTCCCTCATCTGCGCGAGGATGACGTCGTCGGTCTTGGGCTCGATACCGCCGGTGTCGATGAGCATGAACTCCTTGCCGAGCCACTCGCAGCGGCTGTAGATACGGTCGCGGGTAACGCCGGGCTTGTCGTCCACGATGGACAGGCGCTGACCCACCAGCTTATTGAAAAGTGTGGACTTTCCCACGTTCGGGCGTCCTACTATTGCTACTACCTGCATATTATTTCTCCTGTTCTCAGTTTTTAAACCATATAACTATAGTATAGCATATTTCAGCGTTATTTTCAAGGAATTATATGTATATTTGACGATAACTCTTAAATTGTTTATAATCAGCAAAAATCCCCCCGGCTGAAATTATATGTATATTTGACGATAACTCTTAAATTGTTTATAATCAGCAAAAATCCCCCCGGCTGAACCGGAGGGACTTCCCGTAAACTTGTGTTTAGTTACTGAATGAAGGCAAATTATGCTTCCTTAGCGATAACGACCTTATCATTGTAATAACCGCAATTGCCGCATACTCTGTGAGCGAGCTTGAGCTCACCGCACTGCTTGCAGCGAGAGAAGGACGGTGCAGATAACTTCCATACCTGTGAACGTCTCTTGTCGCGTCTTGCGCGGGATACCTTTCTCTTCGGAACTGCCATTATTGCACCCCCTTAATATAACATTTCATTTCCTAAGAGTTCATATAATGAACCCTTTTACAGTCACGCATAATATTATAACATGCGAAATCCGTTTTGTCAAGGGTTTTCGGACATTTTACAAAAAATATTCCGGGTTTTGTCGAAATAGTCACTTTTGCACCCGAATTGCCCGTCCAAAACGGAATTATTGACTAAAATCATCAGGCTGGCGCGGAGCGTTTCAGCCCGGCGCCAGCCTGAAAAAGTCAGCCAGAAATTAAACGATGAACTTCTTCATAGACTCGGGCAGCTCGGAGTTATCAGCGGAAATAGTGCAGGTGATAACGGTGTCGCCGGAGATCTTAGCCAGCTTCTCGAACAGCTCGCCAACCTTAGCGTAGTCTCTGCCGGTGATCTTGAGTGTAGCGTCAACGAACAGATCTGTGCAGTCGTAGTCGGAAGCCAGAATGCCGGAAACGAAGCCGTAAAATGCGTCAACGCCCTCTACTGCGTAGTCCTCGATGTTGATAAGGCGAACCTTAGGGGTGATGTCGGTGTTGAGGGAAGAGCCCTTCTGGATAGCAACAACGTTGCCGTTGGACTTGTTCTCTGCCTCGTGGATAGCGTCGATAAGGATCTTGGTCTTGCCGGTGCCTCTCTTGCCTGTGATAAGCTTAATCATAGTATACCTCCATGAATAGTGTTGTATTATTGCGAGGAAAGCGCCGCTAGATCGCGGATCTCTCCATTTTTGCCTTTGTTGGATCAGAGGCCGAGCTTAGCCTCGAGCTCTGCCTTCTGAGCCTCGTAACCGGGCTTGCCGAGGAGAGCGAACATGTTCTTCTTGTAGCTCTCAACGCCGGGCTGGTTGAACGGATTTACACCGAGCAGGTAGCCGCTTATAGCGCATGCCTTCTCGAAGAAGTAGATGATGTAGCCAAGCTCGTACTCGTTAAGCTCGGGAGCCTCGAGAACGATGTTGGGAACGCCGCCCTCGGTGTGTGCGATAACGGTGCCCTCGTAAGCCTTGCGGTTTACAACGGACATGTTCTGGTTGGAAAGGAAGTTCAGACCGTCAACGTTGGTGGGGTCGTCCTTGAGGAAGAACTCCTTCTGGGGCTTTGCGAACTGCATAACAGTCTCGAACATTACGCGGGAACCGTCCTGAATGAACTGGCCGAGGGAGTGCAGGTCGGTTGAGAATACAGCGGAGGACGGGTAGATGCCCTTGTTGTCCTTGCCTTCGCTCTCGCCGAAGAGCTGCTTGTACCACTCGTTCATCATTGCGAAGCTCGGCTCGTATGCGATGAGCATTTCAACGCTCTTGCCCTTGCGGTAGAGGATATTGCGGAGCGCTGCGTACTTGTAGCAGTCGTTCTTCTGGAGGTCGCAGTCAGCGTAAGCGGCGCGTGCGTCAGCGGCGCCCTTCATGAGCGCGTCGATATCGCAGCCTGCGCATGCGATGGGGAGAAGGCCTACTGCGGTCAGAACGGAGAATCTGCCGCCTACGTCGTCCGGAACTACGAAGGTCTCGTAGCCCTTCTTGTCGGAGAGCTCCTTGAGAGTTCCCTTTGCCTTATCGGTGGTAGCGTAGATACGTCCCTTTGCGCCGTCTTCGCCGTACTTTTCAACCAGCAGGTCGCGGAATACGCGGAATGCCAGCGCAGGCTCGGTGGTGGTGCCGGACTTGGAAATGATGTTTACAGAGAAGTCCTTTCCTTCAACGAGGGAAACTACTTCGCTGAGGTATGTCGGGCTGATGGAGTTGCCGATGAAGTAGATGTCGGGTGTGTCCTTCTTCAGGCTGTTGTAGAGGGAGGACTTGATAGCCTCGATAACTGCTCTTGCGCCGAGGTAAGAACCGCCGATACCGATAACGATGAGGACATCGCTGTCCTTCTTGATCTTTGCGGCAGCCTGTTTGATGCGTGCGAATTCTTCCTTGTCGTAGTCGACCGGGAGGTCTATCCAGCCGAGGAAGTCGCTGCCCAGACCGTTTCTGTTAACGAGCTGGTCGTGCGCTACCTTTACTGCGGGAGCGATGCCAGTGAGTTCATGCTCTGCAACGAAACTGTTTAAATATCTGTCGTTGAGTTTGAGTGCCATATCTAGATTTCTCCTTTCGCGGCGCGGCATTTCTATATAATGTCAGGAACTGGTTTCCTGCTTGAGCCGCACCGGTTATGCCTGTATCTATTATACCTTATATTTATTTTTTTTGCAACAGATTTTCGGGCAAGCTGTTGATTTTGATTAAACAAAACGAAATTTCATTGCGAAAAATGTGCATGTTTAACAAAAAACGGCGGTGCATTTTGCGCCGCCGCTGAATCGTTTATCCTACGGATGCGACCAGAATACCAACTGTAAACAGCTTTTCATTTTCTGCTTCTGAAGTCCGGACGTTCCCGGACTGCTCAGCGCCCGGCGTTCCCTGGCTTGATTCGCCGGATAGGTTGGATAAGCTAGACGCGTTGGTTACGTCCGGCGCGTCATCTGACGGAGTATTCCCGGAACAGCCGGTCAGAAGAAAAACCGAAGCGAGTATTATAATGCGCTTTTTCATGATTATCCCTCCCTTTGTGATGGTCACCTCTAAAAACCTTGTTTGAGCGAAAATGTGCATAGTACACTGCCTGCTTCTTTCAACGAGCGAAATTTCTGATGCGACGGCGTCCATGCCGTCGCCCGGTTATTTCGCTCTGCAACATCGTGTTGCACCTCCTCGCATTCGGCGCACTCTTCCCATTTTCCCATTTCAAACCGGTTTTTAGAGGTTCCCTGATATTATAATGCATGCCGCAATAAAAATCAAGTGTTTTTGTTGACTTTACAGTTTTTTTTTGATATAATATTAAGTACACATATTCAGCTTATCCATGCAAAAACGGAGAATAAACATGACAAATTACAGATACATCGCGCCCTGCCATTTCGGCATAGAAAAGACCCTTTCCTTCGAGGTGAAGAAGATAGGCGGCGAGGACATCGCCGTATCGGACGGAAAGGTCGCGTTCAGCGGCTCGCCGGAGCTCTGCGCCAAGGCTAACATCTGCCTTTCCACAGCGGAGAGGGTGTGCATAGTTCTGGGGCAGTTCCGCGCCAAGACGTTCGACGAGCTGTTCGAGGGGATACGCGCGCTCCCGCTGTCGGAGTACATCGGAAGATACGACGCATTTCCGAACACGGGGCACTCGCTGAATTCGGTGCTGAAGAGCATTCCCGCCTGCCAGAAGATCGTGAAGAAGGCGATGGCGGTGAACCTCTGCAAGGCCTACGGATTGCAGACCATGCCTGAAAGCGGCGCGACAGCTCAGATACGCTTCTCCATCATGAAGGACGAAGTGACCCTGATGCTGGATACCAGCGGCGTAGGGCTTCACAAGCGCGGCTACCGCCGGGAATCCAATGCGGCCCCCATCAAGGAAACGCTGGCGGCGGGGATAATCGACCTCGCGCGTATCCGCGAGAACGACACGGTGTGCGATCCGTTCTGCGGCTCGGGGACGCTGCTGATAGAAGCCGGACTGAAAGCGCTGAACATCGCGCCGGGACTCAACCGCAGCTTTGCGGCGGAACGCCTCGGCTTCGTATCCGACAAGGCGTGGAGGGCGGCTCGCTCTGAGGCGGCGGACGCGATAAAGCGCGACGCGAAGTTCCGGGCGTTCGGCTACGATATCGACGGCGAGTGCATATCGCTCACGCTGTCCAACGCGAAGAAAGCCGCGCCGCAGCTCAACATCACCGCCGAGCGCCGCGATATCCGCGACTATGTCCCGACCGCAGACGAACTCAAAATAATCACCAACCCGCCCTACGGCGAGCGTATGCTCGAGGTGGAGCAGGCGAGGGAGATATACCGTGCGATGGGGGAAAGGCTGCTTCCGCTGAACGGTTCGCAGCTTTATATCATCACGCCCGACGAGGAATTCGAGACCATCTTCGGGCAGAAGGCGGACAAGAACCGCAAGCTCTATAACGGCATGATGCTCTGCCGGCTGTATTCCTACTTCAAATGAGCGCGAAAACGCCCGCTGCCGCTGTCCGGAAAACCGGTCAGCGGCAGCGATGATATATTTTTTCAAAATGACTACAAAAACACGCGTCAGATATGACGGAGCCTCTCCGGTTCCGATAATATGCTATCTTGTATCAGTGTGCGCTGCGCTGATGTACACGCTGTGCCGCAGCCAGTTTCTGCCATGCGCGCTGATAATGGCAGCGCTTACGGCGGGAATATTCATGCTGTTCTACTGCCTGAGGAAAAAGCCGATGTGGGTCACGGCGTGCGTCCTGCTGCTGATCGTGGGGTCGTGGGTGAGCGGCACCATCGCGGGGCGGCACGAGAATGCAGACGGCGGATTCATGAATTTCCTGTTTACTGCTTCGGCGAATTTTGACATAGTATTCGCGGCTGCTTCGATATTCATGTTTTCGTCAATAATCGGCTTTATCGGGTTCTATTTCTCGGTGGACAGCCCTCGGCCGTGCTTCCTGCTGCTTCTCAGCTTTATCCCGCTGATACTTTCGTCCAGGACTATGCGGGAACTTCCGGTGTATTTCATGCTGATAATGACCGGGTGCTTCATCTTCGCTTCGGCGAACCTCTCCGTGCCATGCTTCCCGGGAGTCAAGAACTTCGAGGGAAAGCACACGCGCCTGCGCCGCGCCATGCTGTCCTGCGCTGCGTCCCTGCTGATGACCCTGGCCGCGGCGGTTCTCCCGAAAAGCACGGAAACTCCGCTGGAGGACTACCTCAATAAAATGGTTCCGCAGACTGGCGGCTACAACATCAACGCGGGTCTTTCGCAGAACTTCGCGATACGTTCCTCAGTGAACACGGGAAATAATCAGCAGCCGGACAAAATACTGTTTTCAGTGGTGACGGAAAAGCCGCAGCTTCTCAAGCGCTGGGTGTTCGACCAGTATGACGAGGACGGCTGGACGGCGCTCGACGATTTTAACAACGGAGAAGCCGGCTGGGAGAACAACGCGGATTTGTGCAATGCCCAGCGCCTGCTTGAGGATATGGTTTACTATCCGGATATGGTAGACGAGAATTACAGCTATCTTACGGATGGTTTGCCGGATTCCGACCTCGAAAACTACAAAATGATAATCTACCTGCGCGGAGAGGTTCAGACCTACGTGATACTCCACCCGGAGACGACCTATATGATGTCGATACCGGACGAATGCGGCAGGAGCTACATGACGCCCCGCGGCGATTGCTTCTCTGAAAAACCCATGCCGGACGGTACGTCGTATGTCCTGCGCTGCACGAACCCGGCTCCTAATGCGGAATTCCTGCGCAGAATGGATAAAAACACGTTCCTCGGGCTGCTCGACAGTTCTTTAACTACGTACAGGTCTTCCGCGCTCAGGGCGCAGTATATGGACGCGCAGACGTACCGGAAAACGGTCGGGGATACCGGTATAACTCCGGAGATACAGGCGCTTGCGGACGAGATAACCGCCGGACTTACCAACGACTTCGACAAGGCGGAGGCGCTTGAAAAGTGGTTCGGCGACGATGGCTTCGTATACGATCTTTCCTACGCTCCGGCGGAGCATACCCCGAACTATTTCCTGCTTGAAAGCAAGCGCGGAATATGCAGCGACTACGCCTCCGCGCTGACGCTGCTTGCAAGGGCGGCGGGGCTTCCCGCGCGGTACTGCGAGGGCTTCGCAATGCCGCAGAGCGCCTACAACGAGATCACCGGAGCGTACGATATTACCGGTTCGCAGGCTCATGCCTGGACGGAGGTCTACATACCCGGAGGAGGCTGGATAGCCCTCGATGGAACGCGCTGCGCCGCCCTTGCAGAGGACGGCGGCAAAATGCCGGACTGGGTGTTCGCGGCCGCAATAGCTGCGGCGGTTATACTGGCGGTTTTCCTGCTGAGGAAGCCGCTTGCCTGGGCGGGATTCAACCTTTTCTATCCGCTGAGGAGCACTGAAAGCAAGGTGCGCGGAGTGTACGTCTATACGCGCAGGCTTGCTGCGGGGCTGTCCGGTGCCGATGAAGAATGCATGTCGGCCGGAGAGGTTCGGCGGCTGCTTACCGACCGCCTCGGAATGCCACAGGAATCCGGCGCTATATGCAGTTCCGCCGATGCGCTGATGTACTCCGGCGGGAACATTTCAGAAGTTGATCCGAAGTCTTTGCTGAAGTATCTGAAGGCGCTTCGCAGGCGCAGAAGGAGGCTCGGAAAGTGAACGTGAACAAACGGCTTCGGCTGAACATTTTCGGGTATGTCCAGGCGCTTTTGTTTTCAGCGATGT
>UMKY01077004.1_pt1 | contig 18962 bp, 19 predicted proteins | sample 1966421 | NCBI WGS metagenome assembly UMKY01 (sample SAMEA4836186, study PRJEB28245) | human gut metagenome | biome: gut microbiome; material: fecal sample | place: Denmark | collected 2008 | reverse complement strand
CCGCCGATGTAAGGAATAACATTATCTACCATTTCAGGCCATGTCTTGAATGTTTTGCCTGCGCCTGAAATTGCCTGATATGTGCAGGCAAGAACCTTGTCAACGCCGAGTGCCTTTAAAGGATGAATTGCAGGAACATAGCTCTGAAGTGAGCAATTGGACTTAACTGCAACAAAGCCTCTTTTTGTGCCGAGACGCTTTCTCTGAGCGTCAATAATCTTAATGTGATCGGCGTTAATTTCAGGAATAACCATAGGAACATCATCTGTAAAACGATGAGCACTGTTGTTTGATACGATAGGACACTCTGCCTTTGCATATCTGTCTTCGAGATCACGGATTTCATCCTTCTTCATATTAACTGCGCAGAAACAGAAATCAACCTGTGATGCAACCTCTTCAACATTTTCAGCGTCAACAATAACCATATCCTTGTACTTCTCAGGAAGCGGAGCAGTCATATGCCATCTGCCTTCAACTGTTTCACCGTATGTTTTGCCTGCACTTCTCTTACTTGCGGCAAGAACAGTAACCTCAAACCACGGGTGATTCTCAAGAAGAAGTGTAAAACGCTGACCTACCATACCGGTAGCGCCGATAATACCGACTTTATACTTTTTCATAATAATTCCTCCGAATTAAACAAATTTTAAAAAAGCGGTTGCCTTATTCAAACAAATATTATATTATATGAAGAGATGTCTGAAAACACGACTGTTTGTCGATTATGCAAACTGCTCATAATAAGATAATATATCATTTTAAAAGGGTAATGTCAATTATTTTGAGAATTTTACAGGACAAATACTTGTGTTTTACAAAGATTTTTGACAGAACAGCTTTTAAAAAGCAATTTTAGTTCTTGAAAGGAAATAAAATGAAGACGAGTGATTTTTATTACGATTTGCCTAAAGAGCTTATCGCACAGACTCCGCTTGAACCGAGGGACAGTTCAAGATTGCTTGTGCTTGACAGAGAAAAACAAACTCTGGAGCATAAACATTTTTATGACATTATTGATTATCTTAACGAGGGTGACCTTCTTGTTGCCAACGATTCAAGAGTTTTGCCTGCAAGAATTTACGGTATCAAAGACGAAACAGGTGCAAAAGTTGAATTTCTGCTTTTGAAGCAGGTTGCGAACAACCGTTGGGAAACACTCTGCAAACCCGGTAAAAAAGCAAGAGTAGGCACAAAATTTTCGTTTGGTAACGGGATTTTGCGTGCAACAGTTGTAGATGTTAAGGATGACGGCAACAGAATAGTTGATTTTGACTGTGAAGAGAATTTTTTTACTACTCTTGACAAAATCGGTCAGATGCCTCTTCCGCCTTATATTACAGCCGAGCTTAAGGATAAGGAACGCTATCAGACGGTTTACAGCCATGAACTCGGTTCAGCGGCAGCTCCAACGGCAGGACTTCACTTTACAACCGAGCTTATGGACAGAATCAAGGCTAAGGGTGTAAAGATTGCGTATGTTACACTTCATGTGGGACTCGGCACATTCAGACCGGTTAAGGTTGACGATGTCACAAAGCATAAAATGCACAGCGAGCATTATGAAGTCCCCGAAGAAACCGCAAAGCTCATAAATGAAACTAAGAAAAACGGCGGACGGGTTATTGCAGTCGGCACAACATCCTGCAGAACGCTTGAAAGTGTTGCGGCAATGTACGGAGAAATCAAGCCCTGTGAGGGATTTACGGATATTTTTATTTATCCCGGATTTGAATTTAAGGTGCTGGACGGACTTATTACTAACTTTCATCTTCCCGAAAGTACACTTATTATGCTTGTATCCGCTTTTGCAGGATATGATTTTATTATGAATGCATACAAAGAAGCTGTAAAGGAAAAGTACAGATTCTTCTCTTTCGGTGACGCTATGTTCATATCATAGGAGGATTTTAAGGATTTATGTTTAAGGTAATTAAAAAGGAAGGCAGCGCAAGACGAGGCGAATTCGTTACGGTTCACGGTACGGTTCAGACTCCTGCCTTTATGAATGTTGCAACATGCGGTGCAATCAAGGGTGCTGTTTCTGCGCTTGATTTAAAGAATATAAAATGTCAGGTTCAGCTTTGCAACACCTATCATCTGCATCTTCGTCCGGGTGATGAAAAGGTTAAGCAAATGGGCGGACTTCACAAATTTACAAGGTGGAACGGTCCTATCCTTACCGACAGCGGCGGATTTCAGGTGTTCTCTCTTGCAAAGTTGAGAAATATTAAAGAAGAAGGTGTTTACTTTAATTCTCACATTGACGGCCGCAAAATTTTTATGGGACCTGAGGAGAGTATGAGAATCCAGTCAAATCTTGCATCTACAATTGCGATGGCATTTGACGAATGCGTTGAAAACCCTTCTCCATATGAATATACAAAAAACAGCGTTGAAAGAACCACAAGATGGCTTAAAAGATGCGTTACAGAGATGAAAAGGCTCAACAGTCTTGATGATACCATAAATAAAAACCAGATGCTGTTCGGCATAAATCAGGGCGGTATCTATGACGATTTGCGCATCAATCATATGAAAGAAATTGCAGAGCTTAATCTTGACGGCTATGCAATCGGAGGTCTTGCCGTGGGTGAGCCTGCAGAAACGATGTACCATATAATTGAAGAGGTTGAGCCGTTTGCTCCGAAAGATAAAATCAGATATCTTATGGGAGTCGGAACTCCCGTGAATATTCTTGAAAGCGTTGCAAGAGGTGTTGATCTTTTTGACTGTGTTATGCCGAGCAGAAACGCAAGACACGGTCAGCTCTTCACTTGGGACGGAGTGCGTAACATCAATAATGCAAAATATGAAACAGATGAATCTCCGATTGACGAGCATTGTGACTGCCCTGTTTGCCGAAACTTTTCAAGGGCATACATAAGACATCTTCTCAAGAGCGGTGAGATGCTCGGAATGCGACTTGCTGTTTTGCACAACCTCTATTTTTACAATAATCTTATGGAAGTTATCAGAACTCAGCTTGATAACGGCACATATATGGAATTTTACGAGAAATATCGCAACATTTTAGGCGTGCGTATCTAATATTTTTTCAAAACAGAAAAAATACTTGCAAGATGTGATTAAAACTGATATAATCAATACATTGTATGAAAGGAATGACGAAAATGACAAACTTTTTACCTGTAGTTGCAGAAGCAAGTGCAAGCGGCGGAAATCAGTCATCAAGTATGATTTTTATGATTCTCTTCTATGTTGCTATTTTTGCAGCTCTCTATTTCTTCCTCATCAGACCTAACTCAAAGAAGAAAAAAGAAGAAGCTCAGCTTCGTAACTCTCTTGAGATCGGTGATGAAATTACAACAATCGGCGGAATTATGGGCAGAGTGGTTGCCATTAAGGACGACGAGGACGCTATCATCATTGAAACAGGCTCCGACAGAGTTAAGATGAAGTTTAAAAAGTGGTGTATTTCTACTGTTGACACAGTTAAGGAACAGCCACAGCAGGCAGGTCAGCCTGAAAAGAAAGGCTTCTTCGGTTTTGGCAAGAAGAAAGATTCTGACGAAACTAAAGCTACAAAAGAATAACTTTTTGAATGAATGTTCTTTCCCCCGAATATATTTGTAACAGAATATATTCGGGGGTTGTTTTATGTCTGATAAAAAACTACTTGCAAAGGCTGTTTTGTTTTCATCAGTATGCGGAATACTCATACTGGTAATTTTGATGTGTTTGCTTGCAGCCGTGATGATGTCGTCGGGAGTAATTTCAGCAGATATACTTGATTACTGCACGGTCGGCATGGTCGGTGTTGCAACGCTGATGTCGGGAATAATATCATCAAGAATTACAGGAAGTGCAGGTCTTGCGGTGGGTTCGCTGACAGGATTTTTTATTTTTCTTGTCATAACCTCTATTGCATTAATTTTTAACGGTGAGCCTATAACGATATTAACCCTGCTAAAACTGATGTCATCTGTTTTGGGAGGAGGAATAGGCGGAATTATCGGAGTCAACAAAAAGGAAAAAATAAAAATCAGATAAGATCGAGTAAGATATTTTACTGAAATTATGTTTTCGGCAGTTCGTTTAGGCGGACTGCTGTTTTCATGTCAGATTTAATTACAAATTAGAATTATTTTTTAAAAAATTGAAATATCTATGGTAAAACAGCTCATAATATGGTACAATAATCCGGAGAATGAGATAGTGAGGGTTAATGACCTTGATTTAGATATAATATGTAATATGAAAAATAAGGAAATATTTAAGGAGTGTTAGTATGGCAAAAACGATTAAATTGCCGGCAGATTTAAGGGATTGGAAGGTTACTTCATTTGTTGGGGAAGACAACGGCTGTGAAGTTTACAAGGTATCAAGAAAGATTGATAAAAATACTGCTCAAAATGCGATTCTCAGGCACGCATTTGTCGGCAAAAGCAATTATACCGATGAACGTGCCGAGTATTTTACCGAAGAGGCTGATTTTATTGAATCGGTTAAAGAGCTTGACGGTGTTTCAAACTATTTGGATGTTTATGTTCAGGATAATCAGAACAAAAAAACCTGTGATTTGTACATATTTACAGAAGAACTCACAAGTCTTGAAGAACTTATGAAAACCAAAACTTTCGCTGAGGATGAAGTTGTTGATTTTGGTATTCAGATGAGTGAAATGCTTGAAACTTTGGAAGCAAAGAATATTTTTCACGGTAATATTTCGCCAAAGAATATTTTTGTAACTGCTGACGGAAGGTATAAAATCGGCGGATTTACAGATTTTGAAGGCAAGATTGCGGATACCTCATTTGTTGCGCCTGAGGTTTACAAGCAGGAAAATGTTGACTATACAACCGACATTTATTCTGTCGGAATAATTATGTATGCAATGTGCAACGGCGGTAAAATTCCGTTTGAAAGTGATTCATGCGACAGAAAGAATGCCTGTGAAGAAAGATTTTCGGGCAAGGCTGTTACCGCACCGTCTGAGGGTGACGAAAAACTCAAGAGTGTTATTGTAATTGCATGTCAGCCGAATAATACAAACCGCTGGAAGAATGCAGGCAACATTAAAAATGCTCTCACATCTATCAAGACTGAAATAGGTACATCCTCCCCTGTTCCGAATCCCGGTGTTGTTGTTCCGGAAAATACGGATTTTGACGGAAATGTATTTGAAGAATATGATTATGATGAATTTGAGGATACAGAGCCGACTGAATCGCAGGATAATTTTGACGATAAGGATGAGGTTCAGACAGTTGAGGACGCTGTTCTTGATAATGAATTTAAAGGCGGCGAACAGCTTGGCATTGCCGAAGTTTTAGCCGGTGAAGGATCCCTGCCTGTTGACGGTAATGCTCCTGTAGATTCAGATGAAGTCAGTGAGCCTGATGCTGATGAAAACGGCGGATTTGAGGTTGTTGATGTGACAGATGCAGTTGATGAGTCTGAAAATTCTGAGATTAAAACTAACGAAGTATCAGAAGAAAAACAGCCTGAATTTGAAGATATCAGTTCCGTATCAAGTGAAGATGACAAGAAAGAACAAACTGTTACAGATAAAAAAGCTGAAGAATTTGAAGATGTTTCAAGCAACAGCGAAGTAGCTCCGGAAGTTCTTCCTCCTGTTACAAGCGTTGAAGTGTTTGACGATTACTCCGGTGCAGAGCATAAAAATGTTCTTACAAGCAATGAATCAAGCAAGGACTACGGTGATTTTTTTGAGGACGAGCCGTCTGTTAAGCGTACTGACAATAAAGCTGACGATACTAAAAAAATTGAAGAAAAAAACGACTTTGACGATAACAGCTTTGAAGATAATGACAATGAATTCGGATATGCAGATGAAGAAGATAATAAAGAAAATGTAAAGAAAAAGAAGAATAAATTTATCATTATTCTTTGTGCCGTTGTAATTGCCGCCGCACTCGGATTTATCGGTTTCTGCGTTTATAACGGTTTGTCAAATTCATCTACTGACAATAAAACTACTACAGCCGAAACTGCAACATCTGCAGAAGTAACCACACAGGCGCCGAGTACGGCGATGCCTACTACAACGGAACAGGTTACAACATCTTCTTCATATAACAATGTTGTTCCTGTTGTCGGTTACGGTTACAGTTACGGTAAAAAGCTTCTTGAACAGGCAGGATTTACCGTTGAAATTTCTGACTATGAATACAGTTATGATTATCCGGAAGGATATATTATCTCTCAGACTCCGGAAGGTGACACAAGCGCAAGTACGGGTACAGTTGTTAAACTTGTTATCTCAAGCGGACAGATTCAGAGAGAAACGGAAGCTCCTGCAACACAGGCTCAGCAGTCATCAAATAGTCAGAGCAGCTCATCGGGCAATTCAAATTCACAGAGTTCAAATGCACAGTCATCAAGCAATACAAACACTAATAATAACGGCGGATTTATCTTCCCTAACAGCGATTCTTCATATCTCAGCAACGCACAGGTAAGCGCTTTGAGTGATGACGACTTACAGCTTGCAATTAATGAGATTTATGCAAGACGAGGCAGAATTTTTAAAGACGCAAGCCTTAATGCATACTTTAACTCGCAGTCATGGTATGAGGGCAAATATACACCCGAAGAATTTGAGAAGAATGTTAAATTTAATACTTACGAACAGAAGAATCTTCAGCTTTTGATTAACGAAAGAAGATCAAGAAAGTGATTTTTAAACAAGAAAGATAATGCAGAGGAGTTATTATGAAAGATAAAATATTAAACGCACTAAAAAGCAAGACCTTCTTTGCTTTGGCAATTAATATTGTTATTATGGCTTTGATTATAGGTGTTACTGCATTTTCCTATGACAGTGCTGACGATTTTTACAATTCTTTATATATCTGTCAGTATCATAACTATTACAATAATGATATTAACTACATTTTTGCGACAATTACCGGTTCATTGCAGTACATTCTTTTGAATTTCAACTGTTTTGTACTTTTTCAAATTCTTCTCTCCTGTGCCGCTTTTTCTTCTGTTACATTTGTTTTTGCCGATAAATTCGGAAAGCACAAGGCTTTCATATTCACTCTTGTGCTGAATATTTTGTTTTCTTTTGACCATTATTCAAACATTCTAAGCAGTAAAACCGCCGCTTTTCTGCTTACGGCAGGGTTTCTGATGGCACTTAATGCAATCAGAAATAAAAGGTACTCTCTCCCGTTTTGGATTGGTGTACTTGAAGTTATATTCGGAACATTTTTATGTTTCAAATATTTCTTTGTAGGACTTGCATTTTTCATTGCATTCTTCATCGGTGATATGATTGCAAAAAGAAAGTACAAGTTGCCGTTCAGAAAATTCTTCTGGTATTTCAGACCTTTTGTGCTTGTATTTGTCTTTATTGTTCTTGTCGGCTGCGGTCTTGAATATTATTCATATTCGGTCAATAATGCAAATGCAGAAACTTCGGGGCTGTACAGATACAGCGTCCTTGCCGATAAGACCGATGATAATGCTTTTCCAAACTATTCCGATTACTGTGAGGAGCTTAATTCGGTCGGAATAAATTCGGCAAATGAGTATGAACTTTTTGTTGACGGATATTATGATGAAAACAACGGACTGAATACTGCTGCCCTTGAAAAGGTTGCGGATATCCAAAAACGGGAAAATCCGTATAATTTTTTTGATAATGCGGGTGCATTGTTTTCAGATGCATGGGGACATATTATAAATTTTGATTCATATCTTATTGCCTTTGCGGTAATACTTGCCGTTATGGTTGTTTTTCTTACCGTTCAGAAAAAAAGATTCGCCTTCTTCCCTGCTTTGTATTTTGCGGTGGGATTTGCGGCTTGTATGTATGTTCGTTATGCAATGGATTCTTCGGCATACACAATGTACGGAATTTTGCTGATGATTCTTTCGTTTACAATGTATTCGTTTGATTTCGGTCATCTCAGAAAAGACGAATACAGTAATATTACGGATAAAAGCAGAAAAACTGTTCTTATTTCGGTTATTGTATTTGTGATATTAGGTGTGGCAAGCTGTGTATCATATTTCTTCCATATCACTCCTGTTTCATATGACAAAAAGCCGAGTGATCTTTATACTGAGGTTGACAGACATCCCGAAAATTATTATGTTCTCGATCCTGTAACAGCTAAAGAATACATTTCATATACCGATAACTATATTCATCCGCTGTGGGGATTTTCTTCCGATTTTCTCCATAATGTTGACGGCTTCGGATATCTTCATCGGACAAATCAGCTTGTGAACCGCAACCTCTCAACAAATATTTATGAGGCGGTCGTTGACGGAAGAAATGTATATGTTATCGATAAAAAAATTACTTTTATCAAAGAAAATTATCTTAACCAATATTACGGCAAAAAGGATTCCGTCATTGTTTACAAGGATGAAAAGGAATTCAACGGATTTACAATTTACAGCGTAGACAGAGTTAAATAACATTAAAAAAGGTATATCACGATTTTTTTGGAGACGGCGAAGTCGTTTTTCTTAGGCATTTCGTTCATTCCTTTTCTGTCATTTTCCGGGCGAACTAAAACAAAAAGCAGAGCTTTTGGGCTCTGCTTAGTTTCTTGAAAATATACTTTTGCTATGGGAGTGATTCAGATTAGATTGCTCGGAATAAAACAATTATCCTTGTCAATCGGTATCGGCTCCTCACACATACATATGATGCCGCCGTTTCCGCGGTTCAAAGAAGCCTTGTCAATTACGCTGTACTTTTTGACCTCACGACGATCAGGAGAAGCACTCTTTTTGATTTCCAACGGATGAATGACATTGTTTTCCTCGATGAAAACATCAATCTCTTTTGCGTTAGAATCACGAAAATAGGTAATATTTACTTTAGATTTAGCGTAAGCGTAGTTTTTCACAAGCTCCATTACCACATAATTTTCGTAGTAATGACCGCTTGCAGCACCGTTACGGAGAGTGTCTGCCGTCAGCCACATCGAAAGGTAAGCACAAAGACCGGTGTCACAGAAATACAGTTTCGGTGTTTTGCTGAGCCGTTTCAGTTCATTGTTTGAATATGGGGCAAGCAGATAAACAATGTGAAGTCCCACAAGTACTTTCAGCCATTCCTTTGCGGTACTTGGTGCAATGTCAGCGGATTCCGCAAGAGTAGAATAATTTACCTGCTCTGAAACAAGAGCAGCACAACCGACAAGAAACTTACGAAAACGAACTGTGTCGGTAATACCGCCGGATTCTGCTACATCTCGCATTAAATAGGTGTCAATATAGGAATTGAAATATTCCTGCCGAAGCTCATCATCTACACCTTGTACTTGAGGCATACCACCCTCCCAAATGTGATTGAACACCTGCACTACATCATTTTTGGGCAACTTTCTTTGTCTTGCCTGTAAGGTATCAAGTGAAAAGTCCAAATCAGCATCAAACACAACTCCTGCTTTTTCTCTTGCAGACAAACTGTACAGCTCCAGTATTCCAATTCTTCCGGCAAGAGTCTCTCGTACTCGTTCCATCATCTTGTACTGCTGTGAACCGGTCAGCCATATAAGACCCTTTTCCCCACTTTCATCACAAATCACCTTGATTTGTTCAAACAGCTCCGGTGCTTTCTGCACCTCGTCAATGAGTATCGGGGGTTTGTAGGTCTGAAAAAAAAGTACAGGATCAGATTGAGCAAGCTCTCTTGCCATTGCGTTATCCATCGTTACATAGGTTCTGTCCGAAGATGACAAGTGTTTCAGCATTGTTGTTTTGCCGACTTGTCTTGCACCCGTCACAAGGATGACTTTAAAGAAATCATTGAGCTTGAGAAACTTACGCTCCAGCTCTCGTGTAATATATCTCATAACGCACCTCTAATTTGCAAATTTATGAAAATCTGTGCTTAATCATATATTATCATAACATTTCCATTTCGTCAAGAAGTTATACACATTGTTCTTTGGCAAAAAGCCATTTTGATATGTTCTTCCTTTCGCATACGACAGTTCACAAAACGCACCTACCCTGAACATCTTTTACAAGCTCGCTTCTTGAGTTGGCTGTATCCCTGCTTTTCGGATTTAGCTTCTTGTTTAAGAGATTTCATAGTATCCTTGTCGGTATCATTCGAGATATTGACAAGGATTTCTTTTTCTTTGGCTTTATGCCTGCGGGCTTCATCCAGACGAACAACACCGAGAACATCTCTGCCAAATTGCGACTGCATATGAAACCGATCATATACAATCTGTGCTTTGGTCAAATGCTTTGTTACAAGCTTGTTGTAAGATGCGTTCATGTTCATAGCTACCGCCGCAATAAGGACACCGGACTGACTGCGTAGACCTTACGCTCTCCAGAAACAGTACGCTTTTATCTTTATTAGGACTGATTTTAAATCCTTGACTTTCAAATTCAACTTTGATATCATTTAAATAGAGCATAGGTTTCTCTCCTCCATTGTCTGTCTCTTCAACTACAATTTTGGAGTTTCCTATGCTCTTTTTCAATATTTACTTTTGATTATCCCACATTTTTCCGTGATGAGGGAAAAAAGAGAGCTATCTAACGATAACTCCCCTATTACTTACTGACTATCAGTAGTATTCTACTTTACCGCAACCATTGCACTTACGACCGATTACTTTTGTTTCGTAATGCGACTTTTTGGGTACATTGACTGTCTTAGTGCCAGTCTGTATCTTTACATCATCTACTCGGTAAGAACCTTTGCCGCCGTTAAGAGCGTGGTTACAAATATGTTCTGTTAACTCTTCCTCTCCTAAATCCGTAATATCAGCACCACAGTCATTGCATATTGCTTTGCCTTTTGTTTCGTACACCGGCTCCTCATAGCTGTACGCTTCCTTATCAACAACTTTTACTTTTTCGGTAATGTTTGTCCAACTGTGTACCTTAGCAAAATACTCCCAGTACTTTAGGATACTGAGGGCAAAACTTTTTGCTATGCAATTGTATAATCATTTTTCGGCATCGTTTAATATGTTGTACGCATTGTTATGCACTTCAAATATTATGCTTGTTATGGCTCGTCCTGTTTTTTGATATGTAGGTCTTACCCAAATATCTGATTTCTCGTTAATTTCCCTTACCGCTATATCTATAACCTTGCGTTTGAAATCGGCAAAAAGTTTGTATTTCTTCTCACAATCAAAGCAAACTCTCAATTCTGTAACTGAAAACTCTAATTCTGACTTTGTATTTTTGCTTTCACCATCTCTACATTTCAGCAGTTCGTATAATCGAATAGCGTAATAACTTGAGAATTCTAATATATTTTTTAACTTTGTTATGATTTGGTGTAATCACCATAAGAAAGAAACACGGTAAATGTGAAAATTGCTATTGATAAAATATATATCTTGGTATATACTAATAGTGAAAGGAGTGATTTTATGCTTAAAGCTAAAATATTTGAGAATGGCAGAAGTCAGGCAGTAAGACTTCCAAAAGAATGCAGATTCAATAGTGATACTAATGAAGTGTCAGTCAATAAAATCGGTGATATAGTTATGCTTATCCCTATGACCAATCAATGGAGTTCTTTCATTCAAGCAGTAAATATGTTTTCTGATGATTTTTTTGAAAACGGCAGAGAAGATTCAGAACCACAGGAGCGTGAAAAACTATGAGATACATGCTTGATACTAATATTTGCATTTATTCTATTAAGCATAAACCAAAACAGGTTTTTCTTAAATTACAGGAACATGATCCTGAAGATATATGTATCTCATCTGTAACATATGCTGAGTTAGTACACGGAGTTGAAAAAAGCCAAGCTATTGAAAAAAACCAATTAGCTTTAGCTATATTGCTGGCGAATATTGAAGTTCTTGATTTTGATTCAGCCGCTGCGGAATCTTACGGGAAAATACGAGCCTATTTAGAAAAGCAAGGTACACCAATCGGTCCACTTGACACAATGATTGCAGGACATGCAAAATCATTAGATTATGTGTTGGTTACTAATAACACAAAAGAATTTTCGAGAGTACAAGATTTAAAACTTGAAAACTGGGCAGAATAATTTAAGAGTAATCGTGAAATTCTAAAAAGACCACCTCGAATTTGTTCGAGATGGTCTTTTTGCTATTTTTTTACCATTATTACAGCCTGTTTGCCGAGTTCGGCATAGCGTGAATTCACAACACTTTTCGAGTAACGGGTTCGAGCATTAGTCCACGGATCATTGAAATAGTAATAATCTTTGTCATAGCCCGTGAGTAACAGACAATGTTCACCGGCAATCCAAGTATAGTAACTGCCGAGTTTATATTTTGCGTTTTCATCGGTATAGTTTACTCTCCAAGTGGTTGTTTTGAATGACGGCGACATATTAATTGTTGCCCAAATCATAATCGGCTGACCTTGTGCAACATACTTACCCGAAAGATATTCAAGACTTTTCCCGCTGATTTCTACAGCCTTGTATGATTTGTCTGAAAGGTATTTATTCATACATTTTGCCATAATCGGTGCATACGCTCCGTAGCTGTTGGAACTGTATGGTGTTCCAACAAAGGCACTATTCGGATCCGGTCCTGTGTATGAGCCGTTCGAATAACCAAAGGGTTTTGTAACCAGATACTTATCTGCAAATGCTGTTTCAGAAATATTGTATCCATAGTGTTTAAGTAACATTGTTGCACTACAAGTTTCGCAACCGGTTGGCAATTTGCTCTGACCAATCAACGGTACATTTGAAATCTTCTTGCTCTGCGGCATTATGTATATGTTACATACAGCTTTTTTCCCATTATTTAGAGTACAAGTTACAGTTGTTTTACCTGTAGATATTCCTTTAACCAGCCCGCCGGCTCGTGTAGCAGTAGCAATCTTTGAATTGCTTGATGAGTAAAGTCTGTAATATGCCGCTGTACCTTTCGGAATACTGCTGTTGAGGTCAAAGCTTTGACCTATGAACAGTACAATTTCACTTGCGTTAAGTTTAAGAGATGTTGCAAGCGGCTTAACCGTTACATTACAGGTTGCTTCCGTACCGTTCGGCATTTTACATCTAATGGTTGTTGTTCCTGCCTTTTTTGCGGTCATCAAACCTCCGGCTTTTCGAACAACCGCAATGTTCGGATCATCTGAATAATAAGAACGAAAATAAGCTGCTGTTCCACTCGGCACATAGCTTGAAAAATCATACTGTTCACCGATTCCAAGTGTAATACTTGTCTTATCAAGCTTTATGCTATTAGCAAGCTTTTTGACGGTAACCTTGCATTGGGTTTTAAGTCCGTTATATGTATTTGCAGAAATTGTAGCAGTACCAATGCCCACAGCAGTCATTTTGCCTTTATCGTCTACAGTAATTACTTCACTATTATCTGTAGTAAACTCTACTTGCGAAATATCCCCATTTTCAATAGTAGTAATAAGAGTATATGACTCCCCTACCCCAAGTGTTATTCCATTCTTATTGAATTTCACACTTTTAGGCGGAACAGTTGGTTTTGGCTCTGTAGTAGGCTGTTCAGTAATCTGCTCAGTATACTCTTCTGTTGAAGGTTCAGTAACTTCTTCCGTAGTTGTTTCAGTCGATTCTGTCAATGGTTCATCAACAATTGTCGTTTCCTCAACACATTCTGTAGTAGTTTCAGTATATGCTGTAGTTTCAGTATATTCAGTTGTTACTTCAGTACAAGCAGAGGAGGAATCCGATATCGTTGTTTCTGTGAATTCCATATTTTCTGTTGTCATCTTTGGACTTTCTGTGGATGCTTCAGTTCCGTAAACCGAGGTAGTTTCTGTCAAAGATGACGGTTCTGATGTATCGAATTGAGATCCAACAATAATTTTCTGAATATTAGTGGCATCAATAACGGTCAAAACATTGTCACCATTAGTATCGTAAAGAAATTTCTCATCATCAGTTAAGTCAATCATACCTACAACATACTTTTGGACCTTGGTTGCATCCACAACCGTAAATTCGTAATTACCACCGTTAACGATAGTCGCTGCATATGGTATTATACATATCACAGATAACAGCGTTATGATCAACAATATTGATATTGGTTGTATTATTTTTTTCATGTTTTTTGCTCCCTTATCTGTGCCTGTTGTAATAGTCTTTGTCTGACCGTTTACAAATGTCTTTTCTACCGTATTACCGTCTGAATCGGTAACAATGTAATGAGTAAGACTGCCGTTTGATGATGTGCGATATTCGCTTTCAAGCGAACCGTCAAATGTGTAGTAGTAATATGAGGTTTCGCCGCTTGAATAATTTTAGGTATCAGTAGGCTCAAATGAGCCTACTTACCCACATTCGTTTTAAATTTTTTCAAATATAGTTAGAATTATTAATCAATCTAAAATTTATGCCTATTTTTTTTAACTCATTAAATGCTCTAAAATTGGTCTCATTGACTAACACCATTTTTTCATGTGAAATACAGCGAAACCACGGTATGCAATTTTTATAAAAAGCCAAATCTTCAGGATAATCATAAGCATTCCAAGAAGAAAAATCTATAGGTTTCATCAATAAAGCCGTTGTTATTTTATTAATTCTGAAACAATGGATTTGTTGTCCTGCAGTATATCTGGGTGTTTTTATTTTGCCTAATGGAATTTCATGATTTCTAAAACCATCCAAGAAATTAAAATATTCATTAGAATGATCCTTTTTATGGATCTGTCTCACAGTAAAAAAACTAAAATTCTCGCTATAGCAAGTGGCAATTTTTAATATATCGTTATATTTACTATTAAAATCGTCATAATTCATAAAAGTATAAACCATAATACCACCTGTATTCCCTATACATAAAACGAATGGATACTCAACTTTATATTTTTATATTTAACATGATAATACTTAAAAGAAGCAGACCCTCTATGTTTGGGATCACACTTACTTCTAGTGCTGCCTACTGAGTTTGCTATATTTAACGCATCACTCTTATAATAAGTTATTACATCTTTGCCTTGCCGCAACTTTGATTCAACTTTACTTTTAGTAAGTTTACTTCCAAGTATAGGTACATCATCACTATTAAATGTTATAGTATAAAATCGTTTATTGTTTTTTCTTTCTTTTTTCAATTTGGATCGTATATTATTTGCTGATTTAACAGCAGTATTAAATTTTTTAACTGCATTAATTGCATTTTTAACCTTATTTTTAGACCAATTCCATGTAGCAGACGCACCATTCCAAATTGCATTACCGATAGATGATAGTCCGTTACCGACTGCGTTACAAAAAGCAGACCAACCTTTTTGGAAAAATGAAGTGGAACAAATCGCTACAGTTGCTGCAGTTAAAGCTATTAAAGCATAAACTAAATCATCAACTAGGGCTACATACCCATTAGGATCAAGATAATTCAATAGTACAAGTCTGTTTCAGTATCATAAACATAGCCACGATAACGAATTGGGTTCAGTTCACGGACTGTCGGGTCACCTTTGGTATCTTTTATGTTACCCCAAGCGTCATAAACATAGCTTGCGACTTCTGTACCTGCAAGGTCAATAATTCTGATTACATCACCCTGCAAGTTTTTTACATAAAAGTACATTGTACCGTTATATGAGAATGAGGTTGCACTTCCGTCACTGTCATAGTAGAACAACAGAGTATCATTACCCTTTACAAGGGCAATAAGGTTTTTGTTGCTGTCATAGTAATAGTTGGTCTTAACTCCGTCAACAGACTTCTGTGTTCTCATACCGTTTGAGTCATAGCTCATTTGAACGGCTTTATCGGAAGTGTTTATATTCTTAAGGATTCTTCCGTTCTCCCATTCAAAGCTCATTCCGTCACGGTATGAAAGCGGATTGCCGTTTGCATCGTATGAAATATTACTGCCGTTAACCTTTGTCAGCTTATCCTTCCAGCTTGTATCGGTGTACTCATAAGTATTGCCGTTCTGCGTTCCTGTCGGATAACCGTAGGTCGGATCAAGAACCTGTTCATATTTATTTTGCAGGTTTCCTGCTCCGTCATAAGAATAGTTAATGTAAAATTTATTTACATAGTCGTATTCTTCTTTAAGCTCGTTAAGGCTGTCATAAACATACTTGTTTGTAAGCTTACCGTTTTGCTTAATCTCGGTAATATTACCGTTGTTATCATAAGAATAATCATATGACAAAACGCTGTCACCGCCATATGACTGGCTGAACTTGCTGATAAGATTAGTTGTTGAATTTTCAGCCTTACCGTTTGCGTACTCATAGTCTGTATTAAATACAAGAGTACCGTCACTGCGGACAGTTCTGACCTGTGTAGTTCTGCTCCCGTCATATGAGCCAATATTTCTTTACATAGCAAGTTAAAATAGAAAATAACAAAAAGCTACACTAAGATACAGAAATACAGGAATACATAAAGTATTTTGGGGCTAAAATTAAAGCACATCACCTACTTTCTTTAATCTCATAAACTCTTTTTTAAAAACAATAATTTGAATAATTATTACCAAAACAAAAAGTATACAGCAAATGATAGCTGCTGTAAAATTATTGTAAGAAACAGCAAGTAGTATTAGCAATAAGAATATCAGCTCACAGACTGATGCACAAGAAATAAACTTCTTAACATATTTACAATATGCATTGGTCAAATTGACCTTATCTATGGTATATTCCGTTTTAACGAGAACTATATTATCGCAATCTATCCAACTTATCGTGGGTAACTTTTTAGTTTTCCTGTCATAATAAAAATATCCTTCGTTGTAAATAAATTCCAAATCGGTATCTTTATCTATGAAAACATTAAAGTTAGTTTTAATAATGTAAGGACTTAACTTATTATACCACTTTGAGTCGGTGTTCATCAATAGAATATTGAAAATGCCTTGCAATATCATAGTGAAAAAGAAAATCAAAATATTACTGAAAGAATGATTGCTTTTGCAAGACTTTTTGCAAATTTTAATATTGTAATTTTTTGATTCGCTCAACTTAAAAACAGCCTGATTGTTTTCGTGGGTAATTGTGTGTGTCTCCTGCCCAACTGTAATATCAAAAGCATTATCTTTTATGTATTTACATGATATTTTTATCACCATAATTTAAATTCCCATATAACATTATTTATACTTTTATCAAATATATAATCTAGAATGCCGGAATCGGAAGAAAATCCCCACAGCGGATGAATATAGTTATCGGTATATGAAATGTATTCTTTAGCTGTTAATTGCTCCGCCTACTGATAACACTATATCGACATTTTCAATTATATAATTTAAAAATTTATTTACTATCGCTGAGTTCGTCGCTCCTGCTATCATATTTTCAAATTTTTTGAATTTAATTTTTGAAAGGATCTTTTTGCCAAAATAAGGTATCTTTTTTATTACATTTTTAAATTTTTTATTGTTTGCTTTTCATTGGGACTCGTGCATTAAATTACAACAGATTAGTTTTTGTACAAAAGAATAAATAGTTCACATAAGTTGTCAATATGCTCTGTTCATCAATAATATATGGTAGGCAAACTTTCATCATAATTATTAATACTTTTTCGCACAATGTATGCTTTCTCTTTAGAATCTTTTAAAACAAATTCATTCAACCAATATATGAACGATTCACTACAAACACCAACCCCTAATTTATTTCCAGAGTCATCCTTCTCCCAAAATTCATGCTCATTCAATTTATTAAATAACCATTTATCGCATTGATTTCGATGTTTTTTTATATTTATCCCAATACTATCAGGTACACTTACTATATCCGCATTATAGCAGATATTCGTGTAATAATCAATGAAATTTCCTTGAATTTTCGCACTAATCAAGACGATTATTTTCGCCAACCTCTCACAATACAACGCGAACACCGCAATTTCAGCATTTTACATTGCTCGTCATCAGCTTGTAAAGCTCGGTATTGCGTGGGAATTTATTGACAAACGGAACAAGAGAGCTGCTAACCTTGAGAACCCCCCTGTCCTGCACCAACATTCGTGATATAACTGAGCTGAAGGTCGTAAATATTAAGGAGCTTTTGAAACTCCATACAGCTATGGATACTTGATTGATAACCGTCAAATCCGTAGCCGTATTGAAGGTTACGCCCTTCCTTTCATTGTAGCACACTTTCCCAAAATTGAAAAAGTGTGCAAGCTATTTTTTAACTTACACACTTTATTTTACAATCTACATTGGTACGGTTTGCAGTTCAAAGCGGAGAGGTGTGTGATTATCAGAGCAACATGGGAACTACCGCTCACAGTATATCACAATTTCATCCAGCTTTACAGACGCTTTCTTGCCTTCATCACTGCACAATATATCAAGCCACCAATCATTCCGCCTACTGTATTATAGAAGATGTCTGATAGCTGGAATGTTCCCAGACGAAGCAATAACTGCAACATCTCAATGCTTATCGAGAAGATGAACGCTATCTTACCGCTTTGCCACAGTATTTTCTTCCAGCCGTTTCCTATCTTCTCTCCGAATGTCCACATCACTACTGCTGAGAACGGCACCAACATGATTACGTTCTCAATACACTCCGTTGTCAGCTTCTGTTCGCCGTTCACTGTCTCCCAGATGCCCCAGCCGCCCATAACATCAGATAAAGGATTCATCCATAGGCTCCGGTTTAACAGGGTTCGGAACAGAATAAGTGAGGTCACAAAAAATAAGAAAAACAACTTCCGAAAAAACACACTCTCTTTGAATTTCTGATACCATGTTACTATGGCACTCTTCCACCCTTTGCCGGCATGTATTGGCTCATACGCATACAGGTAGAAAAACATTGCAAAGAACGAGAGAAGCAGTGAGAATCCAAAAGGTTCATAAAGAGCAGTCAGGATGTTTGTGAGGATCTTTCCGAGTAAATCAATCGTTTCTTTCATCATCGTTTACAGATCACTAAATAAGTCAGCCTTGTATACACCGTTCTCCAGCATCTTCCGGAAGCTATCCTTTACTGCTGCGACATCTTCATGGTAGGTCATGCCGTACCAAGTGTCGTTGGTCTTCAGAACCTTTACGGACATCTTG
>UMKY01068756.1_pt1 | contig 19003 bp, 27 predicted proteins | sample 1966421 | NCBI WGS metagenome assembly UMKY01 (sample SAMEA4836186, study PRJEB28245) | human gut metagenome | biome: gut microbiome; material: fecal sample | place: Denmark | collected 2008 | reverse complement strand
ATTGAGCTCTAGTAACTACATGAGGATTATCTCTTCTAGCAGCATGAGTATCAATAGCATTCTATGCATTAGTAATCAATTGCTTAAGCTCATTAATCTGAGATTGCAAATTATTATCTGCATTAGTTCTATTAGTAATCTCTTGATTAATTAATTCAGTAAGGTCAGTAACTTTACCATCTACATAAGTCTTAAGTTCATTCTTAGCCTTAGTAATCTCACTATTTATATAGCTTCTTAAATCACCAATCTATTGGTCTATCTTACTATCTAACTCTTGTATATTCTGAGTTAATTCAGTAATCTTTTGTTGGATAGAACTTAAATCCCCACCTATTACTTCAGTTATGTCTTGACGTATCTCTTCAATACTAGAATTGATATTAGTAATATCTTGATTTATATCATCAATGTTATTATTGATATTTGTAATATCCTACTTGATATTATTAACATCACCTTTGATGTCATTAATCTCATTTCTAATATTACTAATCTAAGTAGTTAACTCTTCTACTTTCTGATTAATATACTACCACAGTTTATTAACTTCCTCTTTCAGTTCATCTTTAAATTCAGCTAATTCATTTCTGATTTCAGTTATAGCTTCATTAATAAACTATTCTATCTAGTCAAGAGCTCTATTAATATAATCAATGATAGCATCTACTTGCTTATCATTCAGATCAAGCATCTCCCATGTATTAGTATCATTACGATAATATCTAATACAACCACCATAGTAGTTAGAAGTAACGTCAATCCAATAATCTACTTCTAGAGGATTAGGCTGCGTATCTGATGCTCTAAATCTAACTATCTCTCTCTGTAACATATGTTATGTGTATTTTATTCTGTACTGCTTTAAATATACCTTATCTTTGGTTATCACATTATAAATAGAGTTACGTTTGAATATAGGATTATCTTGTAGTATTTCATTAATGCCAGAATAGTGTTTTAAAACATTATAATCTTTATCCATAAGTGTCATAGGTTTCCTATTACTAGGATTTTTCATAAACGTATTTACTGATTTACTTATTCTATCAGCATGTTCATTATTATGTTTATAAGTACACCATTCTAGATTATCTACTCTATTATTACGAGGGTTACAGTCTATATGGTTTATAATAACATAATTATGCGGATTTGGTATAAATGCTTTTGCTACTAATCTATGTACTAATAAATTGTGATATTTATTATCCTTTCTTAATGCGACTCCGTAATACGTATGTACTTTATACTTATGCCTCTTAAGTTGCGGTTTTAGAATGATTTCTTTTATCAATAACCTATCGTGTATTGTGATTCCATTCTTTTTAGTATATACGCGATCAACAAAGTGTTCTACACTCTTAACTCTACCTAAGTTACTAACCTGATACAAACCTTCAAAGTTCTCAATATCTTTCCAAATTTCTTTCATAATCTTTATATTTTTGTTATATATTAAGAACGCAATTTAGGTCTATAGGTTTCGCAAGTTACGTATTTTTATGCAGTAAATTCTGTTATCTTATCATCAGAACCTGAATCGTAGCAATCAAGATGTACCCATTGCGTATCTCGTTCTAATCTTATCTTACATGGCAACAATAAAGGTTTAGCCTTTATCGTTTCTCTTACTTCCTCTGCAGTCTTATCATCACAAGTAAAGTCAATAGCATTACCTGTTACATGTGCAGATACATATACTCCTTTCTTACTCTTTACTAAAGGACACAAGTTGCAACGCATACCTCTTTGATGCATATTACCAATATTAATATGCATTGGCATACGTAAGATATCAGTACGTAGACACAGTAGTACATGTAGTAGCTATGTACTTAAGAACATCCACGATTGTTCTCCAAATTTACCATATATGTGATTACATACTAATTCCTTTACGTTAAAGTAAGGTTTAAGTTGTTTAATTATTTCTTCTCTCGGCATCATTGTTATTCATCATTAGAGCATCACCAACTAGATTGGCTGCTACGTTCATACCAAATTGTTTAGTATCATTATCTATCTCACTTACCTTCACGTTGATTTGAAGGAGCAGAAGATATATCTGCTCCAACAATTCTCTATCTGTCATATGTGCTAAGTACGGATTCATTAGTTAAAGGTTATAGAACCGCTAGCGGTTAATTTTTGTCCGGCTGTCTATCTTATATTATAATTAACACGTCTAGGCCTACGATACTCCTTCCAATAAGTAATTGGAACCTAAGCAGTATCGCTTGCATCACCAGTGGTATTACCTACTATTACAGGATTATCCGCATCATAATCAGTTAAATCACAGGTCCAAGGTTGTGAACTCTTAAAATTAACAATAGCATATTCAGCTGTAGTAGATATATCGCTATTAAATATACTAAGATAATCAGCCGGCTTTCCTGCTTGAGTTACAGTAACTGTTGCACTACTTTTCTCATTACTTACCACAAAAGTACCAGTTCTTTCAGAAGAGGATGTATTACGATTTACAGCTATACTAGTCACATTAGTAGTACTAGTACCAAGAGGAGCAAACCAGTCTGCATTAGACGAATATACATAATCTACTGTTTCTTCAGTTACACTACCGTCAGAGTGTAATACAGTTTTATAAGAATTAACACTAAAATTAACCTACTATATTGCGTAAGATATATTTATCTTAGAAGGATTAACGGCAATACCATATGTAGGACTATACTCTTGCTAATTTATATATATGTAACATTTTAAGCCGGATTCAGCTTGTGTCAATGTAATAGTACCAGATCTAGGTAAACCACTTGTATTGTGTGCTACAGTGTAACTACCGCTACTGTTAACTGTTATCCAGCTTACGTTAGTTGAGAAGCTCACATTACTAAAATATTCTCCATTCTTTCTACTTACGTAAGTATAATCTCCTGACCAGTTAGTAGTCTTTGCTGGTACATTATTAAATGTAATACTTTCGTATGAGGATGTTTCCCCAGATTTTCTAACTCCTAAGTAGTATTCATCTTCAGCAGGCTTAGCAGCTTGAGTAACATTAACAGTTAATGTATTACCAGAACCACTCTGAGTTAATACTACTTTTCCACTTCTTGCAGATCCACTATTATCAGATGCACTAATAGTTACCGCGCTACTAGTAGTAGAAGTAGTTATCCAACTAGGTTTACTAGTTACACTCCAAGATTGACTACTACCATTCTTAGTAGATACTACTGGTATATTAGCAGCAGTTCCATTAGCAGAGAAATCCCACGGGAAGCTTGCGATAACATCTGAAGTACTGCCGTCATCCCAAGTAAACACATAATTATCTGCAGGTGGAGTATACCCTGTTTGGGTTAATTCAGCATAATCTCTATAATATGATTCATCTTGTACAAAGTAAACATTAGCAGATCTAGATGATGAAGATGTGTTAGCACTTATAGTGAATGAACCACCGCCATCATATGTTGCCCACGAAGGTAATGTACTACTATCTATACTATATCCTAAACTGATCTGATTACCATTTACCAACTTATATGAAGTAAAGCCTATATCTCCTGTACCACCACTAGCCCCAACATTAACTTGCCATGGACTAATTGTAAATACATACTCAATAGTAGGTTCAGCACCAGCTTGAGTAACTGTACAAGTAGCTGACTTACCACTATAAGATGCAGTAATAGTTGCCGTTCTACTGGATGTAGATGTATTCTCTCCTAATGTTAAAGTACTAGGTGAAGCCGTACTACTAAGACTACCTAAGTTAGTAGACAATGTAGGATTACCTGTTTCTTCAGTAACATCACCACTCTCCCAATATATAGTTCTCTTAGCGCTAGCTGTAATAGTAGAAGTACCTCCACTACTAGATACACTAGTAGGATTAGCTGATACTGTTATTACCCATTCACCATATGAGCTAGCAGTATCTCCACTTTGTGACAAACTGATAGTAGCTGTTTTATTAGACTCATTCTAAGTTATAGTAACTGTACCTGTTCTATTTGAAGTACCTTCATTAGCAGAAGCGCTTACTGTAGTTCCACTTAAAGAGAATCCAGTACCAGATACAGTAGTAGACTTTAATGATACACTAGTATCACCACTCTATTCTACTCCATCTAATACTTTTCTCTTATAAGAACTAACGGTAAAAGATTTGCTACCACCACCAGCTCCAAATGACATACTGGTAGGAGATACTGTTAAATAGTAATTCCAAGTCTCTACCTTCTTACGTATATCATCTATCTTTACACATTCATTAGCTCCATAAGTAGAAGCATTATCAATAACGATTAATGAATTAATAGCTAAAATCTAGGTCTTAGTAGGACATTCTGTCCCACTCTTACCTAGACTAAGCTTACTTAATATCATAGAATATGTTGCTATTTCATTACTCATGCTGCTTATTCTTTAAAGTTTCTATTTCAGCTTTAAGCTTTTCAATCTCATCCTTAAGCATCTTAACTCCTTCAATAGCTAATACACCTAACATTTCATACTCTACCTTCTTAACCTTAACATACTCTTCACCATCTTTAGTGAATGATTCAAACTGTTCGGGATTACTTACTTCAGATTTAGGAGTAATGCTTTCATCTACTATATCTTTAAAACCTAATTCCTCTAAGTTCTATGCTATAGTACCTATTTGCTTCTGATCATTCATTATAAATGATACAGTAGGTATAGAACATATCTAGTCCAGAGTATAGTCTAAAGGTTTAATATCTGATTTTAATCTAGCATCAGATTCTTTGAAGAAACCATTAGCTGCGGATACTTTGCCAGTAGATGTAATATTACCTGCAACGTTGAGTTTTTCTGTAGCTGCATCACCTCCTATGGATACATTACTATTTGTGTGTACAGTCATACCTGCAGATGTACTATAACCAGATACACAAAAGTGTATAGAATTATCATTTTGCGACTATATGTATATATCGTTGTTAGCAGTAGAACCAGCCCCTATATAACCTACATTAGTACCATCTTTTTCAAAACGGAAGTATTTAGCAATCATTTCCTAAGTGGTTTTAACGGACCCTGAAGATGTAATAGCAGCTGTAGTTAATGGCACAGTTATAACAGAACCTGATGAATTCCATCTCTGCCAAGTACCACTACCTTCATAGTTAGTGCCTATATAGCAATGAACAAGATCTTGTGCTGAACCGTAGGCACCGAATCTAGCTAATACACCATTATTAGCATTAATAAAGCCGTAACCTCTATTCCAACCTCCTGTAGTAGGAGTGGCTTTGATATCAAAATTACCATCAGTATCTACAATACAATGATAATAATTAGTATTACCCACTGTTAAGTCACCAGTCATAGTATCACCGGCTTTCTTTACAAAAGCAGATGGACTAATACCACCAACTGTGTCAGCATTGCCAGCATTAGCTGGTTTACCAACGCTTACAGTCTATGCTGTGCCTCCAGATGGAGTTACTGTAAAATTACCAGCAGAACCATTAGCAAATGTGTATGTAGTATTAGTATCCTATGCTGGTACACCCAAAGCAGTTATATCAGACTTAGTTACAGCTGTAACACTAGCTACATGACTAGTAGAGTCAGTAGAGAACTTATAGAATCCAGACGCTTTACTAGGTGCAGAACCAGCAGGATGTACATAGTTATTATATGTAGCTCCTTTAGTTAAAGTAAGAGTATCGCCACTAATAGATGCAGTAGTAACAGCATTACCTGAACCAGCTACAGTTACTTTACCAACCTTCTTAGCTAACTCTGTATTCATAGTAGACTCCAGATTATTAATATTAGTCTGTAACTAATTATCACCATCCTTTCTAGCTTGAATCTCTACATTCAAATCGTTAGTAATCTCGGATGAACTGCTCTCGATAAGCTCTTCTAATCTATCTACTTCAGTAGTTACTCTATTATCTAGATTAGTAATTCTATTAGGTATATTAACGTCTAAGTTCTATTTATCAGTAGCAGTCATTACACCGGCTGCAGATTGAGTAGCAGCAGGTATAGTCTATGACTTAGTAATAGGACTAGCATATGAATTACTAGCTGCAGATAAATCAGATTGCTTATAATTAATAGTTACACTAGTTGCATTTCTAGATGTTGCATCTAAGCCAGTAACTAGATTATTAGGTAGTGAATCAAGCTTATCACCAGGATTCTGTATACTACCAAATTCATTATATAAGTCATCTAATCTGCCTTTATCTATTGCAGACATAGCACCTGCATTAGTAGTTGTAGCTGATGGTATATCTATATTATCATCCTGTAATGGACCATAATTTAAACCATCTTTAGCTGCATACTTATAGTTAATCTTAACTAATTCACCAGTACTAGTAGTAGGAGTAAGATATGAAGTAAGCTTAGTAGGTATACTATTTAAAGCATCTCTATTAGCTTTACCTTTATCTCCAGGATACGCTGTACTAGGAGTTTCACCTAATGCTAAACTCTAACTAATCTCTAAGTATTGAGTACCGGTCCATCTATATGTTAAGTTAGTATCTTTAGCTACATATATTTTACCAGTTTCACCAGTCTAAGGGAATTGAGCCTTAGTAGAGTATTCTAATACATCATCTACATAAGATGGTAATTGAGCTGCAGGAACTTTACCAGTTGAGTCTAATTCAGCTAAACCACCAGGTTGACCTTTAGTACTAATGAATGCATTTAAACTATTAGTAATAGTAGTGTCGCCTGCTTTTCTATCTTCAATCTCTTTCTGTAGAGCGTCCTCTAGTTTATCGGTAACTCCATCAAACTTATTCTCTATACGGTCTATCTCTGCTTCTCTATCAGCAATCTCCTTATCAATCTTATCATCAAGATCGTCTATTCTATTATTTATATTGGAGTCAGCTTCCTTTAGATCTTCAATCTGCCCAGGTATAGTAGTATTAAGTTCTACATAGTCTTCCTTACTCATTAGACCATCCATAGATGCAGTAGCATTAGCTATACGTATATCCATATAGATATTGTTACCACTCTTAATAGTATTCCATGATACACAAGGAGTACTATTCTGTCTAAAGGTAATACCATTAGTTACTAAATCATAAGTAGATGTATTAGTACCATCTTTAAACTTAATATTAGTTAATGCTAAATTACCTATATATACATACTGACCATTATCTGTAAGTACTTTAGTACCATCACCAGTAGTCTTAATTACTGTAGTAGTATATTGTTCTTTACTATAGTTTAATGAACCATCTACAGTAATAGTATCAAATACTACTTGAGATATATTATTGGTACCTTCTTCTTTAATAAAGTCAGGAGATTCAATGTATATAGTACCACCAACTATAGCTACTTCGGTTGCTAAGTCTAATCCATTTCTATTAGAATTAATAGTATAGATAAGCTTACCTTCCTCTATAGCTTGCTTTAATGCGTCATAATCTTCTTGACTTACTTTACCATCAACGATAGTAGGATCAAAGATATACATAGTCATATCTTTAAACTCTATCATTCGGATCTTACCATTTCTTTCACCATCTTGGAATGGAATCATTTCCTATCCTGTGACAGCAGTACGTTCTGAAGCTTGACTAATCTTTAAACCTTTAATTCTTGCTATCATTGTCAATTAAATTATTTTCTTTCTACTATTCTAACAGTACTACACCGTTATCTTCCCATAACCAAGGATCTGCATCCTCTGTCAACAATGCTAATACATAAGGATCATACAATCCTCTAAAGTATCCATTACCGCAACCACACTTAATACAATACGGTTTGAGTTTCATAGGTATACCACTATATAACTACGGTTTAACCTAATGCAAATATCTCTTTAGTATTTCAGAATCTATAGGAGTAGTAACACTAGATGTGTTACTAAACTTCAATAAATCTGTCAATTCATTGTATACTATGGTTGCTACAACATCTCTATTGTTCCTAAGTATATTAGTTTTAAGTATAGAGTTTGTTTTACTGTTTATATATTCTTTTGCTTTATCCATAGTAGTTTAATTAAGCTTCACCAACACAAATCCCACCTATAAAACGCAAACCATTTTTAGTACCAGTCCATCCAGTATTCGTACCGCTAGAGTTAGTTACTGTAATCATACTTTTCATAATATCTATATGAGTATTTACACCGTCAGATACAGTTACTCCTAGTGGAGATATATACGCTTTGTTACCCTAAGAATCATAAGCGGTTACTGAAATAGCGTCTGATGCATCATCGTCTAAAGCTTTTATCTCTATTCTAGATGAATCTATGCCAGTAGGATTCTTTAATACTATGGAAGAAGTAGTATTATCATAAGTAATAACTATATTATCAAGAGTGCTATTCTTTAATGAGAAGCTGCCACTATTAATAATAGCATGCTCATCGCTTGTATTTCCTATAGTTATACTATCATTTAATTTCAAGTTACCACTAGTATCTACGCTGAACCATTCAGTAAACGGAGACTGAGCCTAACCTAGATGCATACCAGTTGAATCTAGTTTAAACTGATAATCACCTGTAAGCTAGGATATATTGTTTTTCTTTATATATGTACCTACAGTAGACAGCCCACTAGTATTATTAATCATACTCAATCCGCTACCGTCTAACGTAAGCTTAGTGTCTGCCGTAGTTAACTGTAACTAACTGTTCTCAGAATCAGCAGCTAAGTGTATACCTCCAGCTCCAAAGTAAGCTTCACCATTCTCAAAGTCTAACAAGAAATTAGGTCTAAATGAGTTAGAAGTGTTCATAGGATCTGAAGTATTAATCAAATGATATTCAGAACTATCACCATCACTAGCATTCTTACCTCTTTGTGAGAACATTAAGTTGTTATTGAATACAGCTCCACCTACTAATGAGTTAGGTGCAATAAGTAAGTCAGTATAGATAGCTTCAAAGTTTTTTAATGGTTCCCATGCTCCAGAGGTATCTGTTCCTGGCGATTCGTTATTCTACTACGTGCCAATCCATGTCATTACGGCTTTTAAAAAGAAATAGTGATTGCCTTCAGTATCTCCTCCAGTATCATATACATATGGGGCAGTTTCTCCATCGTTAATGTAAGGGGTAGTAGTACTATATATACCCATAGGATATGCTATAGGTTGTGAACCTACTGGATCTGGAGTAATAATACCTCCCATAGGGTTAGGTTTAGACCATGCAGTTTCCATCTCATCATCAATAACTCTACACTGAATAAACCATATGTAATTATACTCATCTCCATTAGTAAGTTCAGGAACATCCATAGACCAACCTGTAGGGTTTCTCTTCCATTTCATAGTATCATTCCAAGCCTCACCAGTATAAGTAGTTTCAGTACCTTTACAGTATCTTACCTCATAACCTACTCCAGGAACACCAGAACCACCGTTATCACCAGTCATACCAGTCATGTAGTATGGGTCACACCATTGTTCTATCATAGTATTGTCACCGCCATTGATATAAGCAAACGTAGCCCATAATACTTTACCACTACTTAAAGCAGGTGCAGTAGAACTCCATCCTGATGGATAGCGAGAAGACTAGTCTAATGAAGGAGCTGTTTCCCAACTGTTATTTCTAGCAAATCTGTATTCATAGTAGTTACCATCCATGCCTTGAACCTTACCTACATTTACCCATTCACTACCATTCCATACCCATAAGAAACCGTCAATAACATAACCATCTCCTATCTCATTGCCACTCGTTGGAAGATCATCTGTAGAATCTAAAGTACCTTTAATAACAACCCCTTGACCTGTTATTTTTACTACAGCGCCCCATTCTATTACTGTACCTGTTTCACCTTGAACTAATGCTACAGATTTCCACCATATACCAGTAGACATATCAGGAGTAAGTACCCAACCATCACCAGGATTATACGGGTCATTACTAGTAGGTTTCTCAGGTTGAGTAGAACTCTATTTAAATGCTTCTACTTGATAATTGAAGTTATTACCATCAAGACCAGGTACACCTGTAATTAAATAAGGACCTTGCCAACCTCTTTCATCCTCAGGTAAATTTTCATCTATTACTAACTAGTTGTCAAAAGTAACAAGAGCTTGAATACCCCATATAGCTTCTTTACCAGTAGCAGTAGGCATACCTACACCCCAGATACTACCAGGATTAATATTCAATCTATCTGGATCTCTAGGTTTAACATCACTACCAGATGTCTTAGTATACATTACTCTAAGATGATTACCATCTTGACCATTATCTCCGAATTTAGCCCATAATGCTGGAGAACTAAAGTTACCCCATTTATGTGTGTTACCTTTATACTTTCTTTGACTAACCCATTCGTATTGGAATTCTTGTGTTACTCCCTTAGGATCATCTGTCCAAGGTTGTTCACCAGGAGCTGATTGAGGTATATATTCATCCTGATCTGGATTATTATCTGTAATCTCTTGAGGAGAAGCAGGTAATTTAGTACGCTGATATATATACTCTACTCCATCACCATCTTTACCATTTACTCCCCATTTGGACCAAATAGTAGGATCACTCCACTCACTCCAACTACCATCAGTTTGCAAGTTATGTGAACAAACCCATTCGCATTGATGCTATTCACTGATGCCTGTAGGATGATCAGTCCAACCTTGTCTAATAGCTTCAGTCTGACTATTACCTGTAGGTTTAGTAGGAGTAACAAGACTAGTTATAGTGAGTTTATATACAAATTCAATATTACTACCATCTGCACCATCATGACCATCTGCACCTGTAAGTCTTACAGGAGTACTCCAAGGCACTACTATTGTACCTTTACTAGAGAACGTAGCAGTAGACATCCACACATAACCATTAGGATTACTATCACTACCAGACCATCCTTCAGGATATGTAATAGTATTAGTATCGTAATCCCAGCTACCTCCTACAGGAGTATCGGGTCTTTGTATAGTTTTAGTAGATTTATATGCTATTACTACTCTAGTAGTATCTCCGTCTATACCTGGTACACCATCAATACCATCCTTACCGTCCTTACCGTCTTTACCATCTTTACCGTCCTTACCTGCATCTCCTGTTCTACCTGCTGGTATACCAAATGAGAATAAGAACTTATCTTTATCTAAAGATACAGATGCTGTAGGAGTACTTGATTCGTATACATCCTTAATTGCAGCTTTAAACTTAGAATTACCTATAACTATATCAGCTACTGATTCAAGTGGTAATTTATAGTTATTGTCTTTCTCTGCAGTAACAATGTATTCACCACCTGTAGCTTCAAGCTTCTCTTCTAAGTCTAATATCTTTACGCCATCACATTTTTGTAACATATCTATCTATTTTATAATTTACAATAACCATTACTGCAATTTCCTGTACTGCAAGTATTGTTAGAACAAGAGTAACAAATACCACTAAATAAAGTAGCAGAGTTACGCTCTTTCTCTAAGTGAAGACATTTATCGTTTTCTGTATTGAAACAATCACCTTTCTGAGTAAGAATAGCATTGTTACAGCAAGTACTAGCTGCACATTTTGGTTTAATAGATATCTCAAGTAATCTACAGATATCTACATATAATTGTAAAGCATCACGATAGTAATCGGATGCTAAAGCATACTCAAGTAACTATCTCTTAAAGACTACTAACATTATGTTCTGCATAGTCTGATCATCTAAACAAGTTGAGCAGTGAGTATGTAATTTCCTAATTTCTGCCATATACACGATTGAAGGATTGTAGTATATACCATGAAAATGTATTTCTTCCTATTCCGTAAAACATCTCAAAGTAACGTATTTCATATTCCAATCTAATTCTAGAATATCGTCATTAGTTACAGTTACATTATTTTCGGAATCTACTGTAATATTCTCAGAAAAGCTAATGTTATGTATAGGACTGTCTTCAAGTATGTTCTTTAAATTCCATACTTCATCTATATAAACCTCCTTACTATAGCTACTAAGGTCTACTTCAGTCTCTATCTTAAAGGTCAGTTTATCACCATCTATTTGTATATTTGTTAATTTGTCCATATATCAACAATAAAAAAAGTGGAGAGTGGAATATTCCACAACTCCACTTCTGTAGTTTGTAAAAGGAATCTTATCCCAAATTCAATCTCTCTAACGTGGATTAGGCAATTGTCTTACCAGCAATAAATGACTGAATACCCTTATCTACAATAGAATCAACTAAACTAGGACAATAAACTTCCGTAGTCAACGGAGTAGTCTTGATGTACTGATTATCATTGCTCAAGTACAGGTTATCGTTTTCGATGATAGCATAATCATATTCTGCATCTTCTACTACTTTACGAGCCTGTTCAACAATAGGATATGCACCAGTAAATACGTGACCTTTATAACCCATGTTACGTACTTCTGCATCACGTACTTGCTTCCAATAACCCTTGCCCGGATTACCAGCAGTCTTAACAATCGTAGCACCTACAACTGCTTTAGGCTGATTAGCAAGCAATGCACCAGGAATAGTCTCATACAGAGAAGCTTCCATAGATACAACGCTATATTCATTTAAAGAGTAAACACCTTCATTATCATCCTTCGGCATAGCAGTCAAAGTCAGAACTGCAGCAGAAGCAGTAGCCTGTACTCTACGATTCTTGTGAGCGTTAATCTTCTTCAAGAAAGCGTCTACTAAATCTTTAGCTGTAGTAGTTTCAGCATATACTTCATAAGTATGAGTAAACTGCCAAGCGGCTTCATACATATCCTTATAAACGATACGCAAAACGTAACGATTACCAGCAATAATAGTAGCGTTAGTTAAAGTGATTACAATCTTTTCTTCAACAGGAGCTACATATTCACCGATTACTGCAGACGGTTTAGAAGCTTTCTGAATTTCAGTAGAGAAATCAATATTAGCTTTCTGTGCTACTGTACCATCAGGCATAGTAACATTCATCTTTTCACCTGCTACACCTACATACAGAGAGTTAGCATTTACTGCATCAGCAGCAGTCTTAATAAGAGCTTTATTTTCATCAAACAAAGCAACATCACCAACAGCTAATGCATCTACTGTAGTATAAGAAGCAGGAGCTTGTTTTCCGATTAATACGGAGTGTACTGATTGTAACATATTAAAATATTAAAATTAAATTAGACATTAGCGCTTAGTCTATTCGCTTACTTTCTACTTTCATTATTTCAGATTTCCACGTTGGTAAGCGCCTTAATTATTCGTCCTAAGATTTCTTAGAACTAGTATTAGGTATAGTCTGTACTATCATTTGAACTGCTAGATCAACTATATCCTAATGTGTATTTTCTGGAAGATCTGTATATTCTTTAGTAAGATCACTTACATTACCCAGATCTTTTGCTTTTCTTAAGTAGGTAAGTTCATAAGAACTTATATCATAATTACCATCAGTATATAATACAATTTTATTGTCAGTATATACTCTAATAGGTTTTGCTTGATTATAACGCAATTTATGATCTGATAGGCTGTTATTTAGTCTAGAGCTTACTGTCTCTATTGTAGCCTCTATTACATCAGATTCGCGAGTAATTAAGTTATTGCATTTATTATCCTTTATACTTATATATACATTTTCACCAAGTGCAAACATATAATCTTCAGGATAATCAGCTTCCCATTTATTACCTAATTTACTAAAGCTATAAGTAGTATAGCTCTTAGTATTCACTAAAGTACGTATGTTATCAGTAATCTCTTGATTCCTCTAGAATACTCTAAAATTCTATTTAACATACTCATCTTTAGCTTTGTTTATAAAATGAAACAAAGTATCTGAAGGAAACTTGATAGTTTCATTATAATTAGGTATGATATTGTTAAGCTACCTCTCTACATTTATTTGAAAATCTCTCTCACACATAATTATTCAGATACTTGGTTTAACTAAAACTTAGAAGATTGTCTTTGAGATTCTATATTCTCTAAAGCAATTACTACTGCTCTATTAATAATCTCATACATAACATCTTCAGGGAAGTCTAATTCTTGTTCAGGTTTAGTATAATCAAACTTAGTTGGTTTCTTAACATAAGTGAGATCTACTCTATAGAACTCTGTATTATCTTCTACTCTTGGAGCATACATAGGATCCTGCATTAAAACAGGATCTACGTATACTAAGAGTTTATCATTTTCTAAAGTAGCTACTGGATTCTCTACCCAAGGTATATTATTATAAGTCTACTTAAAAGGCTTTACTAACTCATGACTAGTAAGTACGCAATTGGTCTAGAATTGCCCATACTTAAGTAATACACTAAGTATAGTCATTCTATTATCTTCATCATGAACATCTTCTAATGCATACTCATTGTAGTCTGTATGTACAGCATGAAGATTAACATCTGTAGCTATTAACTTCTCTATCTCAGATAAGTTAGATACAGAACCTTCTAAACCTATCCTTAAAGCATTATTGCCAGTAATCTTATTACTTAAGATTTCTAGCTGTGCTTGATTAAGAAATAGGTCTACTTCCTCGTCTAAAAATGCCGGGCATCCACCATAAGCAATACCTTCTGCATTCTTATCCAGAACTACCTTGAAAATTATATGAGAATCTTTATTAGTCATTACTTAGATTTAATTTGTTTATAACATTCATATAACATCCATATACAATTCGCTTTTCTGGTACCTTTTAATTTGGTAAACTTCTAATTGAGGTTAAACTAAAGATTACCATACTATCCAGTCAATTCGTGTATTCTAATATTAGCCGTCTTGTAGTCATAGTAATAGTTAATCACTTTCATCTATTTATCCAGTTGTACTATTAACGGCTCTGGTAATTGCATAGAATTATAGTCTTCTAGATACATCCATATGTAACCTCCAGTTATTATAGACTTTCTGTTTCCTCTTAAATTGTATATTTGGCTTCCAAAACTATTGCAAATATCTTTTTTGTATTCCCAAATTTTAATAATTTCATAGCTATAGGTTAGCTATGCTATTTTCTTTGCATTCCTTTGATGTGATTTAACTCTAGAATCGTGTTGTCTTTTTCTATATTCTTCATCTTTCCACTTAGCTTTATTAGCTTCAGATATTTTAATCTTAGTAGAGTTTTTAATTTCTCTAGCAATACTACATCCATCTCCTCCGTTAGTACAGTTGTAACCTTTATCAGGATCTGTAGAATTGTAATATCGAATCCAGAACACCTCACGATCGTTTAAACGACTTGGATCACAAGCTTCAATTATTTCAATTTGAAAATTGTTATAACCGTATTTCTATAGAGCGAATTGTAAATGATGTTTTTTAGATTTAGTAAATTTATTGGCATGAGATAGATGAGAAATAACACGTTTACGTAACGAACCTTTTGTCTGTCCTATATAAATCTTTCCATTCTATAAGTTAGTTAATTTATATATGACACTAACAGCATCTACCCCGCAGCCAGTATTTATAAATTCAGTGATTGTCATTTACTTTTGATCTCCTAAAGTATGGCTAATTTTAAATCTTGATTCTTCTTATCCTTAAGATAAGCAATAACATCATCGATACCATTACCAATCAAATCTGTACCAAAGAAATATTGAGTACGATTCTTTCTAATAATGTTTTTAGCAATAGCCTCTTCAATAACAAAGTTAATTTCTTTATTTGGGTTTTCTACCCATTTCAGCATAAACTTCTCAGGAGAAGTCTCAACTTGTTCTGTAAGTTTAGCTTCAACTAATTCATTTGACATTGTATCTGATTTCATACCATACAGACGTAAGCACTTACGCATATCTTCAATAGACATTTTATCGAGCTCACGATAAGCTTCGCGTTTAACTTTGTTAACACGATTAGCCTGTTCAGCTTCTGCATCTTTATTAATCAGTACATAATCTTTAGAAGGATTCATATTAGACAAGCCATCTGCTACTCTTTTATGACCTTTAAGAAACAGGTATTGCAATTCATCTAAAGGTTTCTCAGTATCAAGAATCAAATCTCTCTTACCGATCTTAACTGCAAAGGTAGTCCAAAAGTCACTATTAGGAGCTAATTCACCTTCTTCTTTATTTAAGGCTTTTTCCAATCTACGAGCATCTTCTGAGCTCAAGCCAGTGTAGATATTACCAGATCTAGTCCAGTACGGACCTACATAATCATATGTTGTAGGCCATTTAGTAAGTCCTGTCCAAGGATTTACTTTCATTATTCTAACGATTACTTCCATAATACTTTATTTGTTGTATTAGATGTTTCCTGTTATTCTTTATATTTCCAGATATACTTTGCATTGTTCCAAGCCCTACCATTAGAGAGATCTACTGGGTTTTGTAGCTGCCTTTGGATGGATCGTCTATCAGATTTAGTGGACCTAGAAGCCTCTATTATTGAAGGGAATTCTGCTATTAGATTACCTTCTTTGTCATATTGACAAATTGCTTTAGCTGATTTCATCCCATTGTCTATAGCTGCTTGTTTCTGCTTATCTGATAATTGTCTGTTAACACGCTTTTCTATATTAGCGTTTTTACAAGCTTCACTAATAGTAGGTTTCCAATTAGGATCTTTAGCATATAAACTAGCAGGAACTGTATCAGGTACATCAGGATATTCAGATTTATAAACCCAAATGTACGGATTTCTTTTTGACCCTACTATATTTTGATGTTTAAGCGCGGTAATAATAGTAGTGGGACTCATGCCAAGTTCTTTAGCTGCTATGTTTATTCCTTCAAATTCCCTAACGAAGTTTCCTTCTTTGGTATACTGAAGTATAGGTTTACGTCTATTGTCTCCTATCTTTCCAGATTCCCAGTAAGCCACTCTACCTTCTGTCCTTACTTTACCAGCTTCTGATAGTTTCTCTCTAGTCTCTTCTGAGACTTCTCTACCAAGAGCTTTTTGACGAATCTTATCTCTGGTTTCCATAGTAACATATCTACCGATAGTACCATCTCCACCTTCAGTCATGTTATATCCAAATTCGTCTTGCAAGGATTTATATTCAGAAATATAATATTTTTCTTTTTCTTCAAGTTCTTCCCAACTGTTACAAAAATCTATTAATTCGATTGAGAAGTTTTCTTTACCGTATTTGCGTAAAGCGTTGTGTAATTTGAAAGGACATCCGTGCTCGGCATTATAAAGATGTTCTTTCCACCGAGCACTTAATCCTTTACTTGTTATGCCAATGTAAACTTTGTTATTAATTTTATTTGTTATCTTATATACATCGTATGATCTCATCATTGCTGTTAAATGTTTTGGTTATACTTATATAACGTTCATCTAACCACAAAGTTGTTGATAACTGTAATTAATTAACAAATTTTAACATTTAGCTCTTATTCTAATATCAATTCTCCACACGCACGAGGGTCCCTCAACATTATTCCCATTTCCCCAAGGAAGAATACGGTGTAGCCGTCCTTACCATTAGATCTCAAGGTATCTTTAGACTTAGCATAACCAGACGGAGCAACAGCACCACCAGTATACCAAGTAACGAATTCACGATCCTTACGAACTACCTTAACGATATTAGCTTCACCATCACGACGACCAAGATCCAAGAAAGTCATACGATATGATTCCTTCGGTTTCAAGGTTACAGGATGCAACTCACGATTGTAAGTAGTATCGTCATACAACGGGAAATATTTCAAAGTCAACTCGATACCATTAGTCATCTTATAAGTCTTGAACTGACCACCGAAAGTCAAGTTATCACCAGAACCAGTTACAAATACTGTATCCATTAAGTTCATAGTAGCTACCTTTTCTTTCAAGATACGGTCAAATTCACGCATACCCATTTCACCAGTCAAGGCAACAAACTTACGTTCATTAGTACCCAGACAGTTATAAGACAAGTCAAACAAGAAGTCTTCCAACATCTCACCAGTTAAGTGAGTATAGTAACGTCTATTAGACGGAGCAATCTGTTCCAACAGACCAGCACCGATAAATACCGGACGACCGTTAGTACCCTTCAGATTACAAGAACCATCCTTGTTAACATTAGTCTTCATATAAACAAGCATACGCTCACATCTCTTGTACCATTCACGTAAAGCTTTCCATTCCTGATAATCAGCCCACAGATAAGAAGTCTTTCCAGTAGCAGGATCTTTCAAAGCAATTGCCATTACTGTAGAATAAGCTGAACCAGTAATATCATAGTTAACACGAATAGTAGTAAGATAGTTACGCATCTTGAAGTGAGTGTTGTAGTTCAAGATATCACCCTCTTCACTGTATTCTTCATATGCAGAAGCAAGACGAGATACTTGTTTTCCAGCTTCAAGATATTCAGAAGGAATATAAGAAGTAGGCTGACCATCTGCTACAAAGCAAGTATATACCCACAGATTACCATCTTGATAGGGAGCACCTGATACACGTACTTGGAATTCACGATTATCAAACTCTAAAATTGCGCCTGGGCCAACAGGTTTTATTCAATATAGCTTGTTAGACTATACCCGTAACATTCGAGTTTGTAAATGTTACTGCTTATATTTTCATATAAGATTAGACTATATCTTCTTCCTATAAGGAAGTTCCGCATTTCGACTCACTTGAGTCTACGAGATTATTCTCTAGTCGTTGAACCTTCAAGTATTCAGAATCTATTCTAAGTCCTTTAAATAAGCCTTGTTTAACATATTTACCAGTATTAGCGTAACTTGTTATTAAAGCTTTAAAATTTTTCTTAGAACATCCAAATTGTTTTGCTACATTTGTTATACCTATAATTGAGAATGTTTTACCATTATACACATTTGTAAAAGTATACACTTTAAAATTCTCAGGTCTAATATATTTACCAGCATCGTAAGAATAATGTGCATTTTCGTAATTATCACACCATTCAAGGTTGCTAAATATATCGTTAGATCTGTTGTAGTCTTTATGATTTACCTGTGGTTTATTTTCAGGATTCTCTACAAAGGCTTCAGCTACTAACCTAGCTACTCTATATTCGTATCCTTTACCATCTTTAAACAAACACACTCTTTTATATCCATCTAATGACAAACGAGGTTTTAAACACTTA
>UMKY01026858.1_pt1 | contig 19745 bp, 16 predicted proteins | sample 1966421 | NCBI WGS metagenome assembly UMKY01 (sample SAMEA4836186, study PRJEB28245) | human gut metagenome | biome: gut microbiome; material: fecal sample | place: Denmark | collected 2008 | reverse complement strand
AGGCTTATGATGCCAACGCTAAGGGAGTAGAAGGCGGAATCAAACTTCTGGACCAAGAAAATTCCAGCAAATTTGGCATCTCCGGTGACAAAGGCGGAACACATCTTTGGTGGGACAATGCTGATAAAGGAAACTTTTAAATGCAATATTTTAAGGTAAAAACTGTGATTTTTGTTTCAATAGGCATTTCATATTAAAGTTTCGGATAGGGCAGGCCGTGAGGTTTGCCCTATTTTTGTTTACAGCATATCACTTATTCTGGATACTTTGGGTTTGCGCCAGTCCTATACCATATCCTTTCGGTTCGTTCCGGCTTCCCGATACAGGGCAGTTTTTTGGCAATTACTACATTCTTCAAACATATCATCTGTCATCATCAAGCGAAAGCGTAAAAGTGCCCAAGCGGTATGAATAATCCGGCTCACCGAGCATAATTCGGGAAACATTCACTAAAAACAATATTTCCGGTTGATTTAATCGCACAAACCTACCAGATGTAAAACCGGTGAAGTGGAGGGAGTAAGAGTTTACGGCAATTGCCGCATAAGTGTTAATTTAACGCTTAACGAACTATTATCATAAATTAAATTGAATAAACTTTGCTGATTATCAAATTATTATTATAACTTTGCGATTATTCTAAAAAACGTTTGCCTATTAAGAACGTTTTTTGATTAGGAATGACAAAGTTATTTTATATACTCAGTTTGCTGATTATTAAAGTAGCAAGCAATTACATTAGTACACATTTATGGTCAGGTGAAAAAAAACTGAAGAAACGCGTATTATTGCAAACTTTGATTCTAACAGCCTGCTTCCTGCCCACTCATGGACAAGACAGTTTTTTATGTTTCCAAACAAATGTTCAAAAGAGTAATATCAGCATACACGAACAAAGAATGAAACATCCCGGGCATTCCCAAACCGCGTGTGTTCACTCTAAGCATATCGGCATTGGAAATGAAGATACCGGCAATGACCATGGAGCCGGAAAAACGAAATACAATAAGTCGGTTCCATTTCTCGCCCTGAAAACAAACATGCTGTTTGACATTGCTTTAATACCAAACATAGAAGTCGAAGTTCCCGTTGGCAAATGTTGGTCGCTCAACGGCGAATTGATGTTTCCGTGGTGGCTGTTTGATAACGACAAATACTGTATGCAAATATTATCCGGAGGACTGGAAACACGTTACTGGCTAGACAATAAGAAGAAACGAAATATCCTTACGGGACACTTCGCCGGGCTGTATGCCGGAGGCGGAAAGTACGATTTGCAATGGAAAGAGAATGGCTATCAAGGAGAATTCTTCATTGCCGCAGGAATCAGCTACGGATATGCAAAACGCATTTCCCGAAATCTGCATTTGGAATTCAACCTCGGAATAGGAGTGCTGAGAACCTATTACAAACATTACCACGCCAACGATAACCATCAGACATTGTTGTGGCAAAACAACGGACGATATACATGGTTTGGTCCCACCAAAGCTAAAATCTCCCTTGCATGGATATTAAACCATAAAGTAAAAGGAGGTGTAAAATGAGAATGCGTTTTATCTTGCTTTCCTTTCTGCTTTTCATATCTTGCGATAGGCGCGAACTTACCTACTATGAAGTTGTGGGAGTCACCCTCATGGCAGACTGGAGCCAAGCCGGACTGGAGGGAGAAGACACCTATGGCGCGACGGCCGTTTTCTATCCCCAAAATGGAGGAGCGCCTCAAACCGTACTGATGGGCAACCGTACTCACGCCATCACCCGTTTGCCCAAAGGACATTATAACGTGATCTTATTCAACCGTTCATTCAGTGATTTCGGCGGCATTGCTTTCCGAGGAGAGAATGCTTTCCACACCTTCGAAGCGTATGCCAAACAAATAGAAAATCGTTCCGCAAGCGAAGTTAGCACTACCTCACCCGAAAAGCTGGCAACCTGCGTCATCGAGGGATTTGAAGTGACGGACAACATAGAATGCTCACTGCAATTCACCCCTACCGAGCTGACAAGCACAGTGAAAGTGCGGATTAGCATAGACGGACTGAACAACATAAAAGATGCTACTTGCCGCCTTGGAGGCATCCACGCCTCCATATTGCTGCACAACGGCCAACGCGGTGAAAAGATGATTACACAGGAATTTTCCATAGGAAACCCGACCTTCCACGAAGGATCTTTCACCGACGGCACTCTTACAGGCGAAATCTGTGTTTTCGGCTTTGACGAAGAAACCGACCACAGCATGAGCCTGAGTGCCAATCTAGTAGACGGAAAGACTAAGATAGAACAAAACTTCGATAAAGTGAGTATCTCAAAAGACACGGATGAAACAGGTGCCATCTACCTACATATAGAAGCAAAAACACCCGGACGAATACCTGATGTAGAACCTGAAAAAGATCCCAACTCCGGTTTCAATGCAGATGTAAACGACTGGGGGAAAGAAGAAAACACAGAATTGCCTTTGTAAAACAAAAGTATAATACTAATCAATAAAAAAATGAGAACAAAACATTTATTAATGGCGATAGCAACGTTGCTGGTGGCAGGTTGTTCGCAGAATGAAATTACGGAGGTCAGAACAGGCGGTAATCCAGCTGTCGGATTCGATGTCTACACGGGGGTAGCGACCAGAGGCACAGATGTTTCTACCACAACCATGCAAGGAACATGTGACGAGACCCATTATGGCGGTTTCGGCATTATGGGATATTACACAGGGAGTAAAAATTGGAATGAGGCTAAAGGAACCGTAACTCCATCTTTTATGTTCAATCAAAAAGTGACTTATGACGCAGATGCAAATGAATGGACTTATTCCCCGACAAAGTATTGGCCGAACAACACGACAGACAAAGTGTCTTTCTTTGCCTATGCTCCTTATGAGAGCAATGTATCCGGAGGCCGTGTAGGAATCGTGACTTCCCAAATTGATGATACCGGCATACCTTCCATTGATTTCACATTGAAAGAAGCAACCAAAATTGATGAAATGGTAGACTTGGTTGTAGCTGAAGAATTAAACAAAACAGCACAAGATGAGGCCATACAATTCAACTTCAGGCATACACTTTCTAAAATAAACACATAGCGAAATAGTAAATTTGAGAAAAGCGTAGCGAATGTACTGGAACAGCGTTCGTTACGCTATATTTTTCTCTCGGCAAAAAGCCAAAGAAAACCATAATATAGACAAATGACGCAAAAGTTCAGTTACCACATCATTACCCGTGTAATGATGCAATTTTTTTGTGAAACCTAAATTTTGCATCGTTTGGCGTCATTTGTCGTATCTGTCGGTAACTCACTATAAACTAATTTTGTAACCAAAAAATGAGTGAGTTATGAGAAGTACTTTTAAGGTCTTGTTCTATGTAAAGAAAGGCAGTGAGAAACCCAACGGCAACCTGCCTTTAATGTGCCGCCTTACGGTGGACGGAGAGATTAAACAATTCAGTTGCAAGATGGATGTTCCCTTGCGGCTGTGGGATGTGAAGAACAACCGTGCTTCGGGCAAAAGTGTCGAAGCGCAGCGAATCAACATTGCCGTTGATAAAATCCGAGTAGAAGTAAACCGTCGCTATCAGGAACTGATGCAGACGGACGGATATGTTACTGCCGCCAAACTCAAGGATGCCTATCTCGGTATCGGTGTCAAGCAGGAAACCCTGCTAAAACTCTTCGAGCAACACAACACCGAGTTTTCCAAGAAAGTGGGACACAGCAGAGCAAAGGGAACGTTCCAGCGTTATGTGACCGTTTGTAAGCACATCCGTGAGTTCCTGTCCCATACCTACAAGCGTGAGGATATTCCGCTGAAAGAATTGAACCTCACATTCATCAACGACTTCGAGTATTTTTTGCGCACGGAGAAGAAATGCCGTACCAATACCATTTGGGGCTACATGATTGTGCTGAAACACATTATCTCCATAGCAAGGAATGACGGTCGTTTGCCGTTCAATCCATTTGCAGGATATATCAATTCGCCCGAAAGCGTGGACAGGGGATATATCACAAATGAGGAGATACACACGATGATGAACACCGATATGCCCGACAAGACACACGAGCTTGTCCGAGACCTGTTCATCTTTTCCACCTTCACAGGGTTGGCGTATTCCGATGTCAAGAACCTCACGGAAGACAACCTGCAAACATTCTTTGACGGCAATCTATGGATTATCACCCGAAGAAAGAAAACCAACACGGAATCCAATATCAGACTGTTGGATGTTCCCCGAAAGATAATAGAGAAGTACAAAGGCATGACAAGGAACAACAAGGTATTCCCCATGCCGAGCAACACGACTTGCAACAAGAAGTTGAAAACTATTGCCGAGTTGTGCGGTATAAAATCCCGTTTGACCTATCATGTCGCAAGACATTCGGCAGCGACTACAGTCCTATTATCCAACGGAGTACCGATTGAAACCGTCAGCCGACTTTTGGGACATACCAACATAAAGACGACCCAAATCTACGCAAAGATAACCGCCCAAAAGATTAGTCAGGACATGGAAACCCTGTCGCACAGGCTGGAGGATATGGAAAAGAACATTTGCAACGCCATTCAATAACCCTTGAATCAAACGGAAATGAAAAAGGAAAGAAATATCATCACAATGGACGAGTTCGGCAATGTGGTTATGCCGAAAGATATAACCGATGTGTGGATGAACGAAGCCGAGTTGTTGGATTTGTTCGGTGTAACCGTCCCGACCATTCGGGCAGGGATAAAGGCTCTTTGCAAGAGTGGCACATTAAGGGAGTATGGGATAAGGCGTACCATACGCATATCCGACAATTGCAGCATGGAAGCTTACAATCTTGAAACGATAATCGCCCTCGCTTTCCGCATCGGAACATTCGGAGCGGAGCAAGTGCGCAATGCCATTCTGAAAAGACTGTACTTGCGAAAAGAAAAACAAACCGTTTTCTTTTCGCTGAATATGGGCAGGACAAACGGCATACCATTGTCATAAACGTATAAACAGGCACTCTGATTTTTCTCCCGAAAAGCGCAATCCGACAATTCGTTTTTCGGGAGTTTTTTCATCTTCCTAATCCGATTCCAGCACCAAACCATTGATTTTTTTGTTTCGAGAGGCTTTTTTCCGCATTCTGCCATATTTTGCATAACAACTTATATATTAAATACTTATACTTTTGTAGCTGGTATTTTTCAAACTTAAAACCATTTGATTATGTCAGCTAACAAACAACAAGACAGCCACCGACCGCCTTCGGATGACGGCATGGCAAAGGAAGAATTCATCCGAGTTGGGACAACGCTTTACAAGATTGTGGAGCAACCCAAACTGAACGGAGGGTATATAAGGAAACGCATAGCGTGGAACAACGAGACCCTGCGCCAAGACTACGGCAAGGACTACATCGGCAGCGTTCCCAAGTATGACGGCTTCTGCACCGTACCCGAACACATCGGCTACCGCCCTGTGGTCGGCAAGTTCCTTAACCTCTATGAGCCGATAGACCATGTACCACGACAAGGGGATTTTCCCTCTATCCGTTCATTGGTGCATCATATCTTCGGGGAGCAATACGAGCTGGGCATGGACTACCTGCAACTGCTCTACCTGCAACCCATTCAAAAACTGCCTATCCTGCTGTTGGTGTCGGAAGAACGCAATACAGGCAAAAGCACGTTCCTGAACTTTCTGAAAGCCTTGTTTCAAAACAATGTCACTTTCAACACCAACGAGGATTTCCGCAGCCAATTCAATTCCGATTGGGCTGGAAAGCTCCTTATCGTGGTGGATGAGGTGCTGCTCAACCGCAGAGAGGACAGCGAACGGTTGAAGAACCTGAGTACTACATTATCCTACAAGATGGAAGCCAAAGGGAAAGACCGTGATGAGATAGCGTTCTTCGCCAAGTTCGTATTATGTTCCAATAACGAGTATCTGCCCGTAATCATAGACGCAGGGGAGACACGCTATTGGGTGCGGAAGATAGACCGCTTGCAGTCGGACGATACCGACTTCCTGCAAAGGCTGAAAGCGGAGATACCCGCCTTTCTCCATTTCCTGCAACACAGGCAGCTTTCCACCGAAAAGGAAAGCCGAATGTGGTTCGCTCCGTCATTGTTACATACAGAAGCCTTGCGGAAGATAATCCGCAGCAAGCGCAACCGATTGGAGATAGAGATGCACGAGCTTATACTTGACATTATGGACAGTATCGGCACGGACACATTCTCGTTCTGCTACAACGACATTCTTCTTTTGCTGGTACATTCGCAGGTAAAGGTGGAGAAACACCAAGTCAGGAAAGTATTGCAGGAGTGCTGGAAACTTACCCCGGCATCCAACGGACTGACCTATACCACCTACCAATTGGACTATAATCGGGAATGTCGGTATGAGCCTGTTAAAAGGGTCGGGCGGTTTTATACCGTCACAAGAGAACAACTCGAATCCCTGTAATACCATTCTTTTTTTGTTGAATTGATGAATAAGTATATAACCATACTGGTAATGAGTAATATACACTTTCAACAAAATCTCAACAATCGAAAAGAGAAGTTGAGAGAGGAACAACACACAATTGTCGGTTTCTCTTTTGGCGAGTGGTTTGTTGAGAAGATGTTGAGCAAATACAGTACTGTATATAAGCGGATTACATTACCCGTTCAACAATTCATCGTTTTTACAATTATCATTAAATCCGTAGAAAAATTATGACTACACAAGAAGCAAAGAACATACGCATTGCGGACTATCTGCAAAGTCTGGGCTATACGCCCGTCAAACAACAGGGCAACAGCCTTTGGTACAAATCACCGCTGAGAGAGGAAAGGGACGCATCTTTCAAGGTGAACACCGAACTCAACAGGTGGTATGATTTCGGACTTGGCAAAGGCGGCAACATCATCGCATTGGCTGCGGAACTCTACCATACGGAAAATGTAGCCTGTCTGTTGAAGCGCATAGAGGAACGGACACCATACATCCGTCCTGCATCGGTCTCTTTTAGTGCGCAACAATCCGACAACCGCACTTATCGGGGTTTAAGGGTTGGCGAGTTATCTTCCCCTGCGCTCATCGCCTATCTGCAAGAAAGGGGAATAAACATCGAACTCGCCAAAAGAGAATGCATGGAACTTCGGTTTATGAATGCCGACAAACCCTATTTTGCAATCGGCTTTCCGAATATGGCAGGAGGATATGAAGTGCGCAACAGATATTTCAAGGGGTGTGTCGCCCCGAAAGACATCACCCATATCCGACAACAGGGCGAACCGAGAAATGTGTGTTATCTGTTCGAGGGCTTCATGGATTACCTCTCGTTCCTTACCATCCGAGTAGAAAACAATCCGCAATACCCACGATTGGACACGCAGGACTATGTCATACTGAACTCCGTTTCCAATCTTGCAAAAGCGGAAAACATATTGGAGACCTACACCCGAATCGGCAGTTTCCTTGACAATGACACGGCAGGACGGAACGCCTGTGAAACCTTGAAAACGAAATTCGGAGAACGCTTGCTTGACAAGTCGCTGTACTATCATGAGTATAAGGATTTGAATGACTATTTATGCGGTAAGCCCTTGTCCCAATCGGCAAAGCCGATAAATCAGGAGAAGCAAGTCCAATCCGCAAGGCGGATAATACAGCCACCGAAAAAGAAAGGGCTGAAGATGTAGGAAAAGCACGTTTGCAGCGGCACGGATATTTGCCAACGGAAAATACCTTAGCTTATTAGGGAATTTGTCCGAGCCGCATTGCAAGCAACGCTGAAAATCCCCAATAAGCCAAAGAGGTTGCACCTCTCTGGACACTCCCAGCCAACGGCAAAAGCCGTGCAAAAGTAAATCATCAACCATTGTTTCACAAGTTAAAAAGAAAGGATTATATATGGGTTATGCAGTATTGCACATGGAGAAGACAAGCGGAACGGATGCCGCCATGTCAGCACACATAGAACGCACCATCAAACCGAAGAATGCCGATGAGAGCAGGACGCACCTCAATCGGGAACTGATAACATTCCCTGACGGGGTGGAGAACAGGACACAAGCCATACAGCACCGACTGGACACCGCAGGACTGACACGCAAAATCGGTAACAACCAAGTGAGGGCTATCCGTGTCCTGCTCACGGGAACGCATGAGGATATGGAACGCATTACCAGCGAGGGCAGGCTGGATGAATGGTGCAACGACAATCTGAAATACCTTACCGATACATTCGGCAGGGAGAATATCGTGTCGGCAATCCTGCACATGGACGAGCAGACACCGCACATACACGCCACCCTTGTACCGATAGTCAAGGGAGAGCGCAAGCGTAAGAAGAAAGAGGAACAGGTTAAGAAGCGATACCGCAAGAAGCCGACAGATATAGCCCGACTGTGTGCCGATGAGATTATGACACGTGCCAAACTCAAATCCTATCAGGACACCTACGCACAAGCCATGAGCGGTTATGGGTTGCAGCGTGGCATTGACGGCTCGGAAGCGAAGCATATCACCACACGGCAGTATTACCGTGATTTGGTGCAACAGACGGAGCAGTTACGAACGGACATAGGGCAACTTCGAGACCGCAAAGAAACGGTACAGGAAGAACTCAGGCGAGCCAAGAAAGAAGTACAGACCGAGAAGCTGAAAGGTGCAGCCACGACCGCAGCCACCAACATAGCGGAAAGTGTCGGTTCTTTTTTCGGAAGTAACAAGGTTAAGACATTGGAGAGGGAGAATGCCGTCTTGCAAAACCGTATTTCTGAACTTGAAAATGAAGCCCAACAACGTGAGAAACGGCAAGCCAAACAGATACAGGAGGTGAAAAACGCATACGAACAACAGAACCGCAAACTGTCTGAGTTCGTGGATTTCGTCAAACGTTACTTCCCGTATGTGGAGAAGCTGATGCCGACAATAAAGTTCCTGCGTGAAACTTTGAACTTTGGCGATGCAGTCATTAGAAAACTCTGCACGTTCAAGGATGTTTCCATTAGAGGTGAACTATATTCCCGTGAGTTCAACCAACATTTCAAGGTTGACAGTGCGGTTTGTTCTCTCAAACAGAATGCGGAGGAGAGATTTGACCTCAATATAGACGGTGTTTCGCACATCAGTTGGTTTAGACGAAAGAAAAACGAGTTCATGGATGCATTAGGAATGCCGACAAAGAAACAAAATCGGGGTATTAAGATATAATTCTCACTTTTGCGGATAACAAGCGCTTTAAAAAGCTTTGTTATCCGTATTATTTCTTTGTGTAAAGAGCAGTTTTTGCATTACCAACATATTAAAATGAGTAAAGTTGCATTCTTTTCTATTATTATCCGCCAACCTTAAACTTCGTTTGAATTAAAATGAGTACCTTTGTAAATTGGATTTGGTATATACTGTTTCCACAAACAACACCAATGGATTATCTGACGAAAGAACAACGCCATAAAAATATGGCAGCAAATAAGGGTAAAGGCACCAAATTGGAACTCCTATTTGGTAAATTGCTTTGGAATGCAGGAGTAAGGTATCGTAAAAATGACACATCCGTATTTGGGAAACCAGATTTTGTAATCAAAGGTCATAAAATTGCGATATTTTGCGATGGTGAATTTTGGCATGGTAGAAATTGGGAAATAAGGAAAAATGACCATAAAAGTAATTGCGAGTTTTGGCACTCTAAAATTGAACGAAATATTGAGCGAGATAAAGAGGTCAATACCGAATTGCAGAAACAAGGTTGGAAAGTTTTCCGATTCTGGGAAACAGACATTACCAAAGAACCTGATAAATGTTTAAATAGAATTTTGAATTATATGAATACAGAGAATAAAACTTCCGAAAAAATCGCCATCACAAAAATGTGTGGCGGTAATAAGGTTGTTATGCAAATGTATGGTCCGCATTCTTTGAATGAAGATGGAACTATTATGGCATTTGATGAGCAAATGGCAATAGTCTCTCATTATTTGCATAATCAAGGATATAAATATGCTAAACCGTATGAATCTAAAGCAGAGGGATTGATAGAAGACATATATAATGTCCACAATAAGCAAATTGAAGAAAGATGCGTTTCAGATGTTTGTGTCCAATATTCTCTGTTCTCCGATTTGTTCTCTGTGCCGTTCTTACCTATAGATAATCCTAAATTTACATTCATTGATTTGTTCGCAGGAATTGGTGGATTCAGAATGGCGATGCAGAATCTTGGTGGAAAATGTGTTTTTTCATCTGAATGGGACACTCAGGCTCAAAAAACATATTTATTAAACTACGGAGAAGTTCCATTTGGGGACATTACCAAAGAAACCACCAAATCATTTATTCCTGATGATTTTGATGTTTTGTGTGCCGGATTTCCTTGTCAGGCGTTTTCGTTGGCTGGAAAACGACTTGGATTTGAAGAAACAAGAGGTACTTTGTTTTTTGATGTAGCGGAAATCATACGTAGAAAGCGTCCGAAAGCATTCTTCTTGGAGAATGTTAAAGGTCTGCTTATTCATGATAAAGGAAAAACTATCCAAACGATACTAAAAGTTTTAAGGGAAGATTTAGATTATTACGTCCCTGAACCTCAAATTGTAAATGCAATGAATTTTGGAGTTCCGCAACACCGTGAAAGAGTTTATATTGTTGGGTTTAGAAAAGATCAAAACGTAAATGAATTTACATACCCTGTTCCAACTGATACAACCAAAACATTTGCAGATATAAAAGAAAAAGATATTGTTTCGGCTAAGTATTATCTATCGACTCAATATGTGAAGACACTTGTTGCCCACAAAGAAAGACATGCGGCAAAAGGTAATGGCTTCGGTTATGAGATAATACCGGATGATGGCGTTGCAAACGCTATTGTAGTTGGTGGTATGGGGCGCGAACGCAATCTTGTAATTGATGATCGTCTTGAAGATTTTACTCCTGTAACCAACATCAAGGGTGAGATAAATCGTGATGGATTACGACGAATGACACCACGAGAATGGGCACGATTACAAGGTTTTCCTGATAATTTTATAATTGGAGTTGCTGATGCTTCTGCATATAAGCAATTTGGAAATTCTGTTGCAGTACCTGCAATTCAAGCAACAGCACAGGAAATAATTAAAAGAATAAACCTCTCAAAATCCAAGAAATATGGCACTGACAGGAAATAAAGGAGAATGGAGTGAAGTATACACTTTGCTCAAATTATTGGGTGAAGGTAAAGTTTATGCAGGTGACCATAACTTGAATAAAATTCAAGATTTGTTCTATCCAATCATAATGATTCTTCGTCAAGAAAAAGAAGGCAGATTCAATTACAAGTTACAAGATAAAGATGTGGTAATTCAAACGCCTGAAGGAGAAGAATTACTACGTATTTCAGCATCTGATTTTTTATCGGAAGCAGAGAATCTATTGAAGGCAATTAACGAAAATGACGGGGCATTTCCCATACCGCAAATTGAATCTTTCATGAATCGCATTTATTGCCATTCCTTGAAGGCGAAATCATCAGACAAAACCGACATACGAATTATTTTGCATGACCGTAGAACCAAGATAAACTCCGAAATGGGCTTCAGTATAAAATCCCAACTGGGAGGCGATTCAACATTGTTAAATGCAAGTAAAGCCACGAACTTTAATTTTAAGATTCATGGTGTCTGTCTCTCTGATGAAGACATTGCCGATATTAATTCATTAAATCCTAAGCGGAACAAGGTTATAGACAGAGTAAATGCAATTAAAAAGAAAGGCGGAACTTTGGAGTTTGATAAAGTTGATAATCAGATATTCCGCAATAATCTTGTTATGCTTGATGGAGACTTGCCTTCCATTATTGCCCATTTGCTTTTAGAACAGTTGAATAGTGGCGTATCCACATTGAAAGAATTGGCAGAACACATTACAGAAGTTAATCCTTTGGGATATGATACAGAACAAGCGTCTCCATTTTATGCCTACAAGATTAAGCATCTTTTGACTTCGGCTGCATTAGGCATGATGCCAGCGACCGCATGGAGTGGTAAATTTGATGCAAACGGTGGTTATTTGGTCGTAAAGAAAGATGGAGAAATCCTTTGCTATCATTTCTATGACCGTAATCGTTTTGAAGACTATCTATTCTCCAATGCGTATTTGGAGCGTTCTAGTACCACTCGTCATGAATATGCTTCAATTCTAAAAGAAGATGATGGTACTCTGTCATTTAAACTCAATTTTCAGGTAAGATTAAAATAAGGTAAATAGCTATGAGTTATAAAGGTTCAGAATGGAATAAATGGGATTTACACATACATACTCCAGAATCTGGTATGGCAAATGAATTTGGGAATGACTGGGATAAATATGTACAATCGCTTTTTAGAAGTGCTATTGCGAATAATATTGTAGCTATTGGGATTACTGATTATTTTACAATTGATGGTTATAAGAAGTTATTAACTGATTATTTGGAAGACGATGATAAATTGAATTCATTGTTTACACCAGCGGAAATATCGGCAATAAAAAATATTACTATTTTCCCTAATATAGAATTCCGATTAAAAACAATAGTAAATAGAAGTCGCATTAACTATCACATAATTTTTTCCAACGAAGTTGAAATCGAAGATATAGAGGAAAATTTTCTGCATGAAATCGAGTTCGTTCATGAGGGATTACCATTTGATACTCCGAATAAAAGAAAACTTAAAAGACGGAATATTGAAGAACATGGAAGAAGTATTAAAGAACAACAGGAAGGATTCAATGGTTCTGATTTTACAGTAGGATGTACAACTGCCGTTATTGACGAACAACAAATAACCGAAATTTTATTTAAGCATAAAGATAAATTTGATGGTAAATATATTATAGTAATACCTGTTGACGAAGATTTGTCAAAAATACCATGGCGTGGTCAAGACCATATGGTTCGAAAATATTTTTATCAGGTAGCAAATATGTTTTTTGCTACCAATAAGGGAACTATAGACTTTGGATTGGGGAAAAAGCATGATAAGCTAGATGATTATCTATCTGAATTCAAAACATTTAAACCATGTATATGCGGTTCTGATGCACATTCTTTGGATTCGTTATGTGTTTTTCCGAATGGCTTAAACTGTTGGATTAAAGCAGAACCAACATTTGAAGGACTAATGCAAGTTTTGTATGAACCAGAAGAACGTGTAAAAATTCAGCAAAGTATTCCAGATGAAAAAAACTTGTATCAAATTATAGAATCAATAACACTAAATGAGGATGGATTTTGGCAGGGGACAATTCATTTGAATCCAAATTTGAATACTATAATTGGTGGGCGTTCTACTGGTAAATCATCTTTACTAAAAGCTATTGCTGCAAAACATGACAAAGCATCTGTTGATGAAAATGATTACATACATCAACATCTTTCTGGAGTGAAAATACGCTGGCAAGATGGTGGTGATGAAGCAGGTCATAAAATTGATTATTACAAACAAAATTACATGCACAATATAGCATGTTCAAAAAGTAAGACCAATGAGCTGATTGAAAGCATATTACGTTCTAAAGACAATGATGGCTTATTAACTAATTATTCTATCACTAATTCCGCAATTGAAAAAAATATAAATTCTGCAGTCTTTAATTTGTTTCAATTAAAAAAGGAGTATTTTGAGTTATGCCGTCAAATAAGAGAGAAAGGAAACAAGTCTGGTGTTGAACAACAACTGCAACTGTTAAAAGAAAAAGCTACTACATTACAGAAAGGAAGTTCGTTAACAGAAGCAGAGGTGGAAACATACAATGGTCTACTTACACAACTTTCAGTCAAAGAAAAAGAAATCAGCTTGGCTGACTCTGATATTAAATTGTTTCAAAAGTTGCGAACACTAACCCCTATTATTTATAACTTTGAGAAAATTAATGATTTTGATTCTTTAGCGTTTAGACTAAATAATTATGAAGCATTCCGACTTTTCAATGAATTACGTGTTAGAACTGAAATGGAGTGGTCTAGTACCGTTGACGAACTTTCTAGTAAAACATTAATAGCTAAAGAACAACTGGTAGCAGAAAATAAATCAATACTGGATACAGAGATATATAAACGTGGAGAACAATTCTATAAAGACAATAAAGAGTTGCAATCTGTTTTGGCTAGAATAAAAGAAGAAGAAAAAGTTCTTGCTGAAATACACAGTTTGGAGTCTAAAAAAACTTCTTTGTATAATCAAATTCAGCAATTGATTGAAGAAATAACTCACAAGCATGTTGAATACAGAGAAGAAGTTGATAAATTAGTTAATAACCTCGTAGTAGAGTATGATGGTTTATCTATATCTGTTACGAAAGAATTTCAAGAAGAAAAAATGCGATGTTTTTTGGAAGCTCGTTGCAATTTACGAGGTACAGAACGCCAAAAGTATGTCGCAAATTTAGTGTCATGCTACAACTCTGATTTAGAAAATCAAGCACGAACTCTTTTGAAAGATTTAATCAATGAAAAAATAGAATTAAAAAATTCTTATACATCTCCAAATGTAGCAAGTGAATTTTTCTCGAATAACTGGTATGCGTTATCTTATCAATTATCTTATCAAGGAGATTTATTTGAAATGATGTCAGAGGGCAAACAAGCGTTTGTTATTTTGAAATTACTTTTAGAATTTAGTGATAAAAAATGTCCGATACTGATAGACCAGCCTGAAGATAGTTTGGATAATAGAGCGATATATCAAGAACTGGTTGAATATATCAAATCTAAGAAAAAAAATAGGCAAATTATTCTTGTTACTCATAATTCTAATGTAGTAGTTAGTGCCGATGCAGAAAATGTAATTGTTGCAAATCAAGAAGGTTCTAATAGTCATAATAGAGGAAATTATAAATTTCAATATATTAATGGTGCGTTAGAACAAACGACAAAACGAAATCCGGATGAACCAATAATTTTAAATTCTCAAGGTATCCGCGAACATGTCTGTGATATACTTGAAGGTGGGAAATTGGCTTTTGAAAAAAGAGAGCAGAAATATGGTTTTGGGAAATAATATATGTATTTTGGATAAGGTAGCTCTTATTTGTATTAAGCTGCCTTATCCAAGCCTATCAGCGAATATTGCTCTGTTTGCTAATTATAAAAATAGATGATTCCTTATTTTACATAAAGCAGTAATAACTTTCTGGGACATTCATTTTTATGGTTTAGTTCATTGTCTATTCACTTTAAAATTTTACCTTTGCATTTAGAAAGAGTTATTTGACAGCATAGCACCGCAAACCGCTGAAAATAGCACGGTTGCCAAATCGTTACTGCTAATCCTCAAATAATCCGTTAAATGTTTATTTCTCAAACGGTTGGCTCAAACCGCTAAAAATATAAAATAAATTTTAAAGCCAAATTAGGCGCTGACTATAGCGGATTGGACGGAACAAGCAGCTTCATCTATATCACTCACATGTGGATAATAGGCAAAAAGGGAGGGAGCCTGTCTTTTGATCAGACTAATAAATTAACCAACGAAAATTCTAAATTTTATACGAAGGCAACATGGAAAGACCTTCATTGGGACTATGAAAATGCTACAATCGCTGAAGGCGATTACAGTATCGAAAAGATCATGAAAATGGAAGAGAAGGAGATCACGGAAATATGGGCCGATGGTACGGAAAAATCCATTAAAGGCATCATTCTGAAAAAAGGGAACAAAGAAACTCCGGTAGATTTATTCAAAAAAGATCAATACCTGTACTTAATTCCAATCAACGATAATGCTGAAGAAGTTGCGGCAGACGGTGCCGACGGATGTACAAGTGGCGATATTCAGATTGGCTTCCATTACGATATTGTATCCAAAACGGCAGATAGCAGCGATGACAATCCCAAATACGCAGTAAGCCATTTGGAAACAGCAGTTTCATTACCTGCCAATCACATGAAAAGAGGTAAATTTTACACATACACTTTCACTATTTCTCTGAAGGAAATAAAAGTAAGTGCGGCTAAAGTGAACGACTGGGGTAGCGTTACCGGTAATTTTGATGTAAATTAAATATTGCATAAGCCCGGATAAGGTTGAATGTCCTTCTCCGGGCACACCAACCGACAAATTGAAATTGACACATAAATAAAACAATGAGAAGATTAAGAAAGATACTCTTTTTTATAATCCTTTCGGCATGGACACTCACGTCTTGCGAAAAGGATACAGGCACAGAAACCGTAAATGTTCCCATAGGCTTCTCCAACAATGTAACGACCGCCACAAGGGCCGGCGATATAAACAACGACAATCTTACCTCCATCGGAGTATTTGCCAGTCTTACCCACGGCAACTTTGACGCAACAGTTTCCACCCCCAACTTCATGTACAATCAGCTGGTGGAAAAGAAAAACGGCACATGGCAATACACTCCCCTGAAGTATTGGCCAAACAATGATTCGGATAAAATCAGTTTCTTTGCCTATGCACCCCACAATGCCACGGGCGTTACGCCGAGCAACGCAATCCAAAAGGGTTATCCTTCATTCACTTACACTACACCCACAGCAGAAGCCGACCAGGTGGACCTGCTTGCCGCCACCCCCATTATAAACCAAAACGGGGGCAGTGTGGATTTCAAAATGCAACACGCACTTACCAAGGTGGTTTTCAATGTGAAAAGTAATGACGACATAACGGGAAAGGTAATCACAGCTTTCTCCATTACGGGAGCAAAAAGCGGGACACTGGCTTTTCATGTGCCGGCAAACGATGACGACAAGGGTTTCGGTTGGACTTATCCGTCAACGGTTACTGCCGAAACATTTACCGCTACCACAAAATCCCTGTCCGTACCGGATAAAAGTACTCCGGAGGAAGCTATGCTATGTACCTACTTCCTGCTCCCCACAAATATAGGAAACACATTCAACATCACCTATACATACATAGGAATCAAAGGAACGCAAACCGTCACGTTGACCAATCAGCCTTTACCCTCACTCGACAAATGGCTGTCGGGGGCTTTCGTGAGCTACACCATCGGCATAGACAAAAAAGTAGTCACTGCCACAACAGAAAGTCATCCCACATGGGGGAATGGCGGTCAGGGATCTGTGGACGGAACAATTAATTGAATCTGAAAGAAAAACTATATATACATATGAAATACTCTTTTATCGTCACGGTATTATGCGGCCTCCTTGTCATAGGTGGCGCATGTACGCACGAAAACGACCCAGAGGATGGCAAAAGAACTAACCAGACGCCCCTCATCGTGAAAGCCACGGCAAGCAATTTCAATCATCTCTCCATATCCGGCTCCCCCTTTGCACGTACTCCCTTGGAAGACGGAGCCGAAACGCAGTTTAGTGCAGGAGACGCCATCGGCATTTTCGCCGTTAAAAATAATGCGATAGCAGATGCCGTCAACAACATCAAACTGACTTATAAGAAAACAGGCATTGACACAGGTGAGTGGATTCCTCCTGCCGGCACTTCGCTCTATTGGAATGAAGGTATGGACTATATCGCGTACTATCCCTACAAGGAAGGTGTCACGATAGATACCGGTAAAACCATAGATGAAATCATGACCTCACTAGTGGACAACGAAAAGCTGAAACCCGGAGCGGATCAATCCGGTTCCGATGAATATACCGCCTGTGACCTGATGACCGCCGTAGGAAAGGTCAGCGAGGAAACCCTGACTTTTGAATTCGAGCATCGGTTCGCATTACTGATATTGAAGCCACAAGCGCATTTCAAATATGTTCCACCCGCGGATGCAGTCTTCACCTATCGCAACAATGGAACATTATCAGACCTGACTGTCGATGTCACAGCCAAAAACGTGAAACTGAACAATGTCACTCCCTGCAAAATGGACGACGGCAGTTTCCGTGCCATTGTCCTCCCCACCAAGACAGCGACAGCCATAGCCGGGAGCTATTCAATAACCGATGTATCAACTTCCGGCACAAGCACAGACAAAACACTGACCTACTCATTCACCCCCTCCACAGCGTTCACTGCAGGATGCTGCTACACCTTAGAGGTGAAAAGCCCGTTATCTGCCATAGAGAAAACACGGGAACTCACTCCCGGTGATTTTGTTTTTTTCACGGCAAACAATAAAATAGAGATTTTCCCCGGAGATGGAGTCTTTGAGGGCAACACAATCCCCGACTACAAAGATGCTGCAGGGATGGTAATTACTTGCGATCCGGAAAAAATGACCGATCCGGAATGCAATAAGAAAGGATGGACACATGCCTATGTGATGGGATTGGAAAACATAGGAGTGGCAAAATGGGGAGACAAGGTAGATGAACCCGATATCCCTAATATGACAACAAACGATTTACTGGAGAATAACATGAATGGCTATTCTGAAACGCAAGTAATATTGAATACTTATGATGATACTCAACTTAAGAATACATACAAAGCTTTTTTTAAGATAAAAGATTATCGGACGAAAAATAAAATACCGAATGACGAAAATATATGCAGTCCGTGGTTCATGCCGAGTATAGGTCAATGGTTCGATCTGCTCATAAATATAGGGGGAAAATCTCCGAGAACATTTGAAAGACAGTCTGCATACAGTTTAGAAACTCTGATATATGGAACCGAAACAAGAGAAAAAATAAGTAAACAATTAGCCAAAGCCGGAAGTACGTTGGGAGAAATTGTCGGCAACAGAAACATTTTCAGATGCACCACCGAATCCAATGTAGCGACAGATGCCTGGATTCTTATTTGGCACTTTGAGATGCTCGATGGCGTTTTTTGGGAAAGAGTAGCTGTCAAAACTTACAGCAAGCTTTCCGATTCCGGATATAACGTCCGTCCTTTCTTCGCTTTTTAACTATCAAAAACGTAACTTCGATATAAGAGTTATCGTATAACTGATTAATAATGAATTAATTCACAAATGTGCTAATATGCCAATTATCATGCGGAATAGAGCGCAGCCAATTGGCATATTAGCACATTGACACATTGGCAAATTATTCAAAACCATTCTGCAACGAGCGTACCAACGATGCCACCCGTGCATAAGGGGGGGCTTGTACCAGCTATCAGCCCGTCTGGTATTCTATTCCATAACCGCTTTATGCCCTTTAAGGCTCTGTTAAGGCGGATAGCCTGCCACAGCTTTGACATAAAGCCATGCTTTTAATGTGCCTTTTCTGGAGACTTCTCGGGAGAAAGATCCCATATCCCTTTTAATCGGTATGCAGATACTAAATTCCGAAGCCGGTACAGTGAACGCTAATCACATTAACTAAAGGCTGTTATCATACAGCCACCCCATTCCATCCATTATTCCACCTTAGTGAAAATGCCATTTCACTAAGGTGAACTACTTGCTTCACCCAGGTGAAAGAAGCGCTTCACCAAGGTGATATTTCGGATGCCGCCGGATAGAAACACAAATCCGCCTATGCTCTTGCCGGAAAACAGCTGCAGAAAAGACACACGCATGAAGAAAACCTGTTTCTGCCGGATGAAAAGCAAGCAGAAGCAGGACTACAAACCGTTTCAGTGGAATTCGAAAAGTATTCGCACGGCATTATATTGATTTACAACAAGATATGGTGACAGAATAAAATAATATAAAAGGGAAAAATGTTTTTTGTTCAAGATCGATATCCCTTACACTGACTATGAAATTAAAGACTTTTCACCTCGTATCGCTTGACTACCGAAAAAAAAGCCGTAAGTTTGCCTCTGTTTACATAAAAACGTAATATGAAACTATCGGCAAAGGAATTTGAATACCAATTTCGCTGTCTTTACCGTCCGCTGA
>UMKY01067160.1_pt1 | contig 20402 bp, 28 predicted proteins | sample 1966421 | NCBI WGS metagenome assembly UMKY01 (sample SAMEA4836186, study PRJEB28245) | human gut metagenome | biome: gut microbiome; material: fecal sample | place: Denmark | collected 2008 | reverse complement strand
GAGAGAGTTGTTGGTGTGGACTGCGAATAATATTTACAAACAAGATTTGCAAAAATTCGTTGTTAGAGATGGTAAATATTCTAGCGAAGTTAAAGATTTATTAAGAAAGTGTGCAGATTGGATTACTGAAAAAGCTGAGAATAACATGCTTATAATAGTTCCATTCAAAAGATACAAAACTCAGAAATTCATAAAAGTTCTAAAGAAATATGCAAACCTTGGTGTTAAGTATTTCATTCTTGATACATATAAAGCCGATTCAGGTAGTCGTTCCGACAAGATGTGGTTAGATATGCAACAGAATATGGTTGATATTTACGATACTGTGAAGTGTAAAGAAGAGGGTGGCTTGGAAGTTCATGTAACTATTACATTCCAGTTGGCAAAATCTTCAGCACGTCAGAGATTTTATAGTCAAGATAATATTGGTATGGCAAAAAGTATTGTCGATCCTGCGAGTACATGTTTAATGTTGAGAGATGTATTTGAAGATGAGTATACAGGTGAGAAAAATGCTTTAAAGGTATATAGATTTGATGGAAAAAACAATAAATCAAAAATACCTGTCAAACTGGACAAAGGCAAACATTATCAGCTTATATTCATTTGCAAAAATCGTGAGGGTGCTGCAAGTAGTATACAGATTGTATGTGAGCATGATATGAGTAGAAACATACTGAAAGAAGTTGGTTTTACTTCTGTCCCAGTTGACTTTTAAATTTGTGATGGAGGCGGTGAGCGTGTATTAATGCAGATGAACTAAAAGAATACATTATAGAGAATAATTGTATAGAACAGATTTTATTATCGTTGGAATGTCATGGACTACACGAATATCCTACTGAATGGAGAGCCGCCTTGCCACAAGGCAATAATAAAACTGCTATATGTGTAAAGAAAGATACATTATCAGTGGCGATTAGAAGTTCGGAAGAAAATAAGCGTGGAGATATTTTTACATTGGTTATGACAATAAAGGGTATATCTTTTGGGAAAGCTAATAAATATCTCCACAATATTTTAGGTTTGAAATATTCATATAGTAAGAGTGACAACAAAGATAATAAGAAAGATCCATTAGCAATCTTCAAAAAGGTGAAACGCCAAAAATACACAATTGATAAAGATGTTCCAGTGTATGATGATTCATGCATGAAAGAATATACTGATTTACCATATATTGATTGGGTTCGTGAAGGTGTTATGCCTTTTGCATGTAAAAGATTTAACATTGGATATTCATATGATAGAAAACGAATTGTTATTCCTGAACGAAAATGGGATGGAGATGACAATGAATATATAGGTATCAGTGGGAGAACTACTGTACCAAACTATGAGATGTTTGATATTCCGAAGTTTTTTAAGTTATCCAAAACATATCCAAAAGGAATAAATGTATATGGGTTAAATGAGAATTATCAAACAATTCAAGAGGCTGGTTATGCAGTCATTTTGGAAGCGCAGAAATCGGTGCTTAAAAGGTATTCACGAAAAGATGGTACGGCTGTTGCAATAGGAAATTGTGAGCTTACAGAAGAACAAGTTAGGATACTGATTAGTTTAAATGTAGAAATTGTAGTGGCTTTAGATGAAGGAATTGATATAAACCATATTAGACAGGAATGTAATAAATTTTACCCTATTAGAAAAGTAAGTTACATATATGATCGTTGGGATTTGATTAAGAAAGGTAGTAAAGACAGTCCTGCTGATAGACCAAATAAAGTATACAACTTCCTTCTCAAGCATCGTGTTTTATATGATGAGTCAGAAAGGAGAAAGTTAAGAGATTGGCAAGAAAGACAAGTAAAGAATTAACAGAAATTTGTAACAAGTTTGGTGTTAATACATTATGGTCATGGTCAAGGTATCATTGTTACAAACAAGATAGATGGGAATATTTTTTGAAATACATCCTACACAAGAAAGAAGATAGAACAAATAGTATTTATTGTGTATCTGGTGGTAATGTACATGATATTATTGAGCAGTTATATACTGGCAAAATTAAATATGAGGATATGCCAGATTTATATGAAGATAGCTTATTTACAATGAATTGTGCAGAACTTAAATACAATCGCAGTGATTCTGATAAAAATGATGCAATAGCAAATAAATATGAAAATTGCATTAGACATTTCTTTAAAAATCATAATCTGATTACTTTTCCACATAAAGTTGAGCATTTTATTACGATTAAAATTTCTGATGATATTTATATGCAAGGATATATTGACATGCTTTATATCGAGCCATACAAAGACGAAAATGGTAATGAGAAAAAACGTGTACATATTGTAGATTGGAAAACATCTACACGTTATCAAGGCGCAAAAATTGACGCTGAATGTGGTCAGTTGGTTATTTATGCTGAAGGTATTAGACAAGCATTAAATATTCCATTGGAAGATATTGTATGTGAATGGAATTTTTTAAAATATGTCACAGTTACCATTGAACAGAAAAATGGTAAGAAAAAAGATAGATATATAGAAAGAAATTCTATAGGCGAAAGTCTTATCAATACGGCAAAGATGTGGCTGAAAAATTTCGGATATGAAGATGATATTGATAAATATGTTGATGAAATGGTGTTAAACAACAATATTGATTGCTTACCAGATGAGGTTAGAGAAAAATTCGAAATTCATGATTGTTATGTACAAGTACCTCTAACAGAAGAAAAGATTAACGATTTAAAAGAAGACATTATCAATACAGTCGAAGAAATTAACTCTAAAGAGAGAGAATATAAGAATAGTGAAGATGAAAATATCTTTTGGCAAGAAGTGACAGATGCCGATGAATTTAGATTGGCAACCCTCTCAGGATATTCTAGGTCGTTGCATAAACCATATGACCAGTATCTGAAAGAGAAGGAATTGTTCAAAGAAGAAACTGAATCTGATTCTGATGCAGACGAAGATGATTTATTGGCATTTGTGAATAGTTTATAGATATAGGTAGGTGAGAAGTTGAGCAATTTAACGGTATTACATTTACATAGTATGGATTCTAACCCATATAGCGGTCTTGAAGTTGACTCAATCACCCCTTTTCAAGCTTATATTGACAAAGCAAAATCAGAAGGAATGAAAGCCATTGCTTTTACAGAGCATGGCGCAGTCCTTCATAATGTTGCAAAAAGACAGGCATGTGAAAAGGCTGGGTTGAAATATATTAATGCAGAAGAATTCTATGTAACAGAAAAAATTGATATGGATAATCTGCAAAGAGACAATTATCATTGTTGCTTATACGCAAAGAATTATGACGGGGTATTAGAACTTAATAAACTTTCTTCTGATTCATTTAATCGTAATGATGGTCATTTTTATTATAATCCACGAATTACCTTAGAGGAACTTGAGAATACATCAGATAATATTTTAGTATTAACAGCTTGTGTTGCAGGCATGTTATGTAAAGGAACGAAAGAAGTACAGGAAAGATTTCTGAAATTCCTTATTAAAAATAAGCATAGATGTTGGTTGGAAATACAGCCACACAATTTTGATGTTCAGATTTATTACAATCAGTATTTGTATAGAATTGCTCAGAAATATGGAATGAAGCTTATTGCTACAAGCGATGTACATGCTATTGATAAGGATCATATGATGGGTAGAGCAGTAATGCAGAAATCAAAAAATGTTAATTTCCATGATGAGGATGCGTGTGATTTATCATGGAAATCTTATGATAATATGGTTACTGCTTTTGAATTACAGAATGCATTACCCAAATCAATTTATCTTGATGCAATCGAAGAAACAAATAGATTCGCAGATAATATTGAATCATATGAATTGGACTATAGTAATAAATATCCAAGATTATATCCTGATGCTGAGAAAGAATTTAAGTCACGAATTGTAAATGGTGTAAAAGAACGAGGTATTAATAAACTACCTAATTATAAAACAGAATATATTCCAAGAATACAAGAGGAATTAGAGACTTATAAGCATAATGATGCAATTGATTTTATGTTGCTTGATTCAGATTATAAGAATTGGTTGCTAAAAAATAATATGCACTATGGATGTTCAAGAGGTTCTGTGTCTGGTAGTGAGATTGCATATTTGATTAAATGTACTGATGTTGATTCAGTTAAATATAAACTTAACTTCTCACGATTTATGAATCCTGAAAGAATGTCATTGGCTGATGTAGATACTGATATTTACGCAGAAGATAGATATAAAGTGCGTGAGTATCTATTTAATAAGGAAGGTTTGTATTGTTGCAACATTATTACTTTTAATACCATTCAGTTGAAAGCTGCGATTAAAGATGTTGGTAGAGCATATGGTATGACACCTGATCAAACACAGGAACTATCAAATATGGTAGAAACTGATGATAAGGGCAGGGATTATATGCCAGAAGAAATCAGAGAACAATATCCAGAAATGTTTAAATATATTGATATGGTAATCGGAACAATTACATCACTTGGCAGACATGCAGCAGGAATTGTTTGTAGTCCTACAGATATAAGATATGATTTTGGAACATTATCTATTACATCAGATCCACGTCCTGTAAGCCAAATAGACATGCACGAAATTGATTCTTTAAATTATGTAAAGTTAGATTTGTTAGGATTAAATGCTGTTGGATTAATTGATGGTGCTTGTAAACTTGCAGGTATAGACTATTTAACACCTGATAAGGTTAATTTCTCAGATGAAAATGTTATTAACTCAATAGCAAAAGATACTACATTGATATTTCAGTTTGAAAGTGGTTTTGCAAGTGATTCATTAAAAAGAACACTTAGTAAAGAAACCTTGGAGAATATTAAAGCACAGAATGATAACATCTCATATCTTGATGTCATGGCTATGGTCAGTGGTGCTATTAGACCAGCAGGTGAATCTTATAGAGAACAGTTATTCAATGGTATTTACAAAGATAATGGCAACGAAGCACTTAATAATTTCTTGAAACCTACGCTTGGTTATTTAGTATATCAGGAACAGATTATTGATTTCTTACATGACTTCTGTGGATTTACTATGGGACAAGCAGATATTGTCCGTAGACATTTTGCTAAAAAAACAGGTACTGAAGCAGATATACCTATTATTGAAAATGGTGGATATATGGTAGATATTCACGGTAATAAAGATGATAGATATATTCCAGGATTTATTGCAATTGCACAAGAGAAGTATGGAATGACAGAAGCTGAGGCAAAAGAAACTATAAAATCATTCTTGATAGTAATCGAAGATGCATCTAATTATTTATTTTCACGAAATCATTCCGTTCCATATAGTATGATAGGTCTATTTATTGGATGGTTAAGGTATTATCATAAGATTGAGCTATTAACATCAGCATTGAATGTTTATGTAGACAATAATGAAAAAATGTCAAATATCAAAGAATATATCAAATCACAGGGAATAGAAATCAAAGGAATAAAATTTGGCAAATCCAAAGCACAGTATTTTATGGATAAAGACGAAAATGCCATTTATCAAGGAATCTCTTCTATAAAATATTGTAATGATCAGATCGCAGACGAATTATATGAATTGTCTAAAAATCATTATGATAATTTTGTTGATTTACTTTCTGATATTATTTTAAAAACATCTGTGGATGATAGACAATTACATATTCTTACGACATTAAATTTCTTTTCTGAATTTGGTAAGAATAAATATTTACTATCAATTATTGATATGTACAATTTATTAGGAAAATGCAAGACATTGAAAAAAGATAAAATTGCATCACTGAACATTAGAGAAGAAGATGTAAGAAAATGTGCAGAGAAAGAGACACCTAAACAATATAGCAATGTTGATAAAGACAAACTTGTTAAACTTATGATAAGTGGTTTAGAGAATAAGCCATTATCAATAAAAGAACAGATTGTATATGAACAAGAGTATCTTGGAAACATAATGTATAAAAATCCGAAAGCACCAAAAGATATGTATTATGTTCTTGAGTGTAAGTTCTATAAGGATAAAACAAAACCATACCTTATGCTTTATAACATGAGAGATGGTGAGTATCTTAAAACAAAAATCACTTCTGGAAAGTCATTCATTGAATCCCCGTTTATAGCAGGTAATGTCATCAATGTAAAAGAATTTGGTGAGAGAAATAAAATGAAGAAGGTTGGTGGCGATTGGATTAAAACAGATGAAAAAGAGAGAATAGTAAAGAAGTGGGATGTATATTAAAAGGAGATGTAAAGTTGGATAAAATAATTGAGTTTAAATGTATACCAGAAGTACCTGTATATAATTCTACTGACTTCAAAATATATGGTGTTTCTGTCAATTCATTTGAATATCCTGATGTACATATTGGCAAATATGGCACAGCAACTATTAAAGGTAATATTTCAGAACTTAATCTTGGAGTTGACTACATTGTAAAAGCAAAGGAGGTATCCGATTCTCATGGAGTCGGATACGATGTAATCAATATTAAAAGAGAGAAACCTACTACATTAGCAGCAACAAGAAATTTCTTATATGAAATATTAACACCAAATCAAACGGATGTATTACTTGAAGCGTACCCTGATATTGTAGATAGGATTATGAATAACAGATTAGATGATATTGATTTGAATAAGACTAAAGGAATCAAGGATTATACATTCAATGTCATTAAAAATAAAGTTATAGAAAATTTCAAGTTAGCTGAGATTGTTGAAGAGTTCAGAGGTTTATTCAATCTTTCAACAGTAAAAAAGTTGTATGACAAATATACATCAGTAGATAAAATCAAGGAAGTTATCAGAGAAGAACCTTATCAATGTTTATGTAGACTTGGTGGAATTGGTTTTAAGACCGCCGATTCATTATTACTTACCCTTGATAAAGATGGTAAAGAATGTCAGAAGAATGGGAAAAAGCCAGTTTTATTCTTTGGATTTGATCTTATAACATCATATCAGAGAGCAAAAGCTTGTGTAGATTATCTACTTGATGAGAATGAAAATAATGGTAATACATATATGCATGTTGGTGATTTAAAGAAACAGTTTGATGTATTAGTCCCAGAAGCAAAAAGTAATTTACCTCTTATTCTCAAAGGTAATAATGATGTGGTATTTGACAGAGAGTTATTAAGCGTATGTAAAAAAGAAACATATGAAACAGAGAAATATATAGCAGAGAGAATAAAAGAAGGGTTGCAGATACATACAAAATGGGAGTGTGATTGTTCAAAGTTTCAAGAACTTGATGGTTTTAAACTAACTGAGAATCAGTGTAAAACATCACAATATATGTGTGAAAATAACATTGTTCTTCTTGTTGGATATGGTGGCAGTGGTAAATCTTCAAGTACACAAGCATTTGTAAATATGTTAAATGCTTACAATAAAAGACATTTACTTTTAGCACCAACTGGTAGAGCTGCAAAGGTACTGTCAGGTTTTACAAATGAAAATGCTATGACAATCCATAGAGGTCTTATGTATATGCCACCTGCTGATTGGGGATTTAATGAAGAGAATAAATTACCATATGATGTAGTAATTGTGGATGAGTTTTCAATGGTAGACATTTTCTTATTTAGGAAATTGCTTGAAGCTATAGATTTTGAAAAAACAAAATTACTTCTTATTGGTGATGATGCACAGATTCCTTCTGTTGGTGCTGGTAATGTACTTTATGATTTGTTGAAATGCGAGGATATTCCTACTATTACACTTGATAAGGTATTCCGTTATGGTAAAGGTGGATTATCTACTGTTGCTACAGATACACGAACTGGTACTGAATATTTAGATAAGACCAAAACAGGTATGCAAGTGTTTGGTGAAGATCAATCATATATATTTATGCCGATTCTTCAAGATAAACTTGTTGGATATACTGTAAAACTTTATCAGACATTATTATCCAAAGGGTATTCTGTTGATGATATTGCAGTATTATCTTGCTATAACGTAGGTGATTATGGAACAGTAGCATTAAATAAGAAGATACAAAACGCAGTTAATTCTAATCCAAAGGCGAAAATTACATTTGGAGATACAGAATTTAGATTGAATGACATTGTAATGAACTATGCTAATGATTACAAAGCAATTATCTATAATGAGGAATATATTGATGATAAAAATACAACATTTATTGCTAATGGTGAATCTGGTAGAGTTGTAAAAGTTCTAAAAGATGCAATGGTTGTTGATTATGATGGAACACTTATCTATATCCCAAAAAGTTCTATGAAAAATATTCGATTGGCTTATGCCATCAGTACACACAAATCTCAGGGTGGTCAGTTCAAGGTGGTCGTTTTAATTACGCCTAAAGCGCATACCTTCATGTTGAATTCCAATTTGTTATATGTAGGAGAAAGTAGAGCAAAAGAAAAATGTTATCACCTTGGAGAGATTCGTACAGTAAATAATGCACTTAAAAAGAAGGAAAATTTTGATAGAAAAACAATGCTTCAGATATTTATGAAAGCAGAATAGGAGAATATATGAATAGTAAGTCAAGTATTTTTGATTCGATTTTAAACACAATTGAATCAGAAGATATTAGAAAATTTGCAGAAAGATGTATTGAAACAATCCCAGATTATTTTTGGAATGTGGGTGCGTCAAGTACGGGAAAGTATCATCCTAAATATGCTCTTGGTGATTTAGGATTGGCAAGACATACATGTGCTTTGGTTAGATTTTTGAATCACATTTTTGCGGTTGATTGCTTTGGTAAAAATTTTACTCAAAGAGAAAAAGATTTAATGAGAATTGCAGGAATGATGCATGATTCACGAAAAAGCGGAAATGATAATGACTTTACAAAAAATAAATATACAAAGTTTGATCATCCTCTTTTAGCAGCTAATGTTATTCGTGAATTAAAAGGCAATGAACTTCCTGATGAAGAAATCGAAATGATTGCAACTACAATCGAAAGCCATATGGGTGCATGGAATACTGATAAAAGAAGTTCAACAGTATTGCCATTGCCTAAAAACAAATATCAGACAATTTTACATTTAGCAGACTATCTTGCAAGTCGTAAAGATATTGAAGTTCTGTTTGATGGATTTGAAGCACCAAAAAAGGAATTCGTTAAGTTAGAGGATTATGTTCTGAACTTTGGAAAGCACAGTGGCGAGAAGCTTGTTGATGTTGCTCAGTCAGATCCAAGTTACATATCATGGGCTAAAGAAAATATGAATAGAGAGCCAATTAAGAGTTTATTAGCCCAACTGTAGAGAATAATACAATAGAGAATTTCTGGAATGCCCATAAATAGGGCGTTTCAGAGACTCAAAAATCGAAGGAAAGACGGATTTACTAAGGAGGTAAAATACATGAAATATAAAATTAGCAAGGCATATATAAATGTAAATGGTGAAGATATTGCGGTTGGTGTTGTTCTTGGAGAAGAGGATAAACCACAGTCTCCATATAGAACAGAATATGTTACAAATTCAGAGTATGAAAGGGGGTTAAAAGAATTTCGATACGGTAAACAACAAATTGGAGATTGTGTTTATCATTGTATAACACAGTTTAAAAATTTTACTGCTACATGCCCAATAAAACAGAAGTGGATTGATGAATTAGAAAAAATGGGATACGACATATCAAAATTGAAATATGAAATTGCAGAGTAATCGACAGTTTCATCTAAGAATGCCAGAAGATGTAAACATTCTTAGATGAAAAAATAGTCATATTTGTTCTATTATGGGTTAGATTTTTTCCATAATATCATGTCTTATATACATAAAACCGAGTTCAGATTCAATTAAATGGCGATAAGACGGAATTATATTATTGGTGAGTAGATTGTTAAAATATTCTATTTTTTCTGGATCATCGTCTTCAACAAAAGTTGTTCCATATGTAGAAATGACTAAATATCCAACACATAATATTGTTTCGTTTTTCATAAATGTCATTTTATAACTTGCAATAGAGCCAAGTGTTGAATAGCGTTTATCATTTTCACTTATCCAATAATGTCCTTCTTTAACGAGATTTTCTTTATTATTTTCAAAATGAGATGAAAGATTATTGGTTATTATATAGTTAAAATATGAGTGGAAATTATCATCCATAATAAAATTATTTAAGTCGTTATTTATTGTACTATTTTTTCTTGTTATCCATTGCCAGTTTGAATTGTTCTCTGGATATTGATATATAAATGAAACAGAAAATGAGCTTAATGCAATTTCGGTAATATTGGATATTAATAATTTTATGTTTGAACAAATTTGTTCTACAAATTCATGAGGGTTATATAATAGTACATCTTTTTTATAATCAGGGAGGATGTCTACTTTTAATAAATTTCTTTTAATCTTTTCTACCTCTATGGTACTATTAAGAATTTTTTGAGACATTTGGTATTTTTGATAATTGTCTAAATCATCATGTAGTTTTTGATTATTTCTTTCTTCTTTTAAAGATAAAGTAACTACTTGATAAATGATAAAAATAATGGCAATTATAATAAAAACTATCTTAGAAGTTTCATTAAACACTGCTAAATTGTCAATTAAAGGAAAAATAGTTGCTGGAACAACTGTAAAGAAAATGTTTTTGATTACCAATTTATGATTTTTTAATTTATTCATATGTATACCTCCTTATGTAAAATATAAAACATACATAAAAAGATTGCAAGCAGAAGATTTATTTAATATAAAATCTTAAAATGAAATTTTAAATTCCACAGATTCCAGTTGCTATTTAATGTGGCGTTAGATTATATCTATTATCCGTGGGCGATTTATATGTTATTGAAGTAACAAAAAGGAGAACAAAAAATGGACACAATTGTTATAAATTTATTTGGAGAACCATCAGCAGGTAAGAGTACCTGCGCAATGGATATTACAGCACAATTAAAAAGACACGGTATCAATGCTGAATATGTTTCAGAGTTTGCCAAGGATAAGGTATATGAAAATAATGGTGAAGTATTTAAACACCAGGAATATTTATTTGGCAAACAATCATTCAAGATGGGTAGAGTTAAGAATAAAGTGCAGATTATGGTTGTTGATTCACCATTAATCTTGTGTGCCGTATATAACACTGACAAAGTGTTGGGAGAAAATTTTAATAAGACTGTACTGAATGTATTTAATTCATACAATAATAGAAATTATCTACTCACAAGACACCATTCTTATGAAAACGAAGGAAGATTACAGAATGAAGACGAAGCAAAAGAAGTGAGAAAAGAAATTATTGATAAGTTGAATCAGTACAATATTAAATATGAAGAGATTGCTTCTACAGAATCAAATTGTGAATACATAGTAGAAGAAGTTATGGAGGAAATTAGAAATGAACAGTAAAGGACATTTATTTATTAGTTTAGGAAAATCAGTAATCAGAGTAATTGGTGGAATTGTAGCATTAGTGAATGGTTCGATTATTCCATTAGCAGTAGGAATTATTGTTGCTGAGGTTGGTGGTGTGTTAGAAGAATTGGTTGATGAGAGATAGGTTAAGCGATAAATTCTTACGAAAATTGAGGAGGTAGAAATGAAAGTAATAAATCTGATTAATAAATTGAACGAAATTGGATATGACGAAAATACAGAGCTGACTTTTAGCTGTGTAGATGGAGATTCAGGTGAATGTTATGATATTCCATTTGATGAAATTAGTTATGGAGAAGAATTAACTGGTGAAACTTATCATAATGATGCAATTGATATAGGTTTAGATGTTGATTCGGTAAAAGATTATATCCAAGCTAAGTCTGACGGATATATGAACGATATGATTGATGAAATAAGAGAAGTTTTAAGTAAACACGATCCTTGGAGAAATTAATACAACAAGAATCCATTATTTCATGCGGAAACATAGACTTACATATGTAAGGAGGTGATATTTTGCAAAATAATTATGTGGAAGAATTGAAAAGCGGCAAACAGATCAGAATAAAATATGACGAATTGGTACATGACTGGGTTAGCAATGACAGCGGTTGGAAGGAAGAACTATGGCGTTATGATAGTCGGCTTAATTTGTTCAAATGTTATTATCCAATATCTACATATGAAAGAAACTTCTACACAGTTCATACAGAAGATGCAACAAAAAAATTCATGGATGAAGCCGAGAGAGATAAAGAGCGTAATGAAGAGAATGTGGCAGACATTATAGTAGAGGATTGCAATATTCCTAACTCTATTTCCGGTGGTACCGATATGAGTGAAAAATATTTAAGAATAACGCTGCACGATAATGACTTTATAACTTCATTATCATTACTAGCAGATATATTATATAACATATTTATCAATGAGGAGAGATTCCCTGAAGAAGATGAATTTTCACTATTGGGAAAATATCTACAGCCTCTATTATTTTCACTGCATAATATAAGACACATTATGCGTGGCAGTAAAAATATTATTGGATTTAGCGAGACTCTAGAAAAATATTTTGAGCCAACATTAGAATTAGTAGATGGTTGTGATATCCCAGATTGGGATGATTGTGGAAGTGTATATATTCCAATGTTTACAAATGGGAAAATTCTTATTCGATAATAATGTTGAGATTAGGAGAATAATAATATGGACAAAAATTCAATTGATAAACTGCACAAAATCCTTAAAGTGCAAGAGCACTTAAACAAGATCGAATACATGATGACTACTTCTCGTTCAAGAATATTTTCAAAATTCAAGCGTGATGAGCATACCGGTTTTTGGTACGGTGGCGAATATGTTGACTTGGACGATTTAGATGCAGTATCGAGTAAAGAGATTAGAGCAGCGATTACTGCTATTGTAAAGGAAAGATATAAAGCATTGGATGATGAAATTAAAAAACTGTAACTATAAGTGAATGTGTGGTGGTGGAATAGGAGGTAAACTAATGAAATTAACAATCGATATTCCGGAAGAATATGATAATGATTTTCTTGAAGATCATTTTAGAGATTTCTTTTCAAGGGTCATGGCTGATATAAATAATAAAGGTATGTGCGGTAGATACGAAAAAGAAACAGCAGCAATGATGCGTCATGCATTTAAGAATGCTATTGTCGGAGATACTAACCTTCATTCAGAAGTAATACCTGTGGCTAATTTCTCATTTAATAAAGACGAACTACGACAAATAGTTAAAGATGAAGTGAAGAAGATCCAATCGGAAGAGTTTGTGCGTAGAATACTTACAAAATTATAATTTAAGGAGGAGAATATGACACTACAAGAAAGAATTGATTTTCTTCAAACATATCTTGATGAATTTACAGACGGGAAGAAATATGGATATGGGTATTCTCCCACGGATTATCTGGAGTCTTGTAAAAAACTTCAGGCTCTTGGTTTCGAGTGGGGTGATGAAATCATCGATGATAAATTTCACATTAGAAAAAATGGTTATTTAACAAATCGGACGACAAAATATAAGTTTGATGATAACACATATTATATTCATTGGGATAATAGCATTGGTAAATTAATGTTTGTGTCCAGCACAAAGTATTACAGTTTGATAGACGATGAATACAACGAATTTTTAGAAAAGTTAAGATCGTATGGAGCATTAGATTGGGATTATTGGAATGATCATATGATTTTCACTGTAGAAGATGGTAAAAGATTATACAAAGATTATTCGAAAATCCGAGAAGAAACTGCTAAAAATATCAAGCGAAAAATCAAACAGGAAGAAGTTAGGGCAGCAAAAGAAAAATATGAGAAGTTATTGGCTGAATGTCATGATGAATAGGTGTAAAATCATCCCTATATAATCATTCAAAAGGAAGGAAATAAATCTATGAATAAACGTCAGAGAAAGAAATGGTTGAAGCGTCAAGGTCTGTATGTAAATCCTAAAGAGACTTGGAGCCTAGATTATACAATTGCTAAGTTTGTGCTTCCACGACTTGAATATTTCAAAAAGGTCAATAATGGATATCCGGGACACGATGAGATGGATACGCCGGAGAAATGGGACGCTGCTTTGGACAAGATGATTAACTCGTTTCGAATTATAGTGTCAAGTGGTTGTGATTTTGCGTATGGTCTTGATAGAGACGATTATTTAGACAGACAGTCTTATTTAGAAGCAGTTGATGCTAAGACGACTGAAATACAGGAAGGGTTGATGCTGTTTGCAAAATGGTATCAGCATTTATGGTGGTAAGATATGCTACAAGAAGATAAAGATATAGTCTTAGGAAAGTTTACACATCTGACATTGTGTGATAAGGGAACCGGCGAGGTTTTAAAAGAGTATGATTTTAAAGATGAACAAAGCAGTATGGAATGGTATGTATATTATTACGATCAAAATAAGGAACAGATTGTTAGATGGAATATTTTTGATCACATAGGATTTACAGAAAATCTAAAAATTCTTCGCTCAAAGCGTTATATTTTGAATGAATTTTCATCAGAACTACAACATATTGCCAGATATTATTTTTGGTCAAAGTACGAATATGAGATTTTTATCGAGTCATGGAACAGTGATAAATCGGCGAAGATTGATGTATTTGATCAGTTGATGCTGAATTGGGACGCATTTGCTAAATATTGCTACAACTATGAAAGATGAGAAAGGAGAGAATAATGAAAAATTTTGAGGTGTACGAGGATTTCTATTATTCTTTACGCAATTTGGTCTGTATGGATGAATTTGAGCCGGAAGATTGGAAAAGTTATATCAGAGGAATGTATGATATGGCAGAAACAGTATTAACAACACTTGAACATGAAGATTAAGGAGGAAATTAAAATGGGAAATTATTACGATAGTAATTGGATGAAGCAGTTAGACATTATGAATAAACAGTTGTTGTATACTTGGTCTGAACCAAAGTTTTTACCAGAGTATTTACCAAAGTATACGAAAGATGATATTACATTAGTAAACTTTAATTCTAAAAAACGTGTCACCACAGTGAAATGGTCAGACGGAACAATTACTCAGGTGCGAGCACAGGAGCAGCTCGGAGATACATACGATCCTGAGATGGGCATGGCAATGTGTATTTGTAAAAAAGTTTTTGGCAACAAGGGTAATTTCAATGAGATTTTCAAGAAATGGTTACCGGAAGGAGAAAATGAAATTGACATTTCAAACAAGTAAGCGTTTAGATAATTGGATGGAAAAACATTGCTCAGAGGGCTGTAAATCACGTACTACAGCCGGTGAACAGTTTGTGTGGGAATTTTTGCCGTCTGGTATTGTGGAGTGCCAGACAATTAAGTGCCTGTGTTGCGGTGCTAAGTTCACGGATTATGTAGAATAGGAGGAAAGAATGGGTCAAGTAACTATTACACACGACACAACAAAAAAACCGATTACTATGATCGGGTATTACTCCGGCGTGTGTCGACATGCTGATGTGTCAAATGATGAAAAGAATTATAAAAGAGGATTAGAGTGTATAACAAGTGAACATGGTCGTACTTTCGAGTTTCCGGACGTATATGCCGTGATTGAAGGATATTCAGCAAAAGTATTGCGTGAATGGTATACGCATATTGGCGGATTGCCGACTCGACTACAGGATTCTACTCGGTATATTGATTATTCTAAAGGTGATGGGTTTGAGTATACCACACCGCCAACTATTAAAAATAATGAATACGCTAGTGTAGAATGGGCAGGACTCATGAAATACATCAATTGTACTATCAATAAGTTTATTAACGAATACGGTATTCCTATAGAAGATGCGACAATGGGATTACCTATTGCGTATCATAGTATGATGGCAGACAAACGTAATTTTAGAAGCATTGTCGATATGACAGCACAGCGAACATGTGTCAGAGCTTATTGGGAATACAGAATGGAATTAATGAATGATTATCTTAAAGCGTTGCGACAATATTCCAGTGAATGGGATACATTAATCAACATGACGTGTACACCAAAATGTGAAAGAGTCGGATTCTGCACTGAGAAAAGATCATGTGGTTACATGCCACATAAGGAGGAGGTTATGAATGAGAGATCCTAAAAGATTGGATTTTACATACAGCGAATTGAAGCGTTTGCATCAGACGTATTTCCCGGATATGCGAACGGGGCAGTTTTTCACAAATGTGTTCCGCTATATGGACGTTGCCTTGCAGCGTGATCCATTTTTTCCGGAAGAGGACGAGCTACTCAAATATTTTAGAGATTATTGTAAGGAAGTAGAATAATGGAAGATTTTGAAGTTGGAGATTACGTTTATTTTGCTCGAATCATACCGTCTTGTGACGTGTATGAGCTTAAAAATTTGAAATTACGAACAGTTGATCATGATGCCGGCTGGTTTGTTGGATTAGATACAAAGACTAAAGGAGCGTATTTGTTCCAAGAGGCTGATGTCGGCAAATCAGTTTTTCTAAGTGAATCTACGGCAAAAAATGTAATCAAGGAAGCAAAGAAAAATAGAAAGGAAGTAAATTGAGGGGACATTGTTAGGTAAAGAATTAAAAAGAATTATTAATGAACATATAAAAGATGAGGATTTGGTGTGTCTAGGAGAACAAGGTGACAAATTTGGCAGATATGATCGTAAAATTATCGGTATTGAAACTCGTCAGGTTGGGTTCGATAATAATGACGTATATAAAATTATTATATCTCATCCATTTGAATCACAAGGAAATATGAAATTTTGGTCTTAATAATCGAGAATAATATATTGGCAGAAAGTTAATGAAAGGAGATTATTATGACACAAGGAAAAGGATTCTTAATTGACCTCAAATCTATGGAAGATATTAAATCTTTTGCAAATACGGTTGTGAAATACGATAGCGACGTAAATATTTATCAAGGAAGTAAATCATACGATGCAAAAAGTATTATTGCTATTTTTGCTTTAGATACGTCTATTCCTAGATTTGTAGAAATTATCTCAAATGACAAGGAAGAAATTGAGGATTTTGCACGTGACATGGAAAAATTTGTACCTACAAAGGAGGAACAAGATGGACAATACACACAATTATGATTATAGAACGCTAGAAGAGATTGTTGCGGCGTTCGAGAATGAGAACGAAAGAGTTATATTACATAATGGACACTTAGTAGGATTTGAGCATTAGGAGGCGTTATGAACAATTTATATTTAATTTGTGGCAAATCTGGATCCGGTAAAACATATGCTGTTGAAAAATTATACGATGAATGCGGCTATGATATTTTATGTTCATATACGACTCGTAATAAGAGACATAAAAACGATACAGATCATATTTATGTTGACGTAAGTATGTACTATCATATGAAAGCCGAAAACCAAATTGCGGCAGAAACATTATATGATCATCATTTATACTGGGCTACAATTGACCAAGTAAATCAATCAGATTTATATGTAATAGACGTTGCTGGCATTAAGTCATTACAACAGTTGCAGCTCGATAAGCCGTTTGTTGTGATTTATCTTGATTGTCCAGAAGAATTGCGTATGAAACGCATGAGATTACGTGGCGATACAACAAAAGATATCAACAAGAGGATCGAAGAAGATGCTACGGCATTTGATGGTGTTGAGGATCTGGCGGATTTTATTATTGATGTGGAGAATAATGATACGGTAGAAGCTTTGAAGGAAATTATCGATAAATGTGAGGAGGTATCAGATGTCAATATCTAATAAAGAATGGCAGTATTATTTAGCAGGAAAGATGGATGGTCTTACGTTTAATGAAATGAATCAATGGAGAGAAGAGGCTGCACTAAAACTGAAAGTTTTATCAGAAACATCTGGATATAAATGTACTGTAATTAATCCATGTGATTTTTACAATCCTATTGAAGATGTGAGATATCAAACTGATGAGGAAGTTATGGATTATGATATCAACCATTTAGAAAATAGTGATTTTGTCATTGTTAATGCAGATGGTCTTGGAACAAGCACTGGCACACAAATTGAAATCTTCGATGCATGGAAAAATAATATTCCTGTATTTGTATTTGGAGTTGGTCGTGGTGTGATTCATCCATGGCTTGAACGCTGTGTTACACGATTTGAACCTAATTTGGATTATTTAATTACATATTTGACAGATTTTTACTATGTTTAAGAAAAATTCAAAAGTGAAGGTGTCGAAAACCGTTGAAAATCAATGAGTTTTGACACCTAAAATTGGAATGAAATGAAATGTTGATTTCAAGTGGAATTAAGAAAGGAGATAAAATGAACGTCAGTAAAGCAGAATATGAAGTTAAAACAACAATGGCAAACGATTTATTAAAAGCAGAAGAGTATATCAATTCACTTGGTGTTGAAACAAGAAAACCAGATAATGACGACAAATTTAGAAGTATGTACGATGTATTAAGTGACATTGTGACAGTATGGAATAATAATCCCACTATCGGCAAAGATATAGAAGCATTTTTAGCTGGTGATCCTGAGACTTCTGATGAATTAGATGAATTTCTAAGCCATTATAATTTGAATGGAATTATGAGAAACAGATAGGAGGGTATACATATTGACAAAAGTAATTAAAAGAGACTGTTCGGAAGTTAATTTTGACAAATCAAAAATCTCAACTGCAATTCTTAAAGCAATGAAAAACGGTTCAGGTATTGTAAAGACAAAGATTGCAAATGACATTGCAAATGAGATTGAAGAAGAGTGCAGAGATAAAGAAGAAGTAAGTATCTATGATATCGAATCAATGGTATTCGATAAATTAATTACAAAGGAACAAAAACTTACGGCAAAGGCATATGAAGGATATAGAAGTAAAAGAGAATTCCAGCGAGAGAATAATAATACCACAGATGAACAAATTTCAGAATTATTAGATGGTACAAGTGATTATTGGAATAATGAAAATTCCAATAAAAATGCTCGTTTATTAACAACTCAACGTGATTATATGGCTGGCATTATTAGTACAGACATTACTAGGAGATTTCTTTTGCCACCAGAAGTAGTACAAGCACATGATGATGGATTGATTCATTTTCATGATGCCGATTATTTTGGACAGAAATCAATAACAAATTGTTGCCTAATTAATTTAGAAGATATGCTTCAAAATGGTACGTGTATCAATAAAGTTAAAATTGATAAACCACATAGATTTATCACGGCTATGACTATTGCAACTCAGATTATTACAGCAGTTACGAGTAGTCAGTATGGCGGCGCAAGCATAAGTTTAACTCATTTAGCTCCATTTGTTCGAGATAGTTATAAATTCTATTATAACAAATATAGTAATTGGGGATTTTCTGATGAAGACTCTAAAAAATATGCAAGGATTGACACCAAAAAAGAGATTGTTGATGGAGTACAAACATTTAACTATCAATGTAATAGTATGACAACAACCAATGGACAGTCTCCTTTTTTAAGTGTCTTTATGTATCTCGGAGAAACAGAAGAATATAAAGATGAACTCGCCATGATCATTGAAGAATTTCTTAATCAGAGAATTTTAGGAATGAAGAATGAAGTTGGTGTATATGTAACACAGGCATTCCCAAAATTACTTTATGTTCTTGAAGAAGATAATATCTATGAAAATAGTAAATATTGGTATTTAACAGAACTTGCAGCTAAATGTACTGCAAAGAGACTTGTGCCTGATTATATTTCAGAAAAAATGATGAAAAAATATAAAGAAGGAAACTGTTTCCCGTGTATGGGTGAGCGTAAACTACAGCCCAGGATAAACCGATTGAACCTCGTTGCTTAGAGGGTGTGGCTTTATTGCTGCTAACGGATAGGTCTTAGAGAGAAGAGATTCAGCGACCTAAGATGAGTACCGTGCCAAGCCTAGAAATAGGAAGTGTGTATCGACTAAGGTGGGATGAGTGTACCACAAGAGGATTGGAGATAAGCACCAATTCAGAGCAGTCGGCTCGTTGATGAGAGTAACGGACTCGGAGAGAACATATAGTCAGTGTACATAGTGATATGTAATTAAAACGTGTAGAAGCTTTCTTTCACCTTATAAGGATGAAAATGGTAATTATAAATTTTATGGACGCTTCAATCAGGGCGTAGTAACTATTAATCTTGTAGATGTGGCTTTATCATCAGAAGGTGATTTTCATAAGTTTTGGGAATTAATGGAACAAAGAACAGAACTTTGTCACGAAGCATTAAAATGTAGACATGAAAGACTTGAAGGGATTTTATCAGATGTTGCTCCTATCTTATGGCAAGATGGAGCATTTGCAAGACTCGAAAAGGGCGAAAAAATTGATACATTACTTCATGGTGGATATTCAAGTATTTCTCTTGGATACGCAGGACTTTATGAATGTGTTAAATATATGACAGGAAATTCACATACAGATCATTCTATAGGGCATGACTTTGGAATTAAAGTGATGGAATTTCTTAATAAAAAATGTGAGCAGTGGAAAGACGTAGAAGATATTGGGTATAGTACGTATGGAAGTCCAATCGAAAGCACAA
>UMKY01012471.1_pt1 | contig 20606 bp, 15 predicted proteins | sample 1966421 | NCBI WGS metagenome assembly UMKY01 (sample SAMEA4836186, study PRJEB28245) | human gut metagenome | biome: gut microbiome; material: fecal sample | place: Denmark | collected 2008 | reverse complement strand
GGCGACAAAGGCGGAACACCGCCGAACAACGGCGAAATGCCAACCTTCGCAGACGGCGAACAGCCAGAACCGCCGCAAGGCGGATTTGGCAACGGACAGCAAGGTGGTGGAAATGGTGCACCAACGCCGCCACAGGGCGGACAGCCGTCCGAAAACACAGCTGCTTAACATTGCTTTCTTCTTAATCTTTTTCCAAACCTTTCATATACATGCAAGAACAGACCGCTTGGGCAACCAAGGGTCTGTTTTTGTTTCACAAAATCCAGTTTGCAACTACAAAAGTTTCCACAAAAATCCTTGACTTTTTGACATCCTCGTGGTAAACTAAAAGTAATCGCTTTTTTGTCGGCTGCCTGCCGCAAAAAATCAAATGAATTTTATCACAAGGAAAGGAATGGGATTTTTGATGAAAAAAACAGGAATTGCCCTGCTCAGTGCAGCGGTTCTTGCCATCACCAGTGCAGCTTCTGCCTCCTCCGGCTTGTTCGGAACTGCGGAAGCTGCGGACACCACAAACTCCACTTACAACTACGGCGAAGCCTTACAGAAGTCGATGTTTTTCTATGAGGTACAGCAGTGCGGCGAACTGCCAGACTGGAACGAAGTCAGCTGGCGAGATGACTGCATGGTCAACGACTATATTCCGGGTGGCTGGTTCGATGCCGGCGACCACCTGAAATTCACACTGACCAACGCCTATGCTGCAACCATGCTGGGTTGGGGCTTGCTGGAATATCAGGACGGTGTCAAGGAAATCGGCGAACTGACTGAATACAAGAACAACCTTGCTTGGGCATTGGATTACGTTGCAAGCTGTGATTTGGGCGATGAAATCGTTTACATGATTGGCGATGGTGCATTCGACCATGTATGGTGGGGTTCTGCGGAAGTTTATATGCGGAAGTTCAAGCTGATGAAAGGCGAAGATGAACGGCCGTATTACACCTGCAACGATAGCTGTATTGAAGGACAGATGGCAGCGGCTCTTGCTGTTGGTTATCTCTGCTTCAAGGATTCCGACCCAGACCGTGCAGACAACTATCTGGCACACGCAAAGGCTTGCTTTGAACGGGCTGACAAAAATCGCTCCATCGGCGATGACACTGAAGAACATAAGTATTATAAGCCAAGCTCATTCTATGACGACCTGTTCTTTGCTGCAAACTGGCTGTATCGGGCAACCGGTGAACAATCCTATCTGGATTTGTGCAAGACCGATTACATCCCGAATCTGGGCAAGGAAGAACAATCCTCTGAAATGAAATATACTTGGGGGCACTGCTGGGATGACACCATGCAGGGCGGTATGTTGCTTTATGCAATGAATACTGGCGACAGCCAGTGGAAAGAACAGTTCCGGAAACATCTGGAATACTGGACAACGGGTTACGGCGGCAAGCAAATTGCACACACACCGGACGGTCTGGCATGGCTGTTCCAGTGGGGTTCTATGCGTCACGCAACCACTACTGCATTCCTGGCATATGTTGCAGCAGACGAACTGTTTGCAGACGATGCAGCCGCTGCAACAAAATACACCGATTTTGCGGATTCTACCATGAATTATGCATTCGGCGACAATGACCTTGATATGAGCTATGTTATCGGCATGGGCGACAAATATCCGCAGGCATGGCACCACAGAACATCTTCTGGTGCATGGAACGACAAGTGGAGCAACATCGGACAGACAGAGGGCGAAGATGCAAAGCCGCACGCACACACCTTGTATGGTGCACTGGTTGGCGGCCCTGACCAGACTGGTAAATACTCCGATAAAATCGGCGATTATCAGTATACCGAAGTTGCCATCGACTACAACGCTGGCTATACCGCTGCACTCTGTGCAATGGTACAGAAATACGGCGGCAGCAGTGATCCAGATTTCCCGCCAACTGAAACCCCGAAGTGGACAGAATTTTTCATGCGGGCATCCATCAACCAGGCTGCTGGCAGCTATACCGAAATCAAGGCATTTGCCATGAACCATTCCGCATGGCCGGCAAGAGTGATTCAGAACCTCTCCTACAACTACTATTTCGACATCTCCGAACTGGTTGACGCTGGTTATTCCATTGACGATGTATCTGTCAGAATCGGCTACGACCAGCACGCTTCTGATGAGGGCAAGATGACCATTTCCGACCCGATTCACTACAAGGATAACATCTATTATGTCAAGCTTTCGTTCGCAGATGGCAGCGTTGTCATGCCGACCGGACAATCTGAACACCGCTCCGAATGTCAGTTCCGTATCTCCATTCCGGACAACATTCAAGGCGTTTGGGATGCTTCCAACGACTATTCGTTCCAGGGTCTGACACAGGGTGGAGAAGATGCAATGGTAGATACCCCGTATATGACCATGTATGATGGAGATACGCTGATTTGGGGTACAGAACCAGACGGCACAACACCGGACGACAACCCGACTACAACGACCACAACAACAACTACGACTACTACAACGACCACCACAACCACGACAGTTACCACCACTGCTGAAACAACAGCAGAAACCACTGCTCCGGCAACCACAACAGCAAGCTCCACCACACCAACCACAGAAATTACAACCGCAGTCACAACAGCAACTTCTACAATCATCGACCCTGATATTCTCTATGGAGATGTTGATTTGGATGGTACTGTATCCTTGACGGATGCAATTCTATTAAACAAGTATCTGGCTGGAATGGTTGTATTGTCTGATGCTGCACTGGCAAATGCAAACTGCTACTTGGATAAAGACAGCAATCTGAACGAAGATGATACCACATACCTCATGCGGTTTGTTCTCCGTGCTATTAATGACCTTCCATATATCCCTATCCCAGAATAACCAAAAATTTTCTTTTTGAAATTCGCCGCTGGAAGTTCTCCGGAATCTTCCAGCGGCGAATTTTTTTACAAAAAGGAAACCTCGCTTTTTCTCGAAATTTCCAAAATTCTATTGACGAAACTACAAAAAAGTAGTACAATGATAGGGAACAATCAAATCATTGGAGGTTTTTCCTATGGCAAAGAAATTTATTGTAGAAACATCTGCTAGACACGTTCACCTGACCGCAGAAGCATTTGCAACCCTGTTCGGCGAAGGCAAGGAACTGACCGTTAAGAAAATGCTCTCTCAGCCGGGACAGTTCGCAAGTGAAGAACGGGTTACCATCGTAGGCCCGAAGAAGTCCCTGCCGAACGTTTCCATCCTCGGCCCGTTCCGGAAGGCAAATCAGGTAGAACTCTCTGCAACTGATGCTCGTTCCATCGGCATTGTTGCTCCGATTCGGGAATCTGGCGATGTTGCTGGTTCTGGTGCATGTAAGATCGTTGGTCCAGAAGGCGAAATCGAAATTTCTGAAGGTGTTATCGTTGCAAAGCGTCACATTCATCTGACTCCGGCAGACGCTGAAGAAATGGGCGTAAAGGATAAGGACGTTGTATGGGTTCGTCTGGATACAGACGGCAGAAAGGCAATTTTGGGCGATGTTGTTTGCCGTGTTTCTGATTCTTATGCACTGGCAATGCACATTGATACCGATGAATCCAATGCAGTATCTGCTCCGAGAGAACTGTACGGTGAAATCGTAACCGTAGACTAAGTACCTAACAAAATTTTGTACAGAAAAAGCCCCATATCCTGCGGATATTTCCCAACGGATACGGGGATTTTTTGTTATGTGTATGTATCAGGATGTCAAAATCAACGGCAAATCTTCTTCCCGTAACCAATGCAGAATGTCCCACATCTGCGAATCTGGAACGGCAATACATCCGGCGGTACTGGATGCCCCTGCGGTGCAGTGCAGGAAAATAGCTGAGCCCGCTCCGGGAACAACTGGGTCACAGTTATAATTCACCACCACGGCATAATGATAGCTACTTGCATAATCAATCAGATGTTCGGCACTGTTCCAGTTGATTTCTGTTGTTTCCTGCCACTGATTATAGACCGGAGAAGCAGGGTCATCCACCCAATAACAATTCTCGTTCAACTGCCGATATGGGATGGATAAATCTGTAAGTGGGTCTGTTCCAAAGGCAAACCCCAACGAAAACAGCCCTTTTGGCGTGCAGGAGATCCCCTCTCGACTGTTCGCAGAAACGCCATTTGTTCCTACACAGCCATTGGATACAAAATCCATCTTCCAACCCTGTTCTCCTGCTGAAAATCCATAGACAACCGCAGAGCAGCCGCTTGAAACCACAGCAATCAGCTGTTTGCTGTCCCCTAAGTCAGACAAGGTATAACCATTGTTGTCCAAAATGGTTGCCAACTCTGCACAAACTGGAATGGTTGTTGTTTCCATAGCGGTTGAAATAGTTGTTGCAGTGGTTGTGGTTGTCACGCTTGTTGAAACGGTTGTAGCTTGCGTTTTCATCTCCAATTCCGTTGTAATGGAATCTGTTGACTCGATGGAAACCGTTGTGGAATGCTGCGGTTCTTGTGCAGATTTCTGATGCAGCAGAACCCCAAAACATCCAATTCCAATTAGCAACAGTCCAATGACAATGCTCAAAAGTATCAACATTCGTTTTTGTTCCGGTGTATTGGGACGTATCACAAAATCATCTCCCTTTTTCTGTTAGCATAGCACAATCTAAAAAATCTGTCAAGCAAGCTGCATTTGTCGAAAAAATCGCCGCTTTGCTTGCATTTCCCCCGCAGATATGCTATACTAATCATATTGATTTCGTATTTTGAAAGGAGTATTCATGATTACTGTATCCAACGTCAGCCTCCAATTCGGCGGCGACACCCTCTTTAAGAACGTCAACCTGCAATTCAACGCCGGAAACTGCTATGGGGTCATCGGTGCAAATGGTGCTGGAAAATCCACGTTCCTGAAAATTCTGTGCGGTGTTTTGCCACCCACAACCGGAGAAGTTACCATCCCGAAAGAACTCCGGATGAGCGTTTTGAAGCAAGACCACTTCGCCTATGATGCCTACACCGTTCTCGACACGGTGATTATGGGCAATGAACGGCTCTATGCCATCATGCGGGAAAAAGATGCCCTGTATGCAAAGCCGGACTTCTCGGAAGAGGACGGCAACCATGCGGCGGAACTCGAAGCCGAATTTGCAGAACTGAACGGCTGGGAAGCGGAATCGGATGTTTCCAAGCTCCTGCAAGGACTGGGACTTTCCGAAGATTTGCTGTACCAGACCATGGGCGACCTCTCCGGTAACGAAAAGGTGAAAATCCTGCTCGCACAGGCACTGTTCGGCAATCCGGACATCATTCTCATGGACGAACCGACCAACCATTTGGACATTGATGCCATTACCTGGCTGGAGGACTTTCTTTCTGAATATTTCGGAACGGTCATTGTGGTTTCCCATGACCGCCATTTTTTGAATAACGTCTGCACCCACATTGTTGACATCGACTATACGCAAATTAAAATGTATGTCGGCAACTACGAATTTTGGTATGAGTCCAGCCAGATGATGCAACGGATGATTCGCCAGCAGAACAAAAAGACTGAAGAAAAGATTAAGGAACTCAAAACCTTTATTGAGCGGTTCTCTGCCAACAAATCCAAATCCCGTCAGGCAACCTCCCGCCGGAAATTGCTGGACAATCTCACTGTGGAACAGCTGCCAGCCTCCAGCCGCCGCTATCCGTTTATCGGATTCGACATGGATCGGGAACTGGGAAAAGAAGTGTTACAGGTCAACGGCATTTCCAAAACCGTAGACGGTGTGAAGCTGCTGAACAATGTCAGCTTTACCCTGAGCCGTACGGACAAAGTTGCCTTCATCGGTGAAAGTGAACAGGCAATTACCATGCTGTTCAAAATCCTAATGGAAGAAGAACAGCCAGACGAAGGTACATTCAAGTGGGGCGTTTCCACTTCGACTTCCTACTTCCCTGTAGATAACTCTGTTTATTTCAACGACTGTGACCTTTCCATTCTGGATTGGATTCGGCAGTATTCCAAAACAGATGAAACCGAAACGTATCTGCGAGGCTTTCTCGGTAGAATGCTGTTCTCCGGCGATGATATTTATAAGCCGGTCAAGGTTTTGTCTGGTGGGGAAAAAGTCCGCTGCATGTTCTCTCGGATGATGCTGTATCATTCTAACGTGTTGCTGTTAGACCGCCCGACCAACCATCTGGACTTGGAAAGCATTACGGCTGTAAACAACGGCTTGACCGCATTCAAGGGCGTTGTCATTCTGTCCTCACACGACCACGAAATTTTGCAGACGGTTGCAAACCGCATCATTGAAATCACACCAGACGGCTGTCTGGACAGACAAGGCACTTATGAAGAATTTCTGGACTGGAAAAAGGAAAACCAGAAATAAATCTGCCCAACCCCATCATCAACCGGAAAAATAAAGGAGTATCAATTTCATGAAATCCAACCTCATTTGTATGTTGATTACCATCGTTGCATACTTGATTTTAATGATCGTAGTCGGCATTCTCGCATCCAAAAAAAATAAAGACACCAGCGATTTCTACCTAGGCGGCAGAAAGCTGGGGCCAATCGTCACCGCTATGAGTGCAGAAGCCTCTGACATGAGCAGCTATTTGCTGATGGGCTTGCCGGGGCTAGCACTGCTGACTGGCTTTGCCGATGTTGGCTGGACGGTCATTGGTCTGGCAATCGGTACATATCTCAACTGGCTATTCGTTGCAAAACGGCTGCGAATTTATTCTCAGCACAACGGCTCGATTACAATTCCAGACTTTTTCTCGAACCGCTATCACGATAACAAACATTTCCTGATGGGCATTTCTGCCATCATTATTCTGATTTTCTTTGTGCCGTATACTGCATCTGGTTTTTCCGCCTGCGGAAAGCTGTTCCAGACGCTGTTCGGGATGAACTATCACGCTGCGATGATTTTAAGTGCTGTAATCATCATTGCCTATACCAGCATCGGCGGATTTTTGGCTGCCAGCACAACCGACCTGCTCCAGAGCATTATTATGACCGTTGCACTGGTCATGGTAGTTGTCTTTGGAATTGTCAAGGCTGGCGGTATTGACGTTGTCATGGAAAATGCAAAGGCTCTGCCGGGCTATCTTTCTTTCAACCACACCTATGATATTACAACCAATTCCGCAAAGCCGTACAACATTCTGACCATCTGTTCCACCTTGGCTTGGGGACTTGGCTATTTCGGAATGCCGCATATTCTGCTGCGATTCATGGCAATTGAGGACAGCAGAAAAATCAAGACCTCCCGTAGAATTGCCTCTATCTGGGTTGTCATCTCTATGGGCATTGCCATTCTGATTGGTTTCATTGGAAAAACCTTGATGACCAACAGTACAATTTCCGTACTGGGCGACAATCCGGACAATTTCAGTGCAGAGTCTGAAACTGTTATCATGAAGATTGCAACGCTGATCAGTGAACATGGCGTTCTGGCTGCATTGTTTGCCGGTCTGATTTTTGCTGGAATCCTTGCCTGCACGATGTCTACTTCAGACTCTCAGCTGCTGGCAGCATCCTCCAGTATGTCAGAAAACCTGCTGCAAGGCGTGTTCGGCATTAAGCTTTCGGAAAAGACTGCCATGCTGGCAGCTCGTGCCGTTCTGCTGATTATCGCTGTGATTTCCATCGGTATCGCATGGAATCCGGACAGCTCTGTTTTCCATATCGTATCCTTTGCATGGGCTGGATTTGGTGCGACTTTTGGACCTGTTATGCTGTGTGCCCTGTTCTGGAAGCGTTCCAACAAGTGGGGAGCTTTGGCTGGACTGGTTGCCGGCGGTGTGATGGTATTTGTATGGAAGTTCCTCGTTCGTCCGCTGGGCGGAGCATGGGATCTATACGAACTGCTGCCAGCTTTTATCGTGGCTCTGGCTGCCATTGTTATTGTTTCGCTGCTGACAAAAGCACCGGATAACGAACTGGTAGAAGAATTTGAAGCTGTTCAGGCAGAATGCAAACAGTAAAATCAATCATTTCATCATTCTGAAACACAAAACACCGCTGCGGAGGTTGCAATTCCATCCGCAGCGGTGTTATTTTTATCGTTTTTCTGTTCTAATTAGTCAGCCAGCAACTGTTCTGCTGCTGCCAGCTTTGCACTGCATACAAAGACATCCATTGCCTTTTGCAGTTCTTCTTCGGTCGGGAATGTCGGAGAAATCCGGATGTTTTCATCTTCTGGGTCTACGCCATACGGGAACGATGCCCCTGCACCCGTCAGAACGACACCAGCATCCTTACAAAGCTGTACGATCCGCTTTGCACAACCCTTCTGATTGAAAGAGATGAAGTAACCGCCCTTTGGATTCGACCAAGTCGCAATGTCCAAATCACCCAGTTCCTTTTCCAGTGTGTTGACAACAATTGCAAACTTCGGAGCAATCAACGCCTTATGCTTCTTCATGTGTTCCAGCAGGTTTTCAAACTTGCCGCCAAAGAACCGCAGATGCCGCAGCTGGTTCATCTTATCAAAACCAATCGTTGCAAAGCCCAAGGACTTCTTCAGGCTTGCCAAGTTTCTTTCGCTGGCTGCCATTACTGCAATTCCGCTGCCCGGGAAGGTGATTTTAGAAGTAGATGCAAACATATAGCAAATATCTTCGTTGCCAACCTTCTTTGCTTCTTCCAGCAGATTTGCCTGTACTGGCGGATTGTCAACCAGATGGTGTACACAATATGCATTATCCCAGAAAATCCGGAAATCTGCTGCCTTCGGCTTCAGTGCTGCAAACCGCTTTACCACTTCATCGCTATATACAACCCCGCCCGGATTGGAGTACATCGGCACACACCAGATTCCCTTGATGCTGTCATCTTCTGCAACCAGCTTTTCTACGATGTCCATATCAGGGCCATCTTCGTTCATCGGCACATTGATCAGTTCCATACCAAAGAACTGGGTTACTGCAAAATGGCGGTCATATCCCGGAACCGGACACAGGAACTTCACATGATCCAGTTTGCCCCATGGTGTGCCACCCAAAACACCGTTGGTCATTGCAACAGACATTACCCAGTACATAATGTTCAGGCTGGAGTTTCCGTATACAATAATTTCTTCCGGCTTTACGCCCAGCATCGGTGCAAAGAATGCCTTTGTTTCCGGCAGTCCATCCAGAACCCCGTAGTTCCGGCAGTCCAGACCGTTTTCAGCCCGATAATCGCCCTTCTTCAGGCAATCCATCATATCCATGCTCAGTTCCAACTGTGCTGGTGCTGGCTTCCCTCTGGACATATCCAGTTTCAGATTTTCTGCCTGAAACTGCTTGTATGCCTGCTGACATTCTGCCTGAAATGCCTCCAACTCCGCATGATTCTTTTCCTGTAATCTCATTGTTTGCGTGTGAATTTCCGTTCGGAAATTCTACTCCTTTCTGCAATCTTCCATGTGCACGGTTTTTGTCGAACCCTGCAAATTTGCTACGGTCTTATTATAACATATCTTTCTATCGCTTGCAAGTGTTCGTGTAGAAAAAACAAAAATTTTAAAAAAAGAGAAAACAGCAGGTCTGTTTTCCAGCAAATCGACTGTTTTCTCTATGAAATCTTATTTTTACTCCGATGTTTTTTGTTCTTCTGCAGTACAAAGCTTAAAAATACCGCCGTCCAATGCATAAAACACACCGCCTGCATACTGACATTTTTCTGTCAAATCCCCGCAGGACAACTTTGCAGCCAACTCCGGCTTCATATACTGCTTCGCATACCGATAAATTTCCTGCCAGTGTGGCAAAGTGAAATCAGGGCGATACAGATAAAGCTGCTCAATCGGATACATCACCAGAATGCTGCTCCAGAACTGGCAGAACTGCTGCATCATCTCTTCCATCAAGTCTGACAGAATCGGGTCAAAGTCCTTACCCTCTGCACAGGCTGCGGTGAACAAATCCGGCAGCGTCATCGTTTCCAGCTTTCCGCCTGTCAGGTCATACAAGACTGGCGTTTGCTCCGCACTATAATACGGCTTTACTCGCTGCTGCAATGCAACTGGCGTCAGCAAGTCACCCACAGTTTGATTTGGAGAAAGCGGCAATCCCTGCATAGAAATCGGCTTGCCGTTTAGACACTCCATGGTATGCGAGCGACAGACGATAGAAACATAATAATCTGCCCCATCTGCACAGAATAAAGCAATAATTTCCTGCTTTGGTTTCTGATACAGGCAATATACTGCCATGGACGGCAATGCATTTCCCCAGAAGACCGGAACGTGCAGGGCATCTCTCAATATCTGCTGCAATTCTGTCATTTGTTGTTCCTGCCTAGTTGCATCCGGAAAAAAATGCTGCAAGACGCTGGGCATCCATCCAACACCCAAGCCCAAAATTTGCGATTCCTCAATATAGTTGCTCTTCAAAATCTGGCGAACGGTTATAATCATTTGTTCCTGTATGGATGCCCATGAAGCCTGCATCACTGGAAACGGAATGCACTGCTTTTCTAGCGTATTCATGCCCAAGGTTGTCAGTCCAACCACCAAATGATTTCCCTGAATGGAAATACCAATCAGCAGCCAGCGAGAAGGATGCACATCCATCAATAATTTTCTTCTGCCTTTTCCCTCCGAGGTTGGACAGGTTCCGATGTCTTCTAAAACGCCCTTTTCCATCATCTCATGAATCAGCAGCGTCACGGATGCTCTTGTCATATGCAGTTTGTTGGCAATCTCCACACGAGAAATTGCTCCGTATTGCTGAATCAACTGCAATACCTGCAAATACATCCACTTTCGTTCCATCTGTCGGGCAATGACTGGTTTCCACATTGCGGATTCGCTCCCCCTCAATTCACAATTTCCTTTCTTTCTATTGATGCAATCTTTTATCGATTTAAATCAATACTATTATTTTAACAATTTCAACCGGATTTTGCAAGTTTCTGTGGAGACTTTCTGATGAAAATTTACATCTTATTGAAAAATAGGGAAAATGTTCATGTTTGCTCCGCTCTTTTTAAGTTAACATACTGAAAATCTGAATTAATAGCGGCATGGTTGCCATGGAAAGAATGGTTGTTGCCGCAAAAATTTGAGAAGCATAAATGTCATTTAAGCCATGTACTTGACATTGCAGTGTACACATTGCAGCAGCCGGTGCAGCTGTCAGCAACAAAACAACCGTCCGCACTTCCATAGATACAAACGGCAGGCAGAGGCACATTGCCATAACTGCCAGCGGAATCACCAGCAATTTCACGAAGCTGACCCAATAAATCCGCTTTGTACACAATGCTCCCAGCAAATTCGCCTGTGCCACGCTGACACCCGATGCAATCATCGCAAGCGGTGTATTCAAGTCGGAAATATAGCCCATCGTATCCATCAGCAAGCCCGGCATTGGAAGCTGTACAAAATACAGAATCAACCCAATGGCGATACCAATGACCGTTGGCGAACGCAGCACTTTCAATGCCTTTTTGAAGTCCTTGGTCTGTGTCAGCTGCATGACACCGTGTGTCCACGAGAACAAGAAGAAAATCGTCAGGAACGCAGTGACATAGAAAACACCCTCTGCCCCGAACAGTGCACTTGCCAGCGGAATACCCATGAAGCCGCAATTGCTATATGTTGCAGAAAATCGCTCGATCGGTGCTAACTTTCCGGCAGATTTTTCTCGGAAACACAACATGGAAATCAAAATGGCGATGACATAAGAAGCTGCTGCCAGCACAAACGTCAACAGCAAATTCACGACCAGACGGGAATCATATTCCTCCTCTAAGTAAGCATGCACGATGATGACTGGCGTTACAATTTCCAACACGACATTGGAAAGCTGCTTGCCGCCCTCTCGGCTGACAATGCCGGTGTAGTATGCAATCATTCCGACCACATTCAGAATGAGCATAATAATTGCCTGCTGTAAAATAATTCCTGCCATATGTTCGTACTCCTTTTTTTTGACAGCCGAACGACTGCCATTCTCCAAAATAAGAACCGCCCGTTTGATGGTGGAGAAACAGGCGGTCACTTCCTTGATAGTATAGCATGGTGGTTTTTAGATTTTATAGATTTTGTATAAACATTGGTTGAATTTGCAGTCCACCCAAAGCCGCTGCAACGGTGTCGGAAATCTGGGTAAAATCAGCCACCAAAGACGATGGTTTCTTGACGGGAGCATCCTGCCGCAACGGTACGAAATAATAATTTTTCGTATTCAACAGCAAGCCCAGATTTTTCGCCGATGCCCGCAAAGCGTCATTGGTTGCCAGAGCCAGAATAATTGGCTTTTCGTTCCGCAGCATGGATTTCACTGCCATGGTCACAGTGGTATCCGTGATGCCCATCGCCAGTTTTGCCATGGTGTTGGCGGTGCAAGGTGCAACAAGCAGTGCATCCAAGCGGTCTTTTGGCCCTAACGGTTCTACATCTGAAATCGTTAACAGGGCAGGTTTTCCACAAATCTGCTCCAATTTTTTTCGTTGTTCCACAGCTTTCCCAAAACGGGTATCAATGCTAGCGGCATGTTCTGAGAAAATCGGCGTTAAGCTGTAACCTGCCGCCACCAGTCGTTCTGCCTCTGCAAACGCAGCAGAAAAGGTGCAAAACGACCCTGTTACCGCAAATCCAATGCGTTTACCAATTGTTTCCTTCATCTGCGAGTCCCCTCTCCTGTAAAATATGGAAGATGGTTTTCGCAATGATTGCTCCAGCGGTTTTCGGTGCAGTGATTCCCGGCAACCCCAACGCCCAGACGACATGACGATGCAGGCGTTTTGCAGCATCAAAATCCGTTCCGCCCGGTTTCGATGCCAGGTCAATCACCAGTGCATCTGGTTTCATGTTGGACAGAGCTGTTTCGTCCAGCATCAGGACTGGAACGGTGTTGCAGAACCAGTCAAATTTCCCTGCACGGGCAGCAATTTCAGACGGATGCATCCATTTCAGACCATTTGCAGCACAGCGTTCCGCATCTTTGCAACTGCGAGCCGCAACGGTGACATCTGCTTTCAAGCCCTGCAAACGCTCTGCCATGATTGTTCCGATTCTGCCGTAGCCGATGACGAGAACAGAGCTGCCGCAGAGTACTGTTTCCCGTTCTGAGATGGCAATTTGAATTGCTCCCTCTACAGTTGGAACGGCATTTGCCAGACAGAGTTCCTCCCGCTGAAAATAATCGCAAAAACACAGTTCTTGTTCTTGACACATCCGGCAAACAGCTTCGGGGAGTACGCCGCCGCACACCAGACCGCCTTTTTTCACATGGGACAGCAATTCGGGCAGCGACAAGTTCCCATTTTTGGACGGCACAGATTCGGCTGTCGTGTGAATGGGCAGGATGAGAACGTCAAATTCTGGTAATGTTTCAGAATCTGACTGAGAAAATCCGATTGTCGTCACGGAAAGCTGCGGCGACTTGGCAAGTTTTTGGGCGGCATATTGTTGGCGGCGGTCACCGCCAGCCACCAAAATTTGCAGCAATTGTTGCATCTTGCATTCCCTCCTTTTGTTCCGGATTTTCGCCCATTCTCAAAGAATGGGTGTACTTCATTTTATGCAGGCAGGAGAAAAGGGGTGAACAAAAAGGGCACACTTCTTGCGAAGTATGCCCTCTTGTTTCCGCAATCCAAATTCTTTACTTGTAAAGATTTTGTCCAATCCCACTTGTAATTGAATGGATGACTTCCTTAAATTTTATCTGTTTTCTTCGGAAGATGATTCGGAATCAGAGATTCTTACTTTCTCTTCTTGGAAACCAGAGCAACACCGCCGATTACTGCGATTGCTGCAACAGCACCTGCAACCGGAATCATGCTGCCAGTCTTCGGAGAGCTGGTAGAACCAGTGTTCTTCTTAGTGGTCTGCTGAGCTGCCTTTGTGGTGGTAGCTGCCTTTGTGGTGGTAGTTGCTGCAGCAGAAGTAGTGGTAGTAGTTGTTGTGGTCGGCTTAGCAGTTGTGGTGGTAGTTGTGGTGGTGGTAGTCGGCTTAGCAGTTGTGGTGGTAGTTGTGGTGGTGGTAGTCGGCTTAGCAGTTGTAGTGGTTGTTGTGGTGGTCGTTGTAGTAGTGGTGGTTGTTGTGGTAGTCGTTGTGGTAGTAGTAGCTTCAGTTGTGGTGGTCTGTACGCCTTCGATCTGGATATAACCCTGAGAAGGAGCACCAGTTACAACTTCACTACCGTGAGTAACCTTCGGAACATAAGCACCATCATAAGACCGTTCCAGTCCGTCGATGTAGTAGATGTCACCCGGCTGTGCATTTTCTGTTACCTTAAAGGTAATGTTGATAACAGGATCATCGCCAGTTACATAGGTCGGACCATCGCCTGTCGGAGTGGTTGCATAAGTAATCCATCCGCCGATACCAGCCGGATTCAGCTGGAAGCCAGAACCACTTACCTGAATACCATCAGTAAACATAGCGTTTGCAATGCTTCCGCCAGATACGCACTTAGAATAAGTGAGTTCGTCTGTGCTCCACTGCAGACCAAATGCGATAGAGTCCCAACCGTCTGTGTTGCCATAAATGCTAACCGGAACAGTTACCAGATAATTGCTGCTCTGCAGTTCATCCATTGTAACAGTAACCTGTCCAATAGAAGGAGTATTTACTGCCTGTGCTGGAACAGCAGTGAAAACAGCGGCAGAAGTTACAACTACTGCTGCTGCGGAAACAGCTGCCAGTGCCTTCTTAAATGTACTTTTCATTTTTCTATTTTCCTTTCAAATATAAATTATGCGGTGTCCGGTGTCCCAGACACCGCACTTTTACCTTATCTGTAATTTTAATGTTTAGCCTTCGTACCAGATAGAACCTTCCAAAGACTTCAGGGACGGAACTACGTCCGGCCATGTCGGTTCCTGACCTGCTGCAGTCTTTGCAGTGTAAGTCAGCATGTATACAGCATCTTCTGTTGCCATCAACTTGTTGCCGTCGTTCTTGCCTTCCTTCGATTCTGTATCGATATCAGCCAGGAAGAATACAAACTTATTCAGATTTTCATCTTCATTGAAGACAACATTTTCCTGACCAGCTGCAATCTTTGCAGTATAAGTCAGAACTGCAACTGCATCCGGTACGTCTACCAGACCGCTCAGGTCGGTATCGCCCTTAACGCCAATGTATACAGTCGGATTTACCGGAGCTGCAACCGGTTCAGCATCTGCCTTTGTCGGGTCAGTGAAGTAAGCGTTTACTTCTGTTACGCAGTACGGCTTGCCTTCTGCATCGAAGATTTCCTTCGGTGTGGTCTTGTCGAGGGTAACTGCACCCAATTCCAGAGCATTGAAGTGTGTACCATCTTCGTCCACGATATCGAACTTGCTGAACAAGTCAGACGGCTTCAGTTCCCGTTCATCTACGGAGAAGTAGAAGTTTGTCGGGTTTACTTCCACTTCCAGTGTGGTTGTACCAACTGGAGTGATTGTGCCGGTGTTTGTTGTGGTAGTAGTCGTTGTGGTTTCGCTGTCACCAGTGCCGGTTGTTGTAGTGGTGGTTGCACCGCTCACATCGGTGGTGGTTGTGCCGCCGCTTACGTCTGTGGTCGTTGTACCGCCGCTTACGTCTGTGGTGGTTGTACCGCCGCTTACGTCTGTGGTCGTTGTACCAGATACGTCAGTGGTGGTTGTGCCGCCGCTTACGTCCGTGGTTGTTGTACCAGATACGTCTGTGGTGGTTGTGCCACTAATATCTGTTGTGGTAGTAGTTGTGGCCTTATCCTTGAACTTGATGATTCTTTCCACATTGAAGTAGCCACTCGGAACGCCTGCAAGTGTATCATTATCTGCATCGCCCTGTGCGGTTACCAGCTTGTAAGAAGAATCATAAACGAGCTGGCTGTAATCAGCATCTGTTACGCCATCTGTTTCTGCCTGATCCGGATGTGCTGCATAATACTTTTCAATACCTTCTACAGTGCTGAAATAATCAGCATCTACATCGGTATCCGGAACCTTGAAGGTTACGGTATAAACATTGGTATCTGCATTTGCATCGGCAACGAAATCAGAACCGCTGTTCAGCAGGCTGGTGACATCATCCATGCTTACATCTACGGTATAATTTACACCTACATTCTGGAATGCCTTATTGACTTCTGCAACTGCCTTATTCAATGTATCGCCATACTTAGCAAGGTCTGCAACACTGCCCGGAACGTCAAACCGTGTGGTTCTCTGGTCCTTCTGTACCTTCAGCCAAGCCAGTGTTTCATCTGCGGTTGCAAATTCTTGATGTGCAGATGTTGTGATTGCCTTATCTGCATAAGAGAATGCCTTTTCTACTTTCTTCTGATAAGTAGCCAGCAAGCTGTCGAGATTAACTTCTACACCAGCAGCAGCAGCCTTCTTGGTCAATTCAACCTTCAACTTCTGAACGGTGCTTGCAGCATAAGCCTTTGCATCAGCATATGTTGCAACCTGGTTGCCTTCGCTATCTACGAAAACAGCACCCTTTACCCGAATGGTGTTTGCAGTACCAGCTGCCTTATTGGCTGCGGTATTTTCGATGCTATCGCCATCAACGGCAGCAGTAAAGGTGCCCTTCTTTTCCAGCATGCTGAAATCAATGTCATCAATGATGGAAGCTGCACCCTGCTTGGTCAATTCCTTCTTGATGGCATCAATGATGTTGCTCTGTACATAGCTGGTTGCATCCACCTGTGCGGTCATCACTGCAACGCTATTCTGAATGCTTACGCTTGGGTTTCCAACGATGCACTTCTGTACTTTTTCAACATAAGCAGCGTTCTTATCCGAAAAGTCAGCAGAATCAATGATATCTGCAACATTCAGTTCAAAGCTCTTACCTTCTGAATCAATCAGTGCACCTTCTACGAGCTTTGCCCAATCGGACTCCAGCTCCTGTGGTTTAATTTCCAGTACTCTTTCCACGCTGATGGTGGTTGCGTCCGCAGCATTGGACAATACAGCGAAGCCCTGTGTCAGAGCGAGCGGTACAGTTGCTGCAACGGCAATGACTTTATTGAATACCTTCTTCATTGCACATTTCCCTCTCTTCATTCAATTTTTTGTGACCGTCCAAGCTGACGCACAGACGTGATTGCATTTGTGCAGTCTCATTTCCCCTCACTATTAAACTGCCCTGTTTCTGTTTCCATGTAGCCGGATTTCGCAGAACTGAAATAACCGGATGTTCCATGAATGCCTGGACTCACGTGATCCTTTACGGCATGGGTGCATAAACCGCCGTAAACGATTTACATAAAGTATTCTAACACATTCTGTCGGGAATGTCAAGCCTCTGCCTTTATTTTTTTTTAAATTATTAGGTGGAAATTCCGCCCGTATTTGTAGCTTTTACACAATTTTCCACCGTTTTCAACAGCTTTCAACAGGCTTTCAACTGAAGTTTTGTGTGCACCTTGTGAAAGTCGTGTTTTCAGAAACGGCTGTTTCCGTCATTTTTCACAAAAAACACAAACAGCCTGCAAAAAGACTTTGCAGGCTGCCTGTGTTGGAAAAATAATAAGGAGAATGTATGAAGAAAGCATTTCTAAATTTCCGGTCAGATGCCCAACTTTTAGCATTGACGGGAAACATTTCACTGTCCGTGATACTTCATCAGGATTGTTTTTTCTGCTGTACTTCCTGAAGAACAACAGAAACTTTTTGTTCCTGTCCGTTGCGGACAATGGTCAGGGTGACCGTGTCACCAGCATTATATTCATTCTTATAGTTATTCAGCTCTTCTGTGGTTTCAATCTTGTTATCATTGATGGCAGTAATGACATCGCCGACCTGTAAACCAGCTTCTGCTGCTGCACCTCCATCGGTTACACTGATAACATATGCACCGATTGGCAAGTTATATGCCTGAGAAACGGCTTCGGAAACATCCTGACAGCTGATGCCAAGTTGCGGTCTGCCGGTAACATAACCATAATTGATCAAATCATCTACAATTTCCCGTGCTTCTGTCATCGGGATTGCAAAGCCGATGCCTTCAATGGTTGCACCGCTGGAAGAAACGCTAGAGGACATCTTCGCAGAGTTGATGCCGACAACCTGACCAGAACTATTGATCAACGGACCACCAGAGTTACCATTATTAATAGCGGTATCGGTTTGAATCAGCGTCATGGTCTTGTCGTTGATGGTAACTTTCCGGTTCAGTGCGGAAATAATCCCGCAAGTAACCGTGTTCTGAAGTTCCAGACCCAACGGGTTACCGATTGCAACAACTGCATCGCCAACCTGACACTGGTCGCTGTCACCAAATTCCGCAGCAGTCAAACCAGTCTGATCTACCTTTAAAACAGCAAGGTCGGTTTCAATATCATATGCAACGACCTTTGCATCATAAGTGGTTTCTTCATCGGACATCCGGATTTCTACGGCAGTTGCTTCGCCGCAGCCATATTCCGAATCATAAATAACATGGGCGTTTGTGACAATGTAGCCATCTTCCCGCATGATGATGCCGGTTCCGACACCGGTCATTGAACCGGAATTATCACCATTTCCGCTGTTGCCATTTCCGAACATTCCAAAACCATAATTATAACTATTGTAGTTATTCGGCATCTTGAAAGTTGCCTGAACACCGACAACCGATGGTGCTACTTTCTTAACGATGTCGCTGATGGACATTGCATTTGTACCAGATGCCAATTCAATCCAGCTCTTTGCAGCATCACCCTTTACGGTTGTGCTCTGTGCTTTACTGCTGCTATCCTGTGCTGTGGTATTGGCTGTGGTATCGGTGGAATCCGAAGCAGAAGTACTGCTTTCAGCTGCTACCAGCTTGTTGGAATTATGAACACCATTGTAAATGCCAATCGAACCAACGGAGACAATTGCCATCGCTGCAACAAATGCAACCGCTTTCATCCAGAAGTGATTCTTTTTCTTCGGCGGTTTGCCGCTGCCGGATGCCTGCACCGGAGCGTTCGGATTGGAATAATAATTGACGTAGCTATAACCCTGCTGCTGGGACTGTGTATCAGAGGAAGTATTTCCAGTATAGCCAGTGGTTGGGTTGGTACTACTATTAGTAGTATAACCATAACCATTCGGTGTGGTGCTGCCCGTTGCAGCAGATGTGCTGTAAGGATTCTGATTGTTTACAGTAGATTCCGGCTGATTCGACGCAGAAGCTGCTGTGTTGTTCGATTCGTTTTTCATCATGTCCTGTTCCCGTTCATACATAAGAATCTTCCTTTCTATTGAAAACCGCTGCTGTTCTGCATCGGTCTGTCTTGTTCTTTGCTCTATGTTTAATATTATACGCTGGAATGTGATAAATTTATGATAGTAGATGGAAAACATCGTTAAACACAGATGGATTCTGTTTTTCACATTTTTTCACAAAAAAACCGCTCGATTCTACGGTACTTTTCCGCAAAATCGAACGGTTTTCGTTCTAATTCCGATAATTCCTTAGCTGAAAGACGGTGTCTGTCCGGAAGCCTGCTTTGCATAATAAATCAAAATGCCAACGGCATCGGAAACATCCAACATGCCATCTTCATTGACATCCGCACTCTTTTTCTGTGCAGGATTAAACTGTGCTTCATTGCCTGCTGCAATCCGTGCATATTCCGTCAGAACAGCAACTGCATCGGAAACATCAATCTTTTCATCGCCATCAATATCACCATCAATATTTGCAACACTCGGGAAATAGCCGCTTTCAATCAGCAAGTTTGCAATTGCTGCGTGACCGGTTGCGGTCGGGTGCACATCTGCATTTGCAATATTGACATTTGTCCATGCATGATGCAGGAATGCACTATAAACATCTGCCAGATAAATCTCTCCATTCTGTGCATGGGTCTGTAAATTCTGGTTCAAACCAACTAGAATATACGTTCCACCGTTGGCACTTCCATTCAAATACTGATACATTTGCCCATTCGAAAATGCACTCAACATAGAAAGTGCGTTGGTAGACAATCCTGTATCGTCCTGATCAACACTCAACGGGTCATAAACCGTCTGAAATATCAGCTTTGCATGATCGTTTGTGCTCTTCAACTGCAAAATAATGCTGTCAATATTGGTATTTGCATTGGCAACCGCAGTCGGCATAGTGGCTCTCAAATACTTCTGGAACGCAATCTGATTGTCCTTGATGGCATTCGCCAGATCATAAACGTTGTCATAATCGTCTACTTTCACCACATCATTATTCAGAACCGGCTGCAAAATATCGTTTGCACCGATGGTGACTACAATGATATCAGCCCCTGCAACTGCACTCTGCATGGTGCTATCCCCCTGCAACGACTGGAGCAGTTCCGAAGAAGTTGTGCCATCCTTTGCAAGATTGGTGACTTTCTGATTCATATGATGTTCCAGAACGGAAACATAGGACTTGCTGGAATCCTCCAGCCCATAACCGGTGCTGATACTGTCACCCAATACAACAACGTTGTAAGGAGCGTCAACAATATCTTCCGCAGAAACGGTCTGCATCGGCATGGTCATTGCTGCGATGGTCAACATGGCAGCAGCGGCGATGGCTTTTCCTGTTTTTCTATTTTTCATGAATTTTCATCCTTTCTAATATGTCGGTTGGTTGTACTTGCATTATAACATATGCAGCGAAGACTGTCAAGAGAAACTTATTTTGGCAAGCAGTCATTTTTTGTGGAGAAATCAAAAAATGTTTTTCTGTATTGGTTGCAAGGAACGAGCCACAGGCAACTAAAAGTTTTTTGATCCAGCAATTTTTCAAAAATGCTGGCGAGG
>UMKY01052649.1_pt1 | contig 22829 bp, 20 predicted proteins | sample 1966421 | NCBI WGS metagenome assembly UMKY01 (sample SAMEA4836186, study PRJEB28245) | human gut metagenome | biome: gut microbiome; material: fecal sample | place: Denmark | collected 2008 | reverse complement strand
AATTTCTGATAACATTGAAAGAACTTTCGGTATTTTCAGCTAAACTTGAGTTCTTGCTGAAGAAATGCGTTTCTGAACTCTATAATACATTTAACACTAATCCCTTTTCCCTTTTTCCGCTTGAGTTTAACTCAAGCTTTTTATTATGTTTGCCAATGAAGCCCCCGCTGCGCGGGGGCTTCATCACTATTTAAGAAAAACTTATTAGATTAAATTCAATGCAATACTTGGAGTCTGGTTTGCAGTTGAAAGCAATGTTGCTGTAGATTGCTGCAATATTTGATACTTAATATAGTTAGAAGATTCTGTAGCAACATCAGCATCCTTGATAGAAGAATTTGCTGCCACAATGTTTTCCTTTTGAACTCCGATTGCATCAACAGCTGATTCTACACGGTTCATGTACGCACCGATAAGAGCAGTTCTGTCTGAAATGTTTTCAATTGCATCATCAATGAATTGTAAAAATTCACGTGCTGTTGAATCATTTGTATAAACTGCATCACAGATTGCAGTTATACAGTTGAATACACCAGTTTTACCATTTCTTGTTCCGAACTCATCATAGTTATTATCTTTAATACCTTGACCAGTAAAGTCGTAAACAGTACCATCATCTAACTCTACTCTTGTACCATTAATTCTTGCATATAATGCAGGTGTAGAGAATTTTTCTGAATCTATATAACCATGAGCATCTTTAGCTGCATCAAAATTTTCACCTTGACGTATGAACCATTCATTGCCATTTGTAGTATTAAATAATGCACTACATTTTGCAGATGCAAACAATGATTTTTCAAGATTAATAATATTTGGTTTACCGGAATTGTTACTTACCTGCAAGTTAACACCGGAACCGCTCTGGTAAGCATTACTTGTACCATCTAAGAGTTTGATTCCGTTAAAATCAATAACGTCACATAAACGATTTATTTCTTCCATTCTCTGTTGAACTTCTGTTCTGATTGCCTGCATTGAAGATGTACCATAAGTACCGTTGGCAGCTTGTTCGGTCAAATCTCTTATACGCTGCAGATAATCAGAAACAATATCCAATACACCTTCAGCAGTATCAAGAAGCGACAGTCCCATTGTTGCATTTGATTCAGCAACATCATAACCTGAAATCTGAGCTTCCATTAAAGTTGATACAGCTGAGCCTGCAGCATCATCTTTACCGGAGTTAATACGATACCCCGTTGATAATCTTTCCATTGCGGTGTTCATACCTGTTGTTGCCGCTGACAAGTTTCTTTGCGCTGTCAAGGAGGCAAGGTTTGTGTTAATAGTGATTGAAGCCATAAATTGATCTCCTTTTCTTTCTTTTTTCTTCCATGAACACAACAAAAGTAATGCCAAAATGTGGCAAAAGACTTTTGTGATAATTGTTCCGGCTTTTTATTCCTTCACACTATCATATTAAATGCTGTAGCCAAAAATTAAAATTCCCAATTAGTTAGAAATTTCTACAACTTTAGTAGGGATAAATTACAGACTTCTCATATGCGTAAACGGCCAGAAAAGAAATACAGCGCGGCCTATGAACCTTTCCTTTGGCAATGTTCCCCAGAAACGGCTGTCCATAGAATTGCCACGGTTGTCCCCCATCATGAAATAATGTCCCTGAGGAATTACAAGAGGACCGCAATACATATCTGATTTGCACTTGTGGAAATCATACTCGCTCATTATATAATCTTCTTTTAAAGGTTTATCATTTATATAGACTTTATAAGCCCCGTTATCACTTTGTTTTATTTCCAATTTTTCCCCTGGAAGCCCTACAACACGTTTTATATAAGCAATGTCTTTGCAGAAAAAACCTGTTAGTCTGCTAAAAACAGCCCAAGGCGTAGTTTTCAATTTTACAAAAGGCGGATAAAATATCATTACATCGCCTCTTTGCGGAGTATTTTCAAAACTATGATTTTTTAGAAGATTGGGAAATTTAGTCAGTTTTTCAACAACAATTCTATCACCTTCGACAAGTGTAGGTTTCATAGAACCGGATGGTATCCATCTTAATTCTGCAATAAAAAATCTTATTAAAATAACTGCAACTACAACAAAAACTATAGTATCTATTGTTTCTTTAAGATTTGCCTTAAACTTCTCTTTATCAATCATAGTTCTGTAAGTAAACCCTCTAGTCCCTTCTTATAAATATTATCAGGCAGCTGCCCGATATCTCCTCTTAGCCTCTTTAAATAATTATCTATTAAAGCAGATGTTTTTTCAATACCCAAAATATCTTTAGGAGTAAAGATTTCATTAGCAGCATCACACTCTGCCGACAACTTCTCTAAATCATTTTTTAGCTGAAAAAATATACCAAAATTTCTTGCAAAACTAACGGCATCAGCAACCGGTAAATTTTCAATAATTGCACAGCTTTCCATAATTGCCTCAAAAAGGAATGCAGTTTTTCCCTCACAAATTCTTATATATTGGTCAATATCAGGTTTCTTTCCTCGAAGAAAAAATTGGGTTAACTCTGCATTACACATTTGTTTTGTGCAGTTTAAAAAAATTTTCAATATATTATTATCGTTAACCTCCATCAATTTTTCTGTTGCAATAGAAAGTAAATAATCTCCGGAAAGTATTGATACATATGGTGAAAATACTTCTCCTATTGTAGTTTCACCTCTACGGGTTTTAGCATTATCAATTACATCATCGTGCAGCAGTGACGCATTATGTATTATTTCACCAGCAGCCATTATTTTTATACATTGCGGTAAAACTTTTTTGTCCAAGGCTTTAATATATAAAGAAGTAATCGTTGAGCGAATTCGTTTTGATGAGCCTGATAAAAAATTTTCTAAAGCTTGTTTTATATCATCTTGTTCTAGCGAAACATTTTTAATTTCATTATCAACAAAATTAAGCTCTTCTGAGATAATAGATTTTATATTTTGCATGGTTTGAATAATATCATAAAGTCTACGCAGGGTAAATTAGTTTGTCCGGTATAATAATATAGAAAAAGGGAAACGAGTTAACTCGTTTCCCTTCAATAACCATAACCCTAATCAACGAACTAGCAAAAATAAATAGTTCTATCCATACCTTAACCTTTCTTAAACTAAGTTTAATGCAATACTTGGTGTCTGGTTTGCTGTTGCTAACAGGGTTGCAGATGCTTGCTGCAGAATTTGTGACTGAATATAGTTTGAAGATTCTTCTGCTACATCTGTATCTCTCAGCGTAGACAATGATGATGTCAAGTTTTGAGATTGCACATCGATTGCAGTAATAGCAGATTCTACTCTGTTCTGAGCAGCACCAATTCTTGTTACTCTTGAAGAAATATCATCAATTGCAGAATCAAGGAAGCTCAACATTTCTTTTGCTCCATAAGAATCTTCTACACCAGATGCTAGAGTATAAGAATCAGTAGCACTATCATAAATCAGACCGCTGCAAGCTGCTGCAAATATTTTATTATTAACTATTTTTTGTTCTTCATCTGTTGTTTTCAAATCCACAGATTGTTTATTATTAGCTTGCTCAAGCATCTGTTGTAATGTTACACCATTACCATTAGCCTTTGTCATATTTGTGAAAAGCCCGCTGATTGTTGCACTTTTAAACAGATCAATATCTAAATTTATAATACTGTCACCATCACCATAAAGACCAACCTGCAAGTCGATACCCTTTTCGTTCATACCGGTAATATTACCATTAGTACCATCAAATGACATAAGCTTAATTCCGTTAAATTCAGCATTTGATGCTACACGTGTAATTTCATCTAATCTTGCAGAGATTTCAGATTGGATTGCTTTAAGTGAAGCAGAAGCATAAGTTCCGTTCGCAGCCTGTTCGGTCAAATCTCTGATACGCTGTAAGTGATCTGACAAAAGGCTGTAGCTTTGTTCTGCTGATGTCAACATGTCTGAACCTGTTGCCGCGTTATCCGCAGCTACATCCAGAGAACCTAGTTGAGTTTCCCACATGTTTGCAATTGAATAACCGGCAGCATTGTCTTTTGCGTGGTTAATTTTGTAACCTGTGGACATCCTTTCTAAAGATGTGTTCAAATTTGTTGTCGCACTGTTCAAACTTCTTTGTGCGATAATTGATGAAATGTTTGTGTTGATTGTGAGTGCCATAGTTGGGATCTCCTTTCTCTCTTTCGATACGTACTCTAATCTGACGCGGCAAAATAATTTACTTTTCGCCCGTCTACAACTGCACATTCCGTGTGCAGCACTCTATGTTACTCTTTGCCCTTATTAGGCATTTTTTGCGTAGTTTTCCCCATGACTGTTTCTAATAAGACTAAAAACAGCCCTGAGAAGCCTGTGATTATATCACGGCTTTTGTGATAGTATTCTCTCCTTATTTTTGGATATGTACCCTGTCCGTATACACCACTGTTTTACCCTGATTATTTAAAAACGATTTTCTACACATTTTTCATAAGCTCGCTGACTTCCATTGTCGGCATTAATGCTTATTCAAAACATACATTCCATGTATTTGTGATATATACTTCTTACAATAACATTATTGTTTCAATATATAAAAAAAGTAAACTGTTTCTTGTAATTTTTTTACAAATCTTAAATTAAGTTAAAATTTGTTTACAAAAAAGGCAATTTTTCCAGCTATGCATACTTTATATATTTAAGGAGTATAAACACGTGGTACAAGTATCTGGAAATTCACAACCAAAAGTCTGGATAAACGGACAATACATGCCGGCAAACAAAGGTATTGACGGCAAATGGTACGTTGAAATTGACGGGAAACGTGTTGAAGTAGATCCAAATGATTTATTCGGCATGAACAGCAAGTGGGAAGAACTCAATCAAAGTTTTGAAGAACAGAAGGAAAAACATGCCGGCTGGAGGCAGCACTGGCTTAACTTGCAAAGCAAAGCAAGTACAGCATACGATGCTGCAATATCAGCATATAAGCAAGCTTCCCAAAAATACAATGAAGTTACGCAGGGCTTAAATTTCTCTGAACTGGAAGGTTCACAAAGAGAAGAAGCAAAACAGTACAGAGCAGATATGTCAACTGCTGGTACACAAAAGAGAAGGGCTGTTTCTGACAGCATATTCTACGGCAGACTGGCCGTTGATGAAACATACTGTATGCAGGATTACACAAATTTGCAGAGCTTAGCATCACATATGCAGGGATAAACTATACTTCCCAATTTATTCTCTCTTTTTCAATAACAAGAGGCTTTTTCTCTGCAAATCTGCAAAGCATTATCAAGTATTCTCCAATCATGCCGATGCTTAAAATTTGTATAAACATTAAGAAATAAAGCGAAAGCATTTTTTTAGGGATAATAAAGTTTAAATACCCGACATAGCAGATAAGGCTAAGCATAATTAATGCAAAGGTTATAACCGTACCAAAGAACCCTATCATTGTAATAATATGAATCGGAACTTTTGTTGTTCTCGTAAGCCCCAGCATACCATTATCCCAGAGAGTTACCAAATTATTCTTATCAAAACCGCTTGTTCTTTCCGGCTCATCAAAATCAATAATTTTCATTGAAAATCCCATATCTAGAACTGAACCTCTGAAATACGGATAAGGATCTTCAACCTCTTTAAGTTTATCTATAACCTTTTTATCATAAAGCCCAAACCCTTTATAATTACGGATAAGATTTCCTCCTTCATCCTTCATTAAGTCAAGGGCAAAATAATAAAACTTCCTTAGAATATTTAAGAAAGAAAAGCTTTTCTTGTCATATTTTCTGGCAATTACGACATCACAACCTTTTTCCCAGTTGTCAATAAAATCAGCAATCAATTCAGGAGGATCTTGTAAATCTGAGGCAAGATATATTACAGCATCGCCAGAAGCTTGCATAATTGCATAGTAAGCGGATTTTATGTATCCAAAATTTCTTGAATTAAAAATAAGTTTAACCCGCTTGTCGTCCATTGCTAGTTTTCTAAGCTCATCCTGAGAAAAATCAGTCGAGTCATTATCGATAAATATGAACTCAAATTCATACCTTTCTATATACTTTTCTATCACTTCATTTATTCCTCTATATAGTATAGGAATATTATCTTCCTCATTAAAGCAGGATGAAACAATACTGATTTTTTTCATATAATCACCTCTTTATCACTAATGCTACCATAAATTGCCTGTCTGTAGAATAGCATATATTTATTTTACCCTCATACTTAATTAAAAAAGGAGATTGCCAGTGATAAAGATGATGATGTTCGACTTTAGAGAGTCTGAAAAAGAATTTTTTGAAAATAATGAGTTAGTGGATTTTGATATAACTTTTATTAATGAACCTCTTAATGAAACTACAGAACTCAGCGAAGAGCAGCTTAAAGAAACATCTATAATTAGTGTATTCAGGAGCTCTAACCTTACAAGAAATGTTCTTGATAAATTCCGTAATCTAAGAATGATTGCCACCCGTTCATATGGATACGGACATATTGATCTTGATTATTGTATTGAACACAATATTGCAGTTTTAAATATCGAAGAATATGGAGAAGAAGCAGTTGCCCAGTATGCAATTGCCCTGATAATAGTTCTTATAAGAAACATGCTTCCTGCAATTATTGACATGAAAAGCCATAACATTAACTATGAGCATTATGAAGGGCGCACTCTTTCCAGCTTAAAGCTCGGCATAATAGGCTGCGGCGAGGTAGGCGCTCTGGTTTCAAAAATTGCGCATTTCTTTGGTATGAAAGTTATGATTTATTCTTATATGCAAAATCCGGAGCTGGAAGGATTTTGTGACTTCGTAAGTTTTGATGAACTTTTAAAAGAATCTGATATTATATCCCTGCATCTTCCATATACAGGAGATAATTACCATATGCTTGGCCCTGATGAATTTGACAAGATGAAAGATGGAGTTTATATAGTAAATACAGCACGCGGAGAACTTTTAGATATAAAAGCTTTATATGACAATCTCATCAAAGGTAAGGTAAAAGCTGCTGCTCTCGATGTACTTGAGTGTGAATTTCTTAGCACTCACCCGGGCGAGTTAACAAATGTTATTGAAAATTCTAATTCTAATTGCGTAGAAACAGCTTTAATAACCCAAAAGTTATTCAAGATGGATAATGTAATTATTACCCCTCATATTGCTTATAATACAAATGACTCTGTAAATTATCTTTTAGAAAAAACATTCAATAACATTAGAGATTATCTAAAAGGTCTAAAAACAAATAGAGTTTGTTAAAAATTTATGCTATGATTAATTTATGGCAATTATATCAGATGATGACGAATTGGAGAAAAGGGGTAAATACGGGGGGAATAAGAAAAACCCTATAGTTAAGCCTGAAACCATTGAATATGACAATACATTTGAGAGCTCTATACGTCCTAAAGACTTTGACAGCTATATAGGACAGGGAGCGCTCAAAGAAACCTTAAAAATAACACTGGAAGCTGCTAAAAAACGCAGCAAGCCTCTGGATCATATGTTATTTTACGGTCCACCCGGTCTGGGGAAAACAACAATTGCGGGGGTTATTGCTTCGCAGATGGGAGTTGATATAAGAATTACTTCTGCTCCGGCGCTGGAAAGACCGCGTGATATTATAGGTATATTAATGTCATTAAAAGGCGGAGAAATCCTGTTTATTGACGAAATACACAGATTAAATAAAGTTGCAGAAGAAATTTTGTATCCGGCAATGGAAGATTTTACGCTTGATATGACAACAGGCAAGAGCCAGACCGCAAAAACTCTAAGAATACCTCTGCCTAAGTTCACCTTAATCGGCGCAACAACAAAAGCTGGAGAACTTTCCAGTCCGCTTCGTGACAGGTTCGGGATTATCCACAGACTTGAATTTTATACAATAGAAGAATTAACCAGCGTTGTGCAAAGAACTGCTAAAATTCTTGATATTGAAATTTCTACTGATGGTGCAAAAGCTATTGCAATGCGTTCAAGAGGAACGCCAAGAATTGCAAACAGACTTATTAAAAGAGTTGCAGATTTTGCAATAGTTAAACACGACGGTAAAATTAACGAAAATGTTGCCAATGAGTCACTGGATTTGTTAAAAATAGATGAATTTGGACTTGATAACACAGACAGAGCTCTTTTAAATTTGATTATTGATAAGTATGACGGCGGGCCGGTAGGAATAGAAACAATAGCCGCTGCACTGAGCGAAGATGTAAGAACGATTGAAGATGTATGCGAACCATATCTCCTTCAGGCCGGTCTTTTGCAGAGAACTCCGAGAGGCAGAAAAGTTTCGCCGGAAGGATATAGACATTTAGGAATTAAAATACAATCAATGCAGACTAATCTGTTTGATTAAGCAAGGCGCATATTATGAAATATCTTTTATTAATATTATCAATGTTGTTTTTACCGGTTCTGGCAGATGAAGCAAAGATACTGCCTTCCCAAACCGGAATAGTTGAAAAGGTTCAGTATGTTGATTTAAACGACGATACTGTATCACAGACCAAACAAACTATACAGGTTAGGCTTCTTACCGGAGAATTTAAAGGTGAAACCGTAGAGCTTGATAATATGCTTACCGGAAATCCTTATTATGATATCAAATTGAAAAAAAATACAAAAGTTATACTCCATGCAGAAGACAACGGAGAAGGAGTGGAGTTTTCTATTGAAGACATCAAGCGTTCAGGAAACCTTGGCTGGCTGTCATTGTTATTCTGCGGACTTTTGATATATGTAGGAAGAAAAAAAGGATTTTACAGCCTTATTTCTATAGGGCTTACAGTGCTTCTTATAACACACGCACTCTCGCCTTTAATATTAATTGGTATAAATCCGGTTCTTGCGACTATTTTAATTTGTATTGCTTCAACTGCAGCAACAATGTATCTGGTAGGCGGTTTTAACGCAAAGAGCACATCTGCTGTTATCGGAGCTATGTTAAGTCTTTTGTTCGCAGGCCTGCTGTCATACATAACCATGTTTACTGCGCATCTTACCGGTTTCACAGAAGAAAACTCAATGTTTTTGTATACAGCTCACCCTGAACTTGATTTTATCGGCATAACAATTTCGACAATGATACTTGCGACACTCGGGGCTGTAATGGATGTTGCAATGTCAATTGCCAGCACAATTAATGAAATTTATATCACCGATAATACAAAAACAGTAAAAGATCTTTTTATTTCCGGCATGAATGTTGGGCGTGATATTATCGGAACAATGGCAAATACTTTAATACTGGTATATCTCGGCGGTTCGCTTCCACTTTTGCTTCTCGCAGGAAATATTGATTTGCAAAAATTTATAAACCTTAATCAAGTAGTAACTGAAACAGCTTCTGCGCTGATAGGAAGCATTGCAATTGTTATCTGCGTACCATTTACAGCAGTAGCTGCCTCGCAGATGATAAAGCATTTTTCTGCTAAAAATGAAGATATTAATCTTGATTGCAATTAGTATTACAATATGCTACAATCGTCGTGTATTGGAGGAGAGAATTATGAAAAATTTTATAATACTAATGCTGACATTGTGCATAGCATCAACTGCTGCTTTTGCAGGTGCTTTTAAAGCTGATGCCAGAACAAAAAGAATACCGGCAGGAACTGTTTTTGAACTGGAATTTTTACAGCCTGTAAGCACTTTTTCAGGATGTGAAGGAGATTCTTTTGTTGCGACATTAAAGAATGAGCTCTCATCTGATACAAACATAATATTACCGGCAGGCTCTGTTGTAAGAGGAAGTGTTTCTAAGGTTAATACGGCAAAAAGATTTTCAAGAGGCGCTAAACTTTATCTTGATTTTGATCATGTAGTTACCCCTAACGGCAGACAAATTCCTTTGGATATGGCCGTATGTCAATTTGATAATATATATTTTGACGGGTCTTTGTATAAAAACCTTGGATACGGTGAAGCTGTCAAGAAAAACTATGAACGAGGAGTAGAAATAACTAAAAATGCAACCAATTATGGTATGAGTGCAGGAGAATCTGCTCCGGGTATTCAATATTTAACAGCACCTATCTGCGCTGTAGGCGGATTTATCGGCGGAGTTGGATACTGGGTTGGCGACAGTGTTGCAGATATGTTTAGAAAAGGTCAGGACGTATACATTAATAAAGGTGATGTGCTGAGCGTAAAGCTGCTTAACCCTATTGATATACCAGTTTATTAAGAAATATTTGAAAGCAGTCCTAAAACATTTTGTGCTTTAAGATTTCTAGATGAAGCTAATAAAGTCGAGGAGGCTTGCTGTAAGATTTGGTAGCGGATGTAATTTGATGATTCTTCCGCTATATCTGCATCCTGCATTGTTGAACGGAAAGATATCAAGTTATTAAGTTTTAGTGCCTGTGCTTCTGCAACGCTCTCTAAACGGTTTATGGTGCTGCCTATATTTAAAAGCTGTTCGGATACAGTCTTTAACATATCATCTATGGCTTCTAAACTTTCTAAAGCAGATTTAGCAGTTGATAAATCGACTGTAAAGCCAATAGTACTAAAATCTATTGTTATGTGTATAAATTTATCATCACCACTGCCAATATCAATTTTTAAATCCGTTTCAAACGGAGAGGTTATTATACGGCGGACATTTGTATAAATAGTATTAATTCCTTTGTCGTACAAAGTATTGTTTCCGGCTCCGCCATCAATATTGTTGCTATTGCCCGAATTTACGCGTATAGTATCTTTGGCGGATCCGCCTTCATAAATATTTGAATCACCAGAGATTATTGCACTGTTGTCGCCGCCTGTGCTATTTATGTAGTTGAAATCACCTGATATATTGAAAACATCACTCGAACTGCCGGTATTTATCTCGTTATAACTGCCTTTAACAGAAACATTTTTCTCGCCGTTTAAGCTTATGTATGTATTATGGCTGCCGCGAATTATTGTTTTATTCGCACCATTATTTACTGTTACCTCATTGCTGTTTCCGAGGATATTGATTTCGCCGACAGCTTTATCAACATTTAAGGTATTATCATCACCGGAAATACCAATTTTATTATTTCCACTTCCGGCTGTAACATTATTTGATGAACCCGTTACACGAATGTCATTACTTCCATCTGCTGCCGTTACAGTATTATTAGATTCGGAAATTGTAATATTATTATTTCCGTTACCTGCATCTACAACATTATTTGAACCGTTAATATTTAATTTATCATTACCATCTCCAGCCATGATATTTGAATTATTATTACAATTTATATTAATAATATCATTACCATTTTCACCGTTAATCTCTTTACCGGAGGCCGCATTAACAGTAATTGTATCATTACCCTCACCTCCAAGAACTGAATTATTCGCAGAATTTAAAATTAGATTATCGTCACCATTCAAACCATAAATTTTATTATTTGAGCCTGATTCGACAATTATTGTATCTGCATATTTACTTCCATATACAAGATTGTTATCACCTTTAACGGCTAAATTACAAGCACTGTCATCAGAAGTTATTGTAAAGTTAGAACCGTCAACAGTTATTTTGCCGGTTGTTGCATTATATGAATATTTCAAACTGTTAACAGCTTGAGAAGTGCCAAGAGTCGTCGAATTTTTTATAGTGTATTTCTTGCCATCAATGATAAAAGACTTTTCTTCGCCGATTGAAGAAAACTGCAGCATTCCGCTGTTTGGATCGCTAACGACATTAACGAGCGCAGCATTTCCGTCCGAATTATCGACATAATAATTATCGCCAGTTGCACCATCAATTGTATTTGCACCTTTGCTATTTATAACAAAATAATCATCACCGCCTGCTCCATTAACAATATTATTATTTCCATTAACATAGAATGTATCATTCCCCATCCCGCCTGTAATGTTACAATTGTTAGCATCAATATTATATATATTATTACCGTCTGTATCTTTTGGAGCACAAGAAGCATTGATATTGTACGTATCATCACCGGTACCGCCATCAATCTCATTGCTTGTTGAAACATTTATTGTTATTGTGTCATTTCCAGCTCCTCCATAAATAAAGTTGCCGGATTGATTAGCGATAATTGTATCATCTCCATTGCCGCCATGCGTTTTCCCCCAGTATGAATTTTGGATTAAAGTATCATTGCCGGAGTTTCCATAAAGGTTAACAGCCCAGCCTTTAGCAGTAAATTTGTCATCCAATTCTCTGCCATAACAATTATTATATGCACCACTTACTACTACATTGTATGCAATATTATCGGTTTTACCATGTACATCTACGTAAGAACCCCAAAAAGAAGTTTCGCCTGACACAGAATTATAATTGTATAAAACAACAGAGGTTCTGTCGCTTGTTTGATTATTAAGATAGTAAGAAACCCCGTTGATTGTTACTGTTTTGGATGCAGAAGGATTTATTACAACTGCAGAACAATTATCAGCATCTCCAAAACCACTGATACCAATATTATTAACTGATTTATTCGTAATTTTATTTGTACCTGCTCCGCCATATATTGTTGCATTACTTGCACTACCTAACACTGTCACATTATCATTTCCGTCACCTGCATCAAGATAATGCCCTGTTCCTTTTGTAATCTCTACAGTATCATCACCATTTCCCGCAAAAACCAGACAACTGTTACCGCCATTATTAATAATTGTATCATTGCCATCCTGCCCCCACATATACACGTCGGCGGCATTATTCTCAATATAATCATCACCGGAGCCTCCGTATATTGTTGCATATCTGGCAGTATCAGCGACAATAATAGTATCTTTTAAATTTCCGCCGGTAAAAGTCATTCTTTGTGATAGTAACTTTACATTATGGCTTTGCTCAGAATTACCAGTTATTTTAAAATATGTTCCTTGAAATTCAATCGTATCACCATTTATAGAATAAACCAGATTTTGAACATAAGATGCGGTATTAGTAATTGTATATTCTTTACCGTTAATCGTTAATGTTTTTGTTGCCCCTATTGCAAAAACTTCCGAATACGCATTCGCATTTGGAACATTTACTTTTATTGTATTTGTTCCATTATCATTAATTGCATTTGTGCCATCACCACCGTCTACAAAAGTATTTTGCACGCCGGATTTAATATTAAAAGTATCTTCTCCTGAATTACCATAACAACACCAATTATTAGCATTAATATTAAAAATATCATCTCCGCTCCCACCATTTGCATTAAGAATTGAACTAGTTGGAACGGAATAATTGAGATTTATAATATCATCTCCGTCTCCCGCCCAAACAGTTGCCCCTCCATATATGTTGAAAGTGTCATTGCCGGCGTCTCCATAAAATAGGTTATGTATATTTGAAGCTACATTTGTAAAGGTATCATCCCCTGCTCCACCATATAATCTATTATCCCGATTAACAGCGTTAGCAAGTGCCAGCGAGTCGTTTTTATCACCACCATAAACATTATTCGAGCTGCCATTTATTACAAGATTATGAGCAACATCAGCCTGCCCCTTAATAGTCATTTTATTAGCTGATATCGTCAACACACCGGTACTCTTATCTTTTGTATAAGATAAAGAAGCTGACACGGAAGCGTTATTAGTTACTGTATAACTTACCCCATCAATTGTTACGGTTTTTGTTTCACCGGAAGAGAAATCAAATGCTCCCGATACAGTATCTTCGTCAGATATGGACATTACACGGGAAGACATAAGAGCCGATGGAGAAGCACTCCGAACTGAGTTTGAAAGACGTGATACAGGTGTATTACTATTCTGCTCTGTTTCAAACAGGTTTTTCCCGTTATAAGATGTAACATTTCTTATCTGCTCTATCTGCTCCAATATCTCATCAGCCTCTGCCTGCATTGCTTCCCGTGCATCTGCATCATAAGTCCCATTTGACGCCTGTGTTGCCAAATCTCGTAAACGCTCAAGAAGCTTCTGTATCTCCTCCAAACCGCCCTCAGCGGTCTGAAGCAATGCAATACCATCCTCTGTATTCTGCTGAACCTGGAGCATTGAGCTTATTTTCTTCGATAAATCGGTGATAATTGAATAACCGGCTGCATTATCTTTCGCATGGTTAACTTTATAACCCGTTGTCATCCGGTTGATTGAGTTATTCAAGCCTAATGTATTTTCACCTAAAGTCCGCTGTAAAATTAAATCAGCAACATCGCTTCCGAAGGTTATCATAAATCACCTCCGGTGGTAAATTTGATAGTCGAACCTACCAGCTCAAAGCTAGTATTTATAGGATGTTTCGCCCCCCCCCCCTACAGCCGCAAGGGTTTCAGGGCAAAGGGTTAAAACCTTTACAAATATTGGTTCGACAAAACTTTGCATATTGTACAACATATCCTTATATAATTATTATATACTGGCTTAGTATAGTTGTCAAGCAAAACATTGCAAAAAAAAGCCTCTTGGATGAGAGGCGAGGGGAATTATTAAGTTAATAGGTATACACTTCACTATTTTTCTACACACTATAAGTTTTTAGAGTTAAATAGTCTTGTTATCCGAGCCCGAACTTAGGAGCACTGTTTCTTGCATCCTCAGCAGCCTGTTGTTTTACAGACTCGAGGTACGCACGCTTCATCTTAAGTCGCTGCTCAATTTCATTCATTTCCAGCTGAATTTCTTTTTCCTTTTCATTAAGAATTTGAACTTCCTGCTGTTTAAGAGCCTTCATAGACTCTTCTTTAAACTTAGCAAATGCACTCATCTCTATTTGATACTGAGCTAAAGCATTACCAGTCCAAGGCACTTGTCCCATCATCTTCATTGTTTGAAGATTTTGCATTGCACTCATTGAACTTGCTTGATTAGAGAATTGTGCAAACATTGACGCTCTCGGTAAAAGTTCGGCAGAAATTCCGGCAATGTTGTTCATTGTCATAACACTTGAACCGCCCAGAACACTCGCATACTTTTGATAATTCGAAAGTCGGTTGCGGGTTTCCATTGCCTGCCGTTCCAAGTAATTTATTTCGCGTGTTAATCTCTGGACTTCCCAGAATGCCATTAACATAGTGAACCTACCTAACTTTTACTAACCTGTGTAATTTTAAAATAACCTTTTAACCTTACATTAATATAAAGTAATTTATTAAATATAAATTGCCTTTTTTGTATTAATTTGTTAAGATTTATTAAGTTAATATTAGGAAGGTAATACGATGATAAAAGATAAACTAACAAATGCAGATACTTACTACGGAATTTCAGAAAGACTAAAACAGGGATTTGAATGGCTTAAAAATAATGATTTACTAAATATCCCTGATGGCAGATATTTAATTGACGGCGAAAAAATCTTTGCAAATGTTCAAAGCTACATTACAAAAGATGACGCCCCATATGAAGCTCATAGAAGATATGCAGATATTCAATATATGATAAAAGGACTTGAAAAAGTCGGAGTAACAGATTATTCAAACTGTACAACGGATAAAGAATACGATAAAGAAAAAGATATTGAGTTTCTTCATTGCAATATATGCAGTTCATACCAGACACTGGAAGAAGGTGAATTCCTCGTATTTTATCCACAGGATGCACACCAGCCGTCTTTAACTCCAGACAACAAATTGAGCGTTAAAAAAGTAATAGTAAAAGTTGAAATATAACGAGGCGGCGCAGCTGGTATACCAGCTGCGCCTTTTGAGGAGAAGTCTTTTTACGCTGCAAAAATGTTTTTTGCATTCTTATCTATTTCAAAATCATACAATTCACCTTTATATGGATTTTTTTCAGAGGCCTCATTATTTGAAGAGAAAATATTCCATAATTCACCTAGAACAGGCGCTTTTGCAGATTTTTTATTTGCATGATTTTTCAAATATTTTAAAGTTTCTTTTAAAGAATTATTAATACTTATTTGTGTTGAAGCTTTTATTACTGACAATTGCGGATTTGTATACAATTCTCTTAATTGAACATCCGAATTGAACAAAGTTTTTTCAATAATTCTCTGTGTAGTTTCAGGAGAAGCGCTTCTATTTAAAATATTTTTTGCAGCACTTCTCAAGAATTCACTATTTTCCAATTGATATCCCATTGATGCTGATACATTAAATCCCATAATCCCTGCTCCTTTTACCTGAGCTTTTCATTTCCCTTGGTAATATATATATCGGCATATTTTTCAAAAACTTTAGACTTTTTAAATAAAGATTTACAAAAATTTACAATGTAAACATTTGTAACAAAATAAAGCAATGTTGAAATTGAATAAATTTTACATACTTTATATATATAACAGATGTAAGAAAAATTGAGGTAACAATTATGACCAGAATTAATTGTCACAGCGCATTTAAACACTATGAGATGTTCCACTCCGGTTGTCACGGCGGCGGGAATTACGGTAGTATATTTAATACTACCTATAATATAGACTGTGGCGGTCATGGCGGTTTTTGGGGCGGCTTTGGAGCCGGCTTAGGTAATGCCTTTGGCAATTTATTCGGCGGCTGGTTTGGCGGCGGCATGAACATGGGCTTTGGCGGCTTCGGCAACTTCGGCGGTTTTGGTCTGGGAGGTTTCGGCTTCCCATCCTTCGGCGGAGGCTGGGGTAATTTCTGGGGCGGCGGCAATGCAGGCGGAAGCACCAGAACAGGCGACTGCACCTGCGGAAGCAAAGAAACAAGCAGCACTACTACAATAAAAGAAGGCGTAAATGATAAAGATAATCCGCTTATTGAAAACTTTAAAAAAGAAATTGAAGACTTAAAACCAGATGCAAGTGAAGAATTGCAAAAGAATTTATACAATAGAATAAAAGATAAACTTGATAAACCAGAAGATAGTGTTTATGAAGAACAAAATAAACTTGCATACAAAGAATTACTGGATAGATTGAAAGCAAAATACCCTAACACAGAATTTGAAGCAGGTTCAACAAGCACACCAGCTAGTACACCAACAAGTACAACCCCAACTACAGTAACACCTGCTCCTCAGCCGACAGAAGTTACCACACCGGTAACAACTCCGACAACAGAAAGTAAGGCCGAAGAAATAGCTGCAGCAGGTAATTTTGATGACTTGCCTGATTACAACAAGCTATCTGACGATGATAAAAAGAAATATTTGGACAAATGCATAAATCTTGCAAAAGATGCAACGCCGGAAGATTTGAGAGAAGCATTAGCAAAATTGCCGGCAGAAGTCAGAGCAAAAGTTAAAGCGTCATTCTATAAACCTGGTTACAAAAATGTTGAAGCAAAAGACATTACTGCAGAGTCACTTAAAAACTTGATAGAAGTAATAGATGATTCACCTATAGCTGACTTCAGAAACATTACAGTAGGCACACCAACAAAATCTGGCGATAATCTCTGGACAATACCAATGACAAGCCAGAGCGGCTCAACAAAAGTTGATTACGTTCAAGTATCAGTAGATCCGGTAGACGGTGAATTAATCTTCCACGGTAGACAAACAAATCAACACTATGTATTACAACAAGACGAAAATGGTAAACTCCATCTTATGCAATACAAATACCACGAAGGATACGGAACTGCAGACGTTAAATCTTAAAAAAAAACTCCCTTTAAAGGGAGTTTTTTATCTTATAAAAACATACTTACCTTCATATGGTGAAGGCTCAGGTTTAAAGTTTTTTAAAAACTCGCCGAGGTTATACATAGGATTAGAATAAAATTCTGTATTACTTCCACGTAAAATCTCGTTATCTGACAATAATTTTGTTACAGCTTCTTCTGCAGTTAATTCCATATACGGAAGTTTAACACTCATTTTTACAGCTGTCAACATTTACCCCTTTGTATTTTATCCCCACCCCTTGAAATCTAAAACAGCTTGTTTTATTATAAATATGTTACACATAGTGCTATAAAGGTGGTGAAAATATAAATGGCAGAAGTTAAAGTTGGCGAAAACGAAAGTATCGAAAGCGCTTTGAGAAGATTTAAGAAAAAAATTCAAAAAGCTGGAATCTTATCAGAAGTAAAAAAACGTGAAAGATATGAAAAGCCAAGCGTTAAGAGAAAACGCAAATCAGAAGCAGCTCGTAAACGCAAAGTATAATAATTTAAAGACGGTTTGTCGAAAGACTGACCGTCTTTTTTAGTTAGCCGTAAATATCAACCTGAAGACTTGCAAAAAAGTCTTGTTTATTATATTATTTTTTTACGGCGACATGGCCAAGTGGTAAGGCAGAAGCCTGCAAAGCTTTTATCCCCAGTTCGAATCTGGGTGTCGCCTTTTTTATTTAACTTAAGTAATCACAAATCTAGAGTTGTATGGAAAATATTGAACTAAAACGTTTTTGGGAGCAAGTTAAGGAAGAATTGCTGGGTGTCTTACCTGAGAATGCTCATCCCTGGCTTTATCCGCTTGAAGTATCCGGGTACGACAAGGGGGTTTTAACTGTTGTAACCGGCCAGATGATGGGAAGAGATTTGCTCAGGAAGAATCATTATAATCAGATGGTAGAAGCTCTTAAAAGGGTTTCGGGTGATGAGAATTCCAGACTTGTTATTATCTATGATGAAACTGCAGCCAAAACACTAAAAAGAGAAACTGAAAAACTGCAAAAAAAAGCAAGTGAAGTAAGTATTAAAGAACAGGCAATGGAAAATCTTGCCAATATGCAGTCTGCTGCAAATTTGAACCTTAAATATAAATTTGAAAACTTTGTACAGGGTGAAAATAGTAAATTTGCATATAAAGCAGCTATGGCAGTGGCACAGAATCCGGCTGGCAAATATAATCCGTTATTTATATACGGTAATTCCGGCCTTGGAAAAACACATCTTATGCAGGCAATAGGACATTATATAATATTTAATAATCCAAAATTAAAAGTTAAATATACAAAAACCGAAGATTATATAAATGATTATATTTCAAACAGCAGAAAAACCAACAACACCATTGAGAATATGTCAAAGTTTAACCGTAAATATACCAATATAGACATAATTCTTATTGATGATATTCAGTTTATTGAATCAAAGATTAAAACTATGGAGAATTTGCAGTACACATTTGACAGTTTGTACAATAAAGGCAAACAAATTGTTATCACCTCTGACAGACTGCCTAAAGAGATTCCGACACTTACAGCTGCACTTTGTTCGAGGTTTGAAATGGGATTAATGATAGAGCTTACTCCTCCTGATTTGGAAACAAGATTTGAAATTATAAAAAAACTGGCAACAGATAATGATTTGATACATGAAGATGAAGCTCTCAGGTATATAGCAAGAAACTTCAGCAACAATGTTCGCGAACTTGAAGGAGCATTTACTAAAGTTTGTGCTTATGCAGAAATTACAGAACAGGAGTTAACTCTCAAACTAGCAAAAGAAGTACTTAAGTGTGAAGAAAGCGACGAGGGGATAAGTTTCGATCAAATCGCAAGGGTTACTTCCAGTTACTTTGAAACAGATATAAAAGATATTAAGGGAACTGCCAGAGGTCAAAAAGTTTCTATGGCAAGACACTTATCAATATATTTATGCAGAGAAATCACCAATCAGAGCTTTGTGAATATTGCTAAATATTATAATAAAAAGCATACAACAATTATGTTTGCTTATGAAAAAATAAAAAAAGAAAAAGACACTAATAGAGAAATTTCAACTGCTCTCAGAGAGATTAGACAGGCGTTGAAAGTTTTGTAGTCAATTCGGGAACTCGTTTTTTTCAGAACTTTATGATAAAAAGTAATAGTAAGGGATTCAAAAATGTTAGACAACATAAAATATTTACTATCGCTAAAGTCTGTTGATAAGGATATTTCTGAAAAAAATTACGATTTAGCACTAGAAAAATTAAACAGTTTGATTAAAGAAGAGTACAAGCCGTCAGAAACTTTTTTAAAACGCGGCAGGTTATGCCACAAGCTCTTAATGCTTGATGATGCGTATTCTGATTTTACATACATTATTACTCACTGCGTAAAAAAAGAAGAAGCCTACTATGAGAGGGTTGCACTTAATTACGAAATGTCTAATTACTATGAAGCAATTATGGATGCAAACAAAATTCTAGGATGGGATGAGGATAACTTCAATATAAAAAGAATTAAATTTTTATCTTTTGTTTTCTCATCGCAGGAAGATATTGCAAAAAACTACATTTTGAGTTTATTTGAATACAATAAGTACAGAACAATACAATTTTTATTTCAAGAAGTTGCAATTGTTCTTGCAAAAGATGAATTAGCCAAGGGGCTGAAACTATTATACATAATTGATATGATAGACAAGGATAATCCTATAAAATTATTGAAAGAAGCTAGTATTTACGAACTTGCAGGACAGGTTGACAAGAAGAATGAGATTCTTAAACGAATAGATTCGGTTTTTCCAAAATATTTTATTTCTCATTTCAGATTTACTGATATGTATCAGGATAAAGATTTGATGGAAATATGCTTCTTATTGGAGCTAAGAATTTTCGACAAACAAAACCTGTTTGCATATCCTATGAAAATTCTTGAAGGCTATAAAAATCATATTGAAGGTCATATTATTGATTCAAAAGAGTGCTTTGAAAAAGCAATAAACATTAACCCTAAAAAACCTGAAGGTTATGTTCTTCTTGCTCAAACCTTACAGTTAATGTCAGGATACGATAATCCTGAATACAAAAATGATGCAGAAGAAAATTACAAAATTGCAATGGAAATATATCAGAAAGAAAGCCTCGGGGATAAAGCAGAAGAGATGAAGCGTCAGTTAAAGCACTTAAATTCAAATCTACTTTTGAGATAACTACTCTTCCAGAACATCATGGATATGAGCTTCATCAACCCCTTTATAGTTTATTCTTGAAGATGTAATCGGCTGTCTGTAGTCATATTTATTTATTGAACGTGCTTCTACGATTACAGAAGGCGGAAGAATAGACCATTTATATAAAGCTGTTGACATCCTTCTGAAGAATTTATCAAGCCATTCTATTTTTTGCTCTTTCGTAATTGGATTATGCTTTTCGTAAACAAATTCTGTTTCTAACAAGTCGTGATAACCCTCATTCTTATTCTCTATTCTCCAAATAATTTCGTCCAAAAATTCATAAGGCATAAGCGCATCTTCTGCTATCAAAGGTTTTCCGGTCTTTGGGTCAATCGCAAGTTCTGCCCCCGGTTTTTTAAGTATAATTGCCTCCGGAATTGCATTTTTTTGCTCCCTGTTCGCATTTAGCCATCTTGCAAATGCAAATAATTTTGTTTTCGGAACATCTGCTATAGGCGCAAAACCACCGGACATATCGCCGTTAATGGTTGCATAGCCCATATACAACTCTGACTTGTCAGAAGTTGCAATTGGAATGCAGGACGCGAATTCATTACTTATTCCCCACAAGAACATTGCTCTTGAGCGAGCCTGAATGTTATCAGGCGTAAAGCTTGTTTCAAAACGCCCGTTCCATTTTTTCCCGACTGTTTCAAATAATTCATTCAGACATTCCGTTGTTGTATCAATCATAGGTCTGATTGTAGCTTCTGTAAAATTAATCCCCAGATTATGAGCTAATTTTTCAGCATCAGACTTGCTTTCCTGACTTGTGATATGCGAAGGCATTGAAACCCCGAATACATTTTCTCTGCCGATAGCATCAGCCATCAACACTGCACAAACAGTTGAATCCAAACCGCCTGATAGACCTAAAACAGCACGTTTAAATCCGCATTTCTTAAAGTAATCTCTAATTCCCTGAATAAGTGTTTTATAAGTTCTCTCCAAATCAGATTCATATTCCAGCGTAAAAACTTTTTGCTCGGTCAAAGATTTATCAAGCCCTTTAGTAAGTGGATAAATCTTTCCGATATTTTTTTCAGGGTTTACTATAAGGAACTGTTCTTCAAAAGATTTTGCACGTGCAATTAATTCACCGTTAGCACCAAAAACACGGCTTGAACCATCAAAAGAACTATTATCTATCGCGCCTACCTGATTGACATAAACAATTGGCGTTTTATATTTTTTAGCAATAAACGAAAGCATATTATGTTTTAGCTGCTCTTTTTTAGCCCTTGTCGGAGAAGCAGAACAATTAATAAAAATTTTAGGATTTTCTTCTGCAAGCTCCTCAATAGGATCCTTTTCATATAAATTTTTTTCAAAAAATTCTTTGTTATTCCAGCAATCCTCGCATATAGAAATTCCAAATTTATCATATAATTTAGATGAAGGTTTTATATCGTCCTTATCAAAAATCCCAAGTGTTTCAGCAGGCTGGACGCCTACAATCGGAGATGGTTCTATATATCTGTAATCATTAAATTCAGAATAATTAGGAAGAAGAGATTTCCTTACAATACCTTCTATTTTCCCATTTTTAAGAATTGCAGCTGAATTAAAATATTTTTTGCCTTCTGCATCTTTTTTACGCGGTTCTACAAAACCGACAATAGCAGTGGTTGATGTTGTAATCTTTGCAAGCCCTTTTAGCCACTTAATATTCTCTTCAACAATCACAGGATGTCTGTCTATCGTATCTTCTATTGGATATCCCATAAGCGCTAGTTCAGGAAATACAACTAAATCCAGATTAATTTTTGATGCGTATTTTATATATTTCGCAATTTTTTTTGCATTATATTCTATATTTCCTGCAATAGGATTAATCTGTGCCATCCCTATATATCCGCCGTCTGACACGATATTTTTAATGCTATCAATTATACTTTGCGGGATATCCTCACCATGTGAAAACCTTTTATCAACTATTTCCGATAGTGTATATAAATTCTCTGTCATCATAAAATCCTGTTCTTCATTTTACAGCAGCCAAAATAAAGAATAACATGAAGTTAGCCATTGCACAAAAGTTTTTTACGTCGTAAGGAATGACGAATATTGCTGCTGCATGTTAGCAATCAGAATGTCCATAGACGCGAATTTAGCTTCAAGCTGCGCCC